>Ga0209086_10000704_pt1 | contig 28146 bp, 17 predicted proteins | sample M_130207_XF_Meta_FD_187312 | JGI IMG/M metagenome (GOLD analysis project Ga0209086, IMG submission 187312) | Freshwater microbial communities from Lake Montjoie, Canada to study carbon cycling - M_130207_XF_MetaG (SPAdes) (version 2) | ecosystem: Environmental > Aquatic > Freshwater > Lake... | reverse complement strand
ATCCGGCGGCCCGGACCCGGCGGGCATAGTCGTCATCTTCAAACATGCCCACCTCGAATTGTTCGTCCAGCGGGCCCACCTTTTGGAAAACATCGCGGCGCATCGCCACGCAGAACATGGCCAGCATAGAAATTTCGCTGGTCTGGGCCCCCCATTGAAGGGCTCGGGCGCGGCTGAAATCGTCCAGTTCCGCCACCGTGCGGTAGGGGGCGCCGATCTGCGCCTCGTTGCAGGTGCGGTTGGTCACCGGACCGACCAGTCCGATGCGGGCGTCCTGCAATAGATCCAGCAGCGCCTCGCTCCAGCCGGGCAGGGGGAGCGTGTCGTTGTTGAGCAGAATCAGGGCGTCGCCGGTGGCGAGCGCAAGGGCCTGATTATTGGCAGCGGCAAAGCCGCGGTTGCTCTCGTTGAAAACAAGCACGATGGAGGGATGCTTCTGTCCTAGGTCCCGGAGGAAATCCACCGTGCCGTCGGTGGACGCGTTGTCCACAATAACCAACTCGTCGCCCTCGCGCCAGTCGGCGAGGAGCGTGGTCAGGCACATTTTCGTGTAAGCCAGGCCGTTGTGCGTGACCAGAAGAATGGAGGCGCGGAGCGCTGAGCGGGGGGCTCGCGATGTGATAAAGGGGGCTGACAGCGCCAGGGCGATTTGGAGGGTTTTTTCCGGCAGCCGTGTAGGCCAGCGCGAGATGGGGGCAATGATGAGATCGGCGGGCAGGGCGTGGGCGGATCTTTTCTGGGGGAGTTTCCGGGCTGAATGCGAGAGCCCCAGCGTGTCCAGGATCTTCCCCAGAACCACCTCGTGGCTGAAATAGTCGCGGGCGATTTGCCGGGCGGCTCGCCGGTGTTTTTCATAATCGCCATTGATGGATTCCATGGCCGCTACCAGTTCTTCTTGGGTGGAGAAGCCCAACAGCCCGGTGCCTGTGGGCAGGATGTTGTCAAAGCCGGTCTGCTGTGTGACGACCGGTCGTCCGGCGGCCAGGTAGGTGACGGCGCGGTCGCTGAACCAGCCGCTGCGCAGGACGATGTTCTGTTCCTTGGCCACGGTGAATTCGCCGCGGGAACCGGCGATGTAGTCGCGGTAGGTGTCCAGGTCGCGGGAGACTTCCAGGCCGGGGCGGACCCGCCAGCCATGGCGTTCGAGCAGCTGCTGGTCGGCGGCGTCGTAGCTGGAAAGTGCCAGTTCAAAGGGCTGCGCTGGGATTTTTTGCGGCAGGTCGATGAACTTCAAAAACTCGTGGTGTTTGCTCCAGCGCAGCACCTGTCCGTTCAATTGCACTTCGCGCCAGGGTTGCCGCCAGTTGCCGATGGTGGTAAAAGCGGTCGCGTCCCCGCCGCGGGCGTTCTCCCAGAATTCCATCACCACGGGCTGCCGGGTAGGGATAAAATGGAATTGATTTGAAACGGGCACCCGGCAGTCAGGGGCTCCAAGATTCTCGCCGAAGGTGAAAAACGCGCAGTGCGGCGTCAGATAATCCATCGCCTCTTTTTTGCCCTGGTGCAGGTCGATCTGTAAATCCACCGGATCGGTCTCCAGAAAAACGAGGCGGTGGGTCGCCGTGAGTTCCGGTGTGGGCAGGTGGCTGCCGTGGAGGTTAAGGATCAGGGCGGCTTCGCGGTACAGCTCCAGCAGTTGCGATTGGGTCAGGCCAAAATAGCGCGAGTCATAAATGGCGTGGTAAGCCCAGTGATGGTGCAGGCCAAAGCGCGCCATGATGTCGGCAATGTAGCTGGCGGCCCGCGCCGGCCCGTCGTCCTGACTGTGCTGCATCAGCTTGCTGGGGGTGCAGCCATGGGCCTCGACGTAGAAAACCTCATAGCCAAGCTTTTGCAGGCCGATGAGGTAGTGAACCGTCTGCCACGCGACGCCGGCGACGGGAAAGTGGCTCAGGAACCCGAGCACGACAATCTTGGGTTTCACTTCACGGCCTCCACAAAAAGGCTTTCCTGCTCGCGGCTGTCCAGTTCCACGATGCCGGGATGCGTGGATGGGGTTTGCTGAAACTGGCAGTGAGCGACCGCGCGGAAGCCCGCTTTGAGCAGGAGTTCCTCTATGAAATCGGGGGTGAAAAGAAGGCGCGAATGGCCAAGCCAGAGCATGTGCAGAATAAATTTACCCCCGAGACTGGTGGCGGCTTCGTCGGGGATGAGAAAGTGGGCGCGATCACCCCTGGTGTAGGCGGCGACGCCTCTGGAGAGATCGGGGAGGCATAGCCGCAACACGCCCCCGGGCTTCAGCATGCGGTGGAGTTCGCGCAGCACGGACTGGATTTCGTCCCACGGAACTTCCTGGAGGGCATGGATGCTGACAATATAATCCAAGCTGTCTGTGGGAACCGGCAGGCCGCCGCTGCGGATATCGCAGCAGAAATCTATCCCGGGCCCTTCGCGCCGGTCGGAGTTGAGCCAACCCGGCTGGCCGGCACCGCCGCAACCCCAATTAAGACGTTTGATGGCGGGCGGTGTCATATCTGCTGAGCGGTGGCGGTGGCGAGTTTGCTTTGACGGATGGCGGCCACCTGGGCGTCGTAGAGCTGTTTATAGAGGCCGCCTTTTGCCAGAAGTTCATCCTGCGTGCCGTGCTCGACCAGCAGGCCGTCGTTAATGACCAGCACCTGGTCCGCGTGTTTCAAGGTGGAAAGGCGGTGCGCAATCATGAAGGTGGTGCGGCCGACCATCAGCCGTTCTAGGGCCTCGAGGATGACAGCCTCGGTCTTGGAATCCACGGAGGAGGTGGGTTCGTCGAGGATGAGGATGGGGGCGTCTTTGAGGAAGGCGCGGGCCACGGAGATCCGCTGGCGTTCGCCCCCGGAAACCTGGGCGCCGCGTTCGCCGAGGATCGTATTGTATTTCAGCGGGAGGCGCTCGATGAAGTCGTGGGCATTGGCGGCCTTGGCGGCGGCGATGATCTCCTCCTGGGTGGCCTCGAGCCGTCCATACTGGATGTTCTCGGCGATCGTACCGGAAAAAAGCAGTGGCTCCTGTAACACGATGCTGATCTGCGCGCGGAGCGATTTCAGGGTGAGTCCCCGGGCGTCCCGCCCATCGATCAGAATGCGGCCTTGCCCGGGTTGGGGTTCGTAATATCGGGGAATCAGGCTGACCAGGGTGCTTTTGCCCGCCCCCGTGGGTCCGACGATGCCGATGACTTGTCCGGGTTTGGCTTCAAAAGATATGTTCTTCAAGGTCCCGGCGCGTCCGGCGTAGTTAAAGTGGACGTTTTCAAAGGTCACACCGCCCCGGGCGCGGACGATGTCGGTGGCATTGGGAGCGTCGGTGATATCCGGGGGGGTGTCGAGCAGGCCGAACGCGGCTTTGAGATTCACAAATTTATCCTGCAAGGATCCGATGGTGAAGCTGATCTGCTCGAGCGGCTTATAGACGGCGGCGATGTAGGCGATGATCACTGTGAGCTGGCCCACGGAGAGCGAGCCCGGGGGATAGCCGGCGCGTTTGGCCTCCAGCACATGATGGGCGCCGAGGCCCAGCACCAGGGCCGACCCGATGGCGGTGATGAAATTGACGACCAGGGAAAACAGGGTCTGGCGCACGGTGATTTTGACGCGCTCGCCCACGGCGAGGGCGGTCTGTTCGCGGAAGCGACTGTACTCATGCTTTTCCCGGCCGAAGGCGATGATGACCCGCATCATTGAAAACGCCTCATGAATGATCGAGAGCGAGCTGCCTTCCAGTTCGCGCACGCGGGACAACCGCTCCTGGATGTGCGTGGCGTAGTAACCAACCGACCAGTACAGAAACGGGATGACCGACAGCGACACCAGTGCGAGCGTGGGGTCCAGCTTCGAAGACACCCAAAACATGCCGACCAGTGTCAGGGCGGCTTCCGCCAACAGGGGGACGGTCATGACCAGCCCTGCGGGCGCATCGCCCTGGCTGTTGATGAGATAAATGAGCATCCCGGAACGGCGCCGGTCATGAAAAGCGAGCGACATTTTCTGGGAATGGAGGAAGAGCTCGCTGCGCACGTCCAGGGTGATTTTCTGGTCGATCTGGACATTGACGAAATTACTGGCGACATGGACGGCATCCAGAATAAGCAGCAGCACCAGGCCGGCGAGCACGGAGAAAATGATGAGGCCGCTGGGGTTGTGAGCGAGCGAGCCTACCAGAGGGGCCAGCCACGGCTCCATCGGTTTGTCGCCGATGACATTGTCGATGACAATCGCCAGCGGCCAGGGCAGGGCGATGGAGATCAGCGCGGAAAGCCCCGTCAACAGGAGTGACAACGCCGCGAGCCGCTTATACGGCAAAGCGTAGCGCAGGGCGCGTGTGACTGATTGAACAGGGATGGTGCTCATTCCAGAAAGATAAACAGTCCAGTTGGGTCTGGGCTCGAAACGCGTATTCTTTGGGGTGTCTTCGGGTGGTAAAGCGGTTTCATGGCGTCGTTGTAGTCCCTGATTCCAAGCCGGCGATTGGCGTGATCGCGGCAAGGGGGAGTGGTTCTTTCGGGTTTCTGGCCGTCTCGATGGAGCGGATCAGCGCTGCCATCGTGCCCGACCATTCGGCCAGGGTGGTGAATAAGAGGGCCAGGGCGATCCCACCGAAAAGCAGGCTGAAAAACGGCGCGTGGTCGGCCGCCGCCCCCACGGCCATCCCAATGGTGGCTAGGAACAGGAGGATGGTGGCGGCCGGGCACTGCGGCCAGGCGCGGATGCGGACGAACTGGCGGTTGGTCCCGTGCTCCTCAGCCAGCAACCGCAGACGGGTTGAACCCAGAACGCCCCCGCGGACTTCCAGATCCCAGCTATCGAAGTCGCCGCCCCGGAAAACTCCCGCTCCTTCTGCCTCCAACGGAGTCTCGAGGGAAAGCAGCCAGTCATTGGTGGAATGCCAGGATTCGCTCCAGATGGTAAAGGTCCGCCAGCCTGGCAGGGCCAGGCCCCGCAATCGATGGGGGCGCCACGGGGAGAGGCCGGAGCCCAGACGGCCCCGGAGTCGGGCCAGGGGTTGCAGGAGATGCAGCAGCGCGAGCAATCCCGTCCGGCGCCGCCCTTGGAGGGGAGCGCGATGGGCCGTCAGCAGCGCCTGCGCCACGGGGATGGCAATGGAGAGAAGGAGCAGGGGGCCAACGTAGAGAAGGGGTTTCCAGAAGAAGCCGAGCAGAAACAGCACCGTTAGCATTGAGCTGAACAGAAACCATTCGGGCATGCGGGCAAACGACCAGATGGTGCTGGGGGCGGGCTCGTAGAGGGATTGGAAAAAGGCGCTGCCCCAGGTGCCGTGGTAGATGCGGGAGCGGCCAAAGCTCAGGACAGAAAGATGCCCCAGACCGTAGATGCGGCCATGCCAGCCGGGTTGGCCGGCCGCGTTGTACTTGGCCGGCCATTTGCGCTCCAGCAGCGCCTCAGCGCGACCATAGCCAAACTGTTGCTTGAGATAGCCCCGGATGGTCTGGCGGCGGTGATGCCAGACCATGGCGCCGGGATTAAACCCGATTTTCAGTCCGGAATCATGGAATCGCCAGCAGATGTCCACATCGTCCCCCGCCACGCGGAATTGCGGGTCAAACCCCCCCATACTTTGAAGCACCGCTTTCCGGAAGGCCATGTTGCACCCCGGAATGTGCTCGGCATCCGTGTCCGAAAGCAGCACATGCACCGGACCTCCCGGCGCGTGAAGAACCACGTTGCCAATGGAATGGCTGGAGGCCGGCGGGATGTTGGGCCCGCCAACGGCGGCGTAATTCGTGGTGGCAAAGGTGAAGGCGAGGTATTGCAGCCAATGCGGGTCGGGCCAGGCGTCGTCGTCCAGATAGGCGACAATCTGGCCGGTGGCCGCCTGGCAGCCGGTGTTGCGCGCGACGCTCAAACCCTGGTGCGGCGTGTTGATGAGCCGGAAGGGAAATTTTCCGGCAATGGCCGCAACCCCCGCGTCGGCACCATCGTTGACTACAATGACTTCGTAGTCGGGATAATCCAGGCTTTGAAGGCCGGTGAGCGCCTGCTCCAGGGTGGCGACACCGCGATAGGTGCAGAGGACCACCGAGATGCGCGGCCAGGGGCCGGCGGATTCAAAGGGGATTGCAGCAAAGGCCCTCGTCACCGCTGCCAGCGAGGCTTTGGGGCTGCGGTCCCGGCGGGTGAGGCCGAAATCCCAGTCGAGGATGTCGTTCCCTCCGCGATGCCATTCATCCGTCCATGAAAATACGCAGAGGCCGGCCACCCCGCCCTGGAAGGCCAGCCGGATTTGCCAGGCCAGGGCGGCCGCTTGGGAGTCCTCGCCGTTGCGGCGGGAATCGAGCCCGGTCTCGCTCAGGATCAGCGGCCGATCGCCGGCCAGCGTCTGCAGCCGGGCGAGGTAGGATTGGAATTTTTCAGGCGCCTCGAGGAATACGTTGAAGCAGAAGAGATCAACGAACGGGAGCTCGAGGTATTCCGTGGAGGGGTAGTTGACGTAGGCGACCAGCGCGCCAGGATCTTCAGTTTTGGCGGCGTGATAAAGCCGTTTGATGAAATGTTCGATGCGCCGGTGGCCGTGCCAGCGCACGACGTGGGTGGGGATTTCGTTGCCAACGGCAAAGCCCAGCAGGGCGGGATGGCCGGCGCACTGGCGAACCCCCTCGCGGACCCGCTGCACCACCTGGTCCGCCAGCGCTCCGTGGTCCAGAAAGGCGACGTGCTGTTCCCAAGGCAGGCCGACCAGCACCCAGAGCCCGTGCTGGCGGGCGCAATCGAGCAGCCAGCCCGGAGGAACCGTGTAGGTGCGCAGCGTGTTGATGCCGGCGGCGGCCATCTCCGCAAAATCCCCGGCGACCGTTTTGACATCATGGTATTCGCTGCCATTCGCCTCGGGGCGGAAGGGGCCGTAGGTGACGCCGCGCAGCAGCAGTTTTTGGGCGCCGACCCAGATGAATTTTCCGCGCGCCACCGGGCGGGGGTGCGGGGGGGCAGGCCTAGAGTTTTCAGGGGAGGTTTTCAACGCGTCGCGGGGCGGTATTAAAAATTTAAAATCACGCCGTTGGTTTCAGTCAGGGGGATCGAAACCGCGTGACCGTCAAAAAAAACGAAGTTGGCCCGACGCCCGTGCTTGTAACCGACCTGTGAATCGGACAGGGAAGTGACGGGCGGATGGTTGTGGTTGAAGTAGATGTCTGCAATCAGAAAGGTGGCTGTGGGCGAGAAAATTGCGTTTTCCCGGCGGGTGACGGGGCTGGGAAAGGCGACGGAATTGAAGGCGTTCATCCCGTAGCTGATGTCGAATTCCTGGTTCTCCCCATCCGGCTCCTGCAGGCGCACGGGGCAGGCATAGATTCCCAGCTCGAAATCGGAAGAGCCATTGAAATCCCAGAACACATTAAAGGCGTAGGGCGATAGCAGGGCATAAAAATTATTTTCGGCCGGTTCGGGGTTGTCGTACCAGGCAAAAGGCAGATGATCCTCGTTGTCGCTGGAGTAGAGCCCCGTCGTCAGATGGAGTTGCTTGAGATTGGCCAGGCACTGCGCGGCCAGCGCCTTGCGTTTGGCCGCAGCCAGCGCCGGCAATAACAGCGCCGCTAAAATCGCCAGAATGGCAATGACCACCAGCAACTCAATCAGCGTAAAAGCGCTGTTTTTTTTTAGCATCCTGTCAGTCGGACGGTACATAATCTTGAGACGCATACTACCGGATGGCGCGCGTTGTCAAAGCACCGATTTGACCCCGCCGGGCCTGGTCGGAAGAGAGTGCAATCTCATTGCGACTGAAGGGTTTCCCGCCTCACCACTTCCCGGATGGTGAACTGTGGTTTTTTGTTCGCCGCCAGGTAAAGGCGCCCCAGATATTCCCCCATCAGGCCCAGCAGGAGCAATTGGGTGCCGGAGAAGACGAGCAGCGCCGCCATGAGCGAGCTCCAGCCGAGCGGGTTCTGATAGAAAAAATGCTCCACCACCACTTCCACGGCATACAGAAAACCAAATCCAGCGGTCGCGAAACCCAGCATCGTCGCCAGATGCAGCGGCATCGTGGAGAAATTCACAAACATTGAGAGCCACAGCCTCACCAGTTTCACCGGCGTGTAACCGCTGCTGCCGGATTGACGCACCGCATGCGCCACCCGCAGGCGCCCGATGTTATCCGTCACTTGAAGAATCAATCCGTCCACATAGACGTACGGGCCGTCGTACTTGCAGATTTCCCGCACCACAAAGCGGCTCAGGCAGCGGAAGCTGGATAAATAAAGCCCCTTCGGTTTGTCCAGCAGCAGATCGGCCACCCGGTTGGTCAATCCGCTCCCGACATTGCGCCAGAACGCGTGCTGCTTGTCGTCGTAATAGCTGTACACCGCGTCGAGTTTGTTTTTTTGGGCGTGTTCCAGCAGTTTCAAAACCTCCGACGGGGGGTTTTGCAAATCATCGTCCATGTTGATGATGAACTCGCCCCGGGCATGGTGAAACCCCGCCATGACCGCGTTATGTTCGCCATAATTGCGCGCCAACTTTACCAGGGTGATGGGAAAATCCGTCCGGGCCACCCAACGCGCGGCGATTTCCGCGGTGGCATCGGCGCTCCCGTCGTTGACCAGCACCAACTCGTGCCCCCCGGGCACCGGCAGCTGGATCAGCTCCGCAATAAGCTGATCCATCGTGCCAGCGGAATTATACAGCGGCACGACAATGGTCAGCATCGGTTTCATACCCAAAGAATTAAACTGAAAACCTGAAAAAATAAAGAGATTAAACCCGAACCCCGGAGAGCCTTTCTGAAAATGGAGCGGCAGGCATCCCTGTCTGCCGCCCGGCCCCAGGGCGCGTTGGATCGGTGTGAGGTTATTTCCACCGGGCGGGACGCACCGGTTCCCCGGCCGGCGAGGACACCCGCCGCCACCAACACCGGGCCAAGATCCGCGCGCCCCTTGGCGTCCTTGGCGGTTAAAAATTCCCCTTCCTAAATTCGTGTTCATTCGTGGAATTCGTGTCTCAGTTTTTGTTCCCCATAATGGGGTCCAGCGTCACGTTGATCTTTGCGATCTCTGCGTCCTCGGCGGTTAAAAATTCCCCTTCCTAAATTCGTGTTCATTCGTGGAATTCGTGTCTCAGTTTTTGTTCCCCATAATGGGGTCCAGCGTCACGCTGATCATTGCGATCTCTGCGTCCTTGGCGTTTAAAATTCCCCTTCCCAAATTCGTGATCATTCGTGGAATTCGTGTCTCAGTTTTAGTTCCCCATAATGGGGTCCAGCGTCACGCTGGTCATTGCGATCTCTGCGTCCTTGGCGGTTGAAAATTCCCCTTCCTAAATTCGTGATCATTCGTGGAATTCGTGTCTCAGTTTTAGTTCCCCATAATGGGGTCCAGCGTCACGCTGGCTTGGCGCCCAAGACGCCAAGGGCAAGGCCTGAGCCGGATTCATGCCGTCATTGAAGGAAGCCCGCTGACAAAATGAACCCGGCGCTCTTTTTACGCCTCCTCCAATGGGATCGCCCAATGATCACCCCACCGTGGGGAAATCCTACTGCAATGCCTAGGGATTGAGTTCTGTATGGGATTCACACATTGACTCTTGTCTTGTTGAATTCGGCCGGCGTTGCAACTCAACTGTAGGGTTCCAGCTGAGGGGGCTCTCGCCAAACGTGGTAGAGGACAGCGCCAGGCGGGGTCTTCGCCCCCGCGGTGGGGGTGGAACAAAATGCGGCCCACCCCACTCAGAGAGCCCTCGCTCGGTTGCCTGACGCGCTGCTCGGCAATGGGAAGGGTGCGGCGCGATCGCCGCTGGACGGGTCAAGGCACGCTCGGGCGCGCGGCCCCGGCCTGTGTGGTGAGGGTAAGGGTTGCGGGTTGCAATCCATCGGCCCTCGCCGAGAGCCGGATTTCGCCCGGGGCTCTTGTGGATTGCACGAGCACTTGTGCGAGGCCGTTGAACACGCTGCGCGACCATGAGGCGGCGACGGGGTTGGTAGTGAGTTCCAGAGTCACGTCGGGGTTGAGGCCGCCGGTGCCGGACCGGTTGGAGATGCCCACGGCGATGACGTTATCGCCCGCGTGCAGCTGTTTTTTAATGTCAAAGGCCGGTTGCGCCGCCCAGTCGCGCGATTCTCCGACGCGCCTGTTGTTCGCGAAAATCCAGCCATGATCGTCGATGCCGCCGAAACGGATCTGCACGCCCGGATTGGCGAGGTCGGCGTCCGTGAGGTGGAGGTGCGCGCGGAAAACCGCCGACTGACCCTCTTTTAATACCATGTCGCCAGTGTCGCCATCGGTCTTGGGCTTGATCGCGGTCCAAGCGGAATCGTCCAGGTCAGTCGCGTATTCAGGGGCAAGCGCGCCCTTGGCCGGGAGGGTGGCGGGTTTCCAGCGCCAGCCGGTCACCGGAATCATTTGAACCGGCATCTGGGCGATGAAGGTGTCCGGCTCGTGGCAGCTGGGGTCGCCGTTACCGACGCCGAGGATTTTTCCCGCGCCGCTCACTTCAAAATGAATCCGGTTTACCGCGACCGGCACGATGCGGCCCCGGGCGTCGGTCACCGCCACGGTGATGACGGAGACGTCTTCGCCGTCGGCGTTGAGGGTCGCGCGGTTGGGGGTGAGCTGGACGGACGCGGGGTCGCCAGTGGTTTCGATCTGGGTTTCGGCGGCAAGCCGGCCGCCGTTGAATCCCTTTGCCGACAAGGTGCCGGGCGTGTAGTGCACCGTCCATGACAGTTTGGAGTTCCGTTTCATCGGCTTTTTTCCGAGGGATTGGCCGTTTAAGAACAGCTCCACTTCGTCGCAGTTGCTGAGCGCGTCCACGCGGATTTCGCTTTGGCCCGGCCAGTTCCAGTGGGGCAGCAGGTGGAGCACGGTGCGGGTCGTCCACCACGACTGATAATAATAAAAATTGTCCTTGGGGAACCCGCACACGTCGAGCACGCCGAAATGGGAATTGATGCAGGGCCACGCGTAGGGCGTTGGCTCACCGCGATAATCAAAGCCGGTCCACACAAAGCCGCCGCTCAGCCAGGGGCGGTCGGCGAAATAACTCCACCAGCGTTCGGTGGTGGTCGCCCAGCTTGGGGCGTTCTCGTCGTAGGCGCTGACGTAGCCGCGCGGGGCGTCATTCTGGTAGATGCCGCGGGTGCTGACGGTGCTGGCCTGTTCGGTGCCGACGGCCGGCTGCAGGGGGTGCTTGGCATGGTAGTTGTCCATGTCCTGGCCGATGTGATAATTCCAGCCGCGCACGTCGATGACGCCGTTGATGCCGTCGAAGGTGTCGCCCTGCGGCGCGGCGTAGGTGACCGGGCGGGTGGGGTCGAGCGCTTTCACGAACTCCTGCATGGTGCGGGCGACCCGGGCGCCGGCCGGCGTGGACTGCACGGAGAATTCCTCGTTGGCCACGCTCCAGATGCCGACGCTGGCGTGATTGCGATCCCGCCGGATCTGGTCCTCCCACTTGCGCAGGTTTTCCGAGTCGCTGCCGAGCAGGCGGCACTCGTCCATGACGATCATGCCCAGTCGGTCGCAGGCGTCGAGCAGCTCGGGCGTGGGCGGGTTGTGGGAGGTGCGATAGGCGTTGCAGCCGAATTCCTTCAGCTTGGCCACGCGGAAAGACTGGAGCGCATCCGGCAGGGCCGCGCCCACGCCCGCCATGTCCTGGTGATTGCAGGTGCCCTTGAGAACGTAGGGCTGGCCGTTCAGAAGAAACCCGTTCGTGGGATCAAACGCGAAGGTGCGGATGCCGAACTCGGTTTCCTTGTGGTCCATCACCTTGCCATCCACTTCCACGGTTGTGACCAGTTTGTAAAGCCTGGGGGATTCGGGCGACCAGAGATCGTATTTGCCGAGTGTGAATGTAAGGCCAGCGGCATCTGTGGAAATCACTTTTTGCGAACGGGGAGGGATTGTCACTCTGTCACGTAGTTCTCCCAAGGTGGTCCCATCGAATTCTTTGAAAGAATAATTCACTTGGGCTTCAACGGAAGAATCCTGTGAATTGATGAGTGTTAATTCGGCGAGAATTGGCGCCTTACCTGCCGGCACATTGTTTGGGAATTGGGAGTAGGCAAACACTCCCCCCGGCGCGATGGCCACCGGCGCGGTCTTGTCCAGCCAGGCGTGGCGGTAAATGCCCGCGCCCTCGTAGAACCAGCCTTCGAACTTGCTGGCGTCCACCTTCACGGTCACGGTGTTCTTGCCGCCGAAATGGGCCACATCCGTGATGTCCTCGCGGAACGGGGAATAGCCGCCCTCGTGGCGCCTCACCAGCCAGCCGTTGACCCAGACGGTCGTGTCGCGGAAGGCGCCGTCGAACTGCAGCCAGAGGCGCTTGCCGGAATCCGCCTCCGGCAGCTCAAAGGTGCGGCGATACCAGCCCACGCTGTTCCTGGGAAAGCCCGGGCCGACCGGCTTGAAGCCATGGCTGGTGTCGGCTTGTTTGTCGAAGGGCAGTTCGATGGCCCAGTCGTGCGGCAGGTCCAGCGACCGCCAGGCGGAGTCGTTGAATTTCTCCGACGCCGGGCCGCTGCTCGCGCCGGCCTTGTCGAGCCTCAGGGCGCCGGGCCAGTCGTCGCCCAGATGGAATTTCCAGTTCGCATCGAGCGAGAGGTGTTCGCGCGGCGAGCGGGTGTCCGCCGCGGCGAGGTCCAGGGTGAAAACGGCAGCGGCAAGGGCCAGGAACCGGAGGGCTGTCGCGTAGGGGGGATGCATGCCGCAATTTTGGGCCGCCAGACGCGGTGTGGCAATTTCATTTTAGACAATTGTGCGCCGGGCGGGCCGGCTACGCGGGTGGAATCCATCCCCCTGCGGCGGGTCAGCGCCCGCGCCGGTGCGGGCGAAACGGAGGGAAAGACGTGTCCCGGGCGGGCGGATGGTTCCGCTGCCGGACGCAGAGCCCGGGGCCGCATGGGTCGCCGCGCGACCAACCGCTGCGGGCGGGAGCTGGAAATAATCCCCATCGGATCATGAGTCTGGATTGACATTTGGTGCGTTAGCTGAAAACTTCTCCCCGCGTTCCACGAAGATAATAGTAGTGTGTCGCACAAAAAACGCCGTGGCAGAAAAAGACGATTATCTTTTGGATTTGCTGGTCGACCTGGGCTTCACCAGCGCCGAGCAGGTGGCCTCGGCCCGCGCCGAATGCGGCGGCACGGGCGTGGTGGATTATCTGGTGGCCAACCAGCACATCCGGGCGGCGGATGTCACCCAGGCCAAGGCCGCGCAATTTGGCGCGGAAGTCGTCCATCTCGCCGGGATGAAAATCGAGGACGCCATCATCGCCATCATCCCCCGCCACATCGCCAAAAAATACCGGGTGGTGCCCGTCTTCAAGTCCGAGCACAAGGTGGCGGTGGCCATCGCCGACCCGTCCGACCTCAACACCATTGACTCGCTGACGCACCTGCTAGGGTCGGAGATTGAGCTGCGGGTGGCGGCGGAGGCGGACATCGAGGCGGCGCTGAACAAATATTATGGCGGCGAGAAGAAGGGGCTTGCGGACGGCGCCTTCAAGGACGTCATCCAGGAGCTGACCGAGGCGGACGTGCAGGTGGTGGCCGGGGCGGGGGACGACGGGGGCGAGGTGGATGCGGACGCCCCGCTGATCCGGCTGGTGAACCAAATCATTGTGGATGCGTTCAAATTGCGCGCATCGGACATCCATTTGGAGCCGCTCGAGAAAAAATTCCGGCTGCGCTACCGGATTGACGGCGTGATGCAGGAGATGAAGTCGCCGCCCAAGCGGCTGCAGCCGTCCATCATCGCCCGCCTGAAGATTCAGGCGAACATGGTGATTTCCGAGCATCGCGTCCCGCAGGACGGGCGCATCCAGACCCAGGTCGGCTCCAAGCTGATCGATTTGCGCGTGTCGTGCCTGCCGACCAATCACGGGGAAAGCATCGTGATGCGTATTCTGGACAAGGAAGGGCTCAAACTTGGTCTGCCCGAGCTCGGATTTTTCACGGATGACCAGGCCACATTTGAGCGCCTGATAGCGATGCCGGACGGCATCCTGCTGGTCACCGGTCCGACCGGATCCGGCAAGACGACGACGCTGTATTCCTGCCTGCATTACATCAACCGGCCGGACAAGAAGATCATCACGGTGGAGGACCCGGTGGAGTATGTGCTGGCCGGCATCAACCAGGTGCAGGTGAGCGAACATGTCGGGCTGAGCTTTGCCACGGCGCTGCGGGCCATTCTCCGCCAGGCGCCCAACGTGGTGATGATCGGGGAAATTCGAGATATTGAAACGGCGTCCATCGCCATCAACGCCTCGCTCACCGGCCATCTGGTGTTCTCCACGCTTCACACCAACGATGCGCCCGGCGCGGTCGCCCGTCTGGTGGACATCGGGGTCAAACCCTTTTTGGTGGCCTCCTCCACGCGCTGCCTGATGGCCCAGCGCCTCGTCCGCAAAATCTGCAAGAAGTGCACCGAGCCCTATGCGCCGACCGATTCGGAGCTGCGCGCCCTGGGCATCACGGCTGATCAGCTGAAGGGCGCAACGGTGATGAAGGGGCGCGGCTGCGCGAACTGCAACAACACCGGCAACCGCGGCCGCTTCGGAGTCTTTGAGATCTTCGTGATCGACGACGAGGCGCGGAAATTGATCTACGACCAGGCCCCGACCTCGGTGCTGCGGGCGCGGGCGCGGGAGATGGGCATGCGCACCCTGCGCGAGGACGGCATCCGGAAAATCCTGACCGGCATGACCACGCCGGAGGAGGTCATCCGGTCCACGGTGGGCGACGAGTAATTTTAAAAGTTTTCATCTATGTCATATTCGATGTCAGATTTGTTGCAGTTGGTGGTATCCGAGGGGGCCTCGGACCTGCACATCCGGGTGGGGGTTCCGCCGGTGATCCGGGTGCACGGCATTTTGCACCGGGTGGAGGGGCCGGTGCTCAAGCCGGAGGACACCGAGGAGCTGATGCGCAGTATCACCTCGGAGGATAATATTCAGCACGTGCGTGAAAACGGGGGGGCGGACTATGCCTTCGCGTTCGGAGAGGCGGCCCGGTTCCGCGTGAGCGTGTTCAAGGAGAAGGGGAATTTCGGCATGGTGCTGCGGCAGATCCCCAGCAAGATGCTGACCTTTGAGCAGATCGGCCTGCCGGAATCGGTCAAAGAATTGTTGTTCAAGCCCCGTGGACTAGTCCTGGTGACGGGCCCGACCGGGTCCGGGAAATCCACCACGCTGGCCTCCTTGCTGAACATCGTCAACGAGACGCGCGACGAGGTCCATCTCATCACCATCGAGGATCCCATCGAGTATTATCACAAGCACAAGAAGGCGCTGATCACCCAGCGCGAGGTGCACGTGGACGTGCCGAGTTTTGCGGAGGCCCTGCGCCGGGCGCTGCGCCAGGATCCGGACATGATTCTGGTGGGCGAAATGCGGGATCTGGAGACGATCGAGTCGGCCATCACCGCCGCCGAGACGGGCCACTTGGTTTTTGGCACGCTGCACACCACGGGCGCGGCCAAGACGATCGATCGTCTGGTGAATGCCTTTCCGCAGAACCAGCAGGAGACGATCCGCATCCAGCTTTCCACCGTGCTGCAGGGCGTGATTTCCCAGCTGCTCATTCCGCGCATCGACAAGCCCGGCCGGGTGGCCGCGTTCGAGATCATGATCAATACCCCGTCCATCGCCGCGCTGATCCGCGACAACAAGACCTTCCGGATCCAGTCGGACATCCAGACCGGCTCCAAGTACGGCATGATCACGCTCGATGCCTGGCTGATGAATAAATACCAGCAGGGGATGATTGCGCGCGAGGAGGTCATCACCAAGGCGGCGGATCCGACGACGATTCTGGCGAAGCTGCAGGAGCTCGACTTGGAGCAGTCGGCGAACACGGGTGGCGGTAAAAAGTGATCCCCTAACATGGCCGAAGACATTTCCAATCCGTTGCTGTCGCTCGTCCGCGAGCAGGGGCTGATCGACGATCTTCAATTGGAGGACGTGCTGGCCGAGATCAAGCGGACCAACCACTCGGCCCTCCAGGTGCTGCAGGACTTCGGCATCATGAAGCTCGACGATATCCTGCATGTGGAGGCGACGTATCTGGGCACGGAGGTGGTGTCCCTGAAGGACCGGGAGATTCCACCCGAGGTGCAGGTGATGCTGCCGGCGACGGCCGCGCGGATGTACCGCTGTGTGCCGGTCGGGATGGCAGGGGATGTATTGCAGGTGGCGCTAGCAGAACCGCTCGATCCGGCCCGGGCGGATGAGATTCATTTCTCGGCCAAGCGCGACATCGCGATCGTGGTGGCCGACCCGACGGAAATCGACAAGGCGATTGAGAAGCTTTACGGGCAGGGCGAATCGGAGAATTTCAACGACATCCTCAAGGAGCTGGGCACCAACCAGGATTTCCAGGAGATGGCGTGGGAGGTCAGCGAAGTGGCGGACAAAGAGAAGTTCATGGAGAACCTCGCCAATGACGTCCCGATCGTGAAATTTGTGAACCTGGTGCTCCAGCAGGCGGTGCAGGACCGCGCGAGCGATATTCATTTTGAGCCCTTCGAGACGGAGTTCCGCATCCGCTACCGGGTGGACGGGGCGCTCTATGAGATGGCGCCGCCGCCCAAACATCTGGCCTTGCCGGTGGTGTCCCGCCTGAAGATCATGGCCAACCTGAATATTTCCGAGCGCCGGATTCCGCAGGACGGACGCATCACCTACCAGGCGCTGGGCAAACAGGTGGATTTGCGTATGTCCACCCTGCCGACGCAGTTCGGTGAATCGGTTGTGCTGCGCGTGCTCGACCGGTCCTCGGTGAACCTGGAGCTGGAATCGCTCGGGCTGCCCAAGCCGGTTTATGAGTTTGTGTCGGAGGTAATCCTGCGCCCCAACGGCATTTTTGTCGTGACTGGTCCCACCGGCTGCGGCAAGACCACCACGCTGTACTCCTGCCTGCGGCGGGTGAATACGATTGATTCCAAGCTGCTCACAGCCGAGGACCCGGTGGAGTTCGACATTGAGGGCATCATGCAGGTGGCCATCAATTCCGCTGCCGGCATGACCTTCGGCAAGGCGCTCAAGTCGTTCCTGCGCCAAGACCCCGACATCATCATGGTGGGTGAAATGCGCGATCTGGAGACGGCGCAGATTTCCGTGCAGGCGTCGCTGACCGGCCATCTGGTGCTGAGCACGCTGCACACTAATGATTCCCCGGGCGCGGTCACGCGGCTGGTGGACATGGGGGTGGAGCCATTTTTGATTTCCTCCACGCTGATGGGCGTGCTGGGCCAGCGGCTGGTGCGGTCGGTCTGCAAAAATTGCCGGACGCCGTTTGAGCCCACCGAGGAACAGCTGGGGCTACTCAACCTGTCGCTGCACGATCTGGGCGACAAGGTGTTTCATTACGGGCGCGGCTGCACCGTCTGCAACGACACCGGCTACAAGGGCCGCAAAGGCATCTTCGAATTGCTGGTCGTCAGCGAAGCCATCCGGACCCTCATCAATGATCGTGCGCCCACGGTGGTGGTGCGGCAGAAGGCGGTCGAGCTGGGCATGATCACGCTGCGCGAGGACGGACTGCGTTGCATTTTCGAGGGCGAGACCACCATCGAGGAAGTCGTCAAATACACCTGATCTTTTATGCCTAAATACGATTATGTGGCGCTGGATTCGCGCGGGGCCGAGACCAAGGGCTCGATCGAGGTGGCCAGCCAGAACGAGGCCATCAGCCGCGTGAAGGAAATGGGGCTGTTCCCGACAAAAATCGCCGAGGCGGAGAAGGCGGGGGATAAGGGAGCTGCCAAGAAGGGGAAAGCCCCCGCCAAGAAGGGCGGCAAAAAGGGCGGGGCGATGAACTTTGAGATCAAAATCCCCGGCCTGGGCGGCGGGGTGAAGCCCAAGGTGCTGACCACCTTCACGCGCCAGCTGGCGACGCTGGTGGACGCCGGCCTGCCGCTGCTGCGGGGCCTGCGGGTGCTGGAGAAACAGGAGCGCAATGCGAACCTGAAAAAAATCCTAGGCGAGCTGGCAATGTCCATTGAGGGCGGCAGCACTTTTTCCGAAGGGCTGGCGCAGCATCCCAAAGTGTTCAACAAGCTGTTCGTCAACATGGTCAAGGCCGGGGAGCTGGGCGGTGTGCTCGAGGTCGTGCTGAAAAGGCTGGCGGAGTTCTCCGAGAAGGCCCAGAAAATCAAGGGCAAGGTTAAGGCCGCGCTCTTTTATCCCGTCGCCGTCCTGATTGTGGCCGTGGGCATCATGATTTTGCTGATGTGCTTCGTGGTCCCCAAGTTCAAGGACGTGTTCGCCGGCATGGGCATGAAGCTGCCCGGCTTCACCCTCCTGGTGCTCGGCATCAGCGAGATCATCAAGAACCATATCCTGGAGACCATGGGGGCGGTGGTGGTGGCGGTGATTCTTTTCATGCTGGTCATCAACAAGACCAAGCTCGGACGATTCCTGTGGGATAAATTCCAGCTCAAGATGCCCGCCCTCGGCCCGGTCGTCAGCAAGGTCGCCATCTCCCGCTTCTCCCGAACCCTCGGCACCCTGGTCACCAGCGGCGTCCCCATCCTTCAGGCCCTCACCATTGTCAAGGAAACTGCCGGCAACGTCGTCATCAGCAACGCCATCGTCAAAATCCACGAAAGCGTCAAGGAAGGCGAAACCATCACCGCCCCGCTCGAGGGCTCCGGCGTCTTCCCCCCCATGGTCGTCAGCATGGTGGACGTGGGCGAACAGACCGGCGCCATGCCCGAGATGCTCCTAAAAATCGCCGACAACTACGACGAAGAGGTGGACAACGCCGTGTCGGCCATGACCTCCCTGCTGGAGCCCATCATGATCGTCTTCCTCGCGGTCATCGTCGGCAGCATCGTGATCGCCATGTTCCTCCCCCTCATCTCCATGATCAGTAACATGAGCGGCGACGAAGGCGGCGGCGGCAAAGACTGATCCGCACCCCGCTCCCGCCGACCCAATATCGGCCAAACGGGTTGACAGACCTCTCGTCTGTGTGTAAATACAATGTAAACACATGGCCGAGATGTCTCTAGCGGTTCTTAGCAACTTTGAGATAGGTAGGACGCGTCACTCCGTGCGCGCCGTCGCGGTCAATCCGCACGCGTGGATTGGCAACGGCGGCAGGCAGAGGACAGCCCGCCCTACCCGCCGATGTCCCAAGGTTAATTTTAACGGATGTATTTTGCGCGGGAATGGCTATGGAGTTTGACTGGGACAATTTGGCATTTGCGTTGGAGGGGGCTTTGGATCAGCCCGGCATTGAGGAATCGTTTGAAGATCCGTTTGCGATCCGGCTGCTGCCCGACTCGCCCCGGTTTGCGGTTCAGGCGCGCTTTTTTAATCTGGGGATGTCAGCGGGCGGCCTCGGCGTCGTCAGTGTTTATCGGACCAATGGAAAATCCGTCCGGGTCCTGCACGCCCGGGCGTTCGAGCCGGAGGAACGTTTTTTTTATCAGCGGAAACTGGATCAGACGCTGGCATGACCGAAGGGTCCCGAGTGATGTTCCCTAATAAAGAGCCAGAAAACGGGGCGGGGCGGGGCAGGGTGGGTACGGGGAAAACCGATGCGAACGTTTGCCAAATGGGAAGATGTGCCGCTCTTCGATAGCGAGGAGGCCGAGGCGGATTTCTGGCAGGAGAACCGGCCGGCGCTGCGCCTGATGGAGTCGGCCCTATCGGACAGCGCCGGGACATCCGAGTCGGTGACCATCACGCTGCGGATGGATCCCCGGATGTTGGCGCGGATCAAGCGGTTGGCCCGGGCGCGGTATTTGAATTACCAGAGCATGATCAAGCAATGGTTGAGCGAGCGGATGGAACGGGAACAAAAATAAACGACATGAAACCAAACGAAAAACAGAAATCAGGCATCGCCGCTCCCGGGGGCTTCACCTTGGTCGAGCTGCTGGTGGTCATCTCCATCATCGGCATCCTGGCCGGGTTCACCATCCCCGCATTAAACTCGTTTAAGCGGAGCGCGGTTCTCAATCAGACGCGCGCGGAGATGGCCCAGTTGCAGACCGCTCTGGACAGCTTCAAGGCCGCCTACGGATTCTATCCGCCGGGCAACTCCGGCGATTCACGGATTAACCCGCTGTATTTTGAGCTGATGGGCACATCTAAAATCAAGATTGGAGGGGTCGACTATTTTCAAACGCTGGATGGCAGCGCCCAAATAAAAGTAGTGGGCGAGGTGAGTTCGGCCTTTTCGGGCTTGGGCGGTTTCATCAATTGCATGAAGCCGGGTGCCGGTGAGGATGCACCCGCCGCCCGGAGTTTTATTTCAGGCTTGAAATCCAAGCAGATCGGGAGCATCACCAATAACGGGGTAGGCGTCACGGTCATTCTGGGTGCGGTCGGTGGTCCGGATCTGACGTATCAGCCGTTCGGAGTCCCCAATGTGAATCCCTGGCGCTACGCCTGTCCGGGAACCAATAATCCCAGCTCGTATGACCTCTGGATAAAGCTATCGATCAGCGGGAAAACCTATCTCCTCTGCAACTGGAGCAAGCAAGTTCAAATCAACAGCCCGTTGCCCTAATCTGCATATGCATTTTGGCCTTGAAAGGAACCGTGCCGGCGCCCGACAAAACCTTGCCCCCGTGCCTGCCGGTTTCGCATACTGTTCGCTGCAATCGGAACTTTTAAAAACTATGAAGTCGCATGTTACCTCCTCACGCCCGTTGCGGGCGGGTTTCACCCTCGTCGAACTGCTGGTCGTCATCGCCATCATCGGCATCCTCGCCTCCATGAGTTTGGCTGTCATTCCGGGTGTGATGAAATCCGCCAAGAAGTCCAAGGCCAAGCTGGAGGCGCAGGACATCGCCACCGCCATCCAGCATTATGACTCCGTCTATGGCCGCTTCCCGGTGACCTCCGCCGCCCAGACCGCCGCGGGCACCAATGATTACACCTTCGGCGGCACGGTGCTGGCCGGCGCCGGTTTCAGCGGCAACAGCATCTCCAGCAGCGCCGAGGTGATTGCTATCCTAATGGACTCGGAGACGCTGGCTGGGGGAGTGAATGCCAACCATGTCAAAAATCCCCAGAAGACCCTCTTCCTCAATGCCAAAATGACGGATTATCCGTCCAACCCCTCCACGCCGGCACCGAGTGGGGTGGATCAAAACGGGGTGTACCGCGATCCGTGGGGCAATCCTTACATTATTACTTTGGACCTGAACTACGACGAGCAGGCCAAGGACGTCCTCTATTCCCAAACAACCGTCTCCACCGGTGGGGCCAATGGTCTGGTCAACCCCAGCGGTGCCGCCGATAATTTTCTATACCACGGCAAGGTCATGGTCTGGTCCGCCGGGCCGGACGGGAAAGCCGCCGTTACCCCTGCCGGGGCGGGGGTTAACAAGGATAACATCCTCAGCTGGTAAAATGGTTTTGAAGTGCGTGTGAAAACGGAGTGTTCATTCGATGGCCAGCACGGCGGCGGGGCAGGGGCCCTGGCAGCGCCGGCTTCGTCGGGTCGGGCCGCCTTCACCCTGATCGAGATGCTGGTGGTGATTGCCATTCTGGGGTTGATTGCCGGGCTGACCGTTCCCGCGCTCAAGAATCTCGGCAAGGCGGATGCCACCGTCAGCGCCGGGCGGCAACTGCTGGATGATATCGGGCGCGCCCGGCAGCTCGCCATCAGTCAGCGCACGACGGTTTATATGGTATTTGTTCCGGAAAGTTTCTGGGCCAACACGACTTATAATTCCGCTGCAACCACGACTCCCTGGATGGCCCAGCTAACTTTTGCGGAGAAGTCAGTAGTCACTAATCTCTGCGGCGCCCAGCTGACCGGGTACGTCTTCATCGGCCGCGGCACGGTGGGCGACCAGCCGGGGCGCCATAACTGGCGTTATCTCTCGTCATGGCAGACCTTGCCGGCCGGCACCTTCATCTCCCCGCTGAAATTTCGCACTCCCAAACAGGTCACTTCGGTCATCTCTCTTGAGAACAATCCGAATTCGCCGTTCACCGTTTACGGTTTCATGACCAACGCGGTGCCGTTTCCGGTGGAGACCAATTCAACACTGTTTTTAAACCTGCCGTGCCTGATGTTCGACAGCTTGGGGCATCTGGTGGATGAGAGCGGTCAGGTGTTGTCGAGGCACGAATACATTCCGCTGGCCCGTGGCAGCGTGGCGCCGTCAACGGATCCTGCCACCAAGACGTATCAGCTGAGTGCGCCTTCGGTGGCGGAAGTGCCCTCGGGCAACAGCACCAATATCTCGGCCAACATTATTGACATCGACCCGCTCACCGGCCGGGCCCTCCTGCAGTTCTTCAAGATGGAACCATGAACCGCTTCATTTCCATCCCGTCCGGCAGCCGGGTCCGCGAGGCCTCGGCCCCAACGCCTCAGTGGGCAGGGGCATTGCGCTGCGATACCCCCGCGCCGGATAAGGCGCGGAAGGGACTTTTGCGGGCGTCCGTTTTAGCCCCCTGCCTGACGCCCGCAGAACGCGGGCGAGGTCAGCGCAGCGCGCTGACCCTACCATCCTGGCGTGAATTTATATTTGGCAGGTCGTGTTCCACTTTCCGTGTGCGGTCTGCCAGCGGGTTCACCTTGATGGAAGTCGCCATCAGCCTGGCGGTCATCAGCTTCGCGCTGATTGCCATCATCGGGGTGCTGCCGCTGGGCATGAATGTTCAGCGCGAGAACCGCGAGGCCACCCTCATCAATCAGGACGCCACCGTGTTCCTCGAAGCCATCAGCAAGGGCGCGCAGGGTTTGGATGACCTGACCAATTATGTGTACGCCATCACCAACCATTGGTCGGCTTACAATGCCGGCGGCGGTTTCGTGACGGCCGGCGACAACGGCTACACCTATAACAGCTCCACCGTATCCTGGCCTCTCTCCCCGGGCTCGCTGCCCCTCAACAGCGGCTACCGCATCGTGGGATTGTTGAGCACGCCGCAGTTGACGGATGCGAATGGGCAGCCGATTGACCCTTATTCCAACGGCAATTACTACAGCAACCACGTCGTGGCTTACGTGCGCGCGCTCAGCGGCGCGGCCTCGGAGAAGCCGCCCCAAGATAATGACATCATCCGGGGCGGGGTGAGCGACTCCGGGGATTCCTTTGCCTACCGGCTGCTGTGCGTCAATGCTCCGGTGCCGATGGAGGGCAATGTGCCGGTTGCTGAGCAGGCCTACGGTCGGCAGCTGGCCGCCAACTTGCAGGAGCTGCGACTCACTTTTTTTTGGCCGCTGCAGCCCAACGGCAAGACCGGCCCGGGCCGGCAGACCTACCGCACCCTCATCCCCGGCCGGGTCGAGACCACTCTGGTGGCGGGCCAGATTCTGTATTTTCATCAGTCCCAGTCCTTCACCAACGCGCCGTGAAAACCAATATCACCATCGCCCGCTGCAGGGCAGGGGCTCAGCGCCCCGGCCTCCGGACAGCGCCGCGCGCCGCCTTCACCCTGGTCGAGGTGATGGTGGTCATGACCCTGCTCTCGTTCATCGTCATCGCCCTGATGGGGGTTTTCAACAGCACGCAGGCGGCGTTCCGCGCCAGCCTCACGCAGACCGATGTGCTGGAATCCGGCCGGGCGGCCATGAACCTGATCACCGGCGATCTGCGTGCGATGTCGCCCTCGCTGGGCGGCAGCAACGGAGCGGTGAACTTTTACGCCGGGAACAATTCCGTCCAGCTCGGCAGCGGCGCCACCCCGCTGATCCAGCCGCTGATCGCGAGCAGCAAAAGCCGGACGAATGTGCTGCAGAATTTTTTCATTCTGAGCCGCGAGAACCAGACCTGGACCGGCACGGGCTATTTTGTGAACCCGACCGCGACCAATGCCATCAACCCGCTTTACCGGTTTTCCATGTCGATGAGCGCGGCCGCCTTCAACAGCCCGGCGCAGCTGTACACCAATTACATCAACATCGCGCTGACCAACCAGCAGTATTGGAGTCGGCTGATGGACGGGGTTGTGACCCTGCGGGTGCGCGCCTACGATCTCAACGGGGTCTGGATGACCAACGGCTATTTCACCCCGCCCAGTGCTCTCATCAAAAATGTCCGCTTCGCGCCCGCCGACTGGGGTGAAGTGGGTTTCACCATGTACAGCAACGCCTTGCCTGCCGCAGTGGAAATTGAGCTGGCGACATTGGAGGATCGCACGTTGCAACGCGCCGAATCCCGTCCCATGGGCCCGCTCCGCAATCAATATCTCGCGGAACAGTCCAGCAAGGTTCACATCTTCCGTCAGCGCGTGGCCATCCCCAACGTGGACCCCGCCGCCTACCCATGAAATTGCCCAAGCCATACAAGATCGCCGGTTGCCGAGTGCCGTTTTTTAAAAAATCGGCGGCTGCCCTGTTGAGCCCTGCGGTGCGTGCCTCGGGCCATCGCCCCTCCCAGCGGGGCATCGCGCTGGTCATTACCCTGATTTTGTTGTCGGTGACCTTGTTCATGGCAGTGGCGTTTTTGGCCATCAGCCGACGCGAGCGGGGTTCGGTAGTGACCGAGACGGCCGGCGTCACCGCCCGCCTGGCGGCCGATGCCGGGCTGGCCAGCGCCCAGGCGCAGATTCTGGCCACCGTGCTGCAGACGACCAATCCCTTCAATATCGGACTGCGGGTCTCCACCAATTATATTAATGCGAACGGATTTATTTCTAGTTTGGCTAATCTGATCAACGTTAATTATGACTACTATGCCAACAGTCAGTCTCCATTGAGTTCAGCTGATTTTGAGCAGAATGTCGCCAATCTGTTTTACCTTCCCCGGCCGCCGGTGTTCGTGAATGACCGGACTTCCGGTTCCAATGAGTTCCGCTTCTACCTGGACCTGAACCGGAATGCGGCGTTCGACGCAAATGGCGCGGTCCCGGAGAATAATGGCTTGGGCCTGACGGGTGCCACTAATTCCCAGGTCGGCGATCCCGAATGGATCGGGGTGCTGGAGCGGCCGGACGCGCCGCATGGGCCGAACAATAAGTTCCTGTCGCGCTACGCCTTCATCGCCCTGCCGGCCGGAAACACCCTGGATTTGAATGCCATCCATAACGAAGTTTATAATTCGGGTTTGGGGTCGGCGGATGGGTTCTTCCGCAACCAGGGCGTTGGCTCCTGGGAAATTAATCTGGCCGCCTTCCTTGCGGATTTGAACACGAACGAATGGAGCACCGTTTTTTCGCCTTACAATTATTCCCGCTGGTTAGGATATAATAATAGCGGACTGTCCTTCGACGATGCCCGCGCCCTGCTGGCGTACCGCTATGCGGCCAACTACAACACGCTGGCTTCCTTTTCCACGCTGTTCCCTTACTACCCGACCACCGGCGGTCCGGTGGACATGTTCCCGTTTGGATCTTTGTTGACCAGTCCTTCCGTCGTGCCGTTTTATAATTTCACCCTGGCCACCCTGAATACGCCTTGGCCCGGCGCGGACAACACGAATCATTATTTCGGGCTGCCCTCGGATTTATTTGACATCGCCAAGACGCAAATCGGACTCGGTGCCTCTGCGGGTTTCACCGATCATTTGATGGATGCCAGCACGAATTTATTTGGAGGGAGTGCCGTTTCCACCTACGGCCGGTACACCTTCTACCGGATGCTGGCGCAACTCGGCACGGATTCCGCGCCGGAGACGGGGAAGCTGAATGTGAACTATGTGAACGCGGACTCCGGCGGCAGCATTGTTCCGAATCTGCAGACCAACGGGGTCGCCTGGACGCCGCTCCAGTTTTTCACCAATGCCGCCGATCGGATGCTCCGGACTTACACCACTCAATGGTTTCAGAAAAATCCTTCTAACTATCTGGCCACCTATTACGGCATCACCAACGTCAGTTATTCCTACACCGACGCCTCGGGCACGCGGATCAATGACATCCACGGCCTCGGCCTGACTAACGTGCCGTTCTTCGGCCTGACCAATGAGATTCCCTCGTTTGGGGTGACAGCTATCCCGGTCTGGGTGAATGGCGCTTTTCTTTATCGCCCTGCCGTGCAGCGCGTGCTCCAGCTGGCGGCTAATATCTACGACGCCACCACCAATCGAGCCGGCACGTCTGGCAAGGATTACCCCACGGTGCTGCGCCCGACTTTTTACAAGGAGCGTGGCGCCGGGTTCACCAATGTTTTTGTAAACGGGTACGAGGAGGTTTCATCCATTCCGGGATTAATCGCGGCCAATAGCGGTAACGCCCCTTTGGATCCGCCGATCGATGTTGCCGATTTATCAGATGGAATTACCTCTGGCCTGGGCGTCAATAGGCACAACGTCTATGGCGTTCCCTGGATCATCGGGGCAAAAAAGGGGTTCCCCAGCTTCAACGAGTTCTCCCTGGAAAGCGTGGTGACGGTGACGCGCAAGCTGCAGTTGGTCCGGACCAACGATGCCTCCGGAGGGATTGCGGGCGGGTTGCCGATGCGGGTGACGCGCACCAACCAGATGTATTTCTTCAGCATCACCAATCATCTCGGCGTCGAGTTCTGGAACTCCTACAGCAACGCCTACACCAGTGCCGGCGCCGGGACGGAGTTGGTCGTGCGGGATGTTCTTTCCACCGTGCTGACCAATGCGGTGCGGACGTGGCCGGCGGTTCCGTCGCCGGTGTACCTATCTCCCATCACCAATGTCGGAATGGTCTGGCCCGGCGCCTGGGTCAACGGATCTATTGTGGGCGGATCGTTCAAGCTCCCGCTGGGGAGCCGCGGCACACCAGAGGCCTTTCTGCCGGCTTCCATCTACAGCTTCGGCCTCGCGGATTTTGTGGGGGTGAACAGCGCCTATGAGGATTATGCGCCCATGAATCTGCCGCATTTTGGGCTGCTGCTGACCAACCGGCTGCAGGTGTTCCTGCTGGAGAATGGGCATGTCATTGACTACGCGCATTTCAACGGGCCGGAGACGCGGCGCGATTTGAACGCCGAGCTGGCTGATCCCAATTCCACCGGGGCGCCCGCCTATCTGTGGAGCACCAATGTCACTTCGGCTCAGATCCCCTTTGGGACGATCAACCAGGTCAATGTTTCTGCGGGGAATGCGACTCTGGTGGTGCCGCAGAACGGGGGCAATTGGCAGACACCGGCCGGTTTGCCACAATCTTTGCGGGGCAAAGCCGGAGCCATCGAGGCCTATTTCCGGGGATTTCTATCCCCCAACAGCCTCTACAGCTTTGGCGGCAAAAGTTACACCAACACCGAATACAGCGTGCAGGCGCCCTACACGCCCACGCGCACGCTGGTGTCCTATACCTCCTGGCAGGCCAATGATCCGCTGGTCCATTATCTGGGAAGCGACCTGAACTATTCGGGCGCCGAGCCGTCCTCGGCGCTCTCCACGGGATTGACCAAGTGGAATGGCACATCGCCCGATATCCTGCCCGGCCTGGGCTATTTGAACGAGCGTTATCAGCCGTGGGGCAAGGTGCACAGCGATGCGGGCGCCGACAACAATCCCTACAACTCATCTCTTAAGGACCCGCTGGTGCGGCAGTCGGATGACTGGGATTTTCCGACGTTCAAACTGCCGGCCGTCGGCTGGCTCGGGCGCGTCCATCGCGGCACGCCCTGGCAGACGGTCTATCTCAAAGCCACCAATGTGCTTTCGACCAGCGGCATCAGCACTTGGACGAATTGGACGGGCAACCGGAACCGGTTTGATGCCACCAATGCCGCACCGGTTCAGGACCGGCTGCTGTTCGATGTCTTCACCACCGCGCTCAACGACAACGCCACCCGTGGCCAGCTGCCCATCAATGTGGCCTCTGCCGGCACCAATAACTCGACCGCCGGACTCGCGGCATGGTCGGCGCTCTTCAGCGGCATTGCCGTGCCCACCAATCGGGCAGGGGGGTACGCCGTGATTTCACCGGCCGGGGGGGACGTTGCCATTTCTCCGCTGGGGCAGATTGTCGCCAATATCAATGATCAGCGCGCGGTTTTCACAAACTTGGACGGGGTGGGCGGTTCGTTTGAGCACGTCGGCGATATCCTGTCCGTCGCGAAACTCACGCAGAATTCCCCCTTCCTGTACGGACAGAACATCACCAATGGGATCACGGATGCCCTCATGGAATGGCTGCCGCAGCAGACGCTGTCGCTGATGCGGGTGGGCGCCCAGCCGCGCTTTGTGATTTACAGCTATGGCCAGACCCTGGCGCCCGCGCCTAACGGCATCGTCACCAGCGGTACTTATTCGGGGATGATCACGAATTACCAGGTGACGGCGGAGACCGTGACGCGCTCGGTGGTGCGCGTGGAGGGCGCCCCTACTAA
>Ga0209086_10000703_pt1 | contig 28160 bp, 31 predicted proteins | sample M_130207_XF_Meta_FD_187312 | JGI IMG/M metagenome (GOLD analysis project Ga0209086, IMG submission 187312) | Freshwater microbial communities from Lake Montjoie, Canada to study carbon cycling - M_130207_XF_MetaG (SPAdes) (version 2) | ecosystem: Environmental > Aquatic > Freshwater > Lake... | reverse complement strand
TCTTTTTCAAACTTGATTATATTAGTAAATTTATCAAATAGAATATCTCCTTTGTGAGATATAATAAAGATATTTTCTTTTGGCATTGATTTGATAATTTTAAAGAAGTCATCTGTTCCTTGACCATCTAAACTACCATCAAATATTTCATCTAGTACCAGTAGATTTGTATTAGTACTATTTTTCATTTTAGCGATTGTTCTCCAAGTGAATAATAAAGCTAAATCTATTCTCATCTTTTCTCCTTCACTAAAATTATTGTAATCAAAAGTATCTCTATGTCGGCTTTTAACTGTTTCATTAAATTCCTCATCTAAATGAAATGATACAAAGAAATCCATTGATTGTAAATATTGATTAATTAAAGTATTCATAATAGGTAAATACTTTTTAATAATTTTGGCTTTGGCACCTTTGTCGTTTAATATCTCTCTTACAACATCTACATATTGTTTTTCTTCCGTTATCTTGTCTAATAATACTTTTGATTCTTCTAGTTCAGATTTTAACTTATCTAATTGTTCTTGTATGTTTTTACCATCTGATTCTTTGTTTTCTAATAGCATTATTTCTTCGTGTATCTTATCGCTGTATTTTTTAAGTTCGTCAACTGAAGTGTTGATCTTGGCAATTTCTACGTTTAATTCATTTACCTTTTGAGATACAGCATTCAATTCATTTACTTTTGTTTCTGTTTTTATTATTTCAGATAACAAATCTTGTAAACCACCTTCTAATTTGTGTATTGTTTGACTTTCGCTATCTATTTTAGTAGATTTAAAATTCTCATTGATGTCCTGTGTACATTCTGGACAAGTATCGTTATTTTGAAAAAACTCTAATGTTCTTTTATGTTTTAATAAATTGTTTTCAATCTTAGCTTCTAATTTAGATAATTGATTGGCTTTCGAATTAACATTTTCTCTTTCAATTAAGTTGTTTTTATTGTTTTCTATTTCAACGTTTAATAAAGTAATTTTTTTAAGATACTCTTGTAAGTTTTTATTGTTTTTGTCTAATATATTCTTTTTATAATCTTTGTCATCCGTATTTCTGCCTTGTAATTCTTTAAAGTGTTTTGTTTCTAATTCATACTTAGAGTTAATTAAATCACACTTATGTCTTATTTCTGTTATGTTCTTTTGTAAATCTGATTGTTGACTTCTTAATAACAAATCCATTAAACCAAATACTCTTATATCTAATATTTCTTCAACAACTTCTCGTCTATATCTTGGTTTCATTTTCATAAACGGTTCATAAGAAGAAGAACCTAATATAACAACTTGTATAAATGATCTATAATTCAATTTCATTATATTTGTTTCTAAATATTTTTGATAATCAATCGTTGAAGCGTCTTGATTTACTAAATCACCGTCTGAATATATTTCAAATTTGTTTGGTTTAATACTTCTTGTTACTGTGTAATTTTTTGTTCCAACTGTAAACTCAACAGTAACTTCAGCATCACCATCATTTATAGTATTAACGATCTGTTCTTTCTTAATCATTCTAAATGGTTTATTAAATAGAACAAAACATAGAGCATCAAGTAGTGTTGATTTACCACTACCATTTGTTCCTATAATAAGTGTTGTTGGTGCTTTGTTTAATTCTATTTCTATTGGAGTATTACCAGTAGATAAAAAATTCTTCCATCTAATTTTTTTAAATACTATCAAGTTTCACTAGCCTCCGCATAAAGTTCTTTAGCAAATTTTTTAAGTTTGTTTTTGTCTAGTTTAGTATCTATCTGATCTATATAATTGCCTAAAAATGTTAATGTATCTTCTCCTTGTTCTAATATGTCCTCTCTTACGCTAGACGTAATATCACTATTTAAATCCTCTATAATGTTTAGTTCGTGTACATTTATTTCGTTGTGAAATCTTTCCACAAATTTATCAAACATATCTATATCTGTTTTATTAGATATAAACAATTTAACAAAAGTATTTTCAAAATCTTTTAAGTTCTTTTTAGAATAATCTTCTTGTTTGTCATTATAAACCAATTTCTTATGTACTCTTAGTGGATTAGGTATTCTGGTCAATTCTCTTGTTTGTGTATCAAATATGTGAAATCCTTTTGGACATTTGTAATCTGACCACGTAATTTCATAAGGAGCTCCTAGATAATAGATATGACCATCATCTGATTTTTTATGAAAGTGTCCTGATATAACCTTTTCAAATCTTTTAAATAATGACTTATCCAAACCTTGTTCGTTAAGGTGGCCTTTGTGCATTTCAAATCCTTTTATTTCTAAATGTCCCATAACAATTTGTGCTGTTGAATTATCAATAGTGTGTAATGAGCTTTCAACTAAATCATCACAAATCCAAGGTAAGAATAATATTTCTAAACCATCAAAAGATACTGTGTCGTGTGATGTATATATTTTTGTGTTTTTAGGTAGATTTAAATTTTGTAAAGCATTTACTGTGTTTGTATTCTTATAATAGGTATCGTGATTTCCTAATAATATATGTGTATCTAATTTTAGTTGTTCAACTTTGTCCCAAAACTTTAATTTAAAATTATAAGCTGTATTGTGATTAATAAACTTTCTTCTATCTACTACATCACCTAAGTGTATTAATGTGTTTATATTATTATCTTGTAGATAAGAAAAGAAAACCTCATCATAAAATCTATTAAAATAATTTATAAACGCTGGTGAGTCATTTCTGGCTCCCCAATGCGTATCGTTAATCAACGCTATTTTCATACACCAATAAAATAATCTAACTTGCCTTTACGTGTTCTTTTCTTTTTTCTTTCTTTTTCTTTTTTCATCTCTCTATGATGAACCAAACTTTCAATCTTAGGTACTTCTTCTATTGGCAAGTTTTTCTTTAAAAATTCTGTAAACTGATTATGAAATTCCCTATCTTCTCCTGGTTGTAAAGCCATATCATCAAAATTAGAATCTAATAACATCTTATGCTTGATTGTTACTTGTTTCTTTTCTTTTTGTATTCTTCTTATAAAAGCATAATATATAATCTGTGTAAAGTAAGCAAATGGATTATTTGATTTATCTGGATTAAAGTTATCTAAGTATTGTAAACAGTTTTCTATACCATCAGAAATCATATCATCTCTAAATGTATAGTTAATAAAATTCGGTCTATATGATAAGTGATTTGCTATTTTTAAAAAACAAGTGCCGATATAATCAGGTACTCTTGGCTTTGTTATGCCTTCTTTAACCGATTGTTTGACTGTTTTTTTATATTCAATCATTGCGGCCAAAAAATCTTTATTACTTACGTAATGTTCTTTTGATTTTTTTGATGTTGTCATTATTTAAATATACTACACTTTGTGTTGTTTGTCAATCACTTATACAAAGACTATGAAAAAAGTCGGTTCCAGGATGGGTTGACTTTATTCTTTTTATCTGTATAATGGGGGTGTCGCCTCTTTGATATAGAATACTCCAGATTAATGGATGGTTTTTCTAATATCTCTAAACTCGTCCCACAATTCATTAAACTCATTATTTTCTTCCTCACTTAATTGTTCAATATTATGTTCACTTCTTTTTGGCACCACTATCTTTTCATACTTCTTAGATACTTCTATATAACTCTTAGTCATTTCTTCGGTGGCATTTGTAATTGTAACGATTTTATCTTTTGGAATAGTTATAATCTTATCATTAGTATAGGCAGCCCATTTAATAAGAGCAATATAATCTTTAAGGCCTTTTGCTGTTAATTGAGATACGTATTTAATCTGTAACGGCTTATCTATACGTAACAATGGAGTTTTATCTGGCAATTGTTCTTTAGCCAGACTACAAACAATGTCATCGCCGTTAATCAGCTTTATTATTTTTATTTGTTCCATTGTTATTACTATTTATGAGTTCTATGTTATGTATTTCGTAGTTAAAGTTTTCAGAAGTATAAATGTTTATTCTTTCTCTAAAATGTTGTAGAGTATAATTCTCTTTACCATTATAACTTAAATCATCAGCAATATCATATAAAGTAGCGGCCGAATTATCATCTTTTAATCTTAGACCCCTACCAATAGATTGTAAATTACGAATACGTGATTTACTTGGACTAGCAAAAACAATGTTATGTAAATTTCTTATATTAATACCAGTACTAAACGTTCCGTAACTGGCGATTATAATTGCATTGTCTGACTTCTCAGTTATAAATCGTATCTTCTCTCTTTCTTCTGCTTCTACACCACCATAAACGAAAAATATTTTCTTATCTTCAGCTTTATCTTCTATAAGTTGTTTTAATATAACACCGTGTTTTTCTACATATTGAAACAATACTAAAGAATTGCCTTGTAAACTTAAACATAGATTACGAATATATTTGTTTCTCTTTTCATTAGACACTAGAAAATCCATTTCTTCTTGGTAACTTTTATCTTTTAAAAAGTGTTTAGAATTTTTATCGTGTTGAAGTATTAAACATATAATTTTCAAATCGGCCAATTGTTTTTTCTCTTGTAGTTCAGCAGTTGATGTAACTTTATTAACGGCACCAAACAGGCCTTCTAAAACCAACTTGTTAGTCTTAGTACCATCTAAAGTACCTGTAAGACCTATTCTATATTTACAATCTTCAAGTTTAGTCATTATCTTACTTAAAGAAACGGCCTTAAACAAATGACACTCATCACCAATAACAACACCAAATGATTTAAACCATTTCTTAGGCATATTATAGATAGATTGCCAAGTAGATATAATCACATTCTTATCTGTTTCTTTATCGTGTCCTTGATATATTCTATGTACATTTTTATCAGGATTCCAACCGTAATCTTTAAAATCTTTAAATAACTGTTCTACTAATGATGTGGTTGGTACTATAATTAATATCTTATTATTTGGTTTATCTTTTAATCTTAACAAATTAAATCTCACTAATAGATAAACTATTAATGATTTACCAGAGGCCGTAGGCGACAATAGTAAACAACGTGTTTTTTCTAATGAGTGTATAAAGGCTTGTTTCTGATAATCTCTTAATTCCATTGGTATCTTTAAACCAGTTACAAATTTATCTACTAATTTTTTATCTACTTCTATATCTTTTATTTTAGTACCATCAACAACTTGTACTTTGTTATCTTCACACCATTTAACAATATATGGATAAAGGCCAGCAAATATTTGGCCAGTAGCATAGGAGAATAATCTTATTTTACCGTCCCACCATTTGTTTCTAAATTGAGGAGTAAATCTATAACCAGGAACTTCAAACTCAAAATATTGAGATAATTCTCTACGTAGAGATTCTTCAGCTTCTATTTTAAGATATACTTCGTTCTTCTTATCTATAATAATATATTTTGTTAATGTCATACGTATTAAATAAATTGTGGGCCTACTGACCAACCTACTAATACTTTTCTTGTACCACTTGTGACAGGATTTACTTTATGCCAAACAAAAGATGGAAATGATATAACTGTTCCTAATGTAAACTTATCATTAAACTTAGTATTAATATGTTTTTCTGGTTTTGGATTTGGACTTGATATTTCAAATTCTCCTCCTTCATAATTTTCATTTAAACATAATGTAAAACTTATTTTTCTTATGTAACCATTAGGGTATGGTTTACTATGACTATCTATATGCCAATCATAATGATCGTTTGTTTCATAAACTGTATATTGTAGTGGTTCAAATTCTTTTAAAACAAAATTCCATTTGGCCTTTTTATTGTGATCTAAAATAATTTCGTTTATATTCTTATTTAACTTATCATTTGTTAACCAAGTAATTTTTGATTTTCTGTTTATATTCAAACCATCTTGTACTTTAGCCATATGAAGTTTAGATGTTTCTGCTTGAGAAATAATTTCATCACAGTATTTTCTATCAAAATATCCATTAGAAATACAGTGATTATTTTCCAAGTACATTAAACGGCGCCGCTTGTAAATCTACGCCACTCTATGGCATTTTTTATAGTGTATGTTCGATTAACTATGACTCTTAAAGTTTTATCCAGAAAGTCAACAACAACATTTAAATAGGCCACCTTTTGAGTTAGCTTTTGTATATCTTCATCAGATTCTAAATATTTGTCAACGTCTGTTTTTAATATTTTAAAGTTAAAAGGTTTTAATTGATAAATTTGAGGAGCTGATTTACCTGTGTAATATTCCCATTTATCACGTCTTAATATTCTTAGTTCATCTTCTGTACGTGTAAGAAGTAATTTAAACTTAGTATAATGTTTCATATACTTGTTATGTAACTGTGGAGTTTTTAATGATTCCAAATCTAATTCGGTATCATTAATTTTAAGGTCTTTGTCTGCTTCTAATTGTAATTGTTCTAAATCCATAATCTAATTATATCACAAAATTATAAAAAAATCAACCTATGTTGTAGTAACGGCCGTTGTTGATGAACCTACTGTAGAAGCAAATTCATATACAGTATATTTAAAAGTAACATCAACAGAAAGATAGTTAACATCCGTAGCCTGTTGATTGTAAGATAGGCCGCCTAAACTGACAGGAAACACATCTTTAAATCGAATCTCCGTTACTGGATTGTTCTTTGCTGATAGTATTGTAAGTGTGGCATCAGAAAATGAACCACCTTGACTAGGTGTACCGTATTTAACTTTTCCTGGTTCTTTACTTGTACTTCCTTTTGATGTAGGAAAACGATCAATAGAGGCATTTAATAGATTTTTATATTGATCGTGGTCTCTAGGAAAACCTAGGCCAACTAACCAACCGTGAATTTCTTGGTAGTTTTGTAAATTTTCATCTACCATAAATGTCATAGTTAAATCTTGGTACTTCATTTTTTCACCAGGATATGGTATATCTATCAAAGGTGTAACTTGTTCTGAAAATCCTATTGAAATTCCTGGAAGATTAATGGCCGTACAAAAGTATTCAACTTTAGGTAATTTAATTATACTAAACTTAAATTGAGTAGGACTAGCATAGTCCAATTTTGTAGGTTGTCTTAAATATGAGTTTGTAACAGTCATATTAATATTTAGGCATAAAAAAAGGGAGAGTTTTTACACTCTCCCTTTAATCGTGTTACTAAGAAGTAACAACTAGCTTACATAATGTTAGCTACTTGTACTCGTCTGTAGTATCTGTTTGAGTTGATATTTCCAGCACCGTTGATAACCGCTGCGCCTGAACCTGAGTTTTCAGCGAATGGGTTAGCTTGGATTCCGTATCTTGTTTTGAATCCAATTTTAGGTTGAAAATTATCTTGACCAACAGCTCTCACCATTTGAAGTGGAACGTATGGGCAATAGAATATACCGGCATCATACTGAGATGATCCTTTATATCCAACTACAAAGTATTGTTTAGCTGCTTGGTTTGCAGAATATGGATCGATATAAACTTTATATCTTCCATTAAGGATTCCAGCAAACGTATTTCCTGTATCATCAACTTGTAAGTTGTTGTTTAAAGCAGGAGCGTAATCTAATACACCAGCCATTTGTAAAGCAGAAGCGACATCTGAAGAAGTTATCAGAATGTTACCTTTTCCTCTACGTGTTCTTTGAGCGATAGCGTTAGCTTCTCTTTCTACTTGGAACATTAGTCCTTTAAATCTTTCAACTGACCATCTTCCGTTAGAGTCTGTGTCTAAATCGAAAATACCTTCAGTTGTTGTATTTACAGTACCTGTGTTAGCAGAAGCACCTTTTTCAGCAACGATATAGATAGTTCTTACGATCTCTCTATTGATCTCAGAAAGGATTTCAGAAGATAGAATATTTGCTAATTCTGTCTCAGCATCCAAACCGTGAATTGCTTTAAGGTCTTGTGCAAGTTCCATTGTGTATTCAGCTTTAAGAGCTCTTGATTTAGCAGTTACAGTCGATTTCTCGATTGAAAAAGCCATTTCAGAAAAGCTATTATTTGAAGCATCACCTAGAGCTTCAGCAGTTGAAGTAGCCATACCACCTTGTGCTGTATAAGCGCCAGCTGGGCTGTCGTTTAACAACGCTGGGTTAGTACCTGTTTGGCCACCACCTAAACCGTCAACACCACCTAAAGTAGAGTCGCCAGCTGCGTTTCTAGCAGAATAATCAGTATCAGCTTCATTGAATAAAGCTTCTGTTCCTGCTTGTGAAGCGTATTTTGCTCTCATAGCGAAGATTAGTCCAGTTGGACCAGTCATAGGCTGTACGCCTGCTATGTCGTATGCGATAAGATTTGGCATCGCTCTTCTTACTAAAGAAATTAGGATTGGATCCCAATTTTGTACGTAAGAAGCATCAGTTGAGTTCTGCGGAGCAGATTCATTGATGAATGCTCTATCTTCTCTTAATGCTCTTTCTTGGTTTTCCAAGATAACAGCAGTAACCGCTCTTTTATAACTATCCGTAACTTTTGGGAGTTCTGGATGTTCAAGGACCGGTGACCACTTTTTAACTAGTTGTTCAGATAAGTACATATCTTTTTTATTCTCCCTTTATTTTTTTGAACCCAATTTAATTGAGTTCTTTGTTTTAGTGATAGCGGCCGTGTAAGCAGTCATAGCGTTTGACAAATCTACATTGTCTGTAGTCTCGCCTTCGGCAACGTTATCTATTTCATTATTAGATGAAATTTCTTTTGTTGAAAAGTATGACTCTTTAATAGTCGATACTTTTTTCTTAAACTCATCAGCGTTAGTGTATTCAATTTCTTCAGCTAATTTGTTAAACTTTTCTTTGTTAGTATCAGTAAGACTAGAAGATACAGAGTCAACTATATCTTGTCTTGTTAATTTACCAATTTCAGAATTTAATTTAACGTTAGCGTCGATTTGCTCGTTCAATTTCTTGTTAAGCTCTTCGATTTTAGAAGCTTGATCTTCTAACACGTCATATTTTTCGTCTGGTACGTTTATGTAATGATCTTCAAATAATTTTTTAAGACCACTGATAAAGTCCTCAGCGATTTCGCCTTTAATACCTCTTTCAACAGCGATCTCGTTTTGTTTCATCCATTCTTCAACTACGTAGTTTAAGTATGAATCAACTTTTTCAACAAGTTCTGTTTTAGTTGTATCAAGTTCTTCTTTAAGTTTTTTTGCATAACCAGCTTCCATTTTTGATTTTTCTACTTTCATTTTTGATCTGATAGCAGCTTCAAATATAGTTGCAGCTTTTGCCTTAAATTCTTCTGTTAATTTTTCATCTCCGATTAATGCTTTAACATCATCAGAAACGTCAATTACTTCTTCTTTTTCAGTTTCTTCAGTTTTAACTGTTGCTGGAGCATCAACTTTAGTAACACCAGCTTGTGTATCTGGATTGCCACTTACGTCGCCTGCTTCTGCTTTAGCGTTAACTGCGTCAGAAACTTTTTTTGATTTTTTTGTAGCGTCAGGATTGCTGTCTGTTGCTTTAACAACGGCTGCACCTAAATCTTCTGCTTCATTTTTAAGCGGACTAGTTTCAGCTGCCACAGCATTCTTTTTTGGAGCATCAGCAATAGTGTCTTGTTCTACTATTGTATTTGCTTTGACTTCTACGTTATTTTCTGTAGCCATTTGAGAAATCTCCTTTATTTTTTAATTCGAATTAAAAATATCTCGTTTATAGTGATATTTATAATTGTTAGTTTTTCTATTATAGTTTATTTAAAAAATCCTTGAATATGTTAGCTTTTTTCTCAGCCAATTCAAGTCTTTTTGTCTTAATTAGTTCTTGTTTCCAAGCGGCAACATCTTGTTCCACAAGGATTCCATTGTTCCATACCCACTCTTTATTTTCCATAATGCCTTCTACGAAAGCGTCTGGAGCAGATGGATCTGCCACAATGTCAGCGGCCGTCGCTAAGTAAAAATCTTCTCCTACATAGTGATGACCATTTTTTTGTACTAAGGAACCCATACCTCTTGATGACACACCTAGTTTAGCGCCTTCATCAATAAGATTTTTTACAATCTTACCATATGGAGTATCCATAATTTTTGCTTCACCGATATAGTTCTTTCCTTCTGGATACAACTTTTTAATCATATGAGATACTCTCTCTAAATTAACAGTTGGTCCTTCAGGATGACCTAGTTCGCCGAATGCTCTATTTTTATTGATAAATTCTTTGTTGTATCTAGTAACTTCTTTTTGAAGTACGTTAGTTGGATAAATTCTACCGTTACGATTTTTAAGGTCTCCTTGTAAAAAAATACCTTTAATCGAATAATTCTTTTTTCCTTCGCCAGTTTCTTCTATGATATACTGAGCGTCGCTTATTTCTTCTCTAATTAGTCTCATTTTCCCTCTTAGTTACTTACTATTTATAAATTATCTAAATTCTATTACTAATGAATAGTTATCTCCACTAGCAAAATTTCTTGTACTTAATAATACATCACCAGTTGGCGTAGTAGCATTATTTGTTATCTCATCTCCAGCTTCTCTTAAATCAAAAAAACCTTGACCACTTAAAAACAAAGCAGTAGCATTTGTAGCACCAGCCCATTTAAGTTCCACTGCTGATTTTGGATTTGATGTGTTTACAGAAAACCATACTTTAGCAATTTTTCTGTTACCATCTTCTGTCATAAAAGTAGTTGTTGAAGAATCCACTTTTGTAACATCTGTTTCTCCAGTACCATCAGAAATGTTTGTTAATTTAATAACATATTTTACACCTGATGTGTCTACCAATGTTTGTGTTGTAACTGTATCTGCCATTAATTTGTAAATCCTTTTTCTTTATGACACTCTATAACAATATTATAACTTGTTACGTTGTTGTCACTTGTTAACAAAATATTACCATTGCCTGTTGAAGTTGCCTCAATTTTAGGTTCACCAGGTTTTAAACCGTAGTTGCCTCTACCATTAATTGTTAGAGCTTCTTCATCAGTATTAAATAATAAATTAATATTTCCACCACCTTCAATTTCATAATAAACATTTGCTATAGAAATCTTTGGTTCACTTGAAGCATTATTTAATTCTAAAGCACTTACTAAAACTTGTTCAGATTCATTACCAACACCGTTGGCCTTTATAATAACTTTAAAACTATCATCTACTAATGTCGTAGTTGATATAGTCATAATTAACTTCTTGGAGAACCTACAGCGCTAACTTTTCCAGCAGCCAAAGTTATAACATCTCCAGGAGCTTTTTCTATTGTAATAGAATCTCCTGCTAAATGTAAATAAAATTCTCCTAAAACTGTACTATCTTCAGAACGTACTTCAATCGTTTGAGCATTACTTGTAGCTACACAATTAACAAATTGAGCTCTACTAATATTATCCAAAAAAGGATTTGTAGTAACAGTTCCTTTTACTATAATTGTTGACATTTATTTTATTCCTAATTGTTCGTTTACTTCTTTATCAAAATAGTTATATAAATCTTCTTGTTTAATATTACGTGAAGCTACAACTTTTTCTACAGCTCCTTCAAAACTTTTTATAATATCTTTTTGTTCATTTTCAATAATCTTAATAACTTCTTTAACTGCCTCTTTCATTACAGGCGTTAATTCGTTATAAGACTTTGAGTCCATAACTCTAGTCTCTTTTACTAAATTACTGACCTTGTTTTTCATTAGCAACTGGTTCAGTTATAGCAGATGGCTCAGCAATTACAGGTTTAGGATCACTGTGTGTTTCTGCTTCAATTTTACCTTGAAACAATACACCAGCTAATTCTTTTCTTCTAGCCTCTAAAGCATCTCCAACTTTATCTCTTAAAGCGTCTTTAAAAGCTTCACCAGCTTCAGCCGCTTGTCCTAATGATAATTTATCTATAAAACTTTTAACGTGTTCACTCATATTTTTCTCCTATACTATATTTATATTAAAGATTTGGATTTTTAGTAGTTTTTGTATCTAAAACTTCTGTATCCGAACCTTCTTCTTGTATTTGACTGTCAATATCTTCAATGTCTCTATCAGTTTGTTTTAAAACATTTTTACGAATGTATCTATTTGAAAAATATTTACCAACGTAATTAGACATACTGTCAGCTAAAGCAATACGATCTTTTAACATTTCACTCTCTTTTAATTCAGAAAAATGTCCATCACTTATAAAATCGTAACTAAGGTTTGCTTGTATTGTACCCCAATCTTCTTCAGCAATAACACCTTTTAATATTAACTGTGTTTTTAAAATATCACTAAACAATTCTGTAAATTTCTTTCTTAATCTACCAACAAATTTTGTGAATTTCAATTCGTCTCTACTAATTTCAGCAGAACGGCCCATATTAAAACCAGTACCTGACTCCAATCTACTAATTGGAACGTTAAGAGAACGATATAATTTCTTTTGGAAATATTCTATATCAGCAATTTCTCCTAAGTTTTGGCCACCTGGTAATGTAGTGATTTCGGTTCCTCTACCACCTTCTCTACGTGGTAACCAATAATCTTCTAACATATTCATATAGTTTCTATCATCTCTAATTTCACCAGTATTAGCATCATAGACAAGTTTATTTCTATAACGTGCCATTACATCTCTTAAATATTGTTCTGCTTTGATCTTAGGTAAATTACCTACATCAATATAAAATATTCTTCTTTCAGGCGCTCTGGCGATACGATAGATTACCATAGCATCTTCAATCATTCTTAATTGATTAACTGATTTAATTGCTTTATGTAAATAAGATAAAATTAAATTTCTATTTTGATCTATTAGTCCTGAAGATGTGTAAGAAATTGTATCTGGAGCAATTCTAATACCAGAACCAGAAGTAGCACCAGAAACACCTCTTTCATTAAACATATAATATTCTTCATATTCACTTATAATATCTAATGTAACTTGTTGTCTTTGTTTTCTAACTTCTCTTACTTTTTTAATTTTTCTAGGATCAATGTATTTTAATTCTACAATACCATTTCTAGGATTTTCTCTATCAATAACTTTTTGATAAAACATACGGCCATCTACATACCATCTTCTAAAGATGTCGTGGCCTTTTGTATTAAAATCCATCAAACGTAATATAGTTTTAAATTCATCTTCTATTTTTCTTCTAATCTCTACACCAAAAGGTAAAGAGGTTAAATTTACATTAACCGAATCTCTATTTTCATTTACAACAATTGCTTCATTAACTATATCATCTATAGCTGTATCACATTCTGGATGTAATGAAATTTCTCTATATCTTCTTACTAGATCAGCTTCGTTTTTTGCTGTGCCCTCTAAATCCAAATATTGACCAAAATAACCACCAACAGCAGAAACGGTTGTTGCGCCGTCATCAGCAACTGGTATACTAAAACTTTGTTTGGGGTCTTGTTCTTTTTTCTTACGTGTTATACTAAATCCAAATAAATCTGCCATAATTAAATCCTCTTTTCATCAATTGTATGTTTAGAAAATGTGTAGTGTTGTTTCATAATATTATTTATAAGTCTAAAAAGAGCCGCTTTTAGGCGGCTCTTTTCATTAATACTCTATTAAGTAGTAGTATTTGTTTCAAAAAACTGATAAGCAAATGTTACTGAAAATTCTTCAATAGCATCAACCGTATCATAACTTAAAGCAATTTCACCAATGTTTGTTGGAAATAAACTTCTTAAAGTGTAAGACTTAACAGTATTACCATTTCTGTCTAGTTGATCTACGAAAGCGTCAACTTGATAATCAGCAGGATTTGTTAATCCTTCGTTATCTGACATATTGTTAATACCATTTTGCCATCTTTCGAAAGCATTTCTAACTTTAAAGTTAGTGTCATTTATAACTGTTACGTTCCAATCAGCAAAAGTTCTATCTCCAGCTATTTTAATAGATCGGCCTCTAAATTTAATATCGACCGTACCTACTGTCATAGCAGGAATAACTGTTGCTTTGCAAAGAAACGCTAGTTCTTCTATTTCGCCACCAACTTGAGCGTAACCAGGAAAAGGCATTGTTACCTTAAACTGATTGGCACGAGCGCCACCGCCGGCAAGTTTAGCTTTGAAGTCTGTGATGTTAGCCATTTTTATTCTCCTATTCTAAATTTACCCTGCCACTTCTTCAAAAGAAACGCCAGTTCTGGTTGCTATAAACGATAATGTAATAAAGTTGATACTTCTAGCAGGTTTAATAAATATTTCTGCTACAAATTCATTTCTATCAATTACGTCGCCTGTATTATTTGTTTCGTCACACACGACTAAAAAGTCTGTGACACCACGTCTACCTTGTACTTCTCGTAAGAATGGTTCAACGATATTTCTAAAGTTTGCTCTAGTAAACTCGTCATTAAATTCAAACAATTGGAATTTAGAAGCCGTAGCGATTGCTTTTTCTAAAGTGATAAACAATCTTCGTACATTTATTCTATCGAAAGCAGATGGAGCACTTAATCCTGTTTTATCACCAAACAGCACAGTACCTTGTCCAGGGAAAGTTACTACTGGATTGATTCTGCTTCTGTATAGATCATCTCTTTGTGTCTTATTAGGATTGTATGCTAATTTAACTGCGCCTCTTACATTACCACGGTTAAAACCGGCTGGTGAATACCAAGAGTCAGCAATTAGATCAGTTCTAGCCGCTAAGCCAGCCATATCGCCATTTAATGGAACGTATCTGTAAACATCATTGTATCTATCGTATTGATATTTGTATCCACTATCGAACACCACATAAGAAGATGAACGAATAGTTGAGTAAGCATCAATAACGTTTAGAGTTTGTGTGTTAGCAGAAGCAACATTCACAACGTCTGCTCTCTCTGGAGATACAAACGCTATAGCGTCTTTTCTATTTTCTGCAATTGTAATTAAATTGTCAATGTGTGTAGTCGTACAAGTTCCAGCTATAATTAATCCAATGTCTACTGTTTCAGCATCTTGGAATTTTTCATAAGCAGTCTTTTTCTGACCTACTGTTACTGCAGAACCATCTGAACCACCTGATAGTGATTCTAAAGTTGGAACAGTTACAGCTGTAAAAGTAACACCAGCAGCGTTTGAGCCCCAGTTTGAACCACTTGAATTATGGTCCATCCAATAAATATATCTTGATTTATTGTAAATTACATCTACATAATAATTTGAATCTCCTTGAGGTGTTTTAGCGTCAGCAGCTTTTGATGCTGAGTCAAACACTTCTAAGATTGTACCAGCAGTACCAGAAATACCACCATCTTCATCTACAACGACAATGTGAATTTCGTCATTAGAACCGCCTCTATCAGAAGCAAATGGTGAAGTACCTGGAGCACCAGCTACTTGATCGTAATATTTCCAATAACGTTTTACATTAGCACCGTTTGTTAATGCTACTTGCAATCCGCCTTGGCCTGTATCTGCTCTTACAAAAGTAACAAGTGTAGAAGCTATACCAGTTACTCTATATTTGTAACCATCATAATCTGTTCCAGCAGCAGATGTAGAAAATTCTAATATATCTCCTACGTTAATACTTGCCGCTGATGTTACAGTTACCGAAGTATCAGCAACGTCTGCTGAAGCGTCATTTAATGTTGTAACTGCCGCTGTCGTGTATGCTGTAGCACTTGGACAAGTTGATACTGATAAATTGTTACCAAAAGCACCTGCTTGTCTAGCAGCAAAAGTTCCGATTGAAGCTGATCCTGTAGAATAGTTGTCTTGGTAGTCTTGTGTATTTTTTATTAAAATACCACTTGTGTTAGCGGTAGCGTTTAATAATCCTGTGTTAGTTGCTCGTACTACTCTTAAAGCGTTAGAGTATTGTAGAAAGTTGGCAGCACAAAAAAAGTCCTCAAAGTTATTTGAGTCTGGTTTGCCAAACGTGTCTACTAATTCTTGCTCGCTAGAAACCGTTACGATTTCATCAAGTGGACCTTTTAAGAATCTAGCTGCTATAGCACCTACCGAAGTTGATACAGCAGGAATAATTCTTGTTAGATCTCTTTCCTGTACGAGAACACCTGGTGATACTTGAAATGCCATTAGGTTTTCTCCTTTTTTAATTAGCTAATTTTAACATATGTTATTCAAAACTCGTATTATTCATACGCCCATAATCAAAGTTAATCATCTACAATCTATTTATAATACACTGGTTTTGTACTTTTTTATACTAACTTTCGCCTTTTCTTACTACAGGATGCCACGTTTCTCCATACTCATCTTTAAATGGTTGAGTATCTTCAGTAGATAAGCCATCATCTATAAAACCAAAAGGGGCCATATCCTGTTCAATTATATTAGACTGTTCTTCATATAATTTAGAACGAACATCAGAATTACTTAATTCTTTAAAGTATGTTTGATTTGATAACCAGCCAAATATAATAAGACAAGTCATTAGATCGTCATTACATCCTTCTTCTGCCATCCAAGAGTTATGTCGTCTAGCAAAGGTAGACATTTCTTCTATTATGTTAAAGTCATTTACAATTAGTTTATCAGATTCAATAATAGTTTTTAAATTAGAACAACCTATTTTTTTAATTTGTTTAGTCATACGAACACCTAACTGACTACCACGGCCACTGAAACCTGTACCTAAAACTTGGCCAGCTCTACCTCTTTGTGTAGTCATTAATACATTGTCATATTCTAAATCATAATGAACAGCATCAGATATTTGTCCACCCAAATCATTTACTTCTACTAATATGTGGGCTCTATTAAAGGCCTTACAAGTTTGTTCTATAATATTAGGAAACACTAAAGGTTTAATTTCGTTGTTACGATATTTGGCCACAACTTTATATGGCATTTGAGTTACATCAAATATAACAAACGCTGAATAATCTTTTGTAATACCTCTCGCTACGTCAACAGTACAAACATATATTTTTTCTTTATCTGGCCTTTCAAATATATCTAAACCTCCTTGTGATTGCAATGGTCTCACATAAGGTATGACTTTGATTTTAGATGGTGATATTAAAGTATCTATTGATCCTAAAAATTCACACTCAAACTCACTAGCAAATTGTTCTTTACTTGTATTACGTATTGTTTCTTCTTTCCATTTTTCATCACGACCAGGAACTTCTGACCAATGAACATCTACAGGAATATAATCATTTAATTTATTTACAGAATCAGACCACAACTTATAATACATATTCATTCCGTGAGGTGTTGAAACAATAACCATCTTTGTACTTTTACCAGAAGAAATTGTAGGAAACACTGAACTAAAAAATTGTTCAGCAATAGTTGCTGGTACGAAAGCAAACTCGTCTAAGAATATTATATTATATGAACCTCCTCGAATGGCACTTGAAGATGTAGCAGCAGCCACAATCTTACTACCGTTTTCTAATTCAATATTACCTTTATTCCAGTTTAATACACCTTGTTGTAAAAACTTTGGTATATTCTCATAGGCCAACTGCAAACGACCTAATATATCTCTAGCAGTAGATGATTTGTTAGCTAATATAGCTATGTTACAATTTGGATTAAACAAAGCATAGTGAAGTAAATAAGAAACAATTGTGGTTGATTTACCTGACTGTCTCGGAAGTTTACATATAGTAAAACGATTATTATGTATTGTACCTACTATTTCTTTTTGAAAGCCATACATTTTAAAAGGTACTAATCCCTCATCTAAAGAAACAATCTTTACATAGTTTTGAATAAAATATAAAGGGTCTTTAGAACATAAATCAAACTCTTGTATTTGTTCTTGTGTAAATTCTACAGGTACGTTTACCTTTTTAAGATTAGGATTACCAAGATATACTGAAGATTTTTCACTCATTAAATGTGTACCACGCTGTTGCTATATATTTTTCTTGTGTACTACTTATCTGTCCTCTATGAGGATGTGTATAGTAAGCAGGCCAAAACAAAGTTAAACCTTTTTTTGCTGGACTGATAAGATTTTGATATAAAAATTCTGTACCACCATTCTCAACGTCATTTAGATATGTCATAAAAACTAGATGTCTTTTTTTATTATGAGGCTTATAAGTGTTTTCAATATGCCATTTAAAAAATCCTTCATTTGGTTCATAGTATTGTATTTTAATTAAATCATTAATACCATAAGTACCAATATTACAAAAACTATATTTCTGTTTATATAATTCTAAAATATTATTTAAATGATCTTCATAGTCTTTATTTCTAATACCAGCTTCTAAACTTATCTTTAAAACAGGATCAGTAACATCTTCTTTATTTAAATATATTTTGTTTTCCTCTTTTTTACTTGTCTTAAATATCTCTACCATATTATCACAAATAGATTCAGGCATATACCAACCACCAATTAAACTTTCAGTAGGAAAAATATGTTCTTTATAATTATTCATTAATTATGGTTCCTTCTATATGTGTATAACCTAATTGTAAAGCGGCCTTTATTCTTTGATTGCCTTTATAAACGCTGTATTGTTTTTCAATATAAGGAATGCCGTTAGCACCCATACGTGATACATCATTTATGGTGTGTTTAACTATTTGTATAGGTTCAATCATTTCTTCTCCATTAAGTATTTCTTTTAAAGGTATGGCCGTTCGAATAAATGTTAAATCACTTATCTGAAACGTCTGTTTGTTCAGGTAACTTTTTGTTGCTTTTAGTATTCTCATTTGCTTTCAACATTTGTTGTAACTCTTTTGTACTTCCTACGAACAAAGCATTTTTGATTTGAGGCGAAGCAGTTTTAGGTAAATCTTTTAATTCTTTTAATTTCTTTTGTAAATCTTGTAACTTATCTACCGTACCTGCCACATTTGCTATAAGTTGGCCTGCTACTTCATATGCCCTTGGATGTTGGCCTTCTTTAGCAATCTCTAATATACCTTCAATAGCTTGTTGGCCTTTTTCAATAAGATTATAATAATTCTCTCTACTATATTCATAGTCACTATCTATATCAGCTTTATTCTTGTCTTGTATTCTTGGTACAGGTGGATTTTCTACTTTTATAACAGATTCTAACGTAGGTTTTTCTGTAGATTCAATACCTAATATTTCATTTACTTTATCTTCAATTTTAGTCATATTACTATTTATCAACTACATTATAGTTGATTATACATCTGATCTTTTCTTTAGGTTGACAAGACGTATGCCAGTGAGAACCATCAAATAATACTACTCTACCTTGTTTAGGAGTAACTCTTTTTGATTCTTGTAAATCATCAAAGAAAGGTATTGGATCTTTTTTACTATATTTGTTTTTATAGATAACAGTATCTCCATCAGCATCTGTAACATAATACAATATAACTAAATGTTTGTCAAACAGGTCTATATGAGGCGTATCTATTTTTTTATTTTTAAGACTTAAAGGCAATTGTAAAAAAGAACGGCCTTGTATTATTTTTTTATAATCGTATTGAATATGTTTGCAACTATTTTGTATAATAGGTAAAACCAAATTGTGGTAGTCACTATTAATCTTTTCGTTGATTACAAATCTATGTTGAAAGCCAGGTCGTTGTTGTTTGTTCTCAGAAGCGTGTGTAACATCAGATATAAAAAACCAATTAAAGTTATCACTTAAAAGAGTAAGTTTAATTTTTTCTTGTAGATTCTTTTCTATAATGTTATCAATTACAATAGGTAGTTTCATATATCATAAACTACTTCAGCTTAGATCCTTTGAACCAACTTGGTAATCCTAAATGAGGACGGCCATCAAAGATGTTATCACTCGAACCTTTTGTTGCTTCATTATTGTAATGTAAAAATACTTGACCACAATCTTTGCCTTCAAAAGCATCTCTCCAGTGTTCACAAAGATTACCTTTATAAACAAGCATATCACCAGGTTTTAGAATTACTTTAACACCTTTTGTATGTTCAGTAACATATTTACCATCTTTTAATCCACCTTTTTTAGGATCTTTTTCAATATAGATAGGCCATTCATCGCCACCTAGATTTAATGTTGTAGATATTTCACAACTAAAACGGTCTTTGTGTCTATGAAGTATATCACCTTTTTTATAGATACGAGCATAAGCATATGTTGGTATCAATTTAATTTTTGTTAATTTTTCCATCTTTGGCTGAACAGCCAATAATAAAGTTTCCATAGCAACATCACCATAATGTGAATATGTATTTGGTACTTGTTCATCATTCCATACACCCCATTCAGTAGTGAACGGAGAAATAAATCTTGTATCAAAAAATGTTCTTGCTACTTGTCTTTTCATTAAAAAATAGTTATAAACAAATTCAGCCACCTTTGGTTCAATGGCTTCTTTTATCACTAGATAGTTATTCTTTTCAAAACTCATAATCTTTTTACTCCTTCTATTATCATATTTCTTACTGCCTGTATGTTAAAATGTATAAACCTAAATGGTTCTACACCATCATCAACGGCATATTGATGTGGCATATATGAATTAAAAAATATCATTGTACCAGGTTTCGGCCTATAATTCACTATATCTTGGCCAAAAGACACTTGTGATTTATCTTTTAATGGTAGTTTAGTCATCAAAGCTCCTGGTCTTGGATCGTGAAATAATGGAAAAGATGTTTTTTCAGAACACTTTAGAAAATAAAATCCTGATATATGGTTATCCCAATGAATATGTGTGTCGTGATGGCCACCACCATTTTTAGAAAACTCTTGTACCCAAAATTCAGTAAAGAACATTGTATATTGTTTCATATCAAAACCTTGGCCGTCCATTATATTCCAAGCTGTATTACCAATATAGTCTTGTATATCTTTTAGGCCTGGATCGTTTTGAAGTGGGCCAGAATGATAAGACATACCGTGGTCTTTCACTTTAGCAAAATCTTTTTTACCTAAAAACTTTTCTCTTTCTTTCATTTTAGGTTTTTCTCTATCGTAGGCCTCTTTTATATATCGATCACAAACTTTGTTTGTTGAATTTAACCATTCAGGTTTATCAATTACATAAATTGGGCAGCCAAAATACACATCTGTTCTTAAATCATTACCATTTGTTACTATTGCCATAATATACTCCTATTATCTAAACGGATATCCTAGATTCCACATTACTAAAGAATATCTAGTTCCTTTTGTTACTGGTGTTACACGATGCCATACAAAACTTGGAAAAACAATTATAGAACCACGAGGTCGTATTTCAATACACTCTTTTGTAGTCTTGCCTTTTGTCCATTCTGTATCCATTGAATTTCTAAAATCAAATTCTAAATTTCCTCCAACATATTCCGATGGGTCAACTAAAGAAACTGTTACTGATAATTTTCTTATTTTACCGTGATCTGGTGGCCAAGTGCCATCTGCATTTTGAGGTCGTTGATAAGGTTGATCCCAACTATCACAATGCCAGCCATAATATTGGCCAATTCCATATTTTGTAAATTGAGATGATTCAGTCCAATCCCAATCAAAGTTCCAACCTGCTAATCTATTTGCATCGTGAATATAAGGTTGAATCTCTTTATAGATCCAACGATCATTCATCCAAACAATATCGGATTTTCTTTTCTTTTGAATATTCTTTACGTCTTTTTTATCTAACTTACCTTTTGTTTTAATAATATTTTCAACACCACCTGTAACGGCCATTTCGGCTTGATGTTTTTTACCGTAATTGAGAATGTCATCACACAATTTTGGTGACAACGCTGATTGAAAATAGTAGTAGTAGTTTTTTAGATTCATTATGTAATTTCTATTTCATTAATATAACATATTTATAAGCTTTTGTAAAGCGATTTTTCTTATTGGAATTTGTATCTTATTATAATTATACCTTTACCACCATTACCACCCCATCCTGCAGATGCTGGTAATGGACTTCCATATCTTCCTCCACCTCCTCCACCTCCTCCAGTGTTAGCTGCTCCACTACAACCAGATCCAAAATTAGCTCCATATCCTCTGCCTCCACCACCTGGCCCTCCTGCTCCTCCTGTTGATGACGGTCCTTGATAAAATCCACCTCCACCTCCACCTGCATAAGTTGTAGGAGTACCTGATATACTATTTGTTGAACCATTTCCTCCAGCGCCTGCTGAAGAACAATTAGGAGCATCAAAACCTGCTGATCCTGCTCCACCACCACCTCCTCCTCCTTGAGCTGGTGAGGATGTTCCACCGACTCCTCCTGGATTTCCTTGCGGAGGACTTACTGGCGGAGTATTACCTGTTCCTCTAGTGCCTGCATAACTTGATCCACCTCCTGAACCTCCAGAACCTGCTGCGGGAGAGTTACCATAATTTGCTCCGCCGCCTCCACCTGTTGAAGTAATTGTTGAAAATACTGAATTGCTTCCTGCGCCACCATTTGTTGCTGAACTTGGCGAAGGAGTTATAGTACCTTGAGAGCCTCCAGCTCCTACTGTAATTGGATAAGTTGTTGCTGTTACAGGAAAAGATCCAGCATTACATCCTGGACTTGGAAAAGTTGTACGATAACCACCAGCTCCACCCCCTCCGGCTCCAGTACAATTGGAACCTCCTCCTCCAGCTCCACCCGCTACAACTAAATAATCTACTCGATAAGAACCTGCAGGATTACCAGCACAAGAAACAACAAAAGTACTATCACCTGTAAATGTATGAATTTTAAAAGAACCTGAAGTTGTTACTGTACCACCTGTAGCGGCCACATATTGAACAACTTGTAAATCGGCCACATTTGACTCAGTAACGTATTCCCATCCACGAGTAACATCAACATAAACTAAAACAACCGAAGCTCTATTCGTAGAAATTAAACTGTTGTTTGCTACACCTTGAATGTTATGACCATTTCTACCTATCGTTAAATTAAAAGTAGCAAAAGTGCCAGCGTAATCTTTGATTGCTATTGTATCGCCTCTTGTTGCTGATACTGGCAAAGTAAATGTGTGAGCTGCTGATGTAGTGTTGATAAAATAACCTCTACCGGCCACGCCAGTAGTACCTGTTGAACCATCTGCCACTATGACTGATTGCCAATCTAAAGCGTTGATGTTTGCTGAACCACCTAATGAAACCGAAGTGCTATTAATTGTTACTGATGAATTGGCTAATTTAGCATTTGCTATAGAACCGGCCAGTTTAGCGGCCGTTATAGAGTTGTCAGCAATATCTACTGCTGCTACTGAGCAATCTACTAATGCTTTTGAACCTATTTTTGAAATTGCCATATTCTAAAATCTTTCTTCTATTTATAATTAATATTTATTGAAATTTGTATCGTATTATCACTATGCCTTTACCGCCAGCACCTCCAGCAGGATAACTTGATGGTCCATAACTAGAAGCTCCTCCACCTCCTCCTGTATTAGATGTACCTGCCGTTCCTTGATTGCCGCCTGGAGGACCACCTGTCCCTCCCCCACCAGTTCCACCTGTTCCTGGAGTTCCTCCTGGAGAAGGAGATCCTTGTGGAGCTCCGCCTCCACCTCCAGCGTAAGCAACCGGACTACCTGAAATACTATTTGTAGAACCTGATCCACCGTTACCTCCATTTAAACCTGAAGCAGCAGATCCTGATGATGCTGCTCCACCTCCTCCACCACCAGCACCTCCATTAGGAGATGTAGATCCTGCTCCTCCTGGATTTCCTTGTGGAGGACTTACAGGCGGAGTATTTCCAGTTCCTGCTGTTTGAGGATAAGCAGAAGATCCCCCTCCTCCACCTGAACCACCATTACCGCAAGGATCAGGAGCACCACCACCCCTACCCCCTCCAGCAGATGTAATAGTTGAAAATATTGAAGGACTACCAGCATTTGCTGAAAAAGAACCAGGAGCACTACCTCCACCACCTACTGTAATTGGATATGTTATTGCTGTTATTGGAAAAGATCCTGCATTACAACCTGGACTTGGAAAAGTTGTACGATAACCACCAGCACCACCTCCACCTGCATAACTTTGACCTGCTCCTCCTCCTGCCACAACCAAATAATCTACATTAGCTGGCCCACCTGTAGGTGCCACAGGACTATTACCTAATTGAGAAACAACAAAAGTTCCATCACCCGTGAATGTATGAATCTTAAAATTACCTGAAGTTGTTACTGTACCGCCTGTTGCTGAAGTAAATAACGCCTGACCTAAATTTGCCACATTAGATTCTTCCACAAATTCCCATCCACGAGTTACATCAACATAAACTAATACAACACTGGCCCTATTCGTAGAAATTAAAGAATTATTGGCTACGCCTTGAATGTTATGGCCATTACGAGCAATTGTTAAATTGTAAGTAGCAAAAGTACCGGCATAATCTTTGATTGATATATTATCACCTCTTGTTGCCGATACAGGTAGTGTAAACGTATGAGCCGCTGAAGTTGTATTAATAAAATAACCACGGCCAGAAACACCTGTTGTACCTGTTGAACCGTCAGCAACGATAACTGATTGCCAATCCACAAATTTATTATTAAATGTAGCAGAACTTCCTAATGTTATAGAAGTGCCTGATACTGAAACTGTTGTGTTTGTTAATTTAACGTTTGTAACAGCACTATTTTGTAATTTAGCACTTGTAACTATACCATCAGCAAACTCAGCCGTAGCTATTGAGCCGTCCGTAATACCTTTTGTACCTATCTTATTAAATGGCATATCTATATTTATTCATCCGTGTCTGTTGTTTTACTATAAACTCTACCATCTGTAAAGTTTTGTATAGTCGTTGTAAATCCAAAATCATCATTGGCATCAGCACCTGCTGGATTTGGAGTTATAGTAATTCTTTCTTCTCTTGCTTTTTCAGTAATATTCGTATTTGTATAAATGTCTGATTGCACAGTACGGATAACCTTTTGTGTACCTGCTGGCCCATATAGATATGTTTTAGCAGTAAAACTTAATGTATAAATGACAGCTCTACGTGTTGTAAAGTCACCATTATAACTATCTTCATAATTTACAGTGTTCAATATAATCGGCACATCTCTTTTAATGTTCATATTGGTTAATATATTTAAGGTAATTGTATAATCTGGTTGAAAATAAGGTAATATTTGTTCTACAATTTGTAGGCCATTTTCAGCCGTTGCTGTAAATATATTTAATGTGTAATTTATATTATAAGGTACTGGTGTGTAGTTTGTATTTAATATATTCGTTGTACCTGTTTTAACTGTTTTATATTTTTGCACTCTTGTTAATTTTCTTGTAGCGTCATAAGCAATACCTGATATTTCAAAACTCATACGTGGTAAAACTACAGCAAACTCTCTACTATCTAAACTGGCCTGTTGATCCAAACGAACCATAAACTTTTCTTTTGGTCCGTATGCTAAAGGAACACGTATGCTTTGAATTGATGTACCATTAGCGTCGGCCTTTTTAACTTGTATATTGTTAAAAATTGTACCAAAAGCTACAGTAAGTTTTCTTAGGCCTTCGTTATAGAAATAATCGTTAAACATTATGAGTAATCTCCTGGATCTCCAAATGGATTTGCTTCACTAAAATCTAATATATCATCTGCTGTTGATGCTGTATCAAATCCTGCTTCATTATCTAAATCATTATTAGCAGCGTAAGTTGATTGTGTTTGTAAACTATAAGTTTCTAATAAAATATATTGAGTTACATTATCAACACTGTCATCTTCTAACAGCATAGAACCTGATTCGTTTTCTAATGAAACTTGGAAAGCTAATTGACTTAAAGAATAAACGTCCTCTTTTTCATCTATTTCATCAACACCTGTATTTAATTCTTCTGAACTGTATTCCCAACGTGTGACTCTTAATTTATAAACTGGTAGATTTCCTAATTGAAAAAATGGTTGTTGATCTTCTACAAACTGTATTTCAAAAAAACTATTCATTAAAGGTAGATAAAGTATATCGCCTTCGTTTGGTCGGCCTTCTTTAATTAATACTGTACGAGAATTTACTAAATCGCCAAATCTTCTTTTAGAAATCATAAAGGTAGTATCTTCACGTATTTCTAAACCAAATTTATTAATTATTTCTTGTTGGCCAGCAAAACCTTCTGATGTTTCAAAATATGCTTCAATTGGAAAAGCAGCATTAAATTTACTTGCTACATCTTCACCTAATATAATATCTTTATTAACAAGTGTTCGTGGTAAATAATAGACATCGTGGCCATACATACGTAGGCCTTCTATAATTAAATCTTCGTGTAGTGTTTGTTCAGCACGATTTCCTATACCATTGCCTTCCTGGAAATAATGATTTACTGGCATACATTACCCCATCATAAAAGTTGGACTTATTTCGTAAGAGTCTCTTATTTCTTTTTCTAGTTTTTCTATTTCAGTTTGAGCTTCTGTAAATAATTTTTCTCCATTTAATGTAACTCCACCTATCATTGTAACACCATTAAATTTACTAAGGTTGGAACCCCATTGTCTTTTTATTTGAGACGTAACATATCTTTTTAACCAAATATCATTATACACATTTGGAAAAGAATCAGGATCTAATTTACGATAACATTCAATAATTAAATATTCATTTTCTTGTAAATCATTTGTCCAGTCCATATCAACATATAATCTATTATCGTGTTGTTGATAACGTATAGGTTTCATACCTACTAAAATTTGATCTAAGAAATCTAAATGTCTTAACACCATATCATAGTTAATGATTGATGTTGAAGCAAAGTCATATAAATCGTTTAAACGTAATTGGTATCTTACGTCAAACATATTCATATTAGCTTTGTCTGAAAATGGAAATATATTGATAACCGAAACTACTGATTCAGGACATACAAGGTAATTATTAGCTTCATACCAAGTTGTCGTAACAGCATCTTGTGTAACAGATTCAGAAAATGGAACTGGAGATTTAAGTCTTGTTTTATCTTCTGGTGTTAACTTGTATTTAAGGTATGTTCTTCTTATACCGTCATAATGGTATTGAACGTAATATTGTAAGGCCTCATCTATACGATCTTCGACTTGATCGTTGTCCACATTTATTTCAATAACTGGTTTACCTAATGAACGTAAAGCGTATTGTTTTAGTGTTTCTCGTGTTGATGGTGTTGCCATTTCATACCTTTTTTAGTCTTATTTACTATATTTATAATAGTATTAACCAAGAGCAACGGCCTGTGCTATGGCAAAAGCTTTTGATGCCCTAGCGTCTAATTGTGTTTGAATAGCTGATGTTACACCATCTGTATAGTTTAATTCTGTTGCTGTTGCTGTTACGGCTACATCTTCATTAATTTTAGGAGATGTAAATGTTTTATTTGTTAATGTATCTGTTGTTGCTCTGCCAATTAAAGTATCTGTCGAAGTTGGTAATGTTAGTGTACCTGTGTTTGAGATACTTGAAATAATTGGTGTTGTTAATGTTTTATTTGTTAATGTTTGTGTACCTGTTAAAGTTGTTACTGTACTATCTATATTGAAAGTTACAGTATCTCCTGAAATAACAGAAGTAATACCTGTACCACCAGCCAACAATAAAGCCTCACCTAAAGAAATAGTTGATGTTGTTGAACTGTCATCTACAATAGTAAATGATGAATTTGTTAATGATGAATTTGCAATGTTAGTAATTGTGTTATCAGAACCACTGATTGTTTTAGTAGTTAATGTTTGACTATCACTTGTACCTACAATTGTTCCTGAAGGAACAGATTTTCCTAAAACTTGTGTTGATGATAATACTGTTGAATTATTAATTTTGAAAACTTTAGTAGAAGCAAGATCAATATGTTCTGAAGATGTAAATGAATCTGTGGCATCTAACCAATTAAATGTTTTATCAGTTGTTCCTTTGATTGTAATACCAGCTCCATCAGCTGTCACATCTGTAGGAGTTGCAACTGAAGCTAACTCTATATTTTTATCATCTACGGTTAAAGTTGTAGAATTAATTGTAGTTGTAGTGCCATTTACAGTTAAATCACCACCTACTATTAAATTACTTGTTATTGTAACGCTACTTGGTAATCCAATTGTAATTGTATCGCCTGATATAACTGTTTCTATTTCGTTTGATGTTCCTGAAATTTTTAGTGTTTCACCTAAACTTATAGTAGTTGTTGATGATGTGTCATCTGCTAATGTAAAACTCGAATTTGTTAGAGATGAGTTAGCAATATTTGTTAAAGTGTTTGAAGAACCACTAATAGTTTTATTCGTTAAAGTTTCTGTTCCAGCTAATGAAGCAAAGTCAGCATCAGATACGGCCGTATTAAATTGAGCAAGAGTACCTGTAATTGTATTATTTGATAAATTAATAGATTTATTTGTTAATGTATCTGTTGTTGCTCTACCAACTAAAGTGTCTGTTGATGTAGGTAAAGTTAATGTACCTGTGTTTGAGATACTTGAA
>Ga0209086_10000701_pt1 | contig 28254 bp, 36 predicted proteins | sample M_130207_XF_Meta_FD_187312 | JGI IMG/M metagenome (GOLD analysis project Ga0209086, IMG submission 187312) | Freshwater microbial communities from Lake Montjoie, Canada to study carbon cycling - M_130207_XF_MetaG (SPAdes) (version 2) | ecosystem: Environmental > Aquatic > Freshwater > Lake... | reverse complement strand
ACTCCCGCCAGGTCCACCAAAAACACACACCAAGAAGCCTGGGTTGGAAAGAGGCGCAAGGTTGAATAGTCATAGACGGGTTGTGTATGCCATAGAAGGTACGCAAGTGCTCTTTTTTATGTGTGTTTTTGATGGGCCTGCCTTGGATTCGACAGGGTGAGATAATAGAGACGGCAACTCAGTAGGCGATGACTGTAAATCAAGCAAAACTCGTAAATGCAAACGCAAATACATTCGAGTATTTCAAAGTTCCATTCACCGTTTCAGCAATGAACGATGAAGACTTTGCAATGGCGGCCTAAGAAACCGCAACTCCGAAGCAACTATGCTTTGTCATCCAAAATAGTAAGAAGCACCTTCGGGTGCTTCTTTTTGGGTTAAATACATGATGATAACGATTATTGAGCCATATTCCATTACTCCTCTTCTAGATTGCTATTTTAAGGTTGAAAAAGATATAGTATGGACAGATTGGGGCAACAAGAAACAAGCTGGGCTACAATTTAGGGATCTAGAAGATCCGTGGGCCAGCTCTGTTGGTACAAGTAAAGGCAATGAACTTGCATATACTAATTTAAATCCGTTTTTCAAAGACACAGTATTCGAAGAAGTGATTAACAAGTATAAATTAAAAAGAACAAGACTCATGTGGACCAGCCCTATGACCTGTTATAGTATGCATCAAGATTCGACTCCTCGAATTCATATACCTATGATCACTAATCCAGAATGTTATTTTGTTTTTAAGGCAGGCATTATTCAACATATGCCCGTAGGCTCGGTATATTGGACTAACACTGTTAACTCACACACGTTTATGAATTGTTCTGATAAACCTAGGCTACACTTAATTGGGGTAGTTTAGTAAATGACACACAACATCCAAAAATTCAATGCAGTTAGTGATAAAATTTTAAATACATTAATTGATCACTATGTTGCCGCTGGCTCATATGCTACTGAATCTATGAATAAATTGCCTGCTAATTTGTTAGAGTATTTGATAACACCCATAATAGAAGTTATAGCTGATAAAGAATTAACTTATGCCGGTGGAAATTTTTATAAACACACAGTTCCATATTTGCCGCATACGGATTATCAACCACGGGACAATAATATATTAAATGTTGTAATTCCCATGCAGTATACTGAAAGCCTGCCTAATTTAATTGTGTTTGACCAAACGTGGGAGCAGTCGCCAGTGACTTGGAGTATGCACCATGAAGTACAATCGTTCACCGTTAACATCGGAGTTAAGGGATGCCCTTATGAATATAGTTCTATCAAAAACTTAACTGGAAAAGAAATAGATCATGCACTTTTGCAATATTTAAATCACTATCCCAAACACTGTTTATTTGGACTTAGTGGAAGTGCATATCCATTTGTTCCAGGTAGTGCTATTCTATTTGATAATAGAAAAATACACTGTACCTCTAGTTTTACTGGAACAAAATTGGGACTTTCATTGAGATACCGTGACAGATAACATATGTTTGAATTATACCGCACATCATTAATGGGCATAGGAAGTGCTGCCGAAGTTTGGATAGATAAAGATGCAAAACTTTGTAAAAAATACTACCGCCCTGATAGTGTTATAGCCAATGGCAATACAACAAAATACCAATCAATGGAAACACTAACTAAGTTCTTTAACAACGAAGTGCAGTGGTCTAGTACCCTACAATCTCCAAATGTGTTGAAATTGTATGAGTACGGAGAGTTACCCGAGGCGGCTGGTTATTATATTTTACAAGAGTACATTGGCCCAGATTTATTGACTGTGTACATGGCCGGCCAGTTGCATATATTATATCCAGATATTATTGAACAAGTTGAACATATGTTTTCAATATTGCAAAAGCACAATATATACAAGTTAAACTCTACATTGTGTAACATGACTGGTGCAGATGGAAAAATAAAGATGTTTGATTTTAAATACACCACACGTAGAACCTTAGCAAATCAAGAAAAAGAGAAATATTCAATCACAGAATGGTTGACAAAAATTGATCCGTCAATTACCAATAAACTACTCAAATACATTTAGGAAATTATATGTCAGTATGGAGTTTTTGTCCAGATGCAATTAAAGATAGCTTATCAAGAATAGTGATCAAGCACAAAGGAAATGCTGATGATTTAACAAAATATCGAAGACTGTGGGTACAGTGGATTGCAGATTTCAGCGGATGCGAAAATAAGAAAATGTGGGCAATCAGCAACGGCATTCATGATGCTATCATAAATCAACTTGCACATGTGTCCAAGCACATTAAAATGTTTTACACATTCAACACTGACTACTTATTCTACAATACCATTTTAAAACCATACAATCATATATCCATCAATCCATGTGACCTAGCTGAGATACTTCCTGGAAGTTATGTAATTGTGAGCCAACCAAATCACGAAGGTGGTATTACACCATGGTTTGAGCCGTTGAAGAAGCATTGCCAAAAAAATAACATTAAGATTTTTTTAGATTGTGCATTTTATGGAACTACTTTTGATAAATTAGACACCTCTGATCCTATTTTTGATGCAGTAGCATTCAGCCTAAGTAAAAATTTCTTATTAGCGGGATTTCGTGCTGGCATTGTATTTGGTGATAATTTATCCCCTACCTTGACAGTTCCGATTAACAGAGATTTTACGTATAACTATTTTAATAGTCAAGCAGTTGAATGTGCCAAAGTTATTCTACCAAATTTTAAACCAACGTACATTACTCAATTTGCAAAACCACAGCAATTAAAATACTGTATGGAAAACAAATTAACACCAGCTGACATTTGGATGTGGGCGTTTGATCAACACAATCAGAAAATATGTATCACTAATGATATTAAGAATGAGGTTCAACTGTTATTGAATAATGACGACGTAAAAAACTATCAGTCTGTTCCTGAATAACCGGGTCATAAACAGAATTTTTAATCATATTGTTATGCGCCAAAATCATATGTTGGTCTCTTGAAGTTAAACAGCGGTGATCTTCGGCGGAAACTGTAATCAAGGCAGTTTTGTCTATGTTAGCAGCGGATAATGATAAAATAGCTCCCGAGGTAATAGGGCTTAGATCAAACATGATGTTAATTCCAGCCCGCTTAAACTTCAAAAGGTATTCAATCACCGCTGGTACATGTGTGTAATTAAGCATTCCCACTGTTACCGTAACATGTAGAATTGACCTTGGTTTACACCTATTAGGATCAAATATTATTTCAGTCAGTTTGGTGAAATTAGAATTCCATAGCTCCCAATTAAAGAACTTTCTAGTAATATTGTCACCAACCGAATCTAAGCTAGTGGCAATTACGATATTTCGGTGTCTATCAATGATGTCCAGCAATTTGGAAAATACATTTTTTCCATACGACAAATTAGTATTAATACTGATTTCACGGTTGTAATCAACCGGCAGTGTACGTAAAAAGTCCACACACCTATCATCTAACATCGGTTCGCCACCAGTAAATTTTATTGATTTCAACTTGCTGATATCTACTATGTTTTGTAATTCTATTCCAGGATTATAATCATCTATGATTGGAATAGTCCTGTTTAATGACTTCTCCCACAATGAAGATGCATCTGGACTGCAATAAGAACACATCATTTGGCATTTATTTGAGAACATTACTCCAATGTGTTGTATTGGTTGCAATGGATCCAAATTGTCCCAATCAATTGGATTAGTAAAATGTGTAGAAATTCGTTTGCGTAAAGAGGGCCACCCGGCATCCTCTGTTTTCCAACATGACTTGCATTGTTGGTTGCGCTCGTTTTTGATTATAGATTTTCTAAGTGCAACTAACTCTGGAGTTAAAATTCCAGTGATTGGATCGATGGGAACTTTGCCTATCTTACAACATGGTGACACTGTTTTTTTGGTTAGATCGATGTCATTTGTATAACCTGGATGATCTCCAAACGGCAACGTGCATCTATTATCTTGAATCATCACGTATTTAGTATGCAAATTTAATCAGTTTTTTTCAGACAAATAATAGCCAACTAAATATATCAATATGACAGCCCTTGCTAATCAAATATCTCGCTTACCAGTTGTTATATTGTCCAGTAAAAGAACTGGATCTACTTTTTTAACCCACCATATCTGCGAATCATTGAAAAATGATTGTAATAACTTACATGAATTTATTGAACCTGCAGAATCAAACCAGATACAAAAATTATTAGAAGTTATTGACAATCATGAAAATTATGTGTTAAAGGTGCATGCCTATGATTTAATTACAGTGTATCCATCTAAGATTAAAAATATTATTGATACACATAATTGTTTTTTGATAAGAATCCGTAGAAGAAATATAATTGATCAAATTGCTAGTCATTACATAGCAAGTGAACGAAATATATGGGGATATAACAAAGATACCTTGTATGATACCGCTGTTAAAAAAATTGATATTAACCGAATAAAAAGATCAATAGGATTTATATCTACTTACAATCAAGCCATTGATAATTTTTCAGGCTCTTTTGATTTAGATATATACTATGAAGATTTACCAATTATTGATGGCAAAAGTATTAAAACACCCAACCCTGAAAATTATGAGGAAATATGGAAAATGATAGAACTTATTAAAGGATCAAAATGACAAAACGTATTTTAATTATGGGGTTGCCCGGTGCGGGGAAAACATACCTTGCTCAAGCACTTAAAAAATATCTCGAAACGAACGGTGATTTAATGAAAATTAATCCTCAGCGTGTGCTGACCTATGAAGGTATACCAGGCCCTGGTTTTATGAAGGTAGGAGTTGATTGGTTCAATGCCGATGATATACGTAAAAAATATAACGATTGGGACTTTTCAAACGCAGGACGCATTCGTCAAAGTTTGCGTATGTTCCAATTTGCTGTAGAGTGTACAGGTGAATTTGTAATTTGTGACTTTGTTGCACCGTTGGTTGAAATGCGCAACAACTTCAAAGCAGACTGGACCGTCTGGGTAGACACTATCAAAGAAGGCCGTTACGAAGATACCAACAAAGCATTTATTCCCCCTGAACAATATGATTTCCGTGTTACAGAACAAAATTGCGAAAAATGGGCTGAGTTTATTGGTGAGCATATCTTAGCTGATCGTAGACGTCCTGTATTTGATTGGCAACGAGAAACAGTACAAATGTTGGGACGTTGGCAACCGTGGCATGACGGGCATCGTGCATTGTTTGAAAGACTAATTGCACGAACAGGGCAAGTGGTTATTCAAGTGCGTGATGTGCAAGGGTGGCAAGGATCAAATCCTTTTGAAGTAGCCAAAGTTAAAAGTTTTATTCGTCGTGATTTAGATCCAGTGTATCAAGGACAATACGAAATACAAGTTGTTCCCAACATTGTACACATTGGTTGGGGCCGTGGCGTGGGATATACTCATGGAGAGGAAACCTTTGATGATGCCGTTACAGACATCAGTGCCACAAAAATTCGTAAAGAGTTAGGTTTGAAATAATCGTTAATTAGTTTTAACTATGAGAACCATTTAAAAATACCATAGCAAAAATCTATAAATTGCTTGATTTCATAGTTAAATACTATTACAATACAACTAAGACAACACACACAAAGGAGAAATATGTCTATCACAATTAAAAATCTTGAGGCCGCACTCGCAGGCGAGTCACAAGCACACATCAAGTATCGTTACTTTGCCCGCATTGCTCGTGCAGAAGGTTTTGAAGAAGTTGCCCAACACTTTGAACACACAGCAGATCAAGAATTACAACACGCATGGGGACATTTGGACTTGCTGATTGGCAAGCCCTCTACTAAAGAATGCTTAGAACTTGCAATCGAAGGTGAAACTTATGAGTTCACCACAATGTATCCAGAGTTTGAAAAACGTGCCAAAGCTGAACACAACATTGAAGCTGTCAAAGAATTCAACGAACAAGGCCGAGAGTCACAAGAACACGCCCAGCAATTCAAAGCTGTGTTGGAAAAGGCTTCAAAGCGTTTTGCCGCACTGGCAAAAGTAGAGCAGCGTCATGCTGAAGCATATCAACAAGTATTGGAGACATTATAATGGATCATGTATGTGTAATTTGTGGCCATGTCCACAATGAAGAACTAGAAGGTGTGTGGGAAGATCTACCTGAAGATTTTCCTTGTCCAGAATGTGGCGGCTTCAAAGCTGACTACGAAACTTTGTAAAAAATAATGTGGCTTTTTAGATGTTGTAAAAAAGCCACATTATCATATGGGTCTTGACAAAGAGACTAAATAAACATACAATAGAAAAATTGCAAAGAAGGCATGTGCTGAAAATAATTTGTTCAAAAAGACAAAAAGTTGTTGACACAGAGTCTACTTGGTAGTACAATAGTAACAAGTTAGCAAGCAAGGCGTCGGACAGTGTTGTGAAAATACAACAAAGAAAGATTTCAAAAGTTGTTGACAAGTGTGCTGAAAGGCACTATAATTAGGACTAGTTAGCAGGCAATGGTGCTTGTTGGCAACAAAGGATAAACGAGAAACTAAATGCAATCGAACGTTAAACATCAACAATTTAATACAATGCCCAAACTGGCAGGCTTTATAGCCTCTGGTTGGTCTGTGATTAATTGCGGAAGTTTATCATATGATCGTACACCAGAGATTTCAAGGGTCCGGAGGACTGTAGTGTAACTTAAAACTTACATAACAAACTTCAAGGACCCTAGGAATTAAAACTCCTGGGGTTTTTTGTTTTTAGACGCTGAGATTGCCAAGGCAGTCGTTGAAGCAAAGTGTGAACATACAGGAAACGAGGTCCTGGCTCTGCACTTAAAACACGGAGCAAACGGGCGGTGGCAAGGATGAAACTCTTCTTCTAGAGCGAAAAATCTGTCATATTAAAGCATACTGAAAGGGACGGCTGGTCATTGTAGGCCAGTACACATAGTGGCGTTATTAGTATGCTTTAATATACACATTGGAAACAGTGTGTTATGGATCTTGTCCCCCATTGCCGGCTGTAACCCGGTAGCCATTAATAAGTGGGGTGGCGGCAAGTGGTTCGATTCCATCAAGATCCACCAAATTTGGGCTGGTAGTGATACTGGGGTACACGGGGCACTTGCAATGCTCAGATTGGAGTTCGATCCTCCACCGGTCCACCAAATTCCCTCTTGTAGCTCAATGGTAGAGCATTCGACTGATAATCGAACGATGATGGTCCGATTCCATACGAGAGGACCAAGTTTAGGATGCGAACAGCAAATTCAAAAATTCAACTTTTAATTGAAAAATAAGCATCCTGTTTTATTATACTCCGGTAGTTTAATGGTTAGAACGCTGGCCTTTCAAGTCGGTAACACGGGTTCGATTCCCGTTCGGAGTACCAGAATTTTACAGTCGCCCTGTAAACGACTCAACACTTGGTCGTAACATCATGTGTCCATTAGGTGAAAAGCCTATCTTTATAATGCCATGGTAGTCCTCAGGGTAGGGCAACGGATTGTCTATCCGTACCAGGCGGGTTCGAGTCCCGTCCATGGCGCCAATTTATTGTCCGAGAGCAAGCATGGTGTAGGCGCTTCGCTGTTAACGAAGAATGAGCTAGGTTCGATCCCTAGTCGGACAGCCAGTTAAGGATAGCAACAGCAAATTAAAAACTTTCACTGGAAATGAAACCAAAATGCTATCCTGTTTTATTTTGTTGGGGTGTCGCCTAGTGGCCTAAGGCAACGGTCTTTGAAATCGTCATCATGAGTTCGAATCTCATCTCCCCTGCCAGTTCAATGTTGTTCCTAGTGTAGTGGTCGCACAACTGTCTGTGAAACAGTTAGAGAGGGTTCGATTCCCCGGTTCAACCCAAATATGCACCTTTAGCTGATGTGGTCATAGCGGCGGTTTGAAGAACCGTGGAAGTTGGTTCGATTCCAACAGGGTGTACCAAGTTTTGTAAGTGTTAGCAAGAGAAAGACTCGCTAGGAAGATTCTTCGAAGGTCAACTTAGTGTAAAAGAAGGGCGGGTTCGAGTCCCGTAAAAGCAGCGGAGCACCTTTGTCAAGTATCCCAAGTGACGTACCGAATCCCGCTCGAGCTTGTTAATTCGGGTGAATGGTTCCTATAATGTGGTGGAACAACTTACAAATTCAACATGCGTCTGTAGTATAATGGATAATACTCTAGGCTACGAACTTAGTAATGGTGGTTCGATTCCATCCAGACGCACCAAGTTTTTAGGAGATAGCAATGGCTAATGTAAAGCAAGGCAATCTAACAAAGAGTCCTCAATGGTGGAAACACCTTAAGGATTGGAAGCGAGTGTTCTGGAAATCAGAACGACAAGCACAAAAGAAAGCAGTTGACAACAATCGTGATTGACTGTATAATTAACGCATAAACAAAAAGGAACTATATGAAGCGAACAGCTAAAATATAGTGTCAACTTTAGATCCCATGTATGGTCGAGGTTGGCACGTTAAAGAAAACAGAATACGTAACAACCCATGCTAAACTTTAGTGGCGAAGTAACCGGCTCTTAACCGGAGGAACTGAGTTCGATTCTCAGAGCATGGACCATATATGGGATCGTAACTTAAAAGTAAAGTATCGGACTTTTAATCCGACTAAGAGGGAGCGTTACCCTCCGGTCCTACCATATATAAACTCTAGTGTAAATGAGCACACCGTTGCCTGGACGCAGGATACACAAAGGTAGAACACGCAGCTCTAAAGGCAAATGCGAGTGAGTTTATATATGGTAAGAAGGACTAATTACCCTTCTCCATAATCGGGAGTCATGACCCGATGAATCCGTGATGATCTAATTGGATAAGATACGCTCACCAGAGCGTTATGCAGGTTCGATCCCTGCTCACAATGGATTCCATATAAAAACACCTGCTGGTGTATGTTTGACTGCAACAGCGTTATGGACTCGCTATCCTAAAATCTAGCGGGTGTTTTTATATGGTGATGTAGTATTTTGATTGCATCAATACAATCAAATAAATATTTGTATGAAAAATCTTCACAGAGAACTAAAACTTCCAGTTCCATTTCTGTCAAAAGAATTTGACGGAACACAGTATATGTCACGATATCAACATCTTAGTAGATCAGATATATCAGTAGAATTTATAGATTGGCTAAATTCTTTAAATTTAGTGCTTGGTTTAGCAGAGGTATTTCTTTCAATTCCAGGCACTTATTACGGAATTCATAAAGACCATATTACCTTAACTGATTTTCCAAAGATAAATTGGATATTTGGAAAATCAACCAGTTATATGAATTGGTACGAGCCAAAAACTACTGGGTTTACTCTCAAGAAAGAGACGGGTCTGTATGTTGAATATGCAATAGAAGATGTAAAATTATTACATTCTGCTGAATTAAAATCTCCTAGCTTATTGCAAGCAGGTGTGCCACATAATGTAACAGTACTAAAAGATTATCGATGGAGCATTAGTACTGTGTATAAGCACAACAACAGGTTGTTAACGTACGATGACATGGTAGAAACACTTAGACCTTTTTTAGTTTAACATGAGATTTTTATAGTATTTGTCCTTTTTAATATCAGAATTTTAGGACGTAGTGTGTTTCTATATGGTAGCGTAGCATAGTGGCTAATGCACCACCTTCATACGGTGTCGATCGTCGGTTCGAGTCCGACCGCTACTACCAATTTAGCCCTTGTATCCTTAGTGGTAGAGGTCCTGTTTTGTAATCAGGGTGTGGAGGTTCGATTCCTTCCTGGGGCACCAATTTTATCTCGCATTCGGTTAGCGGCTATGCCACCTCGTTTGGGGCGAGGAGTTCGAAGGTTCGAGTCCTTCATGCGAGACCATTTACAGTCGATTAGCTCAGAGGTAGAGCACCACGTTGACATCGTGACTGTCACTGGTTCAATCCCAGTATCGACTACCAGTTTTGCTCGATAAAATACGAAACAGCATTACCAAGCACTAAATATCTCGTGATTAACACAATCGGAGAATTATATGAGACCAGAAATTAAAATACTTGCAATTAGCAATGTTTACGCTAGATTAATGAATTTTGTAAAAGCCGGAGATGTAGAAGAAGGACATTTTCACTCGTACGATCACGGGACATTATTGTCCAAGGGTAAATTGCTAGTGCAGCAATACAACGAAAAAATGGAACTGGCTGATTCTAAAGAATTCACTGCACCGTCTTTTATCTTTATCTCTAAAGATAAAATGCACAAGCTAACTTCATTAGAAGATGAAACTATAGTTACTTGTATTCATGCTCTCAGAGATATGAATGATACTATAGTTGACCCAGAATTCTTTGTCAAGGAAACTATTATTGCAGATAGTCCTGAGCAAGACGATCCTGCTAACGGAGTAGTGTCCATTGGCAATCATTTTGCACAACGAGGTATGCAATATAGAGCCCTAGCACAAGACGGCATCCCAACTAAGTAATCATCTATGATAACAATCTATTGGGGAGTTCCGGATCTATCAAACTTTACGGGGCTACGGCATACAACCCCAGTAAGCCTATTACAACATCATTTAAAAGATAAAAATCTAGAGACAATAGATTACAACAAATGTCCTGCATTTAGAAAAAGTCTTGAAAACATATATTGCGGCATGGCTTCAGTTCCATTCACTTTAAATTTTAATGAACAGGGACTTTATCTAAATGATCCATCTCAAGGCGAACTGTTTAATAAACTAGTAGTTGTTAGATCAATACAAGACAGAATATTTTCTTGGAATACAAGACATATATTCTTTACTGATGCAGAATCTCTTGATATGACTCTGTATGCTCCGCATATGGAAGACAATGATTTTACAAACAATACAACTCTAGTTAGTGGAGTGTTTGATATTGGTAAATGGTTTAGACCAGCTGAGTCAACATTTATTGTAAAAAGTGGTAGCAGAACAGTAACCATTAACGAAAATGATCCATTGTATTATTTAAAATTTCATACAGAAGAAAAGATACAATTTAAAAGATTTATATGCACTCCGGAAATTTATTCCTATGCAAGTTTATCAGTGCAATCTAGAAAGTATCATCCTAATACTGCTACTACCTTAGACTGGTATTATAATATTTTTGGAAAACATAAGAAGTTTAAAAATCTTATACTTAAAAAAATAAAAGAGAATTTAATTGACTAATACTAGTTTCAGAGGGCACATGGATTTGTTCCCAACCCCTATAGCAAAATACCATCATCCAGATTCGGAAAAATTGAGAGATGTAATTTTAGAAATTATAAAACACATTCCCAAAGAGGACACTATTATTGGACCTGGTAACATTACTCATTATTATAATAATGGTACTTTTATGGAAAATACTAATGAGTTAACTGATTTCATGGAATGGGTTAAATCGTGCGTTTCTAATTATGCTGAACAATTTTTAGGAATGATAGGATTGGAATTTGTTGACTTAAACGTTTGGGTAAATTCAACAGATGGTGGGCTACAACCTGGACATATCCATAATAACTCGCTTATTAGTGCAACATACTATGTTCAATTAGATCCAACCAAGCATGTAGGATTAGAAGTATATAATCCACGGACTATTGTATCAAGAAATCCACTAATTGATGTTAATGCGGATGTAGAAACTCCGTTTAATGCAAAAAGTGTTAACTTAGAAGTAGCGCAGGGTGATTTATTAATATGGCCCAGCGAATTATTACACGGTCTAACACAACCCAAAGTTGATGTTCCACGCATTAGCTTATCAATGAATTTTATGCCCACTGTTGTAAAAAGTCATCTGTATGGCTTTAGGGTAAGCAAACTATAAAATAATCAACGCCCCTGTACGCTAATTGGTAGTGCGGGTAGACTTAAAATCTGCTGGATGGCGGTTCGAATCTGCCCAGGGGTACCATACCGCTTTCGTTCAATGGACAGGACATGATTCTTCTAAATTCATAATGGTGGTTCGATTCCACCAAGCGGTACCATATAAGTAAACACATTAGTGAAAGAACGAGCATAGCTCTTAGGGCGATAGAATTGTGGTCCCGATTGCATTACGGTTACGCGGTGGCTAGTGTGTTTTCTTATATGCCCCTTTACGCTAATTGGTAGTGCGGATTCTCTCAAAAAGAGTTGGCTGTCTGTTCGAATCAGACAAGGGGTACCATACAATGCCTTCGTACGCTAATTGGTAGTGCGGCTTGCCTTAGAAGCAGGTGGTTGGGGGTTCGAATCCGCCCGAAGGTACCAAAATAAATTAAAACAAAGGTTGACACTGTGTTGCAAAGACTATATAATAGTCACATACGCTAACAAGTTTAGCAACGTTCTTTAAAAATTTAAAAGATAATTTGACGCTATCGTCTATCGGTTAGGACAACGGGTTTTCATCCCGTAAAGCGGGGTTCGACTCCCCGTAGCGTTACCATTATGGTATGTAATTAATATTAATTACAATTCTACATTTTTGGTCAGTACAAGTTGAGCCACTGTGTGACTCAATAGCATCAAAGATGACCAATCGATTTTCTATACTGTTAACTCGAATACCGTGTTTTTCAAATACTGTACATCCGTCATTTGTATTAAGATAGAACACTGCTGTTTTACATTTATTGATAATGTCTGGGTAATCATACAAGTCAACATGGAATCCATGTATTTGTGGAGTCTCAGTACATAACAGTAAATTAGCTTTAATTCTAATAATCTTTGTGAGATTAAGTTTTTGAATTATTGGATTTAATATTTCAAAAGTATTACTTGAACCTTCATTTTCTGAATAAAATGGATGATACAATTGAGTATTAAAATTAGGTTTACATAGTGCTTCCTCGTCGGGAACAACACCACTAGTGTATTGCCAGGAAATTTTGTTACTAAACATTGCGTCTTTAAGAGTTTGAAAATCTTCAATTTCTAAAAAATTATCAATAATTTGATTTGTCATATTTTATATATCACAAATCAAATTAAAAATATGGAAGTATGGCTGAGCATGGCTTAAGGCAGCAGTCTTGAAAACTGAAGGCTCGAAAGGGTCCGTGGGTTCGAATCCTACTACTTCCGCCAAATTTTGTTTATGTGTGTACGGTTACCCTTATGTGATACACGAGCCAACCAAGCCGTTTGTGTATGTACTTGATGCCCGTAGCAAACTTACAAAGCGTAGGTTCAGTGCCTGACTTGGACATTGGGTAACGATAAACAAATTCATTTTTGGAGATGAAGCATCAATGGTGATGCAGTGGACTGTAAATCCGCCGCCTTCGGGCACGACTGGTTCGATCCCAGTAATCTCCACCAAATTTATCGCGGAGTAGGGGAGTCTAGCCGTCCCCGGAAGTCTCATAAGCTTCAGATCGCAGGTGCGAATCCTGCCTCCGCAACCAATTAACTGCCAGCGAGACTTGACAGTCAGAGAGGTTTTATAAACCTTTTAGCGCCAGATTAGCGTTCTTGAGAGGGTTTGATTCCCTCCGCTGGTACCAGTTTTAAATGGGTCATTGATGTAATGGCAGCATAGCGGTCTCCAAAACCGTTCGTGGAAGTTCGAGTCTTTCATGGCCCGCCAAATTTATTAGTAAAGAGCCAAGGTTCTTATAACAGACTCGCAAGAGAACCAACTACGGATCGGAAGTCCAGGTTGCTGGAAATTTTAAATTTCTCTGTTGTTGCAGATACAATCAGTGTTTACAGCATGGGAGATTGTTATACAACATATATGAACTCCACGTTCAGCTAGACAAGTAGAGCGCAACTGTAAGGTGCGGGTGGCTTTTTAGATAACCAAAACTCTCAGGCTCTTTACTAATAAATTATGCAACGGTGGCAGAGTGGTCAAATGCATCGGATTGCAAATCCGAAAAATCGTGAGTTCAAATCTCACCCGTTGCTCCAGAGTTTTTAATAAGTAAGAATATGCCCTGGTGGCGAAATTGGTAGACGCACCAGATTTAGGTTCTGGCGTAGAAATATGTGTCGGTTCGAGTCCGACCTAGGGCACCATATATAAAGGAATGTTGCTATGTCAAAAGCAATCGATGTGATAGAACGAGCATACGGTAACATTCCTCGAGAATGTTCGCCAAATATTAATTTTGATATTGTACCCGCTTGGCGCGGCTTCAAGTACTACTGGTACAAGTTGATTAGAAAGTTTACAAGATAAATGCGGCTGTAGCTCAGTTGGTAGAGTACTTGCTTGCCAAGCAAGACGTCACGAGTTCGAACCTCGTTAGCCGCTCCACATAAATTGGGTCCTTAGTGAAATGGATATCATCTCGGTCTTCGAAACCGAGGGTGGGAGTTCGATCCTCTCAGGACCCACCACACTTACAAGGCTACCATGAATTATTGGGGATATCAGTTAATGCTCGATTGCAGTGAATGTGATATTTTGCTAATGTCAGATTACGCTAATGTTGAACAATGGATACGCAAATTAGTAACAGACATTGGTATGCAACCCATAGGTGATCCTAGGATAGAATATACTGCTGCAAATATACCAGACAAGGCAGGATTTACTGTAGTGCAAATTATTGTTACTAGCAGTATCGTTGCTCATTTTGTTGATAACTTAGGACACATTTATCTTGATGTTTTTAGTTGTAAAACATTTGATTTGGAAGTTGTTAAAAAAAGTATTAAACAATCGTTTGGCTGTGAAAAATATCGCGAACATTTTATAGCTAGACAAGCAGGTTAATGTACTAGTTCATTCTAACTAGATGGTGGAATCGTCACTAACCAGTGGCCCCTATTAGGATGCTAACAGCAATTTTATTTCACTGCAAATGAAGAAAATGCATCCTGTTAATTCCCTCTGTAGTACAATGGATAGTATAGGGGTTTCCTAAACCTTAGATCCTCGTTCAATTCGGGGCAGAGGGACCAATAATGAGTAATAAATCATTTGACATACGATCGCAATAAGTATATAATATACATGCGATCGTAAGCAAATAGGCAAAGCTCTTGCTGTTCTTACGAACAGTCAAGGACGGGGCACGACAATATGTCGCCTTTGGAGGTTCGAAGCCTCCCGGTCGCACCATATAAAAGCACATTTAGCATATCTATAAGCTATGCATTTGGAAAGAACACCTCCGTTGAGAAAAGTTCTAAGTGTGCTTCTATATGGAACGGTCCTATAATGGTATTAGAGCAGATTGCTAATCTGTCGCTCGGCGTAATCCGGGTTCTGAGTTCGAGTCTCAGTCGTTCCGCCATATTTTTAACAAAGAGAGAATCAAATGAAACCAGGCAAGACATTTAAATTAAGCAAGCCCACAAAGACTATGCTGGCATCTATTACGGATCCTGTAAAACGGAATGAGTGGAAACGTGCAATGATTCAAGCTGAGTTGGCCGCGGCAGTTGTGGTCAAACGTGAACCACGTGATAACAAAGGTTCTTCACGTGGTCCAGGTACTGGATATACCAATACCACAACGAGTGCGACTCCTAGCGCATAAGTAAAATATAAATTCCTTAGTAGCTCAGTGGTAGAGCAATCGGCTGTTAACCGATCGGTCATTGGTTCGAGCCCAGTCTGAGGAGCCATTGGGGGATTAGTATAATGGGATTACGGCAGCTTTGCAAGCTGTTTATGGGAGTTCGATCCTCCCATCCTCCACCAAAGTATTTTAGGAAATGTAATATGAGCAAAGGTTCAAGACCTCGTCCGTATAGTGTTAGTCAAAAACAGTTTGGTAATAACTATGATGCTATCTTCCGCAAACCCACTCCGAGAGAGATTGAAGATGCGGAAGCTGAAGATGAAGCGTTCAAACTAGTTGACAAGGCTACCAAAGACCGTTATAATACTAGCACAGAGACAGATAATTAATAACAAGCCGACTTAGCACAGTGGTAGTGCAATCGCCTTGTAAGCGATAGGTCATCAGTTCGAATCCGATAGTCGGCACCAGGAAACCCGGATTACACTTTTTCCGTTAAGAAAGTGGGTGGGGCAGTCACCATAGAGAGCGCCGGGTATTCAATGCTATGACCATCCGTACTCTGTGAAGGAGTGGCGGGAACGCATTGGGTGAGGTTTAGCACCTTTCCAAAAGAACAAATGTTATGGACAGAGTAACCGCTCAGTCCGGGGCTCATGTGGTGTGAGTAGCCGGACACTTATTGTAGACTAACTTATGGAAATTACTCATAACATTGATCGTTTTATCAGTGTACATGCATTTGATGATATCGAAACCAATTTTAATTTAGAAAAAGTTGTTCGTGAATTTGCAGGGAAAGGACATAGTCATATTTCTGGATTGGAGTATAATGTACAAGCAGACATTACGCATACCAGTTTAGAATTAGATCATAATTCTCCGGAGTATAAATCATTTTTTAATTTCTTCAATATTAGTTTAGGAAAACATGTAGCTAATATATTAGAAGGCAAAACTCCATTTGAATACAACATCATAAGTCTGTGGGGAGCAGTATATAATCAAGGCGATTATGCCAGACCACACAGACATGGTGCATGTTGCATAAGTTTCTGTTATTATGTGTTGGCAGATGACAGTACTTCTAGTCCATTAAATTTTGACGACTATGATTATAGTGTGCCGGTAAATACAGGCACACTGATTATATTCCCCGGGTGGATGAATCACAGTGTTAACGAGTACAAGGGTAACAATCAACGTATTGTCGTTGCGGGAAATGTAATAGTTATATAACCAAAATAGTTGTGTAACTATACAAAGAATGTTATAATAAAGTTTATGCGGGGTTCGTATAGTGGTAATACCTTAGCCTTCCAAGCTAATGCTGACAGTTCGATTCTGTTACCCCGCTCCAAGTTTCTCAACCTAAAAGGTATAATATGACAATCAAAACGCTAAGTCGTGGTCCAAGTCTTGATACAGAACAATGTATCAAGAATGCAGGCGGTAACAGATTTAATCTTGTTATTATGGCAGCAGTTCGTGCCCGTGAGCTTGCTCGTGCTCACAAACGTGCCGAACGTCCGGATCAATTAAATGCGCCAGTTAGTGCATTGCTTGAATTCCAAGAAGGTAAGATTGGCGTTGAATATTTGAGAAAAGTTTAAGAATTTTGCCTGGTTGCGCAGAGAGGTTATGCATCTCCTTTACACGGAGAACGATGTCAGTTCGAGTCTGACACCAGGTACCAAACAAAGGAGACAGTATTGAAAATAATTCCGTTAGAGTGTCCGTTGGTTGTTTCGAAGTTTTCAGCTCATTCAACATTAGGTCCATACCTCCTTGAAGAAATTAATAAACAACAACACGTTCCTATTAGTGATGCGAGTGCGTTAATTAATAGATCCGATTGGGATTTACCAAAAAACATTCATCGAGAATACATTAAAATACTATTTCCATATCTTAGTCAGCACATGGAAAATATAAAAGAAAGATTAGGCTATACTCGATTAAATATTCTAAATATTTGGTTTCAACAATACTTATCAACTACTAATTTTCATGACTGGCACACGCATTCTGGATGTAATATGTCTGGAGTTTATTATCTTGAATTAAAAGATGATAGCGGTAGACCACAATTTCAAAATATTGACGGTAGTGTTTTTACATTAGATATACAAGAAGGGGATATTATGTTTTTTCCAAGCCATGTACTTCATAGATCACCAAAGTTCACAGGATCAGAAAGAAAAACAATTATATCATTTGACGCTAATATCGAAATGATTACTAGCAGTTATCAATAAATTCGGAGTGTAGAACAGCCCGGTAGTTCGCATCGTTTGGGACGATGAGGTCCAAGGTTCGAATCCTTGTACTCCGACCATTTTTAGGATACTAACAGCAACCTTTTAACACCATAAACTTTTGGTCGTGGGTTCGAATCCCATCCAGGGCACGTATGTGTCTTGGTAGCTCAGTGGTAGAGCAAAAGTCGTTAAAAATGTATCCTGTTTCGCCAAAAGAGTAGACAATACAGTATAACACTGTTATAATAGATACATAGCAAGCAGTAATGCTAGCTAAGAAAGTTTTAGGATCGGTACAGCAACTACATATTACTATGGAATGCTAATCTTATGCTAATAGCTGGAGCCTGAAAGGGCTTTGAAGGTTATTGGCAATAATAGGATTAGATAGAGGAGTTTCGATAAGTCTCCTCGATAAAAACAAAAAGTAGAAAACGATCCTGTTTAGTCATAGGATGACTACAGCAATTTAAACTACCAAAGTAATTGCTATAGAAGGTGGTCGAAGGACACAGTAGAAATACTGTTCTAGAAATAGACGCTCAAGGAATAGATAGACCGGCAAAGCACCGGGTATGATTTACATACAGAAAAACATGTAATAGACAACATGAATTGTTGTTAGGGTCTGGGTGCTATAATTGGCCAGACCAGAAAATAAACAAATTGGCACGATCATCCTGTTTAAAGTTTTAGAATGTTAACAGCAACTTTAAATTTCATTCATATCGAAAATAAAATACATTCTGTAAAGGTAAAATAAAATGAACGCATTTGTAAACGCAATAGCAAATCAAGAAGCCCGTACTGCCAATGGCATGAAGGCTCGTAAGTCAACAGCTTCGGCTACAGTTGACCTGTTCTACAAGATCGGTGCAAGCCGTGGTAAGAACATCACAGGCGAATTCACCGCCGCTTATGTAGAAAACGCAGACGTAGCACTACGCATCGCTCAATGGGCACGTGATGTCCGTGGTGGTGCGGGTGAACGTCAATTGTTCCGTGACCTTTTGGTCCACCTGGAAAAGACTGACCCGGATGCCGCACTAGCTCTGCTGGCCAAAGTACCTGAAGTTGGTCGTTGGGATGACATATTTGTCTTCTCTACCCCTGCTTTGAAGACAGCCGCTTACACAATGTTAGGCGATGCTCTTCGAGCACAAAATGGTCTTGCTGCCAAGTGGACTCCTCGTAAGGGCAAGATCGCGGCTGAAGTACGAGCATTCTTCGGAATGTCTCCAAAGCAGTACCGCAAGTCATTGGTAGGAATGACTACAGTTGTCGAAACACAAATGTGTGCCAACGATTGGGATAACATCAACTTCTCACATGTTCCATCTGTAGCTGCTCGCAACTACAAGAAGGCATTTGGTCGCCACACACCAGCATTCGCTGAGTATGTGGCCAAGTTGGTAAGTGGTGACAAGACTGTTAAGGTCAACGCCTCGGCAATCTTCCCACACGATGTGTTGAAGGGTGTTATCGGCAGCTACCGTGCTAAGTTGGACAAGACAGAAACTGACCACATTGTGGCACAGTGGGATGCTTTGCCAAACTACGTGGGAGATGCCAGCATCATGCCAATCGTAGATGTTAGCGGTAGTATGTCTACTCCAGCAGGAAAGAACACTGGCGTGACTTGCATGGACGTTTCCGTCAGCTTGGGCTTGTATCTAGCAGACAAGAACCGGGGTGTGTTCAAGGACACATTCTTGACTTTCTCAGACAAGCCAGAACTTGTTACTCTAAAGGGTAACATTGTTGACAAGGTTGCCCAAATGTCTAGTAGCGATTGGGAAATGAGCACTAACCTAAACGCGGCTATGAACAAGATTCTAGACGTGGCGGTTAAGGCATCAGTACCAGCCAGCGACATGCCAAAGATGTTGTTGATCTTGAGTGACATGCAGTTCAACCAATGCGCCAAGCACGACGACAGCGCAATGACAATGATCGAACGCAAGTTCGAAGCCGCTGGCTACACTGTGCCACAGATTGTGTTCTGGAACCTAAACAGTTCAGACAACGTGCCTGTGGCAGCAGACAAGTCGGGTGCGGCTTTGGTGAGTGGATTCAGCCCAAGTATAATGACCAGCTTGCTAGCCGCTGACATGGATCAGTTCACTCCAGAAGGCATCATGCTTAAGACTGTAATGGTTCCACGCTACGACGTCTAATTGTTGTAAAAATACAACACTGAACCCTGTCATCTTAGGTTGACGGGGTTTCTTTTTGACTGTATAATACTCACATGTACAAAGTAAAAAGTAAAACAATAACATTTGATGTAATGACATTGGATGAAGCAATGCACACTGCCAAAGTGATCAACGAATTTGTAACCATCACTGGCCCAGATTTTGAAATTGTTGGCATGTTTGGTGTAGACTCAGTTAAAAATGGCCTGTGCCCAGATGGCATTGCCTATGATTGGAACAAAGCAGGCCGCATTGGCCGCGTTAAAAAAGAGAGAATATAACATGAGAAAGTTAGCAACCATTAGGAAGATTGATGCACTGCGTCCTATCCCGGATGCAGATGCTATTGAATGTGCAGTTGTGGGCGGATGGACCTGCGTGGTAAAGAAGGGTGAATATGCCGCTGGTGATCTGGCGGTGTACTGTGAAATTGATTCGTGGATCCCTCATGAAATAGCACCATTTCTATCAAGAGGAAACTTCCCTCGAGTGTACAATGAAGTAAAAGGCGAACGGCTCCGCACCGTAAAGTTGCGTGGTCAATTAAGCCAAGGCTTGTTGCTGCCACTCAGTGTTATTCCATTCGCATCGTACATTCCTGATGATGATGTTTCAGAACTTCTTGGTATTGTGAAATACGAAGCACCCGTACCTGCACAGTTGGCAGGAGAAGTCAAAGGCATGTTTCCAGGTTGGATCCAAAAGACTGACCAAGAACGTGTTCAAAACTTGAAAGAAGAATTGGACTACTGGCTTAGAGAGCAACATGTTTGGGAAGTTACTGAAAAGCTGGATGGCAGCTCAATGACTGTGTACCTGCGTGACGGAGAGTTTGGTGTATGTAGCCGTAATCTTGAACTCAAGCCCAGCGAATCCAACAGCCTGTGGAAAGTTGCAGTACGCAACGATTTGGAGTTGAAGCTTCGCCGTGCCAATCGTAATCTTGCACTACAAGGTGAGTTGATTGGAGAAGGTATCCAAGGCAATCCATACAAGCAAAAAGGACAGGAATTTTTCTTGTTTGATATCTACGATATTGATACCAGCAAATATCTAACTCCTGCTGAACGCAAGGCATTTATTGAAGAACACGATATCAAACATGTGCCTGTGCTTGCATATGGTGCTGAGTTGTCAGATACTCTAGGCATCAACAGCATTGACGGGATTTTGCGTTTTGCAGAAGGCAAATCAGTTATGGGAATGATTGGCTGTGAACGTGAAGGACTTGTGTTCAAAAGCAAGGCTATGCAATGTTCATTTAAGGCAATCTCTAATAAATTTTTATTAAAGGGTGGTGATTAAAATGCCGTGGATTGAAAATATACCGTTGGAAAATGTAGCAACAGGACGACATCATGCTTGCGGTGAGAACAGTATGTTGATACAAATATCTGATCATGACATGGCGTTTCCTACACCTAAGCATCAGTTCAAAGAAGTGCATCAGTTTACATTTTTGGACATCGAAGAAGACGGTATGACCAATACCGGTGACGGCAAAATGATTGACTTGAGTGAGTTTGCTATCACAGATGAGCAGGCCCGAGAGCTTGTACGTGTGTTGCAACACGCATGGGAAAATCGCATGAATGTTGTGGTTCACTGTCATGCAGGCATTTGCAGATCGGGTGCGGTCTGTGAGGTTGGTGTTATGATGGGCTTCGATGACTGTGAGCGGTTCCGAGCACCTAACTTGTTAGTCAAACATAAAATGATGCGAGTGCTTGGATGGACTTATGACGAACAAGAAAAGTCTTACGATGTGCATGGCACTACAAATGAATGGGGGTTTATAACTCCTAACAAAAATCACAAAGGAGATATCTAATGCATTTGAGTAAAGAAGAAGTATTGAAAATTTTGGAAGTTATGGAGAAGTTTCCAGATGCAGGTTGTTTTGAATTAAAGCAAGACAGTGATTCCGGAATTGGATCCATAACTACATTAACGGTCTTTACTGAAGTAAACGGTATCGAAGGCCACTTTACAATTGAAATTTCTGGAATCGAGAATTGGTAATGAAAATTAAATTTGATAAAAACACAATGCCCGATGCACTGTATAATGCACTGTTGCAACACTTTGTAAATGAAGCAGTTGGGCTTGGCGTAGAAGTCGACAAGTTTACTCAGTTTAACAACTGGGTGGTCGAGTGCGAATGTGATGCTAAGGAAGCGGTACACTAATGCCTAAGTGTTATCAACTAATCGGAGTCCCAGGTTCAGGTAAAAGTACTTGGGTCAAAAATCAAGACTGGGCTTTGGGCTTGACCATAGTTAATACAGACGCATTTGTAGAAGATTATGCTAGAGCACAGGGTAAGACCTATAGTGAAGTGTTTGTAGAATACATGCCCACAGCAATTGACCTAATGATCGAACAGGTTGTGTTTGCACGTGAGCACGGTCATACTATAATTTGGGATCAAACCAGTACTTCTGTTAAAAGTCGTGCTCGTAAGTTTAATATGCTGCCTGACTACGAGCATATTGCGGTGGTGTTTCGGACACCCGAGCATAAAGAACTAGTTCGTCGATTAACTAGTCGTTGGGAGTCTGGAAAGATTATACCTGAACATGTTGTTGCTAGCATGATTGCCAGTTGGGAAGATCCAACTGAAGAAGAAGGTTTCACCGAAATCTGGTTTGCAGGTTGACTTGTTTATAGCATTATGTTATAATAACTACTCAATGACACGCAAAGGACTTACATGTTTGAATCTATCGAAATCCGTAAAGTAGCAAATGGCTTTATTCTTTCAATCAGTACTGAGGAAGGAATTAAAGAATATGTGTACGATACTGCTCGAAAGGCACTACGAGTAATTAAAGAACATTTGGAGGCAAAGACTGCCTCCTAACTTAAACAAGGAGGCAGTATGCCATCAGTATTTTTAGTAAGTGATACGCACTTTGGACACATGGGCGTATGTAAGTTTACCCGCAATGACGGTGTCACAAAGTTACGACCATACGACTCGCCTGAAGAAATGGACGAGGACATGATTGCAAAATGGAACGCCAAAGTAAAGCCCACAGACAAGGTCTACCACTTAGGTGATGCGGTTATTAACCGCAAGGCGTTAAAGACATTAGGTCGCTTAAACGGTGACAAGGTGTTAATCCGTGGTAACCACGATATCTTCCGCGATGATGAGTATAGGATGTACTTTAGAGAATTACGGGCCTATCATGTGATGAATGGACTTATTTTAAGTCATATTCCTGTTCACGAAGCAAGCCTTGGTAGGTTTGGTTGTAATATACACGGACACTTACACGCCAACAGAGTTATGAAGGCGAGAGGTGTCGATGCCCGAACTGGTGAAATCTTATACAGCGATGAGATTGATCCAAGATACTGGTGTGCCTGTGTGGAGCAAACAGACTTCGCTCCTATCCTTTTTGAAGATGCCTTAAAGAGGATTGCGGAACAAGGAGGCACCGTGGGCTTTAAGTCCGGGAACGGTCCTACAATGTAGAATAGGACCTTCGGGTCCTATTTTTTTGACTATAAATATTGATTATGATACCACAGTACAATTTTAAACTAAAATTTCCTATCAATGAAGTTATAAACGAAAAATGGGTAAAGCCACATTCTAGATTATTTTTTGTTAAGAATTATGACACATACAATGAATGGGCAACTATAATTAATCCGAAATTTTTAGATCTCTTACATTCAGTACATCCTATAACAAGAATTATGGTATTTAATAAGCCAACGTATTGGGCAAACCAAGATGCACATATAGATCCAGGTATATTGTATGCATTAAACATTATAAAGGCTGATGTAAATTCTAATGCAAAAATGCAATGGTTTGAGTTAATTAATAAGGGTAATAAAGATGTTAGTTATTCAGATTCTAATACTCCCTACATAAATTACACAATAGAAGAACTAAATTTACTGCATGAAGAGTGCATAGACAATACAGCATCTATTGTACGAACAGATATTCCACATCGAATAGCAATAGGTAATAGTGTTAGAACTTGTATAAGTTTTCGATTTGCAAAGAATTTTAATTGCTGGGAAGATATGTATTATTTTTATAAAAATTTAGATTGGATTGCAGACTAACCCTTTTAATATTTCAAGTGTGTCTTCGTAGGATAAAGTATTACTTGATAAGGAATATGCTATTCGGTCTTCGTTAGAAGGGTTGATTACTGAATGAGTCTTGCTAACATCTAAAATCCAAATTTCTCCTGGCTTTGCTATAAATGTTCCAGCTGATACTAGATCAACTTCTTTATACACTACACCATTTGTTTGACCGATAACTTGTTCGTGCAGTATTTTTGCACCCGCTTTTATATTAAAAAATTTAGTAATTGCATTGTTACTTTTTATATAAAAATTAATTCCTACTTTTCTGTCGCTATCAGTATGCGGCCGTATGTAAGCAGTGTTTATAGAAAAAATTGAACCTTTGAAGTGGTGCCTATAATCTATAGGAATAATTTCAAGTAACTGCTGTTCTATGATATTTGAAATTTTAAAAAATTCAATCGATCGGTTGACACCGTAATATGTTATACTTTCTCCAAAGTCAATATCTGTAATATTAGTAGGAGTAGTTAATTTTACAAAAGGTTTCATAAAAATATTTATGCAATAAATAATTGATGAATACTCTTTGCAGACCTCTCAATATTCCAGTTCCATTATTCAAAGAATATTTTAATAAGAAAAAATATTCTACTGAGCGACATCAATTTTTAGATAGAAACGAAATTTCTCCCGAATATTTAAATTGGATAGAATCGTTAGGGTTAGTACTCGATCACGCAGAAGTATTTTTTTCAATCCCTCATACATACTACACTATACATCAAGATCAGCATACGAGAACAGATTTTCCAAAAATAAATTTTATATACGGTGGATTAAATAGTTTTATGAATTGGTACAAGGTTAAACCTGGAAGCCCAGGAACTATGTCGCAAACTAAGATAGATACTCCTTATGTTGGCTACACTCTGAGAGAAGTTGATTTGTTATATTCTACAGAATTAAAATCTCCGAGCTTAGTTCAAGCAGGAGTTCCACATAATGTAACTATACTAGGATCACCAAGATGGTGCGTAAGTACTGTATACACATATCAAGATAAGAAACTTGTGTCTTGGGATGATATGATTAAGATACTTGATCCATATCTTCTAAAAGAAAAACAGGATCTTGTGTAAATCCCAAAGTTAATGTAACTCTAGGAAGAGGACCGGAAGGATTAATTTGAACTCGGTGTGGGACTCGAACTCTTAGAACCGTAGGTTGATCTACGAAAATAGATATCTGGACGTGCTTTAATAAATTCTAATACTTTACATTGAATGATTTCTAAATCTTCTATTTCAATTTTTTTATAGTATGCTGACATTATACTTCCATAAGTAGTTTATAATACTCATCTTTCTTAGATAATGATTGGACATTTATTAAGTTGATTACTTCTTGTTTATTTAAGTTTGGATTTTGAATCATCTTAAAAATATCTTCAATAGTGTATCCTAAATTTAACAACCTACCCATCCAAGTAGCAGCAGAGAATTTAATTTTCTTTTGTACCCGCGAATCGCTGTATATACTTGATACAAGTTTACATGCTTGTTGAAAATTCATGTGTTCGCCTTCCCATGGCTTTTCTTCATGTAGCACATATCCAAACTTTTTAGGATCACGATCTATCTTACTAGTAGAACGTCCATCTTCTTCGGGTCTAATGAACAAGGGCAAGAATCCGAATATGTCTAAGTCACACTCATCACTGACCAACCAATCTACAGTTTCTCGCATACTAACTTCGTCTTCTCCTGGCAAGCCTACAATAAACTGACTGCTAGTAACAATCTTATTCTTCCAAGTTTCAGCACAATGTTCAAGTGCAGCCTTAGTCCTAACTTTACCTAACCCCTTACCTATCTTTTTACCAGCGGCATCATTCATTGTTTCAATACCAAACGCAATACTAACAGCACCACTTTCTTGTATCATATCACGCATTTGTGGATATGCTGATATTAAATCTAAACGTGCATAACTAGTATAGGTAATTTTAAAAGGCAAATTAGTAAACACTTTGTGAACTAGTTCCATTTTAGGAAGGCTTTCGTTAATTAGCTCATCAGATACCATATAGTGTGTTGTGCCATATAGTTCATAGTTGCGCAATAGTTCGTCACGTAGTGCATCTTCAGCTTTTTGCCAGTCGCCGATCTTCTTACCAATTAAATCAAAATGACAATATGCACAACTAAAAATACACCCACGAGCTACCTCAATTGGTAAACACTCGCCCGGGAGAATAATATCCTGTGATTGATAGATAATCTTGCTAGTGGCAAATTGTTCTTGACTATAAAAATAATCCGGACTGCTACCGTCAATTATTTTGCAAGGCGATGTTCTAACTAGGGGTAAATTATTACCGTATAATAAGTGTTCGACAAGTTTAACAATAGCAATATCGCCTTTGTTAATTACAGCATAATCAATAAAGGGCCAACCTACATTCATATTAATACGTGCGCCGCCTACTACTGTTTTAATTTTAGAGTTTTTAGATTTAGCAAAGTTCATTAAACTCTCAACTTCGCTATCTGGTCGACCAAAGTTGTAAACAGTAGAATCTTTACTTCCATACAATCCAACTCTTTTTTCCATCAATGTGCAACTAAATCCTATAAGGACAGTTTCACTCGTTACAAACTTGTTAATAATATTTTCAAGCTCTTGATATGTATACTTACTGAATAGATCAACAACTTGGCAAGTATGGCCAGCTGCACGGACTTCAGTGGCTACTTTGTAAGTACCGGCATACTTGCCATACCCAATAGTATCGGCAACATCTGTGAATAAAATTACTCGCATTGTATAGAAATCCAATTAAACTCAAAACTAGGATCTAATTTTTCATAAATGACCCATTGCTTAGTATACTGTATTGTTACAGGAAAATCAACCTCATTAAAGTTATTGTAAAATAAATGATGTGACTGCCTGGGCAATCTGCTTTCTCCTAATCTTGTTCTTTTCCATGTGTTGATTAAATTTTTGTTGTACTTATTAAATGTTAACCCAACTGCACTAGCATTGCGATCTTGCGCCCATTGTTTTTGTGCTGGTAATATTACTTCTCTAGGCAACGATTTATTTCGGTATTCTTTAGTGACCCATGTCCTACACCCAGCTAGTGTCATTTTAGAATTAAACTCGCTAAAGTAGATTCCACTACATCCTATTATTTTTGAATCATGCAATACTATAAAAAATTCACCGTAGGGACTTGAATACCTGACAGTGTTAGTTAGTATATACGGCAACGTATGAGATTGCACTGGCCAGTCATCTGACCACATATTTACAGCAGCAGCATCAGGTTGTAACGAGGCCTCTTTACAAAATTTAAAAAACTTATCCTCTATATCTTTGTTAAATGTTACTAGCTGATAGTTTGTCATACAATTCTTCAAATGTGGGATTACCCTTAAATCTCATAGTAAACACCCACCTATCACTGTCTGCAGATGCAATTGCTTGATGCGGCTGATCAATCCTGACTAGATAGCATCCATCTATCATTTCTATAGATTCGATAACTGTGGGTTCTGAATTCCATTTAATTGCAAAGGCTTTTTGATTTGTTGTTGGGAGGTTAACTAATGATACAGAGTAATCTCCACCGAGCCATTGGAACTTGCTATTTTCTCCTCCGTGTAACGGTATATTAATAGCGCAATGTAAAACTTCCCCACCACCGTCAATATGAGAAAATTGTATGTCATTTTTTGGACGCAAGTACACCCGGCAATATTCGATAGCCGGAACGTTGTATATTTTTAGTTCTACATTAATAGTTGAGATCATTTCTTCCGGTAAAGAAATGATCTCTGACATTACTCGAGTAACTTCAGTTCCAGATAAAAATTGTGTAATACGATCAAGTACAAAAGTTTTTAGAGCTGTGCCACATTCTAAATTAATTTTTTTATAACAAATCATATGTATTCTATTACGTAATCTTTGTACTTAGAAAAACTACGTTGTATTAAGTCATCGTCAGTAACAACATATTTGCTATACAGTTGAAGAAGTATCTTAGGTTTTGATGAATCATAATCAGTACCGTGCCAAGTATTCTTGTCGTTGTATGTAAACCAATTTGTATCATTGGGCATACGCAAATACGTTCTCTCACCGTCACGGTTATTAGGTTTAGTAAAATACCATTGTTGTTCGGTACTCGGGTAATGCATAAATGCCCGTATACTCCACCTATCTGCAGAATCATCACTATGTGCGCCCACTGGCATTAGACTAGATATCAATCGTACTC
>Ga0209086_10000699_pt1 | contig 28298 bp, 27 predicted proteins | sample M_130207_XF_Meta_FD_187312 | JGI IMG/M metagenome (GOLD analysis project Ga0209086, IMG submission 187312) | Freshwater microbial communities from Lake Montjoie, Canada to study carbon cycling - M_130207_XF_MetaG (SPAdes) (version 2) | ecosystem: Environmental > Aquatic > Freshwater > Lake... | reverse complement strand
CTCCAGGCTCAAATCCTGTTTCGCCACCTCCTACTCCTCCTCCACCATTTCTCATTAGAGCTTCTATTTGAGCCATGCCATCATCTCCACCCGCATATCCCCCTCCCTCAGATCCATGAATCATCTTATTTGACAGTTCATTTAATCCAATAAAAAGACCTCCTCCCAGTAATGATCCACCCGTATATTTTAATCCTTTTTTTAAAAAAGATTCTTTAGGACCTTTTAATGCTTCTGCAATTGCTGCTGCAAGGTCTTTTGCACTCACTGCACCTGCTGCACCCGCTGCACTCGCCGCGCTCGCCGCACCAGTTCCCGTTGCTGCACCTGCAACACCTGCTCCTGCTGTTGCTCCTGTTGTTGCTCCTGCTGTTGCTGCTGCTCCTGTTGTTGCTGCTGCTGCCTCTGCTGCTGCTATATGTGCGGCGGCCGTAGAAGCAATTCCCGCTTCAGCACTTGCAAAAGTTCCTGCTTCAACTCCCGCAACAACAACAGGAGCCAACTCGGCGGCGGCTGCTGCAGCAATAAGTCCTTCAACAATGGAAACTAAAATAATAGGTAAAGGCATAATTAAAACACCAGTGGTTTGTGTGGAAGTGTTCGGCCGCGCCACGCACGCACATACCGATCTACCACTTCAGGAAGTGTAACAGTCCCAACATGAAGAGTCGATACCCGTTCAATGGGATCATAAGAAGACACAAGCATTGACCAAGGACGTTTCATCGCCCTAAGGTGACGTACCTCCCAAAACCACTCTCTTACCTGCTTAGGTCTTAAGTAAGGTCCCCCCACAACCAAGGGGATTGGAGTAAGGTTTAAAATGGGGAGTTCAAAACGTAGTTCTAGTTCTAGGCTTCGGTTAAGACAAAGACGAGACTTGCCTTCAGAAGCATGATCTCGGCACACGTCAGCACTTAATAGTCGCCAATTAAACATAATTTATTGTATAGGTTTTTTATCTTGTTCGGCTTGAATTTCTATCAATTTATCTAACGCATCTTTTTCGTTTTGAGAACGGGCTGTTTTGCGAGCTCCTGGTAGTTTTGTTTTTGCTAAATCTTTTTTGTTTGTTATGTCTAATGTATCTTCTGCTTCTTTTGCCTTGCGTGTTTTTTCTTGAAGCGCCAATGCTTTTTTTGCCTCCAAAGTACCACGCATTTTGTTTGATGATTTACTAGTGGAATCAAAAAGATCCATTATTCTCATTACTTCTGGATCTTGCAAAGTTTGATTTACATCTCCATCGGCTTTATTTAAATTGCCCAACATTAAATCCATATCATCTGTAGTTAGATATTTACCTTTTGTAATTGTTTTAAAGAAATTAACATTTTTTCCAATTTCTTTTAAAACGTTAGCAAGTCCAGCAGTTACTACTGTGTCATAGCCTAAAAGACTATCTTTAGCACCCATAGTTTCTGTAACTTTAGAACCTAAAATCAAAGAATCTTTATTAACGTTTTTACAAGTATTAGTAATAAAATCTACAACCTCAGCTTGACTGTGTTGATTGCCAAAAAGACTTAAAGATAAACTATCAATTAGAGGAGATATAGATTTAAAAACTGTATTTATGTCTTCTTCTGATGCAATTGGATTTCCTATTTGACCTTGAAGATTATTCATTAAACTTTGAATTTGTTTTTGCGCTTCTACTTTATCCGCAACAACAAACACACCAGAAGCATCTAAAGCATTTGTAATTAAATCATTTGTTATTTTTGACCTTAAAGCTCTAACTGCTGGAGAATTAGTATCGGCAGTTTTAAATGCTGCATTTTCTATTAGTTTAGGTCTTAAAGCACCACTACTATAATTTGCTGCTTCTGTTAAAAGACCTTGAGCTATATCTGGGCTATGTTGAAACTTTGAAGAAATTTCTGCGTCTTTAACAGTAGGATCTCCTGAACCAAATTCACCAAACCATTCTCCTAATCTGTTCAATTTATCTCCTGCTGGTATAGGTCTTGCATCAATGCTTAAAAAATCAGTAAGAGTTTTAGCTGTAATAGCGGACACTTCAACATCTTGAAATTTGCCTCGTGTATTTAATGCAATTGAAATTGGAGCTAGTCTTTCGTCTTTTGCTTTTTTAAGACTTTCTAATGCTTTTATATTTTGAGTGTAAGCTTCGTTTTGTCCTTCATGTTGAGAAGCAAAAAGAGCTCCTGCTTTTATTGATTGTTTTTGTAAAGTATAAAGAGATGCTTCTGCATCATCAATTTCTTTTCGAATAGAACCAGTTGCGTCATCTTCATTTTGATCTTGTTTTGTTTTTGCCAATTGAACTCGTAATTGTGCTTTTGCTATTTCTTGTTGTTGATATGCAAAAGTGTCAAGTGATCTTTTATGTTCTTTAAGTTGTTCTTCTGAAGCAAATGTATTTTGTTGGGCTTGACGAGCCATTGCATTTGCGTTTTGAGTTGCTTCTTGGCTTTGTGCGTATTGATTTGCACGTTCTTGATTAATGCCTGCATTAGCAGCATCAACTTTACGTAACTCCATATCTTGGGAAAAATTCAATTTAGCCATTTGTTGTTTACGAGCTAGATCCGCATCTGCTGCTTTTTGATCTAGCCCGTGTTGAAATTGGTTTCCCGTCATAATTTCTTGCAAACTGTTGCCACCTCCGCCTCCACCCCCACGATTTTGTTGGTTTGCAAGATTTTGTTGCGCAAAAAATTGAGCAGCATCAGCGTTTGTTTGTTGAATGTATGGATTTTCTTGTGGCATGTTTTATTCCTTAAACGTAGTTCCAACCCTGTTGCTTTGCGTATTCTTTATTTTTTTGTTGACGCATTCCTTCATATCCAGCCCCACCATTAATTTCACCCAATCCACCAGTCCAAGGTTGTGTTTGCGTTGCGTTGTCAGGATGCATGTAATAATTATTGTCCAAACCATATTGTTTTGACAATTCCCCCATAGCCATAAGTGTTGGCATTACTGCCACACCCATTACAGGATTATTTTTAATCATGTCTGCATAACTTTTGCCAATGTTCATAGCGGCTCCCATGAAAGCTTCATTGTTTTGAAACTGAAACGCAGCGTTGCCCATTGCAATTTGAGAACCCATTTTATTAAACTCATTTCTGCTTTGTGCTGCGCCAAATCCAGCTTGTGCTGCCATGGCTTTGTAACTTGCAGAGGCACCTGAAAGTTGCGCAGCCAAATTACCCTTACCAGCCAACATTTGAGATTGCATTTGGTTAGCTTGATTTTGAATTTGAGACACATTACCAAATACAGCTTCGTTTAAATCACGTTCTTTAGACCTATACAAGTCAGCAGTTTGTGCATCCGTTCCTGGAAGTGCTCCTGAAAACTCATTAGAGATAGCGTCTTTTTCACTTTCAGTTTTACGCGCTGCTGCAGCATGCATTGCTGATGCAATTTTATCCGTGCCTTGGCTTGATTTATTAATTGCTTGGTCATACATCCCCAGTGCTTGCGTATTGCTTTGATCTTGTTGACGAGCAGCAGCTTCAAGTTGTGCATTCAATTTGTTTTCAGAAACCACAGCTTCTTTGTATCCTTGATTTCTAAAATTTTGAGCCTGATCAAAAAATGCTTGACCGTTTTTATTAGGATCTTGAAAATTGGAAAGTCCTTGTTGACCTAAACCTAAAAATGTGTTTGTCGCACCCTCCCCCCGATTAAAATTAGTTGTGTTTAAATTATTTTGCAAATTTAAATCGTTCATCAAACCACCATGCCACTGCTCCATAGTGGGCATACCAGTCAAATTAGTTTGTTTCATAAATCCAGTACCAGCACTAGACATAGTTTTTTGAGCATTAGGAAACATCCCCTGACCATTACCAATAGAATAATTACTAGGGGGTTGTTGGGGACCTAAAAAAGAATTACCAAGATTGTTGTTATTTTGAGTTGTTGTTGAACTTGGTACAAACTTATTAAGATTTTGTCCATTTAAACTTTTGCCATAAGGGCTATACATTACTGTTGGATTATTTTGTGCCATTACACGTATCTCCTTGTTGTATCAAGAACTTTGCCAACCACATTAAAAGCAAGCAGCCTTAGATCAACGCCCACTATATCACACTGAAATCCAGGACTCAACGTGCTCCCCATAATTCCATGCTTGCCAAAAGCCGCACTGTTTAACACTTCTGGATATATTGAATTAACTGATACTTGTGCAAAAGTGCTAAGAACTTGACCAGTTCTATCTGTAGGCGCTGCAATGCTCATAGTTATTTCTTCTGTGCCACGATAAGCTAAACCGCGCCATGTTGCATATGTAGAAGGAGTATTGATATCTACAAATATAGTTTCAAAATAAGGATGGCATGAAGACAACTGCTTTTGTTTAAAAAAATCTTTAAACTCTGGTTGCGTTGGATCTGCTTGAGATCCCACATTCCCACCTACCCACCTAAACAAAATAGGAGCCATGCTCCAAATTTGATTCTCATCAATAAAAGCATCATTAGAAATAGGAGATCTTTGACCCGTAGCTACGTTGTACATAGCACAATCAAATTCTTCTAATGTGGGAGAAGGAACAGTAAAATTTGGTCCTGCAAGTGTATGATAAAAAGTTCCATATCCCCCACAAAGATTACGCCCATGATCTGGTTGTCCCCCATCTCCAGCAGGTTCTCTTGTGTGGTTTGTTTTATAGATGCCCCAAGACGTTTCAGAGTTTCTTTTGTAAAAGAAAGAACGTCTTTGTACAGAATTACTTCCAGTTGCAATTAAAGAACCGCTACGCACAAAATGAAACGGCAAATCAGCCAGTTCCGTAATGCGATTTGTGCCAAACCACATGCACACTGCAGCCCCATTTGCCTCACCCAATTCCGTGGGGGGCTTCATAATGGTAAGACACTGCCCTACTGCATCGTAAGCCATTTTTAAATCACTTTTTTGTCCTAGCCACAAACGATTAATTAAAGCATCTAGCCCTGCTACATCTTCAATTGCTCCTTCGGCAGAAATGGCTTTCATCCCCCCACCCGAAACAAAGTACACCATGCCCCCCACGCCTTCAATAGCATCTCTACCTACTAATCCGTAACCCATGTGCACTTCTTCTACTTTAATAAACTGTCCAGCGCGGCCAATGCGATACACGCGATCCGCGCTAAATGCCATCATGTAGTTTCCTACAGTTTGCATTCCCAAGATTTCGTTACCTGGAGTCTGTGGAATCCACCTATTGCTAGGCTTAAAATTCTCCGGTTGAATTTCCCCCGTACTACTCCACCGCATATCTCCCGCAGATCGTGGGGGGCTCACCGGCGTAATCCCCGTAGGTTCCGCCACATCTGTACCCGTAATCCTAGACACAAACAACGTGCTTCCCATAAACCCAGCCACTCCGCCCTTTGGCATGGTTTTATCCATGATGCCCTTATCAATGTAAACATCCAAATACACCAACTGATTGTCAGGAATTTCTACATCATAACTTTTTACAGTTACGCTTGCAGTGCCTGGATTAGTTAAAGAATTTGTATCACCGTTAGTTTTAGCGTAAGTAAAAGTAGTGCTAGTAACACCTGTAATTGTGTAAGTTCCATTATAGACACCAGTGTTATTTGTTACCGCTATAACAACAGAATCTCCCACACTAAATCCATGCGCTGCTGCTGTAGTAATAGTAACCACATTACTAGCAAGAGCTGTAGTTGTAATAATTGCACCAATACCTAGGGTTTTTTCAAGGTGCAATGCTCCTCCCTCACCCGAATCCTTGACTGTACGGTAAATAAGTGCTTTATCGTACTCTCCTACAACCCCTAACTTAAACACTTTAAGGCGCACATACTCTTCTGTGGAAGCAGCAGCCGTAGTGGCAGAAGGCACTACACCAATTGTCAATGTTTGCACGTTAGAAATTACAGATTTACGTCCCGTAGTGGTGCTCATGTATTGCACGGCAAAACTGTAAGCACCATTCTTAAGTTTAACAGGTGTTCCTATAGCACTTGTTAATCCAGGATCTCCTCCAATAATTAAATTATGAGTACCATTAACATATCCACTACCTGCAGTTGCAATAGTTAATGTAGATACATGCCAAGAAGCGTTATTGTTTGGACCTGATCCTGTATTGTAATCAGTAGTTGCCACTACACTTCCACCACTTCCACTTACAGTCATTGCAGCCGGAAAACTAACTGTTGGAACAAAAATATATCCACTACCAAAATTTGTAAGACTTACTGCCGTAATAATTCCTCCTGATACAGTTACAGTTCCTGCTGCACCTGTTCCATATGCTGCAACTGCCGTAGAATTTGCGCCACCAGCACGATAAACGTGCATTTCTTGGGGATAAGATGGGGATCCAGAAGTGCGACTTCCTGCAGGATTTTTACTAGAATCTGCGTAGTCTGCAGCACCGTCCGCAGTTGAGGTAGATATAACTTTTACAACAGGGGCTGTTCCAGGGCCTCCTGTTAAAACCGTAAAGTTTGAAGCAGTAGACACAACAGCACTTGTAATCATGAGGGTTTTTGGGCTTTGACCACGCACAAAAATGTAAGCAAATTTGCCCATGCACTCTACAGTTATTTCGTTGTCTCCTCCTGTCCAAGTAAGATCCGCACTAGCAGAGCTTGTGTACCAATTTGTGCCGTCTGCAGTCACTCGTAAATAAGCTTTAGTGGTAATAGTTCCTGAATCAAAATTAGTAAAAAATATGTGTCCTGTTACAAACGTAGATGCGGTCATTAAAATGTTTATGGGAAACACGTTATAGACTGTGTTGTCTCCAAGAACATTACTTGGAACTTGAAACTCTGTTACTTGTTTAAAACCAGGGTGTGTGCGCAGTCCCCCCACCTCATTGCCATCTACGCCCGTAAGTTCCCATGCAATTTCTCTTGGCAAGATTGCGCGGGATTGGGCCTTGGATTCAGTGGTGGGGCCAGAGAAATTCCATGTCCAATTTGTATCTTGATCAGCCACGTTTTGCCTCTAGGCGGTCTAGACGGGTTCGAAGATCCAAAAGATCCCTATCGTGCACCCTGTCTGTCCCTGAAAGATTGATTGTTGATTTTACCAAGTCGCTTACTACGCTTCGCAATTCATCCACGTTTTTTTGTTGTGTTGTAAGTATCTGATCTCTGCGTCCAATTTCAACAGGTATCATTATGAGCCCTGAAACAATAGAAACCGCAGTAATTACCTGAAATGCTAGTGTTACGTATTGAAATAAACTAGGCTTTAACTGTACTTGTTCCATCTGTTTCTGCTCCACGCCTCCATGCGGCGTCAAATTCCTTGTCTGAACTTCTTTTTGCAGCGATCCATTCCCGAATAGTCTCGGGTTTGTCGCTATCCAATGTGGCACGCGCCATATCTGCATCAAGTATTTTCTTGCGGGGGATCCAACCAATAGCCAAACGGATTGCAACCATTGCCCCGCTTGAATACAAAAACCATACTAACATACCCCCAACACTTGCCACAAGTACCCATTGCAAAAGTACAGCCCACCACGGCGTTACGTCGTGAACCCCAGGCAAAGCCTTATGAATCTGATTTACGCTTCCTTGAATTGATGCGCCCTCTGCACCAATCTTGGCATTTAGCGCTAGCACGTCTGGTTGTGTCGAAATGTTGGCTATCTCATTTGATAGTTGACATATTGTCACAGCTCGTTCCGAAATAGAATTAGCCTCTACAGCAATCTGTTTAGACGCTGAACACCCCACAAGAGTCAACAACACTAGGTACTTTTTCACCACTTACCCTCTGGGCACTTCTCTTCAGGAATCTTTACTTTAAGGTTTACAAAACACCCGCACACCTTGCAACTTGTGCCCGTCCACTTGTCACAACCCTGACACACCGCCAGCCGCGCCTTAGACTCTTCCGTTTCAGGCAACGTCATAGCTTTTACCGCTTTAACCGCCCCCTCCGCATAGTGTTGAATTACATTTTGTTTTTTAGTTTTTGTCATTAATTTTCTTACTTCAAAAAGAAAAACATTAATGTCGTTTTCTAATTCAAGTCTAGATAAATTAGAATTTACAATTACAGACTCTACATCATTTAAAATTTTATTTAATTCTTCTAGCATGTGCATCCATCATTTCCTGTAACTGTTGGGTGGGCATAAGTTAAAGTATCTATTACATTTGTGTATCCCACTGAACCACCATTGCAAACAACTCCATCAGCATATGTATATGCATAACTATAGTGCCTATCGTAAGTTTGTAATTGAGCAAGAATAGTGTCTCTTATGGTTCCCGTGCAGGGAATTTGACCTACTTTAATCCATTTACTTTTATGTAAAAGCATATTACTTCCAATTACAGTACCTCCTCCACAAGTGGCGGTAGGGCTATTTGTAGTTGTATTTATATCTGCAGCAGGTTGTGTATTTTTAATTTGATAAGAAGTAGTTTCGGCATATGAATAAATCATATCTGTAACAGCACAATGAAAAACTCCATAAGTACAAGCAAGATAACTAACACAAGCAATACAAGCACCCCCATCATTACGCACAAATTGAGCTCCCACACTTAATTGTAATTGAACGTCTGTGTTTTTCCACAACCAACAATTACCAGCAGCAAGAGTAGTAGTGTCTGAAGTATTGCAATTAAATCCAGTGCAAGAAGATCCTACTGCAAACACTCCATTACAACTAGTTGACGTTACTCCATCAGTGCAAGTAGCCACAGAAGAATTTGAAATAGTCCAACTTGATATATCTCCTGGAGGACCAGATGCAACAGGAGGTGTGTTAGGTTCATAATGGCAACAGCGGCCTGTAGTAGGAGCAACAACACAACAACAAGCAGTAGATCCTGCTAGGGCAGTACCAACTTTTAATAGTTGGGTAGTTCCTTTTTTAAATATAAGAGCCATTATGGACACGTAGTAATTGCAACAATTGCAGTAGTTACAGGGGAACCTGTTCCTGTAATCAAACCATTAGACAACGTAAGTGTTGTCTTTTCTTTATTAAGATTACTTGTAATAGTGACATCACTAACAAGAGGCAAATTAGTGTTAGATCCAGTGGCATACCAATCAGAAAGATCTTTAAGTTTAGTGAGAGTTACAACAACATTAGAATTGTTTACAATGCTTGTAATTAAACCATTACTAAAATTAGTAGTTTTACTAATAAAAGTAAGTGTCATATTTGTATTATCCCACATAGGAGAAGGATTAGAAAGTGACGTAACACTTCCAGATGCTCCTCCTGAAGCGCTAGTGGTGTAATAATTATTGTTTTGTTGGGTTGTGTTGTTGTAAATAGCGTCTTGCACAGCAGGAGGAATTGACGTGTAATTGTTAATGTTTTGATTGTTGTACACAAATGGAGTATTAACTAATTGCACGTCATAGGTGTTTTTTGAATTGTCTTGATACCCACCCATAGAAACTTTGCTAGAGAAATCACAAGTAATGTTGCCAGCGCCTGCAGTTTGTTGAGGTAAATCTCCGGTGTCTTCTTCCCACAATGCCCCACGACTAGAAATTTGTGAAAATGTGTACGGACGAATGTACTCAGGTTTCACAGACATTGGCGGATTTTGAAACCAATGTAGTTCTGTGTCTGGATTTGCAATACCAAATGCCATTTATGGCCTCCAGTTAGGATTGTCGCGTGTATCCTTAGCCCAACTCTTTCCTGTACGCATCTGCATGTTTGCCATGTTATCGCCAATTGTTTTGATAGCAGAACGATACTGTTGCGTAAACATTCCCATTTGAGCTTGTGAGCACTTGCGCCACGTGCCCAGCTTTAAGGCGCACGCAATAGCCACAGCTTCTACCATTCCTTGACTTCGAGCTGGGGCTACTTCATAAGAATGATTTCCCACAGTTGAAGTAAATGGTCGTTTCATAGTGCAAGTTCTAGTGGCTGCTGAATAAGAAGCAATAACACGCTCTTCAAAAACAGTACCATCTAAAATACGAATGATTTGTCCCGCATAACAATTTTCTCGTTTGTCTAACAATCCTAATGTTGGAGTAACTGCAAACACAAAAGTAAGCCCTGAAACACCAATTGACCCCATGTTTAGGTTGTCACAATAGTGGGGGGACATATCCCCGTTGCTGGTGTAGCGAATTGTGTACGGCGTTATGCCAGTTACACCGATAGGAAAAGGACGAAAGCACAACATGTTGCCCTCAAGAGCCCAAGTAGGTCCCCCCACCGACATTCGATGTCGTGGAATCATTTCAGTTACAGGTTGCCCATTGTTGTTTGTGTCAGCCATTTGCACAACTTCATGCACTTCGCCTACACAAGACGGCAATACGTAGCATTCTTGATCGTTTACAAGTGTAACTGTGTAATCCAACATTACAGGATTGTCAGCGTTTAAAGAAACGCGACTCCACACATCTACAAGAGCAGGCATAATTACGTGTTGCACAATAAACTGATCTTGATATTTAGCGTCAAAATCAGAATCGTCCAAGTAGCCACGTACTCGTTCAATGACTGTTTTAAGAAATGATCCTGTACTATCCATGGGTAATTACACGATTTCGTGCAAGCGAGACCAAATGTTCTTTACTTTGAGCCAAAGCTTCGCCGCCTTCTTCCGTGCCCACGTACTCAGACGAACCATTTTGAAGGCCTTGAGCCACTTGATCCATCCCTTTACGGTGATAATGCTTGGCTTGATCCATGCGTTGTAAAGCTGTTTCATCTCTTAGTCTTTGCCTTTCTTTGGCTCGTTTGTTTAACATTCGTTTCATGCTCTCTGCCGACTCTCGACAAAGAACTACACGTGCGTCCATAAAAGACCTAGTAGGCCTGCACCCTCCTGGATAGGAGGTCAATTCTTGAGCAACTTTACCACGAACCAGCCAATCGCACAACACAACTTCATCGGTCTCTAGATGATGGTACTCAAATAAAGTAGGACGATCATAGTTGCGGCGAGCCCAAAGTATGAAATCACCAGCGGGCATAACTCGATGTCGCGATGCATGAATTTCCAAACCTTCGCCAAATGCTTCCGCAACAGGATCATATACGATTTCAATGTCAGGTCCTTCTTTATTATTTTTCATGTCCTTTTATACCATTAAAATGGAAGGTCGTCTGGAGAATTGTAACTATCTTCTAACTCTTGTCTAGTAGGAGCCCTATCAAGACTAAGTTTTTGATTATATTTTTTTCTTACTGAAGGTTTTTTTGATTGGTTTATTAATGCAAGAATTTCTTCAAGTTTAGCAGGATCTAACCCTTTAAGTTGTTGAAGCAAAGGCGCAGGCATTTTTTGCCCTTCCATTGCTTCAATAATTTTAGCTAAAGGACTTGCACCACGACCCTCCATTTTAGGGTTTTTTCTACGATCCCTAATATCTGATGCTTTTGCTCCTCCAAGATAAGTAGGAGGTGCGTCATCAGGCGACATTGGAGAGTCATTTGCATCAACAAAAGCTTCACGACGTTCAGGCAAAACAGGACGAGGTCTTCCAGGTCTAACTTTAGGAAGTTCTCTTTGTTGTCGTGGGTCTCCTAAAGGATTTCTTTGTTCAAGATACTCTCCATCTATACCTGCTTCTTCTTCAAAAACTCTTTGTGTTGAAGTTTTTGGTGTTGATTGCTGGCCTGGAGCAAGACGAGGCCCTGTTCGATTTTTTGTTAATGTTTTACGAATTGCTTCTGTTAAATCTGCTTTGTAAGCTTGTGTTTCTGGACCAGTTAATACATCATTAGTTGGTCGGCTAGAGTCAAACTTTTTTGCTATTTTACTTTTTTCACGAAGTTTAAATTCAGCCATGCGGGATGTTGGCAGTTTGCGTTGAACAACTTTGCCTTTAACTACTTTGATGCCTTTTGGGAATATTGGTTGAGACATTATTTATACTTTCCAAAACCACGGGGTTTTGTTGTGAGGGTGAAGGGTTTCATTTTAAGAGGCTTATTCAAGTTTGACAACTTGGTAAGAGGACTAGTCATTTTTTTCATTTTGTAGCTTTTTGCCATTTAACACTTCCATGCTCTTAGGGATTTATTGATGCGAGAATTAGGGTCGTTTGCAGTTTTAGCGCTAGTAAGTTTCTTTTTCATACCACCCATACGAGCACAAAAAGATTTTTTGCGAGATCCGCCTTCAGGTTGTGGTCTTTGAAGATGTCCACCAGTAGCTCGATTGTAAGCACTTCGTCCCAATTCATTAAGTCCCCCTAATGGGTTCTTATGTTTGGCTTTTAATTGGAAATCCTTGCTCATAGTTAGATTATACGGTCCCATCCCATGCGGTAAAGAGCCCTGGCAATTGTTGTTGCCGTAACGTCCACGGTTTCCTCGTCTAACTCTGGCCTTGCCGCGTGCAAAACTTCGTGGATTGTGGTGTCTAGCAAGTTGAATTTGCTAAGAGATTTTTTGAGGTCTATTTTTGGGTGTCGGCCTGGGGGATGGTCGCACCGACCCCAATCTTGTCCCATTTGTTTTGATGGCATAAGCCTAATTCTCCAGAGTCTTCCGTGTATGCGAGTCTTGTAGACTACGTTGCCATGTGAATCAGTTGTGCTTCCCATTGAACGCCTCGTTTTCGGTGTGATGGATCTCGAACCAGGTCAATGATAATCATCGAAGCGCCCCATTGCGAGGTGTCCCGTCGGCTCATCCACTTGGGCTGAGTCGGTCCGCACGTTCCGACGTTTGCATACCAAAAAGGTAGTGGAACACTCTTGGTTTTACGACATTGCGTGGGCGCCATAGGGCGGTGAGTGTGTCCGCGCACAAATAGGCGGTGTGCGTCCCCCCCGGTAAAGTTAAAGAACTGGAGGGCTTCTAGCTCGTCTGAGTTTTGACCCGTGTCAAAGCCGTGCGTTAGCACCACGGGGCCAATTTCTACACAGCCTTTGCGGTCTTTGCGGTACGGAGTCCAATGCCACTTCTTGGATTCGCTGGCAAACGGTTCTGTTCGCAAGAAATCCGTCACATCCCTAAGCGCCCTAGGAATTCGACGAGGATCTTGCGATATGAGGTTGTCATCGTGGTTGCCCATGATGGCGCATTTGTGCGCTTTGAAGGGTAGAGCGTTGCGAATTGACTCTAAAAGTGACGAGGCGTGGCGGTATTCGTCTAGTAGGGTGTGTTCGGACTCGTTGGGGTGCACAGAAGCAGCCGATGCCTCGAAGATGTCCCCTAGATGTACAAAATGTGTTATGCCTTTGGTGACAGAAAGCGTATCCAGAATCCACTTGTGGGTTTCTGGTGGAGTAAATGGCGAATGTGTACAGCTTATTGCTGCAATCCGTGTCATTTTAAATCGTCTCTTACCTTTATTAGTTGTGTCAATCTTTTACGTAATGTTTTACCAAATTCAGAGTCAGCTTTATATACTTTAATAAGACTTTCTAATTGTGCTATTCGTTTTTCATCTGCCGAATATGGAACTTGTTTAACGTGTTGCGCGGGAATTGCTTCTGTAAGTTTCCATTCTGGAATGTCTACTACACCTTCTCGCGGATATCCAGGACGTAATTCTCTTGCAGGTCTAACTCCCCTACCTGGATCAATACCTGTTTTGTTTCTTACAATAATTCTAGAAATTCCCGTATCAAAAGGATATTTTTTTTGATGTGCAATGTGGGCTCCTAAAAGTTTAAATAATTCTTTTGGATCTAATCTTTTAATAGCTTCTTCTACTGGAACTTGAAATAAGCTTAATTTTTTACCTGTTATAGATGTAGGAAGACTTCCAGAACCAGTAGCAGGAGGAGTCCCTTCTAACATTTCTAAATAAGTTCTACCTTTACCGGACATATAATCTGGATCTACTCGTCCAGATAACCAATCATGGTCGCTAAAAGAAGTTGGATTCTGATCAGATCGTAACTCTATGCCTGTTTTTAATATTGAAGCAGTATTTTCAACTGGAGTATGGTGATAACCAAAAACATTAGGTTTATTATATCCTAATGCCGGATCCATTACCCTATCTTTCATTTGTGTCGGGGTTAATTTACTTAATGCTATTAACTCCGCAACTGCTTGTCTGTATCTTTCCTGTATCTCAGGACGAGGTCGTAACAAAGGATTTGCTTGGTTACCTTTTTTAAACGCAGATAACGATACGGTTCCTTGTCCTGTTCTTTTATTTACATAAGGAAATTTAACTTTTGGAGGCATGTTTGTGCTCCTAAGTGGCCCTGCATCTAGGGAGGATGAACCGAAGTCCATCCTCCCATTGACGCCAGGGGTAGCGAAACCCCTTACAGGAGGCCGCTCAAATTACGAAGCCCAAACTCGATCCGTTGTGCAACCTTCAAGCTTCATACCAGCAGCCTGATCTGGAACAAGTTGCATACGCAACATGCCAGGCATCTGCATGGCTTCGGTCAATTGACCTGAAGTATTGAGGATTGGCCACTTCGTGCTGCTCGTGCCTGTAAGGGCGGGAACAACGAAGTTAAACGGAATAAATGAGTCCACATCTGAGGACTTTTGCACGCCCTTAGGATCTGGTGGTACGTAACGCTTCCAATTGTTTCCGCCTTTCTTGAGACCGTAAACCACGCCGTCCTCAATGTAGGTCGAAGAGTAACCGTTATAAGTACGACCTTCGAATGTAAACTTGAAGCCCTCATCGGAACCTTCGTTGTTAACATTTGAAAGCTTACCTTGTCGCTCAAGAGTGTATTGACCAATCTTCTGCGCTTCGTAAGCAAGCCAAACACCATCGCTTGCAATGAGGCAGTCCATTGTTTGTCCATACTTGTTCTTCGCTGCATGGAAACGACGAACGTACTGACGAAGCTTGTGCTCCGTAAGCGCGCCGACGCTCGTAACATTGAAGCTCTTAAACTCAGGATGCAAAGTAACGTCAATTTGGTTACCAGTATCACGTTCAGCACCAAGAAGATAATTATCATCATTACCTCCACCGAACTTCATCCAACTATTGATGCCTGCAATACCTGTATAAGCCGCTGATGCAACTTGGACATTGCTATTTGCATAGCAGAAATGGTAAGTTGCAGTAGAGCTGTCAACAGCCAAAGCAGAACTAGTAGCTGGCATAGTAAACGTAAACGTACCTTTAAGTTCATCCACAGCACTTACAAAAACTTGAATACGACTTGCAGCTGTTGGAGTACCAGCGTGTTGCAAATCATTTCGCTTGCAAGTTGCAGCAGTTGAAGGAACACCAGAGTCGTCCTTGACAATATCCAATCGTTGACCCACAAAGAATCGATCAATTGCATAATTATCAGGAGCAACAGTCTTAGAAGTAGTTGCACTTGTGGTTGTAGCTGGGAAAACAAACGAAGCCTTACCCAAAGAGTAACCCTTGTTCTGACTTGTGTACCAATAGTTGCACAAAGTGTGTGAAAGGTTTTGTGCAAAGCCCTTCAACTTAGGAGCAATCACGTCGCCAATGAAAGCAGGAGTTGCCTCAGCTTGCATTTCGCCCATGGTTACAGCCAAATTGGTGAGCATTGAACGCATACCAATACCCAAACGGTAACTATTAATAGCAGGACCTTGAAGCGCATCAGGCCAAGCCTTTGTCACACTTTGTGTGTAAAGTTTAGCGCTAATTGCAGTTGTTTGATCTCCGTACAAACCAAAATCACCATATTGAGCACCTTGTTCAATCACGCCAGTCAAACCGCCGCGATAGAGTTTCAAGATCTTCATATCACGACCAATTTGTGAGGCAGGACCTACACCTTGGTTTGATACAATTGTATCGCGCCAAGCTGGATCGAGAGTTGGAAGAATGGTGTCAACGTTTTTATTAATAATTTGTTCAATTTGATCTTGATGGCGATCAAAGAGAGAACCCGATGTAGCGAATTGTGCAGGCATAGTAGTTTGTGTCCTTTAAAAGAAGTTTAGTAACTCAGACTCGGTCTCGTCCAACATCTTCACCAGCGGCTAAACGACTTAGTGCATCTTTGTTGTATGCATCAAGAGCCGTTTCAGTATCGCCTGGTCTTGTCCCAGGTTTCCAACGTGGAGCCTGGAGTGCGGGACGACTAAAAATTGCATTCGCACTGCTATCTGTTTCCGGTGCCCGACCCAATTTGTTCGGGTCACCGATTACCGAGCGGTATTTCGCAAGAACCTGTTCAGTGGCTCGTGCTGTCTCTTCTGAAACCCACGCTTCTTCAAAAGTTCCTGCTGCGCTACGACGTGCTCGGAGATTATTTAAAGATTGCTCTCGAATATCTCTCTCAAACGCTGTCTTAGCGGCAAAGGATGCTTCCTTTCCGTTGATCTCTTCAAGCTTGCTTAACATTGTAATTGCGTCTTTGTTGTAATCAAGACCCATCATGATCTGGGCATTCATACGGCTATTCAATTGCTCGGCTTTCATGCGATTCATCTCTTGCGAAGTCTGTTCCGCTTGATTTTGAGCCTGCATAATGGCGTTTGCTACTTGTTCTGCGCTATTGTCTTCCGAAACATTTTCATCTTTGCTCATAACTTGGTTTCCTTCTTGTTCTTCTTGTTGTGATTGCATCCACTCGGATACATATTCTTCCACTTGATCTCCCTTGTAACCCATTCCAATTAAAACTTCTCGTGCTGCTTGTTCTCTTACGTTAGAGTCTATGTCCTGCCGCATGACTTTAGAAGTTGCGTCGCGAAACTGCACAAGTTTGCTGTAATCGTTACGCATAAACTCTAAGTCCTCCCTTGCTTTAACAAGTTCAGACACGGGAACGTCTTCGCCCCCCACGCGTACCGTGGGATTAAGATTTTCAGGCGGGGTTTCTACTGCTTCTGCTTCGCTATTTTCTGGCGTCTCTTCGTCAACCATTTGGCATCATTCCTTGTGGGGGCATTTGTTGTTGTTGTTGACCAGGTTGAGGTTGTTGCATGCCCATCGCAGCAGCCTCCTCTGGAGTTGGGACTTGTTGCGGCAAGGTTTGACCCATGAACTGCAACATTGTGTCCCTAAACTTTCTAAATTCATCCTTTACTTCAGCACTTGCTACCGCAAGAATAGGACTTGTCATAAATCCACCCAACACACGCATCTGTACATCGGGTCGAAGCATATGCTGAGTTAAAATTACTTGACCAGGATCCTGCCCATTGCCGTAGAGTTGCAAAATATGCAACACAATAGTTTCAAATGCGCCCTTTTCTTCGTCCATCCACATTGCAAAGTCCAAACCTTCCTTTAACGCAAAGATTTTAAACGCAATAGGATCAGTCAACCCCGCTTTTAGCAGACCCATAGCCTCTTCTTTGCGTGCTACCTCGGACCTTGGATTGATTTGCTTTACCGTAAAGTTCAAATGCCCAATATCTGGAATAGGATTCTGCTCAAACGACACTGTGGATTTCTCAATATCAATCACAGCACCAGCTAAATCCAAACTTACATTAGTAATCGGTATGGTTTGTGGGAACTTTACGATCTCAGCCACAGCTTGAGCACTTAAAGAACGATACATATTACCAAAAGCTCTTTGAATACCCATAGAAGGGTTGGTCATAGCCCTAGTAATCTGTTCATCCAAGAACTGCAACCCTGTCGCCGAGTCAACTCGACCCTTCTCCTGTATCAAATCTTGCACAGGAGAGATCTGTTGCATCACATCTCTAGCAAATTGTGCCACTTTACCGGGGGCATCACCTGCATTCCACGGCTGAATCACAAACGGCTTGAAGTTTTCATTTAACGGATCAGGCGTATAGCTCATTACCCGCAGGCCTTTGCCTACTTCCTTCAACAAAGTGCGCTCATTCATAGACCCTTGTGGCAACACCATGACTCCATAGCGATCTGTATCACGAATGTTGTTGAACAAACTCTTCATCATGCGCTCTGCTTCACGGGAAATACCAAACAACAGATCAAAAAGACCCGCTCCATAGAAAGTTCCCGTATCACAAAAGCGTGCAAATCCAATAGGACAAAACATTGCAGTGTCTGTGTACTCTTCATCAAACAAAACTTCGTCTCCGCTAGTTACAACATAGCGTGAACACGTGCCTCGAGGGCCGTCTAACCACAATTCACGAATGCGAATGACTTCAGTCCATGAACCACCAGTCACTACACCAGCAGTTCCAGCAGTAACCGACGTATTATTAAACGGATTACGCACTGCATCGCCTGGTTCATCAAGACCTACGTCCACTACAGTGTTGCCATAGTCAACAGCCCACCACTCAGTGGTTTCTTTCTTATCGCCAAGCTTTTTACCAAAGCGTTTTTCAACTAAATCAATTGGCACTACACGTTGTCGGATAATTCCAGACAACTTTGTATGGTCTTGCTGCATGCTGGGGAAAGGAAACAACTCGCGAGGGTGCACTACCTCAAGGTCGGCACTCAAACCAATGGTCGGAACATTTACAAGATGACCCGTGATCCCACAGCAGCCCAGAGTCACAAAGATGTGCGCAAAGTCGGAGGTGATTTGCGACAACTGGTGATCTGAAATAAGGCTATCAACAATAATCTGAGCGCTTGATCGTTCCCTGATCATGCTCAAACTAGTTCCCTGTCGAATTACCTTAGGTCGTAGATCCACTGACGCAACTCGCGCAACAGTGCGATCAATCATTGACAAAAGATCCTGCGACTGAAACTCCATGTTCCCTTCTTTATCCAAATAGTGGGGGGACATGCGTCCAGTGCTGGTATCAAACACATCAAATCGTCGAGCACCGTTTAAATAATGCCAAGCCAGCAACCAAATAGATCGGCGATACGCATATTTCTGGCGTTCCCTATCCGTGTGCATACGGATAAAACGTGCAAGTTCTTCAGGCTTTGTCGGTAGGGATTGTTGGTACTGTGCCAATTGGTTGCTTTCGTGCTAGGCCTTGGGGCTTCCAAGTTGTTGGAATGTCATCGTCTTCAATTGAAAAGTTTCCCATAAATTTGGGAGACGGATCTTCACTTGCTATTGGCTGACTCACTGGGAAGTCACCATTTATACGGGTATAATAAACTCGAGCCATTGCTTCGTAGTGAAAGTAAGGAATAGTTACATACTGTGTATCAGACTCTGGTTTCATTGCCTTCTATTTCCTTTGGGGGTGCTAGGAGTTCATGCATATCTTCACCGCTAACTTGGTTAAAGTCAAGCATAGCAAGAACAGGAACTCCATCTTTTGTGTATTGCCCAGCTTTCAACATCTCCATAGGAGATTGTCCCCCCACGTCGTAGGAAAGGCGTTTGGGGATGCGAAACTTTAAAATAAGGGCGGACATAGACATGGTGTCCAAGTGGTCGTCGTGCGCTAGACCGCCGTCACGGGCCTCAGGATTAAATTGTTCAATCTGATCAAACAACTCTCGCCACGGCTGATCCATGCGTCGCCACATTGGCAACTTAATAAGGCCAAACTCAAAACGAAACAACAGGCCCGAGATCTTTGCTTCTTTTTTTACCATGCCTACGCGCAATGGCATAATGCGTGGCAAATGCGTGGTGCCTGTCATTTCTGTGGCGCGTTGGCGCACCATAGTTTCTAGTTGCTGGTACAAATTTATGGATTCCCGTACTACTTCGGGGTGAATTGACGGCACTTTCCATTTGTCCGCCATGCGAAATACGTTTCGAATCAGTTGATCTTCAGGTGTTTGTCCTGCCCACATGTCCAAGACAAACAAACAATTGTCGCTGTTAACAGCCATCACCATTGCAGTCTTATAGTCAGAGTCGGAGTTGCTAGTATACGAAGTGTCTACCGCCATAAAGAGGTGGGCGTTCAAGAGGAAGTCTTTAATGGGCATAGACTTGGTGCTGTCTTTGTCCCCCCACACGATGCGGGTGTCAGAGGTAGTGGGACTAGTATCAAAGTCAGGGTTAATGTCTTCTAGCCACCATGCGTGCTTTTCTCGTTCCAGTGGGGGGAAGAAGTTGTCGCCGCTTTCGCCTGGTCGTCCCCGATACTCGGCAAGGTAGACGGAGTTTCCGATGCGTTCTTTGATTTCCTCTAGGGAGATGAGGTTGGATCCGTTGGGGTCGAGCTCTTTGTCGGATCGGGTGAGGGGCCACATTTCGGGCCAACAGGAGACGAGCTTTCCTGCTTTTTCGTACTCGGAGTCAAGGAGCATGCGGGACCAGAACTCAAAGCGGGGGTCTTGTGCGCGAATTCCTTGTATAGTTTTCTCGGTTTGCATGGCGTGCCAGGCGTAGTGGCGGCGGGAGACAAAGGTTGCAAGCCACCTAACAGAGGTGTTTGGTCGGGTGAGCATGGGGAGAACAATTTTGAAGAGGAGATTTTCAACGTAGTCTCGGAGGACTGCCATTGAGGTTGAGGCTCTGGGGTCATATTCAGGATCGTCCAAAATGTAGCAACGTGGTCGGCCACCACGCTGTTTGCTAGAGGCGGAAAGTGCACGGAGCCAGGATCCGTTCTTAAGATACATCATCTCAAGACCAAAAGATGCTTCACCCCGGCGTGGTGTGATGCGTCCATCTGGGAAGTCGGGTGCAAAATCGTCAAAGATACGGGAGTTGTCCGTAAACTGTGACTTAATAATCTGGGAAGTTTGTTGGGCGTTATCGTGGGAGCTGGTGGCGTAAATAAAAGAGAAGGCCGGGCGAGTCAACATCTGTAAGAGGATGGATTTCCTGATGCAAGAACTCTTTGCGTACCCTCGGGGAGCAACTGCGATGGATGAGCGGCTCGTCGCCCACTCTTTGTAAATTGCAAGATGTCCCCGTGGGGTGCCGACAGGAGCATCGTCGAAGAATAGGGGATTGAAATCGGCTTCCGCGTCTGGCCATAGGTAGTAAGTCTCAAAAAAACGCATTGAAGAAATAAAATCAACAGCCCGTTCCTTTAGGTCGGCTGATGGAAGGATCCATTGTCGGCAAGCATTAATGCGTGCTTGACGTTGCCCCTCCACAGTAAGAGAGTCGTAATCAGAGGGCAGAGGATAGAGCGGATTATACGGAGGTAAGGGTATTCTCTTGATGTCCATCAGTCAGCTTTCCAGATGCGTACAAGAGCACCGTAACAATTCTACAAATTGCCATGGCACATAGACGCGGATCACGACCCACTAATGAATGTGTAATGTAGCGAGCAATTATTGGATAAAATTGTGGGTAGACTTGACCGTTGTCGTCAATTATTGTCATCCTCAATGTCGTCCCGAGAATCTCCGGACTCCCAATCACTGCCATCGGATTTTCGATTGCGAGGTCGTACAACATCTGACCCGCTGCTCGAGCCATTTGCATCGCATCCATCGATATTAGTTGTGCTTGCGTTGCTGTCAACAATGGATCTTCGGGTGGCCGTGGGATCATTGTTTGCTGGGAAGTAGGTGCTTGCGAATTCGGGACGATCTTGGTTGACGATGCCATCTGTGTTCTCCTGTACTTTAGAAACTAGTCGGGCTGTCTCAAATGAGACTTTAACTTTACGGCCTTCTTGTATTTCAATTGCTTCAGCTGTTTGTCTTTGAATTAATCCTGATGCTAATGCTACCTGATTTAGCACATGTCGTAAACGGGCGTGCGCCCGCAACGAAACTTGCGGGTCATTGTCGCGGAAATGTCTGACTAGTGTCTCCATTTCCTCCTGAATGTCAAATCCACTGGCGTGCAATGCTCCCCCCACGGCTTCGCTCTGGAAAAAAGACGTAAGGGGATTAGAGTTGTTTGAGCTAGGACTAGGTAGTGCTGGAGGCATTTAGATTATCGTGGTGGTCTATCTCGAGCGGCCCATTGGGCTATGCGCATATCCATGTCTTGTAGGTTAGCTACTAGTTTTTCAAACTCTTTTTTACTATAGCTTGTTTGTTTTGTTTGTGGAGACCTAGGCAATTGAACTCTTAAATAATCATTAAGTTTATTTCTAATTCTATTCCACCAAGATTGAGTTTGAGCTGGAATTTGTTCTTCTTTAAACAATTGAAATAAAGGATTTCGTTTAGGAAGTTGTCCTCGATCTGCATTAAAAGAACCTCGCACCAATAAATTTGGATCGTTTAAAGATCTTTTAGCATAACTTGCAACAGGCATAACGGGAGTTGTTTTACTACCCGTTGTTTCAGGTACGTCTAGTTTGCGTTTAAATGGAGGATCATTTTGCAATCGACCTTGGTCAGAAATGCCAACTCTTGGTAGTTGACTTGCAATGTTTTCTAATGTTGGTTTAAGAAACCTAGCCCTAGCTTCAGACATTTTAGAAGAACGACTTGGTTTTTTGGTTGATAAAGTTTCTTTTGTTGGTTCTTCTACATCTTGTCGCACAGAAGCTGCATCACGTTCTGTGTTAAACTTTTTGCTAAGCTCTCTAAGAACGCCTACGCCATTGGGATCTTTAGCAAGACGTTCGGCAACAATAGATTGTTTTTCTGGCGTCAATCCAACCATAAACTTTTCTACTAATTGTGCGTCTGCTTCTACAGATCCAATGTTTCCTTGAAAAGAGTCAAGCAGTTTGGAGATTTCGTTTCCAAAATTGGAAACTTTGCCTTTGCTAATTTTGTCCATAGAAGACAGCAAAGTTCTTTCCGCAGTAGCTCGTTTTGCTCCCGTAAATTTAAGTTGGGCTGGTTTTAAATCTCGTGGTGGCGCATCTGGGCCTAATTGTTCTTGTTTAATTTTATCAATAAGATTGCCAACTTGAGTAGCCGAAATTTCTCCAACTCGTCCTAATGAAAAACGAGGAGAAGGAGCTATTGAAGCATCTCGAAAAGACATAAGATTTTGTGCTTCTTTATATAAAGAAGAATTTGGATCTAATTTTTTAACTTCAGCCCTAAGCAATTTAAGTTGTGCGGCTGAAGCAGGTTTAGGGGGGGTAGAGTCAAAGCGTTTCTTTTTCTTTTTGTTGCGAATTTCTGCTAAGTCTTGTGAAGATTTGTTTTCTTCTAAAGATTGTTGCCGTTCTTCTTCGCTAGTAATTTGAAGTCCCGAAGGATTGTCGGGATCTTCAATTTGTTTTTTGCCTTCAAGAATGGCTTTGGCTTGGCTTGCGCTAGCCTCGTGCATGTTGGGCTCGGGTAGTGGGATGTACCCCCCACTGCCGTCGGGTTCTCCACGGAGGGGCGCTAAAGATTTGCTAAGTGCAGCAAGTTGTTGCTTGGTTTCTGTAGGAATTCCATACTTAGGATTGCTAATAGCTTCTTTAAGGGGGATTTCGGGTTGACCGTCCCAAGTGACGTGCAATAGTCCTGTGTTTCCTTGGCCCGCTGTAAACTTAAAGCCTGGAAGAGTGGTGGCAACTTGCTCCAAGACGTTAGAAGTGTCTTTTCTGTTGGGATCAAAGGAACTTTTTTGCGCTATGGTTGTTTTTGTGTCCGCCATAATCTCGTCACGGTCTCTACTAGCCACAATTGGAGGTTGTGTTTCGGTTTCTCCCGTGCGATTTAGGCGCATGCGATCTAAAACTTCTTGTGGTTGTTCAGTACCAAAGATTTTTTCGTTTTGTGGAATGCCTCGATGCCCCTTAAGAAGTTGTTCCATTATTGCTACATGGGCAGGTGTAAGTTGAGCGCGGTTCATTTGAAATTTAGCCATGCGACTAAACTCAACTAGCGAAGGACCTTTACCTTGATTGTGTAATTGTTCAATTGCCATCCGTTGTAAGTTTAAAACTTCACGAGCGGTTACAAAATTTTGTTTGCCAAGGTCTAAAGCTCTCTTTGATCCTTCTGGAAAAATGTAAAAACCTTCTTTGCCCGCTACATCTCTGCCTTGAGGGCTTCTTGCAACTACTTCCCAACGAGATTCTGTTGGACCTGTGTCTGGTTTAGCTCGTAAATAAGAAGGGTCTAGTATTGGTTTTTTAGAAACGCTCCTGGTAAGGGCGCCAGTGCCCGATGTTTCTGCAAATGCCTCTTCAGGATTGGTGCGTACGGCGCTGGAAAATTCTCTGTTGGCAAAAATAGAATCTACAAGGCGTTGGGCTTCTAGTTTTTCAGTGCCCGCTGGCATTTTGTTTACTTCTTGTTGTAGGCGGGCGGCAAATGCTTCATCTCCTACATTGTTTTTTCCAAGAAGAACATTTCCTTCAAACTTTTGTTGGCCTTTGGATACGCCAATGCGTCGTGGTTGGCCGGCTTGGGGCTCAAATTGTTGTTTAGCTTTAGGGACTCTTGCTAGGAGGGATTCAAGAATTTTAAAGTTAGGAGCTGGCATTGTTGATCCGTGTTTGGGTGTCTTTAAGACGGGAGACGACTTCTCCCGCAGCAGATCTTAATGCACCAGGTTTGACTATGCCAAACATTTTTCGACCTTGTTCTATAAGAGTGACAGATTGCTCTATGTGGTCCACCATTTCTTGGGGTGGTAGTTTGTTGCGAGTCTTGGGTCGTTGTCTAGAACCTGGCAGCGAAAAGTCGGGGGCGCCAGGACGTGTGATAGTGCGCATAGCAATCATAAAAGATATAAGGTCTACAAGGATTTGATCTTTAGGGCCGTGTATTAGGGGAATGGAGAGTTGTCGAAAGAGACGACGTAATCCTTTTTTAGTGAGCCCTAAGGGAGAAAGTTCGCGAAGTATGTAATCTTCACCAACAAGGCGCATCCCCCCACCGAAGGATATATACATCAGGTTGGGGGCCATGCGTTATGCGCTGTTTTCAGGGAATGGGGAGTGTGGTTGTTGTGGGTTAAATTGTTTTACGTATTCATCGTAAATTTTTTCAATGGTGTGACCGTGACCGTAAGGATCATTCATTCCTTTGCGGAAAGCTGCTTCATCAATAAACCCCGCTTTGTACATTTGTTGTAACTGAGACTTTGTTCCGTCTACAGAATTTGTTTTTGGTTGCGCAGATTGTTGTGCATTAATTGGTTGAAAACCAGGAGGAGCAGGTTTTGCTAAGTCTGGACCATTGCCTTGGGCAACTTGATGGCCTTGTTGACCAAAGATGCCTCCAAGAACCCCACCACGCATTAGTTGTGTAAGTGTGTTGGTGTCTGCTTTCTTTTTATTTGCTTGGTCTTTTTGAGTAAATATGTTTTTACCTAGTTTGTGCCCATCTTCAGTGTATCCATTTTGCTCCATCCAACCCTTAGGCATTTCTGTACCTTTGGATTTCCAATATTGTTCTGCTTGGTGTCGAACAGCGGCAGCATCTTGGTCTGCTTTTCGGTTAGTTACTTCATGAGTTGCTTCATTGCGTGCTTGACTTTGCTGCTGCAGGCGAACAGCACCTGCTTCCATGCCTTGACCCATAGAACCAGACATTGCTCGGTTAAGTTCTTTCTTTAAACTTTCTAAGTAACCCCGTTGTTGTTGAGCTATTTGTGGATCTGCCGACATTGGCATCATTAGGGCATCTTCGTATCGTTTCTTTAACTGGTTTAATGGATCAACAGTTACTGCAGTTGGAGCAGTTGCAGGAGTTGCGGGGGCAACTGCGGCTGGAGTTTGTGCAGGTGGGGTAGGAGATCGTCCTTGTGCACCAATTGCTTTTAAACGATTTGCTTCTGCAAGATCACTACCTGTTAAAGTGGGAGCTGCTGGTGCTGGTTTTGTTGGAGGAGTTGCGGGAGTGGCGGATGGTTGTGGGGTAGGAGACGGTCGTTGTTCTTCAGTTCTATTTTTATTTTGTGCTTTTGATGATTGTTCTGCTTGACAAGCTGCTCGTTCTGGACTACCTTCGGGAAGGACACTGCAATCACTGCCTCTAGGCGTGAAACTTGCTTGTGATCCCCCACCTCCACTTCCACTTTTAGGTTCATTCATCGTTTGAAGTTGTTGAAAAACGTCGTTATTTGTTTGCGTAAGTTGTGGCATTATAAAATCTTTTCAGGAAGGTGTGATAGAAAATGAAGGCTTTAACACAGAGAAATCCGTTAACAAGCGCGGAACCGATGCACATTGCAAGGGCGATTATAAGGGCGAGGTGGACTACACCGCAAGGGCGAATTGGTTTATGGGAGTGGCGGGGGGAGCCATGGGAGTGGTACGGTGGAAGTTGGGTCCGTAGGGACGACAAATGGTTGGAGGAAGCATTGTGGTTGAGCATGGAGGACGCACATGTAAGCACTCCTACTCAAGCTGGTGTTATTGTAAGACGATTGGGGCCCACGGTACAAACTATACAAAATGTAAACAGTGCGTTGAGGGCTTTGATCAGAATGAAGCATACTGCTAGTCCTGCTTGGTTGGGTAAGGGGGATGGTCCCGTCTTGGGGCGTTGTGTTGCGTTTGATGATGTGATTGTAGATGTGAAGACAGGCGAGACAAGTGTACGGGATGAATTGCTGTTTGAGCCATGCGTTATTGGGTGTCAGTGGGATCCTATGGCAAAGTGTCCTGTTTGGGAAGAGTGTGTTAAACAGTGGAGTAATGGTGATCCGAAGTGGGTGAGTTTACTAAGGCGCACAATGGGTGCCATGTTAATGCCTGGGCGTAAGTGGCAACGTTGGATGTTGATGCAAGGACGGGTGCGAGGTGGTAAGGGGACCATTATGAATGTGATGAAAGGGTTGATTGGCGACGGATATCGGGGAGTAAGCATGGCACAGATGAGTAGTCAGTTTGGATTGTGGGGTGCCGAAGGAGCAAGGGTGTTAAGTGTCAGCGAGTTCGGAGCATTGAACAGCAAAGAGGGCGAATTGGCGAGTGCCAACTTAAAGTGCGTGGTTGGCGGAGATCCTGTCACGATAGATCGCAAATACATGGAGCCGTTGCGGGATGTTGTGTTGCCTGGGTTTTTAGTGGTGCAAAGCAACGAGATTCCGAGGTTAAGTAACAGAGGACAAGGGTTGGCTAGCAAGATGTTGGTGTTGCCCTTTGCCAATAGCTTTTTGGGTAAGGAAGACTTGGATTTAAGTGAGAAGTTAGGGAATGAGTTGCAGGGAATTGCAGTTTGGGCGTTGGTGGGGGCAAAAGAGTTGTTGGATGAGGCGGATAGTGGGAAGTTGTGGCCGGTTCCGACTTTGGCTGAGGATGTGTTGGGTCGGTTCCAAAGTTTGAACAATCCAGTGCATGACTTTTTAGAAGCGCACTTTGAAGAGAAGGAAGATGGGTTTGTTAGTACGGTTAATGTTTGGGGCTTGTGGAAAGTGTGGAAAATGAAGGTGGGGTACAGGGACGAGGTGAGTCAAGCGCAGTTAGTGCATAGGTTGGTGGAGGAAGGTGCGTGGAAATTGAGCAGGGCGAGGCTTGGGGACGAGCGAATTAGGGGAATTAAGGGATTGTCTATTCAAAATTTAGGGGATGGTGCTTAAATGAGCAGAGTTCTAATTGCTTGTGAGGAGTCTCAAGCGGTTGTGGTGGAGATGCGGGCTCTTGGAATTACGGCGTACTCTTGTGATACGGAGCCGTGTTCTGGTGGGCATCCCGAGTGGCACATCCAACAAGATGTAACGCAATTGTTGAATGAGGAGTGGGACATGATTATTGCCTTTCCTCCATGCACGTATATGAGCAAAGCGGGCGCGCGGTTTATGTATCCAACTGCGGGCAATGTGGATTTGGCGAGATTGGCCAAGGCTCAAAAAGCCAAAGACTTTTTTATGTTGTTTTACAACTCTAAATGCAAAAGAATCTGCATTGAAAATCCAACTCCGTTAAAAGTAGTGGGTTTGCCCCCCCACTCTCAGGTTGTGCAGCCTTGGATGTTTGGGCATCCGTACTCTAAGAGGACTTTGCTGTGGCTAAAGGGATTGCCTCCGCTGGTGGCGACGGATGTGGTGCAAGATTTTGTGCCTTTTCTGCCAAGCAATACTGGCAGTTTTTCTAGGGGTGGCGGTGGGAGTAGGGGAGTTGCGCATACAGCTAAAGATGCCAGCAAGACGTTCGTGGGGGTGGCAAAAGCCATGGCAAATCAGTGGGGACGGCTGTTATCGGGCCCGAGTTTTGGAGAGGTTTAAGGGGTGTTATCGGGTGTGGTATTAGGGTGTTGGTAGGGTCCATTTGTGTGTTATGACCACGTCCCGACCACGTCCTGACCACACACGTGGTCGGGATTTTTAGCATGATTTCCCACGTTTGGAGGGGGGTGACCACACTGACCACCTCTAGAGTATAAAGTAATAGTAAAATAGGGGTCTATAGGTCGCTGGTTGTTTTGGGGTGTGGTCGGAGTGGTCGGAACCATAAAAAAATTATCAGACGCATTCCTCCTTTCTTTATAGAACTGGACGACCGTCTAGGGTGCTTCGACTTTGTGTAGGTCAGTCGCTCGCTCGCTGCGCTCGCTCGCTGGTTTTGTGCGGAGTGAGAGTGAAAGTGAGCAACGGAATTCGCTTCGCTCATTGTGTTGCAGAGAGAGAGTGAGACAACATCAGCACTACTACACCTAACACCTCCCTAAAACAAACACCCCTCCCTCTCACAATCCTCCACAGCCAAAAGGCTAGGTGTTGCACTATTGTGAGCAACTTAAAGGATTACCCCCCTTAGTCCGCTCTAC
>Ga0209086_10000698_pt1 | contig 28306 bp, 30 predicted proteins | sample M_130207_XF_Meta_FD_187312 | JGI IMG/M metagenome (GOLD analysis project Ga0209086, IMG submission 187312) | Freshwater microbial communities from Lake Montjoie, Canada to study carbon cycling - M_130207_XF_MetaG (SPAdes) (version 2) | ecosystem: Environmental > Aquatic > Freshwater > Lake... | reverse complement strand
AAGCATCTCACTTAATTAACGAAGCTGCTAGCACAGCATCAGACGGTTCTTTCGAAACGGTTGTATTTCCAATCGTAAGAAGAGTTTTCTCTAAATTGTTGGCTAACGACATCGTATCTGTACAAGCTATGAACTTACCTATCGGTAAATTGTTCTACTTCGTACCTAAAATTCAGGGTTATGACATGGGTCAAGACCCAACTGCAGGTGGTACACACTTTGCACCTTATGGAGCACCAGACGGACCAGCATCACCAAACACTGGTTATGGAGCAAACGATAAGAATTTGTATGACAGATTCTACGAAGGTAATGAAGCGGCTTTAGACCCACCAGGGTTATTTGACTATTCTAAAGGAACATTCAGTGCAAGAACAATTTCAGCAACAACAGTTGCTTGGAGTGGTTCAGAATTGATTGCATCGGCATATAGTCAATCTCAAGAATTCAGAAAAGTATTGATTGCTATGTCAGGATTTAACTACGGTGGTGAAGGTAAATTAATTGGTCCTAACGGTAACGAAATGGATACTGAAGAATTTTTATCAGGATTATCAATTAAAGTTGCAAACTACGCAGTTAGTAACGTTAACCAACCCATCTTCTCAGGTACAACTCAAGGTTCTTCATTAGGTACAGGACCATTGTTATTCAGAGTAGTAACTCAAAAATATGGTAAAGGTATCGTACAATATGGTACATCAACACAAACTGTATTCCCAACAACTGGTAATGGTGGTCAATATGATAACATTTGTTCACAAGATGGTGTTATTTACTTAGAAATTGACACTCAAGTCCCATGTTCAGTTGGTTCAAATTCATTAGACGGTTATTCAGGTTTTACAACCCAAGCATTCCCAGGTCAAGCTCAAGGTCAATTTACAGCGACATATAGAATCTATCAAAACTTAGAATTTGAAGATGAAATCGGTGAAGTTTCTTTTGATTTGGAATCAGTAACAGTTTCTGTAACTGAAAGAAAATTGAGAGCACAGTGGTCTCCTGAATTAGCACAAGACGTTGCGGCATTCCACAACATTGACGCTGAAGCTGAATTAACAGCTTTATTGTCTGAGCAAGTTGCGGCAGAAATTGATAGAGAAATCTTGAGAGATTTGAGAAAAGGCGCAGCATGGACTTTGAGATGGGATTACAACGGTTGGAAAAGAGGTACAACTGCAAATCCATTAACACAATACACTCAAAAAGATTGGAACCAAACATTGATTACAGCAATCAACCAACTTTCAGCTCAAATCCACAAATCAACATTGAGAGGTGGAGCTAACTGGATTGTTGTTTCTTCTGAAATCAGTGCAATCTTTGATGATTTGGAATACTTCCACGTATCAAACGCAGCTCCTGAGCAAGACCAATATAACATGGGTATTGAAAGAGTTGGAACTTTGGCTGGTAGATACCAAGTTTACAGAGACCCTTATTTCCCACCAAACACAGTATTGATTGGTCATAAAGGTAACTCATTGTTAGACACAGGTTATGTGTACGCACCATACGTACCATTACAATTGACTCCAACAATGTATAACCCATTCAACTTCACACCTATCAAGGGTATCATGACAAGATACGCTAAGAAGATGGTGAACAACCGTTTCTACGGTAAAATCACAGTTGATGGTGTTAGAACATTTGACTTAAGAGAATTGAGATAATCTTTTCTAAATGAAATAAAAAAGGGACGAGAAATTGTCCCTTTTTTTATGCCTCTTCTTTTTTATCGGGTGTACTTAAAACACGTAATGATTTTGAAATAATCTCAGATTCTTCTAATGTAAAACAACCTCGTTTATACGCTGATTTTACAGATTGTATTAAATAGAATAAAGATTGTTCTTTTTCTATAGAATTAATTATTTTTTCAAGTTCGTCATTTGAGTTATATTGTAAAAAATCAAATAGTTTTGTGTTGTTATTAATCATAGTAAGATATTTATATATAATAATCGTAAAAAAATGATGGATAATAAAGTAATAATTCAAGATATTCTTAATGAGTATAAAAAAGTTTTATTTGAGTCTAATACAAATATTACTGAAGACTTGGCTGTTTGGTTTGGAACAAAGAAAAAACCAAAAGGTTCTAAACAACCCGCAGGTCCTTGGGTTAATATATGTAGAAAAAAAGAAGGTGGTGGACACCCACCATGTGGAAGACCAGATGCTGACTCAAAGTCATATCCTAAATGTAGGGCCAAAGGTGTTGCTGCTGGTATGAGTGACGCTCAGAAAAGAGCCGCTTGTGCTAAGAAAAGAAAGGCGGAGAAAGCGGATACACAAACAGGTAAAGGACAAAAACCTGTTTACTCGTCTTACAAAACAACGAAAGAATCTGTTAATTATTTACCACCGATTACTTTATCAAAATTAGCTGGTAAAATTTTATACGAGATGAAAAAAAAAGGTGTCAACGAAAATTTGACCGTAATTAAAAATTTGTACAACAGAGTTCCATTCACCGAAAAAATGATTACAGAGCTTCATAAATCATTAAACAAAAATGTTTTAAATGAGTCAGAAACCGATGATGTAAATTATTTATTGCTCGGAGGTGACAAAACCAAACAATGGGTTAACACAATTCTATATTCATTAAAAAAGGGGTCTTAAAACCCCTTTTTTTTATTTTGTTATGAATATGCCCCTGAGGACCTTTTCTTTCCGTCTAATCCCTTTATACGACCTTGACAGACCTGTACTGCGTATCCATTAGCATACGCTGATGGATAAACATCAAATTTTGCTTTAGCGGCGGCTTTTCCACGTGCACATAATTTAGTTCCTGTTTTTTTTCTACCTTCTTCTAAATTATTTCTTTCCAACATTTGGTCCATAAACTCATCAGCATCTTTTGAAAGAGGTTCAAGTTCTTCCGCCTTTATTTTTAAATCTTCAATGTCTTTGATTGCTGCCAAATACGGAATCATTGATTTCTCAGCATCTTTACCAATTGGTATAATACTACTAATTTTTTCAAGTATCTCTTCAATACTTAATTTAACTAATAAGGGTCCTAAACCTTGTGTAATAAATCCTAATCCAGGAATACTTGATATACCAACGATTGATTGTAATAAATCAATAAAATCAACTTCTAATTCGTCTTGAACATCAAGTAATTGTTTTAAAGTATCTGCTTGGATGTCTTCGTCGTTTACTATAGAAGCTTTTAGTTCCTTATACTTGTCTAAATCGTCGTTTAATTCACTGTAATTTTTCACAGATGCACCAATACCTACAGCGGTACCTACACCTGGAATACTTGTTAATACGTTTCTCGCGGTGTCACCAGCTAAGTTTTTTAATATACTGGCAACATCTAATTCATTTATATTTTTCATTTTTGGTTAACTATTTGGAATTTTAATTGTCTTTTATAAGTATCTACTTCACCTGAAGTTAACACCTTGATGTCAACATAATATTCATTAGGTATTTTATCTTTAGTATCAAAGATAAAATAATATTCATTTGGTGTTTGATTTATTCTTGTCCAATCTTGAACAATAACTTCTGTAGTACCTTCTTTAACATATAACCTGTAATAGGCTTTAAAGTTTGGATATATTACATTTGATGTGTAAGCTTGTTTTATTGTAACAACAACTTTACGTGTATCAGTATTTAATATTTTTTCATCTTGTTTTATACCTGAAAATTCAAAACCATATAAAACAGGGTCTTTAGCCAATGGACCAATTTGATAATATTCAGATGCCGGTCTTAATATAATGTCATTTGTAATATTTCCTAAAGATACACCATTGACTGTTACACCACTCCAAATATCACTAAATTGACACGGTGTTGAATATCCTGTTAATGCGGGTATCGTACATTCATATACACCTTCAGTACGTCTTACCGTTGTTAAACCTGTTAATGATGGTATCAAATCACCATTTGAATCTTCAATGTTAACTTTAGGGTTAAAATCAAAATTGGTTGGTGTTCCGTTGATGTATGAATATAGATATAACTTATTTACTTTATTCTCAAAGAATGCTGTTCTATCATCAAGAATTAAATCATCATAAGTGGTTTCCAAATAAGGTTCATAGAAAGTTTGTGTGTGTCTTGTAAAGAAACCAACAGAATAATTTTCAGTTAAACCTGTTAAATTTTCCAATTGTGGTGAAAAGGCTAAAATAAAACCTGTTGTTGTGGTGTTACCCGTTATAATACTATTAATTACTGTTGAAATATCAATTTCAAGATTTTCATTACCGAATTCAAAATGTTGTAAACCTCTTTGAGTTAATCCTGAATAATTTATAGTTGTCCCTGTACCACTATTATCATTATTATATAAACCAGGTGTACTCCAATTATTTATAAGGTCTCTACCGTACCAATTAGAGGGTCTATTTGAATATGATTTATCATTATCCCTATAGTTTCTTGATGTTAAACTTGAGTTTGATGTGTTTTGAGTATTATTATTATAATAATCATATCCAACACCTTCGTCCCAAGTCTGAGAACTTCCTGTGTAATTTAATTTAGGAATATCAAAAACCCTTAAGTCAAATGCTGTCGCCCTTCTTCTGTTATCGGATGTTGTTGTATTTAATAACTCATAATTAAACATGATTGTATTTGTCATTTTTAATTTGTGAGTCATTGGGCTACCTGTGTAGACTACACCATCACTTATTTTTTGTTGTAATTGACTTAAATCAATATCAAAAATAAATCTTGAGTATCCTGGTGTTGATAATACGTTATCGGCTCTACCAAAAAATAGTTCAGTCACAGGATTTAGTCCTGTGTTTGTTGTACTATTGTAAATAATAGTGTTGTTTTTGCTTAAATACGATTTGTGTATTGACATTATAAATAAATATCAGTTAATTCGTAAGTTTTTGTTTAATATGGTTTCAGTAGCATTAAATAATTCTGCAAGTATTTTTTGTGATTGGGTTCCATCTAGTCCAACAGAATTTGGGGCCATTCCATGATAGGGGTGAACGTGTGTAATTAAGTACTTTACAATTAATTCAATTAAGTTTAAAAGTTGTTCCCCTCTTACCATTGAAGCCGTATTTGGCAGAATTGATTCTTCAATAAATGATTGTGATAAAGAGTTACCTAAGAAATCTGCGGTATCAAAATCAATCTTATTTGTACCTGGAATTTGTGAATCATGTGATAACCAAAATGAAATATCAGAAACATTAACACCATAAGTTATTGGATTTGGTTCAGCGGTTATATTTTCAATTTCAAATGATGTAAGTTGTGTTAAAGGACCTAATTCACCTTGTTTACAAACTAATCCCAACCCAACGTTAGCATCTGTTTTATTCAAGTGAACCGCAGATATAAATCTTTGTGCGTTTATTGCTTCACTAACATCACTAACATTATTTAATGAATATTTGTCATATAATGGTTTTTCAGGTTGGAAAACAAATGGAAAAATATCCGTGATTAGTGTATTACCAACTAAAAATTTACCGCTATTAACTTTTTGAATTAAATTATTAATACCTGTAACAATTTCATCAAAAGTTTTGAATGTGTAATCTTCCTTATATATTGGACCAATTTTAGATATTTCGGGAAATTCATACCATCCTTTGTCTACGCTATTTGTGTAAACAGGTTGGTATTCGGAAATCTTATAAACAAAGGCATTTGCTGAATATCTACCTACTAATGTACCAATACCACCATATACGTTATACTCAATCAAATATTTAACAGGTTGCACTATCTTATTGTTTTCAAAGTAAGTTTTAGTACCGTTATCAACACTTCTTGTTGAGTATTTTTGCAATGATATTGAACTGTGTTTTTTATTAAAGGTGGGGTTTAGTTGGTCCGAACCATCTAATATTGTATTAGCCCTTAAAGATATGCCATTTTCAGGTAATAAAATATCAGAGTTATATCTACCTAATAAACCTATGGTGTTAACATCAGGATATAAACCAATTTGATTGACATTAATAATGTTACCATTATTGTCTCTAATATTGTTTGGTAATGAGTTTCTTTCACCCTTTGCTGTAAAAGCTAAAGACGAATCATACGATTCAAATTTTGTGTTGTTAGGGTTTGAAAAAGTTCCTTGTATATAAAACTTGTTTCTATCTTGTAATTCAGTATTGTAAAATATTACGTGTACATATTCTTCTTCTTTCGGTACTTGATATATAAACAATGGTAATAAGGGCATAAAGACAAACGGGTCTTGTGTTGTCCAATAATTTTTTGGGTCAAGTTTTTTACCAAGTGGACTTTTAAATGTGCTGTATTGGTCCTCATTTTGCCAAGCAACTGGTTCCACCCTAATCCTACCTAAATTCATAGGGTCATTGTTTCCAATTACCTTTCCGTAGTTAACAACCTGTGTATACTTTTTGGGTAATGATGAGTGGTGTTTTATTTCATCGCTCATTTAGTTCTATTTTTAAATTCTTCTAAAATTTTATTGTACGAAAATTCAACCTCATCTAAATGATGTGTCAATTTTAAAATTGTGTTTTTTAATTCTTCATGTTCATTAGATAAAAAATCCATACATTCCATTAAATCAATATTTGATTGATTTTTAGGGTCGTTAATTATTTCTTTAATTTTATTAGGTTCCATTATAATACATTTCCAGATACTTTGGTAAATCCTTTTGCCGATAAATCCGCAACTTCAATACCTGTTATTGTCACTTCAGTTTTACCATTTTCAGCAATTTCATCCATAAGTGATTGATTAAATCCTTGTTGAATAACAACACCTAAATTTGGACTTCCGTCAGGTAAATCACCAGTTGGTACACCCGAATCTTCTAATTTTTCAATAAATCTTGTTAACAAAGATGTTGCTGACATTCCTGGTTTTAGATTTGCCAAATAGTTTATCAACGGTGGAACTCCCCCACCTGTTAAGTTTCTAATAGACGATGCTAATTGTAACATTTTCTGTAACTCATCTATGATACTTTTACATCTCCTATAGTCCTCAATTGCTGCCGCTAAGTTTAACGCCAAATTAATACTCGCCAATATTATTTTGGCCTTCTTATTTAATAATTCATTTGTGGTTTGTTGAACTATTGATTGCATTAAATCTTTAATATTTTTACGAATTTGTTTTACCAATTCCTCAACAAAAATTGCGGATATTTTAGATGTTAAATTCACAATGAATTTTTTAAACTCACGAATAAAATCTTGTAAATCTTCAATAGTATCAATGTATTCATTTTGAAGAGCTTTACCCATGACCATTAACGGAAACAAATGTTTTGGTGATAATAATGAGTTGGTAATTGCAATTGGAATTAAATTTAAAAATTCTGTGTTGATTGTAATACCTAAGTCAACACTATTTGGTATCTTAAGTTTCCATTCAGGATTTTTGGCGATTTGATTTAATAAATCTTGTGCAATTTTATCTGCGTTTGATGCATCTAAATCAGGATTTAATAACTTATCTAACAATGACAAATTTGCGTCAACATTAACAGGTAATAATACTGTTCCACAATCTTTATACTGTATTACATTTTCTAAAATGTTTTTAACTTTGTTTTCAACCTCAACCATTTCTCTTGGACTTAGAACAAAGAAACTATCATCAATTTGGTCTAATGGGTCAAGTTTACCTGAACCACTTACATCAATTTCTTGTTTATTATCAAAACATAACCCTAATATTCTTTGTAATATCTTCTCAAATTGGGTTTGTTTTCTTAAATCATCTTCACCCGTTTTTAATTTCATTGAAACGGCACCTGTTAATAAATTTAAAACATTACTATAAAGTTCATTAAAGTTTAAAATATCAATTGAGTTGTAATAATCATTTAAAAAATCAACAACCTTCTCACCACTCACTCTTGGTGACAAATCCACTTTATAATAGTCACCATATAATTGTTGTTTACCTATTGGTGTGGGGTCTTTGACATATGTTATATTAAATAATTCTTGTGCGGTTGCACCCAAAAAATTTATTCCATATTCATCTTTATAACTTTTTCCTGGATTTTGTAATCGGTTATATAATTCCCTGTTAAATGAAAAAGGTTGTTGTCTTGGTGAAAATGGTTTAACTTCATAAATGTATTGACCTGGTGATGTGTTTGGATTGTTTTGTAATGTTTTACCAAATACATCAATACTTAAAACTTTAATGTATAATGATGTATTATTGTATTTTTGTTCTTGTGAACATCCTAAGGCTGAAACGGCTTCTTGACTTAATACTTCTTGAATTCTTTCTTTTGTTCGGTTAACAGTTTGAATGAATGTATTTCTTAATGCTTCTGTCGCATTTTTTGCAGTATCGGTTTTAAGTTGACCAAAACTAGCTTTGTTAATTTCTTTATTTAACTCGTCAATTTTGTCTTGATATATTTTAACATTACCAGTGTTATTATCTTTTTTTGCCTTTGTTAATAATGTTTCATTTTGGGCAACTTCTTTTTTTAATTTTTGTACATCAACGGTTTCAGTTTCAGAATTTGCACCAGCATCCTCACCATTAGATGCCGACATTTTAAATGTTTCAATCAATTGTGATAATTGATTTTTAGCCGCTTCTTTAAATTGTTTTGGTTTGTCCTTAGCCTTTTGAGTATAAGATTCTAATTTGTCTTTAAACTTACCTTCGTATTGCTCAGTAACAGTATTGACATCAGCATTACCCGATTCAACATTTTTTTTAATTTCTTTTTGTTGTTTATTAATATCTACCGCAGTTTGGTAAACACTAATTTTTTTCCTAACTTTTTTGTGCCCTTCGGAAGGTGTTTCATCTGCCATAACATTAAATTATTTATTAAGTTTATATCCACCTGAACCTTCGTCTGATATGTCTTTTTTAAGTAAATCTTGGATTAATGCATCATCTAAGTCTGACATTGAAAAATTTTCTTCATTGTGTTTTTGTTGTGATTTTTCCCAAACTGTTGATTGTAATTTTGATAATGTTAATTTTTTCTCAACAGTATCGTTAATAATTTTTTGTTGTTCCTTAATAATTGGACCTATTACTGCCATGTCTGAAGCGTCCTTCATTAGTGCCAACATTTTGTTTTGTATTCTTAATGCGGTTGCTCTTTGCTCAACAAGTTCATTGTATATTTCTTGCATTAAAGATAATACAGATTCTTTGTTTAAAGATATTTCTTTTTTCTTAGGTCTAGACATACTAATAAATATTTAATAACGGATTTTATCTGTTATCAATGCTTTTAACAAAGTCAAAATATAATTTCTTATATTTTTTCATGCTTAATCTAATCTCTTTTGTTGAAAGATTTGTCATTTCACGAATTGACATTAGTACTAAATTCTTGTTAAATTTTTTATTATCATTTCCAATAAAAATTGAATCGTAATTTTCAAATAATTCTAACAATGCGTACCCCAGTTTAACTTCATTTTCATTTAATGATGATACATCAATAAAAGTTTTTAGTTGTTTAATATAATCAGTTATTATTTTATCAGTTTCAACGGTATCATCTTCAATATAATAAACTAAATCAGGTCTTTCTTCTAAACTTGACGAAATATCTTCATAAGATACTTTTCTATTTGTATCTTTTTGGTCTTTAATAATTTGACCCATCAAATAGTTTTTACAAATAGTACCAAAATAAGAATAAGCTTTCTTATTCTTATCCGGTATGAACTTGTCTGACTTTGTAATTAAAAAAGAATGGGTGTCATTTAATATCTCATCAAATGACATGTCCTTCCTATAAAGTTTGTATCTTCTAATAATAGAAGAAACCATTTTTTCTATTGGTTTTTTAAGAAACTCATTATAAATTTCATTTCTTTCTTTCGTTGTTTCCGCCTGCAAAAACATAACAACAGCAGTTTCTTCCCTTACGTCAAAATAATTAACTGACTTAACTTTTTTACTACTTTTTTTGTCTACGGATTCTGTGGTTCCGCTTTGAATTGCTTCGGAAGTTAACATTAACTATTTGTTTCTTCGTATTTTATGTCACGGTCATTAGTAAAGAAGTATTCTTTTTTTGCTGTGTCTATCCAAAATTTTACCTCTTCATCTGTTAAAATATTTTTTCCATTTTTATAGTTCCAAAAAATTGATGATTCTCTCATATTAACGTGTTTGTAACCTAATCTTGGAATTGTCATAATTCTTGCCGAGTTATAAGTTAACCTAAGTAAAAACTCATAAACAAATGTTAATTTCATTGATTTTTTAAAACCACCAAAATTATCCAAAATTGATTTTTTAACAACCATTCCACTTGTTTGGAAATTTTGATATTGATTTAATAAATCATTTGTTAAAATACCAATTTCAGTGTTAAATGAAGCTGCAAATGTTGCTTCATTTGTATAACCTGCAAACATATCTTTTTCATCAACATCAACAACAATTGGTAAAAATCCATCACATTCAGGATGGTATTTGATATAATCATTTACATTTTTAAACCAAATAAAAGAATACTCATCATCATGTTCAAAAAAACTAATCCACGTTGATTTTGCGTTTTTAATACCAATATTTATTTGAGACGAATAATCCGTGTCTACAGAATCATTTAATACTTTTACAACATTTAAATCACCAAAATCAAATGAATTTAATTTATTACATAACGTTTCTTCATCTGAATGAACAATAATAAGTTCATTAATTGTAACTTGTTGTTTTTTTATTGAATCTATGGCCTTTTCAAAAAGCTCATGAAAATCTTTTCCAAATGACGAAGCAATTGGTAATATAACTGAAATATCTACTTTATTTTCCATAATTAATCGGTTTTTAATTTTTCTAATTGAGATTCAAAATTAACTAATCTCGTGTTTATATAAGATGAGAAATGTTTCAAAACTTCTGAGTTAAAACTTTCTTGGTTTGAATATTTTTCCGATGTTTCATAACCTGATTCATATAATTTTTCAGATATATTGTCCTCTAGCCAATTTTGTGTAAACTCGGCTAAAACATCAACCATATTTATGGTTTCATTTGTCCAAATACCATTATGTTCGTTCATCCATTCGGGTTTCAAGTTAGGTATTTTACCAATTACAGGTGTGCCAGTTCTCATTGATTCCAATGGGTAAGTACCTAAACCTGATACATCATCAATCCATACCGATACAAATGAATCTTTCAATATTGACGCAAACTCCCATTCGCTCAAACCTCTCATGTCTCTAAAAGTAATCCATCTAAATTGTGGGTATTTTAAATAAAAAGTTTTGATTAATTTCATAGTATCTCTTTGGTCTCTGGTGTGTACAGAAACAATTGGTTTTGCTGGCACCGACTTCTTTTCAAAAGAACTTGAAATAGTTGGTTTAATAATGTCAAATGAAACATTCTTCATTATTTTTTCCAACTGTTGTTTTTGTTCTTCGCTGGTTGTGATACATTTTAAAAAACCATATTGTGACCAAGAAGTACCAGGACTTAGTGTTTCCATTATATAATCATATGATTGACAAAGTACAATTTTACCACAAGGGAATTTTGAAACTTGTTCCATTACGTGACCATATAATTCAGGTATTACCATAAAATCTTCAGGTGAAATTTCTAAATTTTGACCTTCAATAGGTTTATGCGGTAATGACATATATTTCTCATCTAACCAAGTAGATACACCTTTGTAGTCACTTTGTTCATGCATGATAATTGCGTTGTAACCATTTTCAAATAAATGGTAAGCCATTTCATAAATTACTCTAATAGAAGCTTTGGCATTTCCTTTAGTGTCCTGAACCAAAAAATATATTCTTGATTTTTTTTCTTTCAGATTACTAATTGATAATTCTAATTTTGTTATAAGTTCTGTGTTCATAATGTTTGTATTATTTCGTATCTTAATAATGTATTAAATGCGAATTTAAAGGGAATAGTTAAATCATTACTTCCTTTTAAACCCATCTTTTCATCAATATCACCGACCTCTGAAAGAACAACATCTAACATTGTTTTAATAAGTTCAAATTTAACAATACTAACATTTTGTTCAGTATCACCAGTGTCGGTTTGTTTTATAGAAATTAAATTCTCGATTTTATCAAAATCAATATGATATGTTTCTCCAAATATCTTAAGCATGTTTTAATTTTAATTCATTATATACCGAAGTAAAACCTTCAATAGAATCAATTGAATAATCCGACTCATAGTTTTGGTTGTAATCCGTGTTTATTTTAATTGATATCTTATTTTTTGGTTTAATCTCAAGTAAATCAGGGTTTGCAGTAACAATTATATCAAACTTAGACCAAATTTTCTTTATTGTTTTTTTATTATAAAATTGTATGTTGTCTACCTCCATTCCATATTTTGAATAAAAAAATAAAGAAGCTGGTTTTATTTTTGCAACACCCATTCCAATAACACTTAATTTATCTCTTTTGGATAAAACAGTTTTTTGAATTTCAGAAAACGTGTTAAATGTATTTGATGACATTGATGGTGAGTGACCAAAAATATTCATGGGGAAATCCAAGTACATAAAATTTATATAATCGGTATCAGATGGAAACAAAAAATGTTCTGAAAATTTGTGTGAAGTAATAGGTTCAATTATTTTATATTCAAACTCTTCTTCACCTTCCTCAGAAACATAATCCTCAATGAAAAATTTTTCATAAGTTGCCTTCATTTTAGAGATTGTGTCTCTTAAAACTTCATCAGTATCAAAAGCGAACTTCATCTTCGTATTTTTTTAATATTTTTGTAATTATTGTGTTTCTAACAATGTCGGAATCTTTAAATGTAAAAGTTCCAATATCGTCAATGTTTTTAAATTTTTCTAAAGCGTCCCATAATCCTGAATGTGTTTTGTCTTTGTATCGGTCAGTTTGCTCTAAATCACCAGATATAAAAAATTTACTGTTAAATCCAATTCTTGTTAGAAGAAGTTTCATTTGTTTTGGTGTACAGTTTTGTGCCTCTTCAAAAATAAGAATTGAGTTATCAATGTTCATACCTCTCATATACGCCAAGGCAAAAACCTCAATAATTTCCATATTTTTTAATTTTTCCCTAACATCTTTTCCAATAATTTTATTTAAAAGATAGTAAGATGGAAAAATATATGGGTCTAATTTTTCTTCAACATTACCAGGTAGTGAACCAAGTTTTTCTTCTGCCTCAACAGCGGGTCTTACAATAATTAATTTTTCGTAAGAATTATTGGGGTCGGCTAATAAATCAACAGCCGCTTTCATCGCTATATATGATTTACCTACACCTGCCGGACCTGAACAAATTGTTATCTGATTGTTTTGTAGTATTTCATAATACTCTTTTTGACTATCTGATAAAAATTTATCTTTTGTTTTTTTCTTAATTAAAGTACCAATAATTTCTTTTTTACTCTTGTGTTGTTGGTTTGAGTCTTCTACAAATACTGTAGGGTTTCTTCTCGGTTTTTTATCCATTATTTTAATTGTATAACATTTTTAACAAAACTCAAGGCAGATTTAATTACTTGATGCATGTCGTAATATTTGTATTCGGATAATCTACCACCAAAAAAATATTTTGATTGATTATCAGATAATTTTTTATATTTTAAAAATTTTAAATTATTAATTGAGTCATTTACTGGATAATATGGTTCAGTTTCGTTTGATTTATATTCAATTGGATACTCATAAGTAATCCAACTTACAGGTGAATTTGATTTTTCAAAATGTTTATGCTCAATTATTCTTGTATAAGATTTTTTTAAATCGGTGTAATTCATAATAGCAGTCCCTTGAAAGTTTTCTTTAGGGTGTCTATAATGCTCAAACTTAGTTGTTTTATATTCTAATTCACCAAACTGATAATTGTAAAACTTATCAATTGGGCCCGTATAAATAACTTTATTTCCAATACTATCCCAATGTTCTTTTTTTTCAAAATAATCCGTATTTAACTCAACCTTAATGCCGTCTAATAATTTTTCAAAAATTTGTGTGTATCCACCAATTGGTATTCCTTGATATGTGTCGTTAAAATAATTATTATCATACGTAAACCTAACGGGTAATCTTTTAATGATTTCTTTTGGTAATTCCTTAGGGTCTTTTCTCCATTGTTTTAATGTGTATCCTTTAATTAGTTTTTCATACACATCTGTACCAACTAATTTAATTGCTTGTTCTTCCAAATTTTTGGGTTCATCAATATTATTTGATTGAGATTTAATAATCTCTTGAGCTTCTTCGGGTGTGGTAACATTCCACAATTTATTAAATGTCCACATATTGAATGGTAGGGAATATATTTCACCATTATAATTTGCGACAGGACTTAAAGTAAAATTGTTAAATTTTACATATTGATTAATCCAATTCCAAATTTCTTCATCTGAAGTGTGAAAAATATGAGGACCATAAGTATGAATGTTGATATTGTCTTTATTTTCAGTATAACAATTACCACCAATGTGATTACGATTTTCAATCACTAAACATTTAAAACCACTATTGGTTAATTCTCTTGCACATATTGAACCAAAAAATCCTGAACCAACGATTAAATAGTCATATTTCATATTATTCTAAACTATCAAGATATTTAAAATCATCATATTTACAGTAGTGATAAGTTACTCTATGGTTAATATCTAATGGTTTAAATGACTCGTGATTGTAATGTTGTGAACCAAACATATCTTTTCTATTAATTAAAATTGCTTTGGTTTCTCTTAACCAATGTCCTAAACTAACATCAGAGTTATATGACCAAGGAATGTCATCAACACTAAACATCCATTCTTTAATTTTTTGTGTAGCAACTTTAGTTAACATCATACCACCCCCACCACAAAAGAATGGAACGGGATAAACCAAATTGGTTTTTGAGTTCCAATATTGGTCATTAGCATCTAGCATTTCACCAACACCAAAATTTTGGGTTACCATGCCATATTTGTGGTGTTTTGTTGTACCGTATTCAGACAATAATTTTTCAATTCTTTTTGGAAAAACGTAAATATCGTCATCTAAAAAGAATATCCAATCATATCCACTATAGTCGTAGTTCTTAATAAATTCCATGTATTTCAATGGGGAACTTTCATAATTATCGGGGGTGTTATAACCAATTTTATTTTCTTTTGGTCCAGAAAGTGATGAAACATATACAATAGATGATTCTGGTGATATTTTTTTTGCCCATGTTCCATCAATATTTTTTGACCTGTCATCAAAATATTTTTCACATGTTAGTATTACATATAATATTTTCATAAAATAATAATATGATAAGTAATATTTAAAAAAATAGAAAATTTGATATTTTTAATATTATATATTATGGATTTATCAAAATTTACATACAATGACAACAAGAACTTGTTTTATGATTATAAAGTTTGTTCTGAATTTTTAAAAACCACTGATTTTAAACAAGGTGAAGAATCATCAATTTTCCATTGTTATACTGATTTATTAACAGATAAAGAAGAATGGGTTGTAAAATCATTTTTAGCCACACACGATTATACTAAACATAAATTTATTCTTTGGCACGACAACAGGATTTCTCCTGAAATGATTAAGAAATATGAAAAATACGTGGATATTAAATATTTTGATTTTGATACGGAAAAGAAAAATACACCGGTTGAGCATATCTCAGAAGAAAGAATTAAAGATTCTAAATATTATTTAAAATCCGATTTAATGCGTTTGTTGGTGTTGCACAATTACGGTGGTATTTTTACCGACATGGATATATTTTATCTTAGGGATTTTTCACCTTTAATTGGTTTTGATTTTATGTACCAATGGGGGTCAGAGACTCAGTTTGACGTTCAAGGTGCTTGTGCAACTGTTATTGGTGGTAATAAACATTCTAATTTCTTTAAAACAATGTTAAGTGAAATATCACAAATTGCACCTGTTAAAGATACAACAATTTGGGGAAAAGATTTATTTGCCAAAGTATGGAGAAAAAAACCATTTTTAATTTTTCCAAGTTTTTTCTTTAACGCTGAATGGATGATTAATGTTAAGTATAAACCATATGGTGATACATTGTTAACGGGTTGGTTTGAAAAAAATGAACATAGTGAAGTTTTATTTTTAGAGTCGTTTGCGTGGCATTGGCACAATAGCTCCAATAAAAATAGAATAATTCAAAAAGGTTCTAAATTTGATTTATTACGTGATTTTATTAATACTAAATTAGTTGAAAAAAACATATTAATATGAATAAAGTGATAGCTTTTAGCCTTTGGGGAAATAATCCTATATACACTATTGGCGCTATTGAAAACAAAGAGTTAGCAAAAAAACATTATCCTGATTGGACTTGTAGGTATTATATAGGTAAATCAACAAATCGTGAAATTGTTGAACAATTAAAAGATGTTAATACTGAAATTATTTTAATGGATTCTGACGGTGATTGGACAGGAATGTTTTGGAGATTTGAATGTGCTTCTGAAACAAATGTTGATGTAATGATATCAAGAGACACTGACAGTAGATTAAATTCAAGAGAAAGCAATGCGGTTAATCAATGGTTAAAATCTAATAAAGATTTTCACATTATGAGGGACCACCCTTATCACAACACAGAAATTTTAGGTGGTATGTGGGGTGTTAGAAATGGACTATTAAGTGATATTAAAGACGATATTAAAAAATATGTTAAAGGTGATTTTTGGCAGGTGGACCAAAATTTTTTAAAAGAGATTGTATACCCAAAAGTTAAAAATAATACATTTGTCAATGATGAGTTTTTTGAAAAAAAACCATTTCCAACAAATAGAAAAAATAAATATTTTGTGGGTCAGGCGTTTAATGAAAAAAACATACCATTACATCCTGAACACATGTTACAATTATAATTATGAAAATTTACAAACCAACACGAGGAAGACATGACGGAAGTTCTTTTAGGGAAATTCTTGACATCTGGAAAGAAAAAAATTATTGCGAAGTGATTGATATCACCGAAATAAAATCAACACATCACGATGAAACTATGTGGGTTGAGTCTAGGCCATGGGTTGATGGTATAGGTGAAATACTATTATACGACAATCCAATTTTAGACAAGTATCATGATGGTTTAAATTGGAAATTTGCTTTATATGCAAACACAGTTGACCACTGTGATAATTGTTCTAGTTGGACATTTTGGCCAAAACACCCAAAAATACATGAAATTGTTAGAAGTGAGGGAATTCCAAATTATGATGAAAGAAAATTTGAAAGTTGTTTTATTGGAACAATGACAACACATTTAAGAAATGTAGATTGGTCAAAAAGTGTTGAACATTATTGGATGGGATATGCAAATGAAAAATTATTTAATCATAAAGATTATTTGAATTATTTAAAAAAACATAAATTCGGTTTGTGTTTACCAGGCGTTGGTCCAAAATGTTTAAGAGATATTGAATTAATTGGTTTAGGTACTGTACCAATTTTCACACCTGGAGTATCAACGGATTATTATAATAAATTAGAAAAAGATGTTCATTATCTTTACGTTGAAAATCCATTAGAGGTTGCGGATGTAATAAAATCTTGTACAAAAGAAAAATGGGAAGAAATGTCAAAAAATTGTTTAGATTGGTTTGAACAAAATGCATCGCCATTGGGTGTATTTAATGTGACAAATAAAATTATTAATAACTTTAAAAATGGAACCAATTAAAATTAAAGTGTTTAGACATTCCGATTTACCTGAAATATTTGGTTACAATCCATTACCATTACCATTGTTATATGATTATTTAAAACCACGACCAGGAATTTTAGAAAATGTTGACATTTTTTTTGAAAATATAAGAACTAAAAATAAAAATTTTAAATCTAATTTATTTGTTGAGAGTAAAGATGAAAATTTTGACATTGTTGTGTTTGGAACATACTTAGAACTTTTTGAATATCATGGATTATTTTCAATAATAGAAGAGTCTATTATGAAAATGTCAGAAAAATATTCAGATAAAATTATAATTTTTTATTGGAATCATGATAATGATTTTAAAAAATACAATGAAGTTACAAAAAAATATTCTAATGTTAGAATTTTAAATTTTAATACTTCCGAAAAAACTGAAAATGATATCATATTACCTTTTTGGTCAACTCTTGATAATTTTGAATCAAAAAATAATAAAAAGTATTATTGTAGTTTTATTGGGACAATAAATAATAGTTTAAGGTCAAATTTATTAACATCAATTAAAGATAAATTTGAATATAATTATTTTAGTAATTTAAATTTTGATGACTATAGATTAAAATTATCACAGTCATATTTTAGTTTGTCACCAAGAGGTCACGGGCTTTCAAGTTATCGTTTTTTTGAAAGCATTTATTTCAATACTATACCTGTTCTTTTTGCTGATGATGTAAAATTACCATATACTGAAATTATAGATTATAGTAAGATATCTATTAAAATTGACGAAGTAGATGCCGGTGATTTTAAAAAAATTGATAGTAAATTAAAATCCGTTAATGTTAAAGATATGTTGTTGAATATTAATACGTATAAAAATATGTTTACTTTGGGCGGTATTCAAGAATATTTGTATAATAAATTAAGATAATGTCATATAACAGTTTATATTTAGAATGGATTTTTGAAAACATAAATAAAAATTTAAAAATTTTAGAAATAGGTAGCGGAAATAGTAGTATTTTACTACAGGAAAAAGGTTATACTGTTTATTCAATTGAGGAAAATAATGAATGGGTAGGTCTTTGTAATGAATGTGTTTATTGTCATTCACCATTAATAAATTATCCATCGGGTACTATATGGTATGATAGAGATATTATTAAAAACTTTTTATTAGATAAAGAATACGATTTAATAATTATTGATGGACCTTCTTGTTTTGAGTGTGTTAAAGAGGGATTCTCCTCACCACATAGAATTGGATTTTATGAAAATATTGATTTATTTAGCCCAAATGTTATAATGGTATTTGATGATACATTTAGAGAAGAAGATAATTTAAATATGGTTAAAGTTAAAGAAAAATTAAATAAACAAATTATCTACAATGATTTAACTTGGGAAAACTCATATACAGTATTAAAATGAAACCAGTATTTTTTTTACCTCATTTAGGTCTTGGAGACCATTTTACATTTAATGGAGCATTGCGTGAAATTTACAAAGAATACAATTATATGGTAATGCCCGTTAAAGAAAATAATTTAAAAGTTGTTAGACGAATGTTTTCCGATTTAAATAATTTATACCTAATACCAATTGGGGGTTCTTTAGATTATTCTGACACACAACATTTAACAGAAGCTAGTCAATTGATGAATTTTTATAAAAATAAAAAATTTACAATTAAAAGTATGGGTTATTTTAATGGACACTACGATACTTCGGTTAAAAAATACGATGAATTATTTTATGAACAAGTTGGTGTGAATTTTAAAAAAAGATGGGAATCATTTTCATACCCAAGAAATGAAGAAAATGAACAAAAGTTATTTAAAGAATGTTTTGAAAACCTTAAAGAGGGTGAATACGTTTTTTTACATGATGACCCAACAAGGGGTAGAGTAATTAAAAAAGAACATTTACCCGATTTACAAATAGTCACACCTCATAAAAAATTTTGGGATGCTGATATATTGGATTATAGGTATCTTATTGAAAATTCTTTTGAAATACATTGTGTTAATAGTTCATTTTCCGATTTAATGGATAGTTTTGACTTATCAAAGGTAAAACGTCTTTGTATTCATGAATATGCTAGAACTGGTGACCCAGTACACTATAAACACAATTTTGAAGTTATATATAACTAATACAACTTTACTAAATCAAACAAAATAATTAAATTTAGATTATGAATATAGAAATTTCTGTAGGTGAGGTAATTGATAAAATTACAATTCTTGAGATTAAAGAGTCCAGAATTAAAGATGAAAATAAACTAAAACATGTTAAACATGAGTTAGAAATTTTAAGAAATACATTATCCGAATCGGGTATTGATGTACCACAAGATATGGTTAACAGATTAAGAAAAATTAACGAAGATTTGTGGGACGCTGAAGATATATTGAGAGAAAAAGAAAAAATTGAACTTTATGATGATGAGTTTGTTAAATGTGCTGTTTTAGATTCAGTTTTAAATGATAACAGATTCTTAGTTAAAAATGAAATAAATAATCATTGTGATTCTAACATTAAAGAACAAAAATCTTATGAGGGACTTTATACCTCAAATTGAACCTTGGATTGACGACAATGAATTAAAACACCTTAAACGTGTTATTGATTCAACATTTGTTGTTGAAAGTGTATTAACTAAAGAATTTGAAACTTTGGTAAAAGAACACACTAATTCAAAATATGCGTTATCAATGACAAATGGTACCGTAGCTTTGTATTGTGCTCTTTTAACATTAGGTGTTAAGGATGGTGACGAGGTTATTGTGCCAAATTTAACTTTTATTGCCACCGCAAATGCGGTTATGATGGCAGGTGGAAAACCAATTTTTTGTGAAGTAGACGAAAATACATTATGTATTGATGTTAATAAGATTGAAAATTTAATAACTGACAAAACTAAAGTTATTATTCCTGTACATTTATACGGTAACGCTTGTGAAATGGTTTCAATTATTAAAATTGCTAAAAAACATAATTTAAAAGTTTTAGAAGACGCCGCTCAGGGAGTCGGTGTTTTATTAAATAATCAACACGTTGGAACTTTTGGTGATATTGGTATATTATCATATTATGGTAATAAAACAATTACTTGTGGTGAAGGGGGTATTGTATTAACAAATAACGAGGATTATTATAAAAGTTGTTATAAGTTAAAAAATCACGGAAGAGATAAAAAGGGCGTTTTTATACATGAAGAAATTGGTTTTAACTTTTCGTTTACTGAAATGCAAGCGGCGATTGGAATCTCCCAAATGGAAAAATTAGAAAGGATTATAAACCGCAAAAAACATATACACGATACCTATGTCAATAATTTAACAGGTATTGGAGATATTACGTTTCAAAAATTCTCTGAAAATGTATCTCCAGTACATTGGTTTACTTCTTTTTTCACAAATAAAAAGAAAGAATTAATGAAGTTTTTATTGGATAATAACATTCAAACTAGAGAGTTTTTTTATCCATTACACATCCAACCGTGTTATAAAAAAATATTAAATATTAATACTTCTTTTAATATTTCGGAAAATTTGTACAATACAGGTGTTTCTTTACCATCAAGTTATATTTTATCTGAAGATGAATTAACATATGTAATATCTAAAATTAAAAAATTTTTTAATAATGAACATACAATTAGCAAATAATACAATTGATGAAAAGGACATTTCAGAATTAATTGATTGGTTAAAAACAAACCCTAGACTAACCAAAGGACAATTAACCGTTGATTTTGAAAAAAAATGGTCAAAGTGGTTAGGTTGTGAATATTCAATATTTGTTAACTCAGGTTCATCAGCAAACTTGTTGATGATTTATGTGTTAATTGAATTGGGTTTAATATCAAGAGGGGATAAAATTATTGTCCCATCGTTATCGTGGGCAACAACATTGTCACCTGTTATACAATTTGGATTACAACCAATATTATGTGATTGTAATTTAGATGATTTATCAATTGATATCAATCATTTTAAAACTTTAATAGAAACCGAAAAACCTAAAGCGTTAATGTTGGTACCTGTTTTGGGATTTGTTCCTGAAATGGATGAAATTGTTGAATTGTGTAATAAAAATAATGTTATATTACTTGAGGACACTTGTGAATCTTTAGGTTCTGAATATCAAGGTAAAAAACTTGGAACATTTGGGTTGATGTCAACATTCTCAACTTATTTTGGACATCACATATCCACTATTGAGGGTGGTATTATTTCAACCAATGATAAGACAATTGCTAATGTCTTAAAGGGACTTAGAAGTCACGGTTGGGACAGAGATATGGACACTGATTTTTCATCAAAATTAAGAGAAAAATATAGTGTACAAGAATTTGAATCCTTATACACTTTTTATTATTCAGGATTTAATGTTAGAGCGACTGATTTACAAGCGTTTATTGGATTAGGTCAAATTGATAAATTAGAAAAAATTGGTAGGATTAGAAATCAAAATTACGAATTTTATAAAAAACATTTAAATAATAATATTTGGAAACCAAAAACAAGACCAAATAATTTTATATCAAATTTTGCGTATCCTCTTATTTTAGAAAACAGAAATGAATTAAGTTCTGAGTTAAAAAAATTAGGCGTTGAAAATCGTCCATTATTGGCCGGCTCATTATCAAGACAACCATATTGGCTTGATAGTTATGGACCTGTTATTTTACCTAATTGTGATAATATTCATAATAATGGTATGTACCTACCTAATAATGCTGAATTGACCGAAAATGACATTATAAAAATTTGTAAAATTGTTAATCGTTTTATATGATAATTGATGTACCATTATATGATGAAATCTTAAAAACAATGCCAATATTATGTGTTGATGTTGTTTTAATTAGAGATAAGAAAGTATTGTTAATGTTTAGAAAAAATGAACCGGCTAAAGATACTTGGTGGTTTCCAGGCGGTAGAGTTTTTAAAAATGAAACTTTAGAAGAAACGATAATACGAAAACTAAAAGAAGAAGTCAATATTGAAAACTTTTCTATCTATAATCAGTTGACAATTACTGAAACTGATTTTGAAACCGGTCCACGAAACATTCCTGTACATACAATTAATGTTACTTTTTTAATTAGTAGTTTTGAAGGTGATATATCAATTGACGAGACCCATTCAGACTACCAATGGTTTTCAGAAAAACAAAATAATTTTCATCCTGAAGTTTGTAGAGTTTTTGATTTATTAAAACAAAAAGAAATTATTTAATTGTCTGTCTTTAAATAAATTCATATCAAAAGACAAATCTGAATGGTTTTTATTGTGTATTACGTCATGTTTACCATATCCCCAATCAGGGTGTTCGTGTTTGATAATAACCATTGGAAAATACTTTTGTTTTCTTAATTGATTTCCAACTAACATAAACTCATTGTCACACCAAGTTGATTTGTACTCAGGATAATAAATGTAATTAAATCTTTCATAATATTTCTTACCCAAAATGCACAATGTGTTTAATTCTTGACCCTTAAATCCATCATTAAAGAAAAGGATTCCATCTGTGTCAGGGTAATTTGCGTTCATCAAAGTATTAATGACTTTATCAAATCCTTTAACTTGTGGTATCATATCATCAGATGCCAATAAGATAATATCCCAATCTTCTGATGTATCAATATCACGGTTAATTGCGTGAATTTTAGAATTACTTTGACCAATTACAAACGATACATTATCGTATGATTCAAGTATCGCCAGTACCTCATCATTGTTCATGTCTGAGTCATCCTCATCTATGGTGATTAAAAACCTTGTGCTGGGTTCACTTATATATTCTTGATACCTGTTAAAGGTCTCAAAAAATTGTTTTCTACGAGACCTTGTTGGGAATTTAATTAGAAGTTTCATTGATAATATTAAGGTAAGAATCCACCAATTTTTCACAAACTGTTGAACCATAAAATTTATTTATATCTTGTGGGGGGGAAACCAATTCTTTTGAAAGAATTCCACCTGATTTATCTACGTTATATATCCAAGATTTTTTACCACACATCCAACTTTCAATTGTTGTTCTACCTAAAAGAATACCAGCGGTTTCTTTTGCTTTTCTAACAAATGTTTCCGTATTCCAAGTTGGTGGAAATCTTTTGACGTGTTTGTTTAATAAAATATCATCCAAATAATCTGATTTATTTTCACCAACAATCCACAATTCCATTTGATTCTCATCTGTATACTCAATTAAATCTTTAATTGTTTGTTCTCTTAGATAATCAATTGTTCCAACAAATAACACAGCATTTTCTTCCGTTGTTTCTATTTGATTGAATCTTGTTTCATCAATTGGGTTATAAATAACATCAATTAATTCTTCAGGAATCTCATCTTGTTCAATAATATGTTCTTTAATTTCAGGTCTAATTGTAATATATCTTTTAATTGATTCGTGTTTTACTGGTTTTTCTAAATCAATAACTTCTGAATGTATGGTTGCAATTTTTTCAATATTGGGATACAATTGTAATATCATATTTGTTACAGGTTCGTGTTGAACATGGATAATATCATAATTAACATCTTGTATTTTATATAACATTCCTTCTTTAGAAACCTCAACACCATTTGGTGTTGATACTGACCATTTCCCATCACCCATTTTAAAACCAGGTGGTTCACTAAATGGTTTAACTTTAATACCAATCTTTTTTGCTTTATCAGTTAACGGACCACCAATTTCAGATAAAACTGTAACATCGTGACCCATCTTAACTAATCCTTTGGCTAATTCATAAACATAAACTTCTGAACCGGTGAATGTTTTAAAATTTAAACAAGATAAAAGAACTTTTAATTTGTCCTCTTTTGTTTTTTTAATTTTAATTGGTAATTGGTCTTGGTATTTGTTTGAAAATTCTTGTCTATTTAAATCCCATTGTTCATTTGTCTGACCAATAGATTTGTGTGTGATTCTAATATTAAATAACACACCAATATTAACATCTTTAATATAATTTCTAAAACAAAAATCAACGTCATATAAATGGAAACCTTTAACATTGGTATCAAAATTTTCTTTGATTCTATTTTTATTTATAACCATAAACAATCCATCAATCAAAACTGTTTGATGAATTTTATTACCTAAATCATTTGAATATTTTGATTCCCATTTTTTACCTTCATGTTCGTGATTTACGATACCAACCATTTTGCGACGGTCTTCCCACCACATACCTGATTTTGGTAAATTGGTTGAACCAGCAACACCTAAAATACCGTAATCGGTCTTTTTAAAGTGTTCTAATATCTTAAATCCCCAACTCTTGTTATCAAAATAAATGTCATCGTGACAAAGTACCACAATATCATTTTCAGATTCATTTAAAATATCATTATAAACGTCAGTCAACGACTGACCTAATGGGTTAACTTTTTCAATAACCTGTACATTTTTTAAACCACAAGTTTTTTTAAAATATTCTTGTAGTTCAGGTTTTGAACTTCGGGTGCTATATCCAATTGTAATCATTGTTTAAATTCCTGTTGAACCAAATCCGTTTGAGCCTCGTTCTTTTTCATTTAATTCTATTACCTCGTGTAATGTTACAAATTTACCGTTTATTACAGGACATAAAACGGCTTGTGCAATTTTTTGTCCTTTTTTAATTTGATATGGTTGTGGATTGGTATTATAGATTATAACTTTAACTTCACCATCATATCCTGCGTCAACAGTTCCTGGTGTATTAAGTACAGTTAAACCTTCTTTTAAAGCTAATCCACTTTTTGGTCTAACTTGTATTTCATGTCCCATTGGAATATCAAATCTCAATCCCGTTGGTGCCAATGTTCTTCCCATACCTTCTACGGTAACATCTTCAGTTGAGTGTAAATCAAATCCTGAATCACTCTCGTAATTGTATTTTGGGGATACAGCGTCCTCATGAATTTTAGTAAATTTTAAAGTTGCTTTTTTTGTTAATATACCCGATAATTGTTGTTCCAATTCTTCTTGGTTAATACCCATAGAATCCATAATTGCTTGAGGGTCTTTCAAAGAGTTAGGGTCGTTTGTTAATTTCCTCATTTCAGAAATTAAACTATTCATTTGTTTTAGATTTTTAAACATATTGTAATTTATCAAATTTTTCAATTAGGTCAACTAACGCTTTTACGTCATTTTCACAGTATTCGGCAATTTTATCAAGGATGCCAGCTTCCCAATAAGAGTGGTGAACAACACCACCAGTAACGGGTCCACCTTTTGATGATTCACAACCCATTGATACTGAAATCAATTCTAATGATGCGATTGTAAATGGGTTTGTACCGTTCCACAATTCTTTGGTGTCAAGAGCTTTAATTTCCCAAGGTTTTGTATCTGCGGTTGGGATAATTGGTGGTGGTGCAAAACCATGAATCATCATACGTTTTGCCAACATTGGAATATCAAATCCTTTAATGTTATGTCCGCACATAAAGAAATTTAATTTGTGAACTTTATTTAAAAGTTGTATTGTATTCTTAAGTAATTGTTTTTCATCGTCTAATGCAAATGTTTGCATTTGCATCTTACCATCAGGTGAAATAAACGCAAAACTTGCAACAACAATTTTGGCAAATTCAGGAACAAGAGCGGCTCTTGTTTCATAAATTTCTTCAGGTGTTTTATCTCTATCTTCAGGAAATTTTTTGATAAACCAATCTTGATATTTCATAAAAACCTTATGAAGCTCAGGATTATTTTTTTCAAATTCACTTAATGTTGGATAACCGCCAACGGTCTCCAAGTCAAAGAATAATAATTTGGTTTTAGGGTATGGTAACATTTTATTTTAATGATTTGTATAGTTGTGCTCTGTGGTCAGTAACGATATTTAAATCGTATTTGTCTTTAACGGTTTCGTATAATCTTTCACCTAAATCAGCAGCCCATGTTGGGTTTTGAATTAACTTCTTCATTGATTTTGCCCAATCAGCATGATTTCTTTTTTCATCAACCAAGATTGCGTTTCCGTCAACAAAGTTACCATTTTGTAATGAATGTTTCAAGTCAATTGTGTAAGGTCCAATATTTGAAGCAACAATTGCTTTTTTGTAGAAACCAGCTTCAATTACTTTTAATTGTGATTTAACACGGTTAAACATGTGATTCATAATTGGTGCTAAAGATACGTCAAATTTCGCATAATTTTTAGCATAAGATGTAACAGGTTCGGTCCAAACACGATTATAAAATTGTTCATCACCATTCCATTTTTCTTGTTTAAATTTCATTAAATAATTTTTATATTCGGGTGTGGTAAATTCATAATTTTTTGTAAAAATTTCTTCATATCTTACCCAAACTGTTTCTTGTGGTGTAATATCTCTTTGTTTTTGTTCACCTGTTTGAGCGTTAATTTCTGTCATTGTCCCTCTTGTGTCAAAACCACAAATGAATATCTGTGATTTATCTCTAAGTTCTTGACCAATAGCGTCTGTAAAACCTCTCATCAAACCTAAGTCATGTAAATGTGAAGAACCACCTAACCAACCAAATCTTAGTTTGTCAGAAGGTATTGTTGGTTCCATGAACTGAGGTTCGTTTGGATTGATAGCGTTTGCTAAAACAAATACATTTTTGTTGTATTTTTTAATTTCGTCGGCAAAAATAGATGTAGTTGTTGTGACGTATTTAGCAACTTTAATATTTGCTAAAATTTTTTCATGGATTTTATGTTGGACAACTAAATGGTATGCCGGATGTTCTTTGGTCGGCAACCAATAATCATCCAAATCCATTACGGTGATAATACCTAAACTATTTAATACTTGGATTAATGTGTTTGATTTATCATAATCACCGTTTAAACTTCTATGAAAACAAACCATATCGTATTTTGTCCAATATGAAATGTCATCCATTTTGGGTTCAAAATCAATGTCTACGTGAAAATCTTCTGGGTATTTATTTTGTAAGAAAATGTGTGGCTCAATGGAACGAAATTTGCCGACTCCCGTTCTATCTGACGGTAAAACTAGTATTTTAATTTTTGACATAAGTTAATATTTCTTAAAATATAGAAATATTAATCAAATAATCAAACCTTATTGAATCTTTTTAATTTTAGTTACCCTACCTTCAAAAAGGTGTTTACCAACTTTCAATGTCAATTGCTCATTGGTTTTTTGTTCGTTTTCAACAATCATACCTGATTTAGAAAGTTCTTCTCTAACCACATCTCTTACCGTATCTCTAACAGTGTCTCTAATCATTGTTTTTAATGCGTTCATATCAAAACCAGGAATACTTTGTACTTGAGGTTGTCCTTGATTTTGTTTTTTAGGTGATGTTCCCATTAACTTTTGTGCCCCTTCAATAATTTCATTAGATAAAATATTGGTAGTTCCCGGTAAAGAAGCTTGTGCAATTGGGTTTTCAATCATTAATTGTTTAATTTCATCAGGTAATTTTGAATTTAAAATTCTATCCTGTGTTGGTAATTCAGGTTGTCTAACTTCAGACAATGATGTTTCCAATGCATATTCTTGTGGAATATTATAAGTTGCTGGAACCGCTTCGTAATTCTCAACCATTGGTGCGTTATAATTTGTGGTACCGTTTGCGTTACCTCTTGATATTTCTTGGTGCTTATCCATAATTTTTTTGGATATTGCTAATTTTGCCATTAAATCGTTACTCATATTATGCT
>Ga0209086_10000692_pt1 | contig 28465 bp, 28 predicted proteins | sample M_130207_XF_Meta_FD_187312 | JGI IMG/M metagenome (GOLD analysis project Ga0209086, IMG submission 187312) | Freshwater microbial communities from Lake Montjoie, Canada to study carbon cycling - M_130207_XF_MetaG (SPAdes) (version 2) | ecosystem: Environmental > Aquatic > Freshwater > Lake... | reverse complement strand
TGGAGAAAGCTTGTAGTTCTTCGCGATTTGAGTTACTCATGATGTTCTCCGAATCAAGCGACGGTCGTCGTGGTCTGAGCATCTGCTTGCGCAGCCTCGGGGGTGACTAGAAACAGATCGGTGTCAGCAATGGGTGACTTGCCAGCGATTGCAGCCAAGGCAACGACGTGTCGAGCCTCAGTAATCACCATTGAAGCGATGAGCGCTGCACCCTCGGTTCCTTCGAGCATTCCAACAAGGTTGGTGTGGGCCGCGACGAGATTGTTTTCAAGAGTGTGTGCCGCAAGAGCGACTGCTGGGACACTACCGTCACTAAAGTAGGCCTGGTTGGCCGAGAACAGTTCGCTATCTCGGGCCTGTGGTGCGGCCCGGCCAATGAGCGACGAAATAGTTTGAGCGTAGGCATCGTGATGAGCGGCGATAGAAACGAGGCAAGCGACGTGTTCACCGCCGGCACCTGCGCCAACTGCTGCCTGATAGAGATCGCGTACTGCCAATGCAGTGGATTGAGCCGATGCGAGGAGCACGGTGTCGGCCGGGGTGGGCCGCACTGGGCTCACGCTGATGTTCTTCGAAGCGGTCACGGGGTTCCTTTCACAAACTCTTACTGACAGCCTTATGTGCCGAGACAGGTAAGAGCAACTCCAAACTCTAGAAGTCAAGACTCGAAAGTTCGGTGATCCATCCGGCGGCACGGGTCACAGCTCGGTCCCATTGGGCTCTTACTGCAAAACGATCGTAGTTGGACTGCGGGTCGACGGTGGCGTGTGGCGACCAAAGGGATTCAATTTCAGCCAGATTTGACCATGTTCCGACGGCCAAACCAGCCAGATAGGCCGCACCGACCGTGGTTGCTTCAGTGACTGGGGAGACCGAAATTGGGCGTCCTGTTGCATCGGCGAGGGCCTGAATAAATGTGGGGTTACGACTCATGCCGCCATCGACACGGATCTCGGGCACCTCAACATCGGGGTAGTCGTTTTCGATTGCCTCAAGCAGGTCGGCGCCGCGATGAGCGACCCCTTCAAGAACCGAACGAACGATGTGCGCCCGTGTTGATCCTCGGGTGAGTCCAAAGAGTGCCCCGCGGGCGCCGTAATCCCAGCGAGGTGTTCCGAGTCCGAGCAACGCCGGCACGTACATGACTCCATCGGTTGAGTCGCATGAGCGGGCGATGGCATCACTTTCTTCAGCAGAAGAAATGAGACCCATGTCGTCGCGGAGCCATTCAATATTTGTTCCTGCCGACAACATGATCGCTTCGGCACCCCAGGTCGTTTTCTGAACGGTTGATTGACTCGAAGTATCTGTTTGGGTCCATGCGACGATTGGGAACGTGCCGTTTCGACTGCGCTCGGCCGAAACGGGTTTGCTGTCGCCAAGACACACGTTCATCATTCCGCCCGTACCAAAAGTGCACTTAGCCATATTTCGCCTGACACATGATTGACCGATGAGTGATGCCTGCTGGTCGCCGGCCATGGCCGCAATGGGGGGTGAACCAGGAAGCGCAGTTGCGGCGCCAATGATTCCTGATGACGGAACAAGAGTGGGGAGCATCGACATCGGTACGCCCAATACCGAGCACGCCCGCTCGTGCCACCTAATGGTTTCATACGTCAAGACATCGGCGAGTCCGGTGACAGCAGCGTTACTGTGGTCGGTGACATGAAGAGCCCCCTGTGAGAGCGTCCACGCAATCCAACTGTCAACTGTGCCGATACACAAATCGTGAGCGCGCGCTGCAATCGCTTGTTCGTCGCCTACATATGTCTTGAGTAGCCAGGCTGCTTTAGTTGCTGTTTGATTAGGTGCTAATGACAAACCGTGCTCGGCTTTGGCCATGATGCATTCGCCAACGGTGCGTAAATCTTGCCAACCCAAAGCTGGTCCAAGCGGAACGCCTGTTGAACGATCCCACAGAATTGTGGATGCTCGCTGAGTTGTGATGCCGACGGCGGCGACAGCGCCAGTTTCAGCGAGTGATGCGTGCGCGACTTCAATAACTAATCGAGCCATTTCTGTGGCATCAAACTCAACAAGACCCGCGAACGGCGAACTTGGGGCGAACTCGCGATAATGCATTGCGGAAACCGTTGCGTCGGGCCGAACGACTGCGGCACGTAAACCACTCGTACCAACATCGATCACAAGAATTGAAGAACTCATGTGCGTCGGCCTTTGGGCGCGGCGCCGGTTCTTTGCATCATTGAACCAATAAAGCCACCAATCACTCCAACGGTCAAGGTGACGGTCAAGTTAAAAAACACACCAAGCCATCGCACTTCGCCGCCACGCGCCAATTTGACGACGACAAAGATTGTTTGCGGGATGATGTAGCTCAACGCTGCTGTCGCGATGGCATGAGTCAGCGGCGTACGTCGTTGTTGATGCCATGCGGCAACTGCTGCACCTAACAAGAATCCGATCGCGGCACACAGCGACAAGATCACTGCGATGCCACTATCTGAGAAAATTCGCGCAGCGATTGAAAAGGGAACCGCAAAAACTAAGGCGACAGAGGCACCAGACTTAATTGCCTGAGTGTCCCAACGAGACGGAGTTGAGCTTGACGAAGTCGAACTCATGGCCACTGCGCTGCCTCCAAATAGTCGGGTAGGGGTAGTCCCATCTTGCCAGGATTCAAGATGCCCTGCGGATCAAGAGAGTTTTTCATGGCAACCAGGACGCCAAAGGCAGAACCGAGCGCCTCTTGTACAAATCGGGAACGGTTCATTCCGACGCCGTGATGGTGGCTGAGGTTCCCGCCGTTGGCAAGAACTGCACGACTGCCAGCGTCCCAAAGTGCCACATAGGTTTTTTCAACTTCTTCCGTTGGGGGATTGGCTGCGAATGTGAAATACAAGCAGGCGCCGTCAATGTAACTATGCGACAAGTGGCAAGTTGATGAACGGGCGTGAGGGACTTTCAGCATCGCTTCGCGGGTCGCATTGAAGATCGCGGGAAGGGTTGACCATGGCGCGGCGATCTCCATGGTGTCCACAACGAAACCTTTTTTGGTGAGGGCTTGCAGGGCGCTGGTGTCATTGCGGTGATGCATCCAACGTTCGACAGTTTCGATATCGCGAGGCATGCATCCGATCGTCGCGAGACATTCTTCTTCAACGATGTTCATTGACGCAGTCACTGATGCGATGTCTCCTTCATCTAAGACGAGAAGTGCGCACACCACTCCGTCGCCACCTTGACCGCGTTGGCTTTCGGGTGCGTCGTACAAACGAAGTACTGCTGGTGTTGCTCCGCGTCGCATGATTCGTCGACAAGCGTCAAGGCCATCTTCGAATGTCGCGAAACCAAATGCGGCGCGACGTTCAAGGGTGGCAACTGGGTGACACTTGAGCCACACCCGAGTAACAACCCCAAGAGTTCCTTCGCTACCAATGAAGATTTGATTGAGGTCTGGCCCGCTGGCACCACGAGGAGAGCCACCAGTTTTGATGATCTTGCCATCGGCCAGGACAACTTCGAGGGCGACCACCATGTCTTCGATCTTGCCGTACCGAGTTGAGTATTGGCCAGCACCGCGACAGGCAACCCAACCGCCAACAGTCGCGATATCAAAACTTTGTGGATAGTGGCCAACGGTGAATCCCGAAGACTGAATGTGGGCTTCTAAATCGGGTCCGAATGTTCCGGGTAAAACCTCAACTGTTAATGACTCATCGTCAAGTGCGACGACGCCTTGCATTGCAGTGGTATCCAAAATGACTCCGCCATAAAGGGGGATGGAAGCGCCGCAAACACCGCTACGTCCACCGGCAGCAGTTACTGGAATGCGCTGTTCGTTGCAGTACGACAACACATGCGAGACCTGCTCTGTTGATGTGGGTCGACTAATCGCCGCAGCGCGTGTTGGAACTTCGCCTGCAAGAGCCCAATGCATTGTGAGCGGCCACCAATCGCGACTAGCAAGAGCGGTTTCGATCGGAGCGGTGATGGTCTCGCAAATGTTTTGCAGATCAGCAACCTGTTGATTGGTTAGTGAAATGGTGGCGTGCGCTAAGTGATTTCGTGCGGGTGACTGCCCATCTTGAATGAGATCGATCGGTGAAGTGATCTCGCGAGAAAAAGTTTTACCGTTCATATGAATCTCCGCTCAGGAATACAGTTCTGTTTCGGGCAACGTGCCCATCGTTGCCTCGTGCTCGCAAATTTCTTGGAATGCCTGCACTTCTTGTTCAATTCTTTGTTCGTCCCATTGGGCGTATGGTGCAACGAGTTCGGCGACTGACTTGGCAGCAACTCGAGTTACCTCTCGATCAAAGAGCAAGGCTCGGGTGCGACGCGAGAGAATGTCATCGAGCGTCAGTGCCATCTCATGGATGACTGAAAATACCGCTTCGGCCTTGATATAAGGCAAGCCAGGTATGAGTACTTCAGACAATTGCGGATGAGCAGTGATCAATTCTTGAACGAGGACAACATCAGAACCATAACGATGTGAGAGATGGGCTTCAGTAGAACCTTCAACACGTGGTTCTTTGTAACCGCGCGCTCCGTGAAGCTTTAAATTCTTAGTGCGACATTTCTTGATCTGTGTCGTCAACGTTGACTGTGAATTTCTTTCGAGAACTTTCAGTGCCGCGTCGACGGTGTCTTGGGCCATTTCGCGATACGTCGTTAGTTTGCCGCCAGTCACGGTGATGATGCCAGAGTCACTCGTGAGCACCACATGTCGACGCGAGAGGTCGGCAGTTCGCGCTGCTTTTCCGCCTTTGCCGGTTCCTTCTTCAGCATTGACTTGTTTGACGAGCGGACGTAATCCTGCCCAAACGCCAGTGACGTCGTCGGCGGTGATTCCGGTCGTGACGCTTGCGTTTAACGCGCGCAAGACATAGTCAATGTCGTCCTTCGTGCACTGCGGATCGTCGACTGGACCCTGATAATCGGTGTCGGTCGTGCCGATATATGTATGAGTGAACGTTCCATCGGGCTTTGGACCCCACGGAACAACAAACAGACTGCGCTTGTCTTTGGGAACAGGGATGATGACGGCAATGTCATTGCGAACCTTTTCCCACGGCACGGTGACATGAACACCTTTGGCTGGCCGAATTGTGTCGGGGTCAATACCGTCTTCAAGTGTGCGCACTGCATCAGTCCAAACACCAGCAGCATTGACAACAACATGGGCGCGAATATCGAATTGCTCATCGTCGCACAAAACTGAAACTCCGGTGGCCTGCCCGGTGTCTGGGCGCAAAATATTGGTAACTGCACACTGATTGATCACTGCAGCCCCATGATCGGCAGCAGAACGTGCCATGGTGATACATAGGCGAGCGTCATCTGCTTGCGCGTCGTAGTAGATGTATGCCGAAGCCAAACGCTGACTAGGCATAGTGGGCATATGTGCGAGAGCTTTTTGTTTGCGCAATCGCCGGTGAATTTTGCCAATACGTGCGCCACCGGTGATGTCGTACATCCACAATGCCGAACCAAGAGCTCGCGCAATTTTGCGAGACACGACTCCATCTTTGGTGAGGATCGGTAGCAAGAAGGGGAGAAGAGAAACCAAGTGCGGTGCGTTGCGGCGGAGGCGTTGACGTTCATACAGCGCTTCATAAACCAAACGAACTTCACCTTGTTGCAAATAGCGCAGTCCGCCGTGAATCAGCTTTGAACTCTTTGACGATGTACCTGACGCGAAGTCGTGTCGCTCAACAAGGGCAGTTCGCAAGCCTCGAGATGCGGCATCGAGCGCCACGCCGAGACCGGTGATGCCTCCACCCACGACAATCACGTCGAATTGCTCGGTGGCAAGGCGCTGACGCATGTTCGATCGATTGAACTGGTGGGGGGATGACACGCTGGGCACGTTGCGAGAGTACAACGCCCAGCCCCGAGGTGCCCTGTGAGACAGATTTCACGAGTTGTTAATCTGCATTGATTGCTAACTAGCGCGAAATTTGACTATGGTTCGACATGTGAAATCACCCACCGAACTCACTGAGGCATTTCGTTCAAATGGCCTCAAGGTCACTCCGCAACGGCAATTGCTTTTCCGTCTGATGCATGGCAACACGATGCATCCGACCGCTGAAGCCTTGTTTTCTGATGCCAGTGTCCAAATGCCTGGGATCTCGTTGCGCACCGTTTATCAAACCTTGACCGATCTGGCCTCGATGGGCGAGTTGCGGTTGATCGATGTTGGTGCAGGCGCGGTGCGCTTTGATCCAAATGTTGACGATCATCATCACGTTGTCTGTCAGACATGTGGCGATGTGCGCGACGTGTATGTCGCAGGTTCGCAAGAACTCAGTATTGATGGTCTTGACGGATTCGCCGTTGATTCAACGTCCATTTTGTTTCACGGTTCATGCGCGAAGTGCGCCTGAACTGAAAAAGGTTTCTTGAGTGTGACGTATCACGTTCAAGAAGTTCAGCAAAACAACAACCAAAACACACGAAAGAGAGAATGTCATGAGCCTCCACGGCACCAAGACTCACGAAAACCTCAAGGAGGCGTTCGCCGGCGAGAGCCAGGCCAACCGTCGTTACTTGTGGTTCGCACAGAAGGCCGACATCGAGGGCTACCCCGATGCCGCTGCATTGTTCCGTTCAGTCGCCGAAGGCGAAACCGGACATGCACACGGTCACCTCGATTACTTGGCCGAAGTTGGCGACCCCGCTTCGGGTGAGCCCATCGGTGAGACCGAAGCCAACTTCAAGGCTTCAATCGCCGGCGAGACCTACGAGTACACCCAGATGTACCCAGGCTTTGCCAAGACCGCTCGCGACGAAGGCTTCGCCGAAATCTCGGACTGGTTTGAAACTTTGGCTCGCGCCGAGAAGAGCCATGCTGGTCGTTTCCAGCAGGGCCTCGACGCACTCTGAGTTTCGTCTGAGTGAATGCTGTTGGGGTGCTCGACCGATGTCGAGCACCCCAAATAGCTCTGAAGTTTTTTCCTAATTTTCGCAATATCAACCCGAACGAGATCTCCCTATGACGATTACTTACGATCCCAAGCATCCGAAGTATCTCGACGAAAAAGACGTACGTGACGAACTGACTCGTGTTTACGATCTCTGTCACGGTTGTCGTTTGTGCTTCAAGTTCTGCACCTCGTTTCCGACCCTTTTTGATTTCATTGATCAACACGAAGATCAAGATGCCGGCCGACTAACTCCAGCTCAGCAAGATCAAGTCATTGACGAATGTTTCCAATGCAAATTGTGTTATGTCAACTGTCCGTATATTCCCGGACAAAGCGAATGGGAACTTGATTTCCCGCGTTTGATGTTGCGCGCTGACTCGATGCGCCATAAGAACGATCAAGTGTCGTTGCGTGACAAGGTCACGACCAACGTGCTGGGTCACACCGATTTGATTGGCAAAGTTGCCGTAAAGACTGCTCCCCTCATGAACAAAATGATGGGCGCAAAGCCAGGTTCGCTGATTCGTAAAGCCATTGAAGTGACCTCCGGCGTTTCCAGTGAACGGGTGTTGCCGCCTTTTGCGAAGCAACGATTCACAACATGGTTTAACCGCCGCCCCAAATTGAAGATCGGCAAGCGTCAGGGACGCGTTGCACTTTTCCCAACATGCCTCGTTGAGTACCAGGCTCCCGAAGTCGGTCACGACCTCATCAAGGTTTATGAACGTAACGGCATCGAATGTTCTTTGGCTGACACGACGCAATGTTGTGGCGCTCCGTTCTTGCACAGTGGTGATATTGACAGTTTCACCAAGATCGCCGAGAAGAATGTCAAAGCACTCGCGAATACCGTGCGTAAAGGCAACGACATCGTCGTGCCGCAACCGACCTGTGGTTACGTCTTGAAGAAGGATTACCTCGACTACGTAGGGGGCCCCGACGCCGAACTCGTTGCGGCCCATACCTATGATGCGAGCGAATACCTGATGAAGATACATAAGGCCGATGGCACTGTTTTAGATACTGAGTTCAATGGTGATGTTCCTGAGACCATCACGTATCACACTCCATGCCACTTGCGAGCGCAGAATATCGGATTGAAGAGCCGCGACTTGATGAAGCTCACCGGTGCAAAAATCAAACTGGTCCAACAATGTTCGGGTATCGACGGTATGTGGGGTCTTCGTGCAGAAAATGCTGAACTCTCGATTCCCATTGGTCAAAAACTTGGTGCCGAAATTATTAAGGCCGATAGTGATGTAATCACTGGTGATTGTCATTTGGCCAACGGAGCAATTAACGAACAAACTGGACGCGTGTCGTTGCACCCCATTCAATTGGTTGCACGTGCATACGGAATTCCTGAAGAACAACCCCTGAAGTAATTTCTACAACTGGAGAAACTCATGAATACGTTGTCCCCCCGTAAACTTTCCCCCCGTAAACTTTCATTGTCCGATATCGCTGATGTGCGTGCCTACGAGCGCGAGCGCGAAGAATTTAAAGCGCGAGTTCTCTCACTCAAAGAACGTCGTCGTTTGTCGCTTGGCACGATTGTTTCGGTGATGTTTGAAAATCGTGACACGATTCGTTATCAGATTCAAGAGATGGCTCGGGTTGAACGTTTATCTACCGACGAAGAAATTCAAGGTGAGATCGACATTTACAATCCGATGATTCCTGAACCAGGACAGTTGTGCGCCACCTTGTTTATTGAATTGACGAGCGAAGAACAAATGCAAGAGTGGTTGCCAAAGTTGGTCGGTATCGAGAGATCAATCGTTTTCCGTTTAGCTGATGGTCGTGAAGTCGCAGCAATCACCGAAGCTCAACATGAGAGCCAATTGACCCGTGATTACATCACTGCGGCGGTGCATTATCTGCAGTTCGAGTTCTCGGGCGATGACATTGAAGCATTGGCTCAAGGAGGGGCAGTACTGGCCTGCAACCATCCCGACTATTTGGAAGAAATCAACTTGTCGTCGGCCAACATGGCTGAATTTCTTGCTGATTTACGCCCCTAATCACACTTTTTTGTCCGATCAGCGCAGGTCAGGACAATATTTGGTCTTGCCTATTCACAAATGTACAAGAGCCTTCTATTGTTTCTCACTAAGGGAATTCGTTGCCCTAATCGGAACGATGTCACTTGGGGGAATCCAATGGAAGTCATATGGCGGTCGCTGGGATCATGCCGGGGTCTTGACCCTGAAATGTTCTTTCCAGAAACCGAAGAACAGGCCGATATTGCCAAAATGATCTGTCACGGGTGCGATGTGCGTATCTCGTGTCTTGAGCATGCGTTGGCAAGTCGAGAAAAAGTTGGTGTTTGGGGCGGTACCACCGAACGCGAACGTCGACGTCTCATTCGCCATCGCCGTCGCACTGCCTAACGTGTCTCGCTAGCCTCAATCGCATGGCTGAGGCACCCCAGACTTCTGAGATCACCCTTGAATCAATAGGCGGTTGGCCAGAACTGATTTCTTCGCTGCTTGATCGCCACGACCTTGATGCGGCCCACGCCCGAGCGGCGATGACAAATATTTTGTCGGGCTCGGCGACGCCAGCTCAACTCATCGGATTCGTTGTCGCTCTTCGTGCTAAGGGTGAAACGCCCGAAGAACTTTCTGGTCTGCTTGACGCAGTCCTTGAAGCGGCGACATTGGTGCCACTTGATGACGCGACTCGCGAGCGGGCGATTGACATCGTCGGCACCGGAGGCGATCGCAGTCATTCGATCAATGTCAGCACGATGTCGGCAATCGTTGTTGCCGGCGCAGGAGTGCCAGTGTGTAAACACGGAGCGCGCGCTGCTTCGTCGCAATGTGGTACTGCCGATGTTCTTGAAGCCTTAGGTGTGGCAGTGGAGTTGTCACCAGAAGGTGTGAAGCGATGTGTGGAACGTGCCGGCATGGGGTTTTGTCTTGCGGCGCGTTACCACCCAGCATTTCGATTTGCCGCACCGTCGCGTCGCGAAATTGGTGTGCCAACGGTGTTCAACTTGCTTGGACCGATGGCCAACCCTGGTCGCGTCAAGCGCCAATTAATTGGTGTGGCAAATCCATTGGTTGCCGAACGAATGCTGGCCTCGCTGCGACTTCATGGTTCGAAGTCGTCGTGGGTTGTGCATGGCAGTGGGCTTGATGAACTGACAACGACTGGGCCGTCGACAGTTCTTGAACTTCGCGGCGGTCAAGTGCGAACATTTACGATTGAACCCGTGTCATTGGGATTGGCACCGGCTATTCCGGAAGAGCTGGTTGGTGGTACGCCAGCATTCAATGCCGATGTGGTTCGGCGAGTGATGGCTGGCGAACAAGGCGCTCACCGAAATATCGTTGTGTTAAATGCTGGTGCTGGTTTGGTAGTCGCCGATGTCGCGAGCTCGCTTGAAGAAGGCGTAGCAATGGCCGCTGAATCAATTGATTCGGGTCGGGCCCATGAGACTCTGACAAAACTCGTGACCGAATCGCAGGCCGCACTCGCCGAATTCGGCGCTTAGAAACTTCTGGCCGTGCAGCGATGAATTTGGCTGTGCACGTTCCCGCAACCTCAGCCAACCTCGGCCCAGGCTTTGATGTCTTGGGAATGGCGTTATCGCTGTACGCCACAGTTGCTACGTGTGCGATCGGCGAGAGTGAACCAGTTGGCGACGGTCATCCAGCAACGCAGGCCTTTGTTCAAGCTGGTGGGCAAGGATCGCTTTGGGTCGATTCTCCAATCCCGTCGGGACGGGGTTTAGGTTTCTCGGGAGCGGTTCGTGTCGGCGGTGCATGCCTGGGACTCGCGCAAAAGGCTGGGGTCACCGAAAAAGACTTTCCGCTCTTTATTACTCTTCACCGTGATGACATCATCGGAATCGCCGCTGAATTGGAAGGTCATTTCGACAATGTTGCGGCGAGTGTGCTGGGTGGAATCGTTACAGCTTCACCTCAATCAACAGTTGCAGTGCCAGTGGCGGCTGAAGTTCTCGATGACATTCGTGTCGTTGCGTGGGTCCCATTTTTTCAAACATCAACCGCGTCAAGTCGTTCAACCTTGCCCGCAAATATTGATCGAGCCGACGCCGTTTTTAACATTGCCCGATCAACACAGATGGTGATCGCATTAACAACCGGCGATATTGAATTGTTACGCACTTCAATGACCGACCGTTTGCACCAAGACCAAAGGCTCGATGAAACACCGAAGTGTCGTGAGGTCATGAACCGCATGATTGCGCTGGGAGCAATCTCATCATGGTTGTCGGGGTCTGGGCCCACGGTTGCGGCATTTGTTGAGCAATCTGGGGCCGAGAACATTGCAGGGTTATTGAGTCAAGAGTTTCCAGACGGGCACGCGAAAGTTCTCAGTATTGATCGTCTCGGTTTGCACAGCGTCGCGGTCTAAAGAACTAGGCGGCCCGATGAAAATCAAGCCGACGAAGTTCGGGAACAGCCTGAACAGGTGAGGCCCAATGACCACTGCAACCTTCAAGAACTGGGTGAGTCGATTCATCTTCTAAGAATCGCGCAATACACATCACTTCATCAAAAATATGACGGGTAAGTGGTCCGTTATCAAGAGATTCGGGTTGGTGTGGATGTAGATGGTCAACAACGCCCTGTAGGACTTTGCTGTGATGCGAAACGATTGGGCTAAAGAGTTGGTCCTCGCGACGTGTATTCACTAAGACACCTGACTCGATGTCGTAATGAATGTCGCCAGAGCTAACACTCACCGATCCGGCCGATCGCAATTGGTCGCAACGGCGTTGGCGATTGAGAGCCTGGACCAATGCTTGAGTCCGATCCCGCATTTCGGCGGCTTCTTCAAACCTTTGTGATGCGGCTAGTGATGTGATTCGCTCGTGGAGAAGCGCAAAGAGCGCCGATGGTGAGTCGCTCAACGAATGCGTGATGAAAGAAACAATGGATGCGTATTTGCTGGGATCAGCGGTTCCTGAACACGGGCATAACGCGACACCCAGTTGTGCGGCAGAGCACACGGGAGCGTCAGTTGGAGCCGCGTATTTGCGACCCATTCGTACTGTGCAGCGCCGTAAAGGAACAACCGACTCAATCGCTTCAATGACAAGTCGCGCTGCGGTACGGCTCGTGAGTGGTCCGATATGGAGTCCCTTTTTGGCCGGATTTTTAGTAATGACGAGTCGGGGCCACTCTTCTTCAGTGGTCAGACGCACGTAGCAGTATTTGTCGCTCGTAGTTCCGGCCTTGTTGTATTGCGGCAGTAATCGTTGAATGAGACGCATCTCAAGCACTTCGGCCGTGAGTGCATCGGGCGTAGAGATGTAATCGACCCCATGAACCTGGCGCAACATTGGTCCAACTTTGCGGCGTGTTTCAGAGGTGCTGAAGTAACTACGTACTCGTTGTCGAAGGTTGGTGGCTTTTCCGACATACAAAAGTCGTCCGGCAACGTCGGAGAAGATGTACACACCCGGTGAACGGGGCAAATCTTCGGTCAAGCGAAGTTTGGTGGCTTGGGGATGTGTTCCGAGTTTGGGGAGAGCTATCAAGTCATCGATCCCGAGAACTCCGTAGCCAGCAGCGCGCTCGATGAGAAGGTGAAGTAGGTCTCCGGTTGCCAGGACATCGTCAAGGGCACGGTGGCTCGGTTGATGAGCAAACCGAAAGTGGGCCGACAAAGTTCCGAGTTTGCAATCTCTGACTTCGTCTCGAACGAGTCGCCGAGCAAGTGGAACTGTGTCAATGACTTTGTTGGTGAGGGGATCGCGGTCATCACGAATGAGCGCAGCATTTAAGAAGCCGACATCAAAGCGCGCATTGTGCGCAACGATGACTGAGTCACCGATGAAATGGCTGAGGGTGCCAAGTAACGACTCAATACGTGGCGCTGGCATGATCATTGCTTCGGTGATGCCGGTGAGGATCGTGATGAATGGGGGAATGGCGCATCCAGGGTTCACGAGGGTCTGGAAAGTCCCGATGCATTCGCCACCTAGATATTTGGCTGCACCAATTTCGGTAATGCGATCATGTTCGGCCGAACTACCGGTTGTTTCGAAGTCGATGACGCAAAAAGTGACATCGCACAGCGGTGTCCCCATATCGTCGAAAGATTTCTGCACCTTCAGAGTGTTTCCGAACAAATGTTCCCTGTCAAGTCTTGTCGGCCAAGTCTTATGGGGGTCAAGTCTTTACGAGAAGTGAAGCCACAGACTGTTCAGATTTTGGTTACTTGTCCTACTGTCGCAGTATGTCTACCCGTTATCGCTGCACCTTGTGCGGAAACTTGACCCGTTTTGATGTTGTCCGCACGCAGCGGACCTCGGCTTATTATCACTACACAACCGGCGGTGAATTGTCGATCGAGGATGAGAAGATTCTCCTTGACGATTTGGAATCGGTGTCGTGTCGCTGGTGCGGGCCGACGGGGAAGGTAGAAGAGTATGACGGGTCGGCCGAAGCCTTCTGAACTGATTGAACTATCGGACGGTTGCCTGGCTTACGTGCAACCCGACGGAAGTTGGGGTTGGAGTAACGCTGGTCTTGTCGTGGGAGACGGGGCATCATTGCTCGTTGACACTCTGTTTGACTTGAAGTTGACGCAACAAATGTTGGACAGCCTTGCGCCATTTACTCGTACAGCACCCATTCGTTCTCTCGTCAATACTCATGCCAACGGCGATCACTGTTACGGCAACCAACTTGTTGACGGTGCCGAAATTATTGCCTCGACGGCTGCCGCGCATGAAATGACCGAAGTGCCGCCAGCCATGTTGGCAGCACTGAATGCCGCGCCAGGTGAGATTGGTGAATTGTTTCGAAGTTTCTTCGGGGCCTTTGAATTCGCCGATATAGACATGAAAATGCCGACCCGTACTTTTGACGTATGCCTTGATGTTGAGGTGGGGGGACGACTGATCGAGCTCATTGAGGTCGGTCCCGCACACACCAAAGGTGATGTGATTGCGTACGTGCCCGACGCGCGCACTGTGTACACGGGTGATGTTTTATTTATCGGCGGTACGCCCATCGTCTGGGCGGGGCCGCTATCAAATTGGATTTCAGCGTGTGACCTGATGCTGGGTATGGATATCGACGTCGTGGTACCTGGACATGGTCCGGTCACCGATAAGCAAGGCATCGTTCAAGTGCGCGACTATCTGTCGTTCATCGAGCAGGGTGCTACTGCAAGATTTGAATCGGGGATGGACGCATTCGATGCCGCTCGCGATATCGCGCGCGAGATGTCGGCGACTGGATCGACGTTTGCCAGTTGGGGAGAAGCCGGGAGAATCAGCGTGAATGTTGAAACGGCCTATCGCTCACTTGATGCAGGCCACCACAGCCCAGACGTCGTTGAACAGTTCAGGCGGATGGCGCAGTTAGAGCGCGGTTAGCAATTGACTTGCGCACTGCGAGTACCCAACCAACAATGACGGCGGTTGAAAAAATCAGCCATTGAATGGCGTATGAAAGATGCGGACCTTCGCTGAGTTCTGGTGGGCTGACAGGTGCAAGCACTGAACTGTCAGCTGGTTGCGAACGCTCGGCAACCAAAGCAACCGGAATGAGTTCGGGGTCGATTTGTTGCTGGAGACGGTTGATATCGAGGCGGAAGAATTCGGTGAGTTCGCCGCTTGCTTCAGTTGCTTGACCAGTTGTGCGCTCTTCACTGGCGCGCAACGTGCCCACAACTTTGACCGTGCCCGAGGGTGCCGGAGGCGGAGTGGCACTTAAAGCAATGAATCCTCGGTTGATCATGATGACCCGGCCATCGGCAAGTAGCAATGGGGTCAAAACGTTCATCCCGGCGACACCACCTTGGCTGCGATTCAGAATGAGGACCTGTTCGTCGGCGAGGTAGGTGCCTGTGACGCCAGCGGGTCGCCATTCGACCGATAACGGGTCAGAAGTATCGAGCGTGCTGACGTCGACGATGCCCAGGCTTGAACGATCGCGGACTTCACTGTTGAAGATTTTGCGCTCATCAAGGCGGTGAAACTGCCAGAGCGACAAATAGACCATCAAGACCACACCAAAGATGCACAACAGGTGAAAGCCGATCCATTTTGGCCGAAAAAGAAATCGATACATCGCCTTTCACGGTATCGCAAGTGCGCTTGGCTACCTGATCGTGTGGCACTCTATTTGTGTGGCAGAAAACATCGATCTTCCTGATTTCAAGATTCCGCACGCCGAAAAGATTGAGTGGATGATTGAGACCAATGGCTGGGCGCTTGAACCAGTCGCAGCAGTGCCCGATTCCGACCCGCCTGTGCCTGGCTATGCCTACACCATCGGTCTCAATCAGTCCTTTTCATTTCCGGACCTCGTTATTTTTGGTTTGGCGCCCGTTGCAGTTAAGGGACTCATTGACTTAGTGATTGAACAAGTGACATCGGGCGTTGAGATTCCCCGTGATGTGCCACTCGTTGGGCTACTCGATAACGAGTTGCGCTGTATCTTTTCAACTGTTGACGTGAAGGCCCATGCGCACTTGTTTACGACGGGAGTGAAGTGGAACCGTGGCAAAGTTGGTGACATGTTGCAGTTGGTCTGGCCCGATCGCAACGGCTGGCTGCCTTATGAGTCGGGGTTTGATGCGAGTATGCGTATGGTTCAACCAACAATTGGCATAGCGCCGACGTTGTAAAGGAAATACCTATGGCACATCGGGTCACGGCACCAGCAATGCAACGAGCACGTCGTCTACTTGATCAACGCGTGCGGCCATTCGTGACACACAGTTCAATCGACTGTGAAGTCTTCGCGTCAGTTGAATTATTTGAAACGGTCGCTTATGAAAAAGCGCAGAGTCTCGCATTGTCACCATTCGCTATAGGGACACGCTGGGGTCAGGCATGGCACACCGTGTGGTTCAAATTAGTGGCAACTGTTCCGGCCAATCTTGATGGACAGCCGTTGGTTGCAGAAATTGATCTTGGGTTCAATGGTCGTGGTGATGGATTTCAAGTTGAGGGTCTGGCGTATCGGCACGGGAAAATTGTGCACGCAGTTCAGCCAGACCGTCGACTTGTGCATCTTGGGGTGGGTGTCGCAGGAGAATTCATTGAAATTTGGATCGAGGCCGCAGCAACGCCCATCCTTGCGGGGCATGTGTTCGGATTTGGACCGACACCACTCGGTGATCCGTCAACTTCAGGTGATGCTCCCCTGTATCAATTGCGTCGCGCCGCGATTGCGGTTTTTGACGCAGGTGTCAATGAATTGGCAGTGACTTTGCAAGCGGCAATTGATCTCACAATAGATCTCGAAGAAAGTTCACCTCAGCGGGCACGGTTATTCGCTGCGCTTGAGCGAGCTGGCAATGCACTCAACGTCTCCGAAGTTTCGCAAACGGCATCGGCGGCATTGGATGAGCTGAAGGTCGTACTAGACCGACAGTCTTCTGGAAATTCGCATCAGATTGTTGCGGCAGGTCATGCTCATCTTGATACGGCTTGGTTATGGCCGATTCGTGAAACACGACGTAAGGCAGTCCGAACTTTTGCCAATGCCGTTGACCTGTTAAAGAAAAATCCAGAAGTCGTCTTTAGTCATAGTCAGGCCCAGCATTACGCCTGGGTTCGTGAAGATGCCCCAGATATCTTTGCCGAAGTTGTCAAACTTGTTGAATCAGGGCAGTGGGAACCAGTTGGTGGGATGTGGGTGGAAACTGATCTCAACTTGCCAACTGGCGAAAGTTTGTTGCGACAGATGGTTTACGGTCAGCGAGCCTTCGAGTCGTGGTTCGGGGTTCGTTGTGACGGAGCGTTTCTTCCAGATGACTTCGGTTATCCAGGAACACTTCCGCAAATTGTGCAGCACGGCGGCGGAAAATGGTTCTTTACACAAAAACTGAGTTGGAACGAAACAAATAAGTTTCCGCACCACACGTTTTGGTGGGAGGGCATTGACGGCACTCGCGTGTTTACACACTTCAGCCCAGCGGATACATACAACGCAATATTGACTCCTTCACAACTGCGGTTTGCTGAAAGAAATTTCGCTGATCATGTCGGCTCGACCCGATCACTGGTGTTGTACGGGCACGGAGACGGTGGTGGCGGTCCAACGCAAACGATGATTGATCGGGGCAGACTGGCGAACAATCTTGAAGGCGTGCCACAAGTTTCGTTTGGGAAAATCCGAAACTTCTTCGCTGATGCTGAAAACGAGTACGGGGCTCAAGCGCAAACTTGGGTTGGTGAAATGTATTTTGAAAAACATCGCGGTACCTACAGTTCGCAACTCGGCACAAAACAAGGCAATCGAAATAGTGAACGCCTGTTGCATGAACTCGAAGTTTGGTCAGCAGTATCTGGTCAGCGAGTTGAAGAAATTGATGGGCTCTGGAAGCGAGTCTTAACCCAGCAGTTTCACGACATTATTCCTGGCTCATCAATTGCTTGGGTGCACGATGATGCCGAGGCCGAACACGCAGCAGTTGCTCAAGAAGTCGGGCAACTCTTAGATTCGGTATTGAGCCCACGAACCGATGGTTCAACGTGGTTGATGAACCCGGCTCCAGTCGCAATATCAGGCGTCGTCGATGTCAACGGCGTGGCGCAATGGGTAGAGGTTTCGGCAATGTCGGGAACGCAGCATTTCTCGAGCGAAGTTCCTTCGCATGTGGCCGGAGTTTCATGTACCGAAACCGAGGGCGTGCTTGAACTCACTAACGGAATCATGAAAGTGAAATGGAACTCGAAGGGTGAAATAATCGACCTCCGAGATTGCCAATCGGGACGCTCCCTCTTAGGTGATCACCAAGTGAGTTCGTTCGTGCTTCGCCGAGACACCCCTGCCGAATATGACGCATGGGATATTGATATGGCTGATGCGAACTCGCCAGAAATCGCTGTTGAAGTTGTTCGTGGTCCACGCGTTGAGTTGGCATCTGAATTGTGTGTTGTCGTTGTTGCCGATTTCGCCACGCAAGTTTCAAAGTTCCAAGTTCGTTGGTCTCTCGCGGCTGGCACATCGCGACTTGATGTTGCGCTTGATGCCGATTGGCGCGAATCTGAACATCGTCTGCAGATGAAGTTGCCGACTGCCGTGTTGTCACGTGAGGCAACATGCGGAACGCAATTCGGACATGTGCGGCGTCCTCGGCATCACAACACATCGTGGGATATCGCCAAATTTGAAGTCTGTGCTCATCGCTATGTCCATGTTGGCGAACCTGGCTGTGGTGTCGCGATTTTGGCTGATGGACCACGTGGATACGACGTACGAGGCAACGCTCTCTCATTGACGTTGTTGCGGTCTCCGAAGTTCCCTGATCCACAAGCAGATATCGGACGACAACGCGTTGAATGGTCGTTGCACATTGATCAAAGTCCGGGTGATGTTGAAGCAATAGAAATTGAAAGTTCAAAAATTGCTCACCCGTATCGATTGATGACGGGAACTCCGGCTGCAATCAGCTCAGGAATCCGCCTCGATGTTCGTGGAGCCGTCATCAGCGTCATGAAGCCAGCCGATGACGGCTCGGGGGACCTTGTGGTCAGACTTTGGGAAACTAGGGGAGCAAGCACATCGGGCACTATGAGCATCTCGCGGCCGTCGGGGGTTGTTGTTCAGTGCAATGCCTTGGAAGAGCCGCTGGGTTCACCATCAATTTCGATCAGTGATGGAATCGTAGCGGTGCAACTCGCTCCCTTCCAGATTCAGACGTTGAGGATCAGCGCCTCATTGATGGCACAATGACACCATGAGTTCGCCGTCAATAGTTGAGCCAACACCGCTCCTCATTTTTGATGGCGACTGTGCCTTTTGTACGAGCAGTGTGCGATTCATTGAACGTCGTATTCGCCGACATCCACGTATTCAGTCGTGGCAGAGATCTGACCTAGCCGAGTTGGGTTTGACCCAAGAGCAATGCGAAACCGCGGTGCAGTTGATCGAAGACGGCCGGACAACATCGGCTCATGTGGCTATCGCTCGCCTTTTGATCTATGGCAAGTGGGGCTGGGCCGTGCTCGGCTACCTGTTGTTAGTGCCAGGCATCAAACAGATCGCTGGAGTTGTTTACCGATGGGTAGCAAAGAATCGCGACCGTATGCCGGGGGGAACCGCCGAGTGTGCATTGCCTCAGAGCGAGCGTACCGAGCGTGAAATTAGCAACTGAACCCGTTCTAATTGGGCTTCAAGTGGGGGAAATGGGTTGGCAGTCGTCAGAATAGACACGTGACGAATCCCCGTGAACAATGGCAAAAGGCTTTCGACGATTCGAAAGTTCGTGATGAGAAGTATCAGACGATGTCGGGCATTCCGCTCGAACCCGTTTATGGTCCTGAAGACGGCGATTTCCCGGGCGTCTATCCGTACACGCGTGGACCATACGCGTCGATGTACCGCTCGAAGTTGTGGACGATGCGGATGTTTGCTGGTTTCGGTACCGCGATTGACACCAATCAGCGCTTCAAAGAAATTTTGAAGTCGGGCGGCGACGGACTCTCAACTGCATTTGACATGCCAACTCTGCTTGGCCTTGACTCTGATGACCCGATGTCGCTTGGTGAAGTTGGACGATGTGGCGTTGCCATTGACACTCTCGCCGACATGAGCGATTTGTTCTCCGACATCGATCTCGGAAGCATCACTACTTCAATGACCATTAACTCGCCAGCGGCAGTTTTGTTGGCAATGTTTGTAGCCCAAGCCGAAAATGCTGGAGTTCCCCGAGCCAAGTTGGGCGGCACTTTGCAGAACGACATTTTGAAGGAATATCAAGCTCAAAAAGAATTTGTGTTCCCTCCACGTCAGTCAATGCGCCTCGTTCGTGACACCGTGGCTTTCACTGCAGCCGAAATGCCACGTTGGAACTCAATCTCAATTTCTGGCTACCACATTCGTGAAGCCGGTTCGACTGCTGCAGAAGAACTGGCATTTACATTGGCCAACGGATTCGCTTACGTCGAGTTGGCCCGTCAAGCTGGTTTGGCAGTTGATGCATTCGCACCACGTTTGTCATTTTTCTTCAACGCTCACATTGACTTTTTTGAAGAAATTGCCAAGTACCGCGCGGCCCGTCGCATTTGGGCGCGTTGGATGAAAGAGCGTTATGGCGCAACAACTGAGCGTTCGATGCAATTGCGATTCCACACCCAGACCGCAGGCGTGTCATTGACTGCGCAACAGCCAGAAGTCAACATCGTGCGAACTGCCATTGAAGCACTTGCCGGAGTCCTGGGTGGAACCCAGTCATTGCACACCAACTCGATGGATGAAGCGTTGGCCTTGCCAACCGAACGTTCGGCTCGAATCGCGCTACGCACTCAGCAAGTCATTGCTTATGAAACCAATGTTGCGCATGTTGCCGACCCGTTAGGCGGCTCGTATTACGTCGAAGCACTGACTGACGAAATGGAACGTCATGCTGAAGAGATCTTCGCGAAGATCGACGAAATGGGTCATGGATCCATGCTCGAAGGTTGCATTGTTGGTATTGACGACAACTGGTTCCAGGGTCGTATCGCCGATAGTGCCTATGATCTGGAGAGGGCATTCAACCGCGGAGAGCGCACCATTGTTGGCGTCAGCAAGTTCCTCGAAGGCAACGAAGAAGACCAGATGGATACCTTGAAGATCACTAATGCTGATGAAAAGAAGCAGCGTGAGCGTTTGTCGGCGGTTAAACAAGACCGCAATGAAGTAGCAGTACAAGATGCTCTAGATCGTTTGGCCAAAGACGCGGTTGATACCGAAGTCAACTTGATGCCGGCTCTGATTGACGCTTCGAATGTGTACGCCACCGTTGGCGAAATGATGAACACCATGGCCGGAGTATTCGGCCGTCACGTCGAGGTGCCAACAATCTGATGAACGCTGACAACACTTCACTACGAGTTCTCGTTGCCAAAGTCGGGCTTGATGGTCATGATCGTGGTGTCAAAGTTGTGGCTCGATTGTTGCGTGACGCCGGAATTGAAGTCATTTATACGGGCCTCTTCCAGACTCCTGAAACAGTTGCAGCAGCCGCTGTCGACGAAGACGTTGATGTCGTAGGTCTTTCGATGTTGTCTGGTGCTCACATGACTCTTGCGCCGTTAGTTGTAGCCGCGATCCGTGCGCGTGGCGTCGATATTCCTGTGGTGATCGGTGGAATCGTGCCGAACGGCGATGTTGCTGAGTTGAAGGCAGCTGGAATTGCTGAAATTCTTGGGCCCGGTGCACCAGCCGATGAAGTCGTTGCTGCTGTCCGTCGCGCCGCTGCCAACGCTTCTGTCTGATTCACAGAATCTGATTTACTGACATGACTCAACGACAGGGAGTACCGATATCGGTTCTTGACCTGTCGATTCTTCGTGAAGGTGCGTCAAGTGCTGATGCACTGACTCAAACAACCACGTTGGCTCAATGCGCTGATGCGTGTGGCTACAAGCGGTTTTGGGTGGCCGAACACCACAATATGCCGAGCGTTGCGTGCACTACTCCACCAGTGTTGATTGGTCACCTTGCCGCGTTGACATCACGGATCAATGTCGGGTCGGGTGGAGTCATGTTGCCCAACCACGCGCCGTTGGTAGTTGCGGAGCAATTTGCCATGCTTGAGGCTTTACACCCTGGACGCATTGACGTCGGAATTGGCCGAGCACCAGGAACCGATCAGCGAACTGCCGCTGCGGTACGTCGCTCTGAAGGCGCTCTAGGTGCTGAAGATTTCCCGACGGACCTTTTTGAATTGATGGATCTTTTAGGTGATCGTCGTTTTGATACAACGATTGGTGATCACTTCAAGGCGACACCTGCTGCATCGTCATATCCAAAAATCTTTTTGCTCGGATCAAGTGGATACAGCGCGCATCTTGCCGCCAAGTTGGGACTGCCTTTTGGTTTTGCTCACCACTTTGACATGGGTGGAACATTTGAAGCGGCCGAGATCTATCGGTCACGATTTGTCCCGTCACATATTTTGAGTGAGCCATACATGATTGTGACCGCCAATGTTTTGGCGGCCGACACCGACGAAGAAGCACTGTGGCATGCTAAGTCATCACGATTGACTGGTTACTTGCGCCGAACTGGCCGATTCTTGCCATTGCCCTCAGCCGAAGATGCCGCTTGTCATCTCGATATCGCTGAAGCCGAACGGATGCCATCAAGTCGCATCGTTGGCAATGGCGAACAGGTTGCTGAACAACTTCATCAATTGGTTCAGCGAGTCAATGCCGACGAAGCCATGGTGACTGCGGTTGCGTACGAGACTTCGGCCCGAGTGCGCAGTCTTGAATTACTCGCCAAGTACTGGTGAATTAGTCCGCGGCTGTTTATTGCAGTCCGTGTAGCGCTCCACCATCGAGTGGCAAGCCGACACCAGTCATGAATTTGGCATGTTCTGAACACATGAATGCTGCGACATGACCAAAATTGTCAGGGTCGCCAACGACTCCAGCCGGAATTGATGATGCAAGTGCCGCGGGGTCGGGATACAGCGACGACAAACGGTCGGTGAGATGTAATCCAGGCTGGATGGAGTTCACCGTAATTCCGTCTTTGGCGACTTCACGCGCCAGTGTCTTCAAGAAGCCGGTCAAACCCGCGCGTGCAGTGTTTGACAAAATCAAGCGATCAATTGGTTCGCGAACCGAACTTGATGTGATCGCAAGAATGCGTCCCCACTTCTGGTTTTGCATGGCCGGCACAACGGCTTGACACATTGCCACACTCGAGACCAGGTTCAATCGCAAGGCCACGTCGTACGCCTCAATGGGAGTTGAAGCAAAGTTGCCTGGGGGAGGACCACCAGCATTGGCAATCAAAATATCGATTCCGCCAAGAAGACTGTTCGCCTGTTCAATCAAAGAAGTGATCTGGGCAAGATCGCTGACATCGGCGACAACGCAATGCACAGTTGCACCATGTGTAGGATTCATTGAATCCTTGGCAAGGGCGAGTTTCTCAGCCGATCGTGAAGCCAAGACGACGCTGACCCCATCTGTGGCAAGTGCACGAGCAGTAGCGAGACCCAACCCGCTTGAACCTCCGGTAACGAGTGCCCGACGACCGATGATTCCAAGTTCCATGCCGTCATCCTAGGCAGACGCCGATTGGCGGAGACTATCTCTGGCGAGCCGCGAGAACTGTCTTGAGTCGAGCATCTGCTGAGGGTCGTGCCCCGATGTGCTCAATCACCCAAGCCGAAATTGTGGTTGCGAAACGAGCGGCTTCAACGGGTGATTTGTGCACGAGGTAATGCGCCAAGAAAGATCCAGCAAATGAGTCACCAGCACCAGTTGCATCAACCAGGTTGTTGGTGGCCGGCGGAATGTGCGTTGACTTTCCGTTGTCGTAGAGCAAAGCACCTTCAGCATCAAGTTTTAAAACGATGAGTGCTCGAGGAAATATTTTCGTAAGTGCTTCGGCGATCGCTAAAGGTTCGTCGCAGCCAGTAAGAACTTGCCCCTCTTCTTTATTGGGGAGAACGATGTCAAAGTCGAGATCGGCAGTGACTGCCAAAAAGTTACTGACACCCATTTCTTGAATCATCTGAAATGAGCCAGGGTCAAAAGAAACTGTTGCGCCATGTTCACGAGCAAGGCGAGCCGCTTTGCGAGCAGCCGAACGAGGGGGATCAGTGAAGAAAGACCAAGCAGTGAGATGTAAATGTTGCGCTGAAGAGATTGCCTCAACGGGCAATTCACTCGACATGAGATAAAAGTCAGCGCCGTGACCCGAGACCATCGAGCGTTGGCCGGTGTGGTCGACAAACACCGCAACTGATCCCGTCGAGTGGGCTTCGGTTTCAACGAGGTGAGCAATAACTCTTTCGCGTTCGAGGTCTTCTTGGGCAAGCTGTCCAAATCGATCACGACCAATTTTGCCGACGAAGCGCGTATTCATTCCGCATCGACTGGCCCAGACCGCAACGTTGGCTGCACTTCCACCAGGCGTGAGCATCACTTCACCAAATGTGTCTCCACCGCGCAACAGTTCGGAGTTTGTACGAATGAGAACATCCCAGGCAAAGTCACCAAGAACGCACAAAGGTGTCTGGGGATCGGTCAGGGAACTTGAGTTGGCACCCAAATTGGTACTCATGTTGATCAGGGTATCTGCGAGACTAGAAAGAATGCCGAGCAGTACCCCCGTCACCTTTAATCGCACGGTTGTGCTGTCGCTCGCAGCGGTATGGGTCATCTGGGGATCGACCTATTTGGCAATCAAGATTGGCCTTGAGACTATGCCTCCGTTCCTGATGCAGGGCATTCGCTTTACCGTGGCGAGCACGGTGATGTTGAGCGTTTTGAAAGTCAAGAAAGTGCCGTGGCCATCGGCGACTCAGATTCGTAATGCGGCGCTGATCGGCGTGTTGTTGCTGATCGGCGGTCTTGGCATGGTGACTGTGGCTGAAGATCGCGGAGTTGACTCTGGCTTGGTTGCAACGATCATTGCGATTCAGCCAATGTTGATGTCGTTATGGGGTGGATTGTGGAAGACCTGGCCAATTCGTATGCAATGGGTTGGGATGTTGATCGGAATGGCAGGTGTATTAGTTCTAGTTTCAGATAATGGTCTTTCCGGAACATGGAGTGGTACATCGCTGGTGTTCATTGCGTGTCTCTCGTGGAGTTTTGGTTCAGCCCTCAGTCGCCGAATTGAAATGCCGTCTGGTTTCATGGCGACGGCAATTGAAATGGCTGCAGCGGCGATTGTTTACTTAGTTTTGTCGGTCATTTGGCAAGAAAATGTTCAGATGCCAAGTATGCATAGTTCGCTGGCGGTCGTCTATCTGATTTTCATTGGTTCAATTGTCGCCTTCACGGCTTTCACGTATCTGAATAGTCATGTGAGTGGTCCATTGGCAATGAGTTATGCCTACGTCAACCCGGCTATCGCGGTGTTGCTCGGAGTTGTCCTGAGCGACGAACATGTATCAACCAATATGGCAATTGCCTTGCCCATTATTTTGTTAGGTGTCGCCATTGTGACGAACTCGTCACGCGGCGTTGAGTCGTGACTCAATTAAGTTGACGCGCTGAATGAGTTCGGCGAATTCGTCGTTGAAATCATCTGAAGGTTGAATCAAGACTGCATCAACTAAACCGCCAAACCAATCACTGATGACCGAAGGAAGTTGGTTCCATGTTCCTGACGGAATCAAGGCATCGAGCACTTCGTCGGTCATGAGTATTCCGAGTTGTGACCAATCTCCGCTACGAGTCATGAGTTGTAATTGGGCACCCAGGTCATCCCAGCCGAACAGCTCAAGAGTTCGTCGATAGGCGGGTGTTGAATATAAGAAGCCCAACACTGCTCGTTGTGCTTCGCGACTTTGATCAACGGCTAATTGATTCGGGCCAGTGATGTAAGGAATTGCAATAGCGACCTGAACATCGTTCGAAGTTCGGTTGGCGGTGTTAATTCCTTCGGCCAGCCTCGGCATGGCACGATCTCGCAAGAACCGCGGATGCGAGTTGGTGGGATGAGTCACAAACCAGTCGGCAACTTCGCCGGCAAGTCGAATCGCATTGTCGTTTACTCCACCGAGAAGCAATTGCGGACCATCGTGAGCAAGCGGACCTGGATTAAAAAATGGCTGCAACCGATTCATGCGGTATTGCTCGGTATCAACTATGAATGGATCACCCGTCGCAAAACTGTTCCACGCCGTTTTGACGGCGACGACGTAGTCATTCATCTTGCGAATGGGTGATGACCACGGAATCCCGAAGCGACCTTCAATGTTTTGTTTGATCTGGGTTGCGAGTCCAAGATCGAAACGTCCACCACTCATCTGCGAGAGATCCCAGGCCTGCAGCGCGAGCAACATCGGGCTACGTGGGAATGCCAAAGTGAGACTGGTCTGCACCCTCAAGGTTGTGGTGTGTTCGAGCGCCAACAGTGCGACAGCCATTGAATCGTGGATTGTCTCGGGAATATGCAAAATGTCGTACCCAAGGGCCTCAACATGTTGGGCGTAGCGACCAATGTCATTCAAGGGAATGCGGTCGCTCATGCCAGCGATGACTTTCATAGCGGTGACGACGTTTCTGAGTTGTCGTTAAGAATCTCTGTGATGATTTTCATTAACTGTTCGGGGGAGTTTTCGCAAGAAGCAAGTTCGTTTGCATTGAGGAGCAATTTGAGCGAACCATCTTCGAATTCGCAGATGACACAGGGCGCCACATATCCGGGTGTTGCAGTGACCGATGTCGGAGCATCGTTTCGGTGATGGAGTTGAAAGTCAAGTCCAAGCTCGGCAACACAACTGTCCCATGTTTCTCGAAGAGAAAATGTTGAGTGAGTGATATCGCAGAGCGAGCAATGCTGGTTCATGAAGGTTCGCCGGAGAAAATACGAGATTTCTCCGATGATTGTTCCGGAGGCGTCGTACACCCCGTGAAGTCGTACGACTCTGTTTGAGAACTTCACCCTCATATGTTGGCATAACACTCCGAGAATGGTTGTAGCAGTCGTCGCCACCTCGGTATTTTTGGTAGAAATAGAGCAAGGAAACGAGGTCACCGTGGTTCATATTCCAGTTCGAGGAGAATTGCCAGCTCGTTTAGGTCCCTCGGTCAAGGCGCTTCCCGAATACGGCCCAAGCGTCATGGACGCAAGTGTGTATCGCGATCCGACTCGTTTTGAACTTGAACGTGAGCGAGTGCTTGGTCGTCATTGGATGCTCGCTGGACGAAGTGAACAAGTGCAGGGTTCGGGTGATTGGATCACTTATGAAGGTCACGATGAATGCATCGTGGTTGTTCGCCAAGCCGATGGCTCGTTGTCGGCATTTCATAACGTGTGCCGTCACCGCGGACCAGCAATTGTCGCAGAGAAAACTGGCTGCGGTGCTCGCCGTTTTTCGTGCCCCTATCACGGTTGGGTGTATGACACCCAGGGCAAGCTCGTCGGAATTCCGGAGCGCGAAGATTTTGGCAACGACCATGTCACCGACATTGGTGCAATCCCAGTTGCGGTAGGCGAGTGGGGCGGATGGATTTGGATCAACTTGGCTGGTCCAGACAAGGCTGTTCCTTTACTTGAGTCAATTGGTCCAGATATCTCAAACGATCTTGGTGCATTCAAGATGGAAGACATGATCTTGCATGAAGTTATTGAGTGGGATGTGCCTATTAACTACAAGGCGATCATTGATGGTTTCAATGAGATCTATCACGTCACCGAGTTGCATCATTCGCCGCCCGAATTCACCAAGGCGACGCGATTTGCCTCATTCCATGTCACTGGCGACAACTTCATGTGTTTCGTACCGAGACCTGTATCGCTTGACGAATTGAACAGTGAATCGTACGATCACCATCGCAATTCAATTTGCCACTATGTGGTTTTCCCGAACACAGTGTTCAATTGCAACCCCGAACACCTCCAGGTCTTTCAGCCCATCCCATTGGGAGTCGACCGCACGAAGTTTTTGTGTTGGGAACTCATTTACCCTGGTGACATGAATGATCCGGAATATGCGTCTTATTACAAAAAGACCATGGCGCATTGGGAAGTTTTGAAGGGTGTCGTTGGCGAAGACATCAGTATCTACGACCAAATGACACGCACCAAAAAATCGAGTGCTTTCAACCAGCAGATCCTTTCAGAACGCGAATTTAAGATCGCGATATATCACGAAAACATGGATCGCAAGATTCGCGACTAGTTAGTTGCGGGCTAAAAAGCCTGCTCACAGGGTAATTCTGCAGTAATAATTCAAGTTCTTTGCGAACGGGTCCGATACAAAAACCCGTGAAACGAAGAATGAAAATAGTAACCAAGACACTCGCAGTGTCATTGTGCTCGGCGATCATGCTTGGCGTTGTCGGTGTTCCTGGCGCCCTTGCAGAGTCGAATAAGAAGACATCGAGTTCGTCATCGGCAACCGCGACAACTGGTTTGACCTATGTTGTTGCAAAGAACGATTCGTTGACTGGAATCGCCAGCAAAACGAAAGTGAAATTCAACGACCTGCTGGCCGTCAACGGATTTAAGGCAACCAGCGTGATCTTGCCCGGCCAAGTCATCGTGCTTCCCGACACAGCGGTAGCTGTCGTGGCCGCGTCAAATAATGCTCCTGCAGTCGCAGTACCAAGCGTTGTCGGAGGTTCAACATACACCGTGGCAAAGAATGACTCGTTAAGCGGTATCGCTTCCAAGGCTAAAGTTACATTTGCGGCGTTTTTGGCCGTGAACGGTTTCACCAAGACCAGTGTGATCCTGCCCGGTCAGGTTGTGAAATTGCCCGAAGGCGCAAAAGTGACAGTGGCATCGTCGACATCGGCAACCCCCTCACGTCTGCAGGTTGTCCTCGATTTCGCGAAGACTCAAGTCGGCAAACCGTATGAATTTGGAAAGGCTGGCCCGACGTCGTATGACTGTTCGGGTCTCACGATGGCAGCTTATGCCCAAGTCAAAGTTTCACTGCCACACCAAAGCCTTGCGCAGTCAAAACTTGGCATTGCCATTGATTGGAAGTCGGTAGGTGTGCAAGCGGGAGACTTGGTGTTCACATTCTCAAGTAGGAACCCGACACAAATCAGTCACGTGGGTATCGCAATCAGTGCAACGCAGTGGATCGAAGCTCCGTACACGGGTGGCGTAGTGCGAATTTCATCACTACCCAGTGCCAGCAAGATTCAA
>Ga0209086_10000688_pt1 | contig 28528 bp, 20 predicted proteins | sample M_130207_XF_Meta_FD_187312 | JGI IMG/M metagenome (GOLD analysis project Ga0209086, IMG submission 187312) | Freshwater microbial communities from Lake Montjoie, Canada to study carbon cycling - M_130207_XF_MetaG (SPAdes) (version 2) | ecosystem: Environmental > Aquatic > Freshwater > Lake... | reverse complement strand
ACCCGGTGCCCAAAGAGCGAGACGCCCCGGCATTCGCTTTTCGACTTCACCAAAGAGCGTGCGTGTCTCCTCCAACGGCGTGACGCCATCATCGACACCGGCTTCCATTTCGAGCGTGAGCGGCAGCATTTCCTGCGCGGCGATCTCACCCAAGCAGATCATCGTGGCGATGTTTTCCTCCGCGCTCATGCTGGACGAATCGAGCGAGATGCTGGAGGCCCTTTTTCGCATGGCGTGGGTGAGAATGCTGACGGTGGCAGGCCCTTTGATGTGGTCGGTGTGGTAAATGACCGGCACCTCGCGAAAGCGCTCGCACGCCGCCAGCGTGTGCAGTTCGGCGAGGAAGCGGTCAATGCCCAGGCAGGGATCGCCCACGCCAAAGCTGTGCCCGGTCAGTTGCCAGAGACTGGTCTCGACAATGATGGGCGCATCGCACGCACGAGCCGCGATGAGGCAGTCCACGACGGCGGCAGGGCTGTCCGCATTGACTGCGAGCACGGCGTAGCCTGCGGTGGCTGCATGCTGGTAGAGGGAGCGGGTTTGTTCAGGAGATAATAGCATGATGGTTATGGATTCAGGTGCCGGGCAGGATGCAGACCTTTAGTGCCGCGCCGCTTTCCATGAGCGGGAAGGCTTCGTTGATGCGCTCCAGCGGGAGCGTGTGGGTGATGAACTTCTCAGCGGGGAAACGCCCGCTGTGCAGCAGGGCGAAGGAGGCCTGGAAGTCGCTCTTTTTCTCCGAGTAACTGCCGCTGATGACGAGTTCCTTGTAGTGAATGTGATTCACATCCAGCGGCGCGATGGGGTTCGACTTCGGAAGGCCGGCGAAAAAGTTCACGCGGCCTGCCTTCGCGGCGATTTCTAGCGCGTCGTTCTGCGCGGGCGCGGCGCTGACGGCGACGATGGTGACATCGGTGCCGAAGCCGTCGGTGAGGTCGCGCACTTGCTCGCGATGCGAGCCATCGGTCTGCACGAGCAGCGCGGCGTCGATGTCGAAGCGCTTCGCCATCTCGAGACGTGCAGGATTGTTGTCGAGGACGATGACTTTTTGCGCTCCCTGCAAGCGGGCCAACGCGGCATGCATCATGCCGATGGGACCTGCGCCGATGACGGCGACGGTGTCCTTGAGTCCGATGCCGAGCCGCGAATGCGCGTTCATGCAGCAGCCGAGGGGTTCCGCGAGCGACATGTGCTCGTTCGAAATGTCGGAGGTGACCTTGAAGAGGTTGTTCTGTTGCACGGCAATGGCGGGCACTTTCATGAAGGGCGCGAAGGCACCGTCATGGTGGTAGCTCATCGTCGTGCGATGTGATGTGAGATTCTCACGCCCCATTTCCACATAACGATCCCGCTCATGCACGATGACGATATACATCACCACGCGGTCGCCGACTTTAACATTGGCATCCGGTGCGCGGGACTCGACCACCGTGGCGCAGAACTCATGACCGAGAATGCGCGGCGGGATGATTTTCTTGTCGCCATGGCGGTAGGTGCGAAGATCCGTGCCGCAAACGGAGCAGGCATGGATTTGAAGGAGCACCTCGCCGTCGTCGAGAGAAGGCGTGGGATGTTCGAAGACGCGAAGGTCTTCTTTTCCGAAGTAAGTGGCTGCTTTCATATTATGACATCCAGTTGGTTGATTTGGCCGTCCACTTGGCCGTAACCTTCTTCGTCTTGGTCCAGAACGAAATGGCATCCCGCCCTGTGATGTCGCCAGCGCCGAATTTGCTGGCGTTCCAGCCCCCGAAGCCGAAGGGATCGCGTGGAACGGGCACGCCAATGTTTACGCCAATCATTCCGGCCTCGGCCTTCATCTCAAAGTAGCGGGCCGTGGCACCGCTGGAGGTGTAAATGCAGGCGGCGTTGCCATAGGGGTTGGCGTTTTCGATGGCGAGGGCTTCGTCGAGCGTCTTCACGCGCAGGATGCTCAGCACGGGGCCGAAAATTTCATCGTTGGCGCATTCATCTTCGGTGGTGATACCGTCGATGAGCGTCGTGCCTACGTAGTTTCCGGCCATGCTTTGACCTCGTCCATCCAGTCGAATCTTGGCTCCACGAGCCGCAGCACGTGCGATGTAGCCTTCGATGCGCTCTTTGGCTTTCACGCTGATGATCGCGCCAATTTCTGCACCGCAGGTCAGATTTCGCATCTCGTGCTCGATGGCATCAATGATCGCATCGCAGTCGCCGACAGCGATCAAAACACTCGCCGCCATGCATCGCTGACCAGCGCAACCGACGGCGCTGGAAACGACGTTTTTTGCCGTGATGAGCGGATCGGCATCCGGCACGACGATGAGGTGATTCTTGGCTCCGCCGAGCGTGAGCATGCGCTTGTTTGATGCGATGCCGCGATCATACACGGTCTTCGCGACCGCCGTGGAGCCGACAAAGGCGGCAGCGGCGATGCCGGGATGATCGAGCACGGCTTCCACGGTCTCGCGGTCACCTTGCACGACGTTGAAGACACCGTCAGGTAGGCCGGATTCCTTCAAAAGATCGGCCAGGAGCAGCGGCGTGAAGGGCACCTGTTCGCTGGGCTTTAAGATAAAGCTGTTGCCGCAGGCGATGGCCATCGGAAACATCCACATCGGCACCATCGCGGGAAAATTGAAGGGCGTGATGCCCGCGACGACACCGATGGGAAAGCGGCGCGTGTAACAGTCCACCCCAGTGCTGACTTCCAGAATCTCGCCCGCGAAAAGCTGCGGCAGGCTGGCGGCATACTCCACGATCTCGATGCCACGCGCGATGCCAGCGGCTGATTCCGCCTTGGTCTTGCCGTTCTCGGCAGTGACCTGCTGCGCGAGGCTGCTGATGTTCTTTTCGACGACTGCTTTGAATTTGTAGAGCACCTGCACGCGATCCTTCACCGGCACGAGGCTCCAGCTTTGGAAGGCTTTCTGGGCGGATTGAACGACTTGGTCAACGACGGTGGCATCAGCCACCGTGACGCTGCCAAGAGGCGCACCATCGACGGGTGAGGTGAGAGGGTTCAGTGAGCGAGAACCGGCTTCGACGCGGGTTCCGTGGAGGTAGTGGGTTGCTTTCATGAGATGAGTTGGAGGATGGATTGCACCACGGCCTGCGGTTCGCCGTCATTGGCAATGCGATGGAGGTCAGGCGTGATTTCGAGGGTGGCTAGCTGGCTGTCCAAAAGTGAAGCCGGCATGAAGTGTCCAGCGCGGGCCGTCATACGGGCAGCGATCGTGTCACGAGAACATTCGAGGAGGATGAAGCGGATGAGGTCTTGGTCATCATCCCCGCGCAACCAGGCCCGCAGGCCGGAATGCAGCGCGGAGCACGCCAATACGAGCTTTTTGCCTTCCGCGCGGGTTTCGACGATTCGCTGGCGCAACACAGCATACCAAGGTCGGCGATCCTCATCGGTCAATGGAATGCCCGCCGCGAGTTTGGCGCGATTCCGAGACAGATGATGATCATCTGCGTCCTCGAAAGCCGCTCCGAGCCTTGCCGCCAACATCGGGCCGATGAGCGACTTCCCGGCACCACAGACGCCCATGAGAATGTAGGCAGGGCAGGTCATGACGCGATGGAGGGTTGAAGCTGCGGGATGAACTCAGCCCCTCGCGAGGCGAGCGCGATGCCTCCGAGCAGTCCGGCTTTGTCGCCGAGTTGCGAAGCACGAACCTCGACATCCTCGGTGGGAAACATGCCCACTCTGGTGTGCAGCGTTCGACGCACCGGATCGAGAAGCAGGTCACCGAGTTTGGATACGCCACCGCCGAGGACGATCATGCGCGGGTGCAGGGCACTGACGATGTTCGCTGCGGCTATGCCAATCCACGCACCCATGCGCTCGATAGCGCGGCGCACCATCTCATCGCCTTCACTGGCGGCCTGGCCCACGGTGGCAGCGGTGATGCGATTCAAATCGCCGCCGCAGAGCTCGTGCAGGCGCGGCGCGTTGCCACTGAGCAGCAGTCGCACGCCTTCCGCTGCGAGCGCTGGACCGCTGGCGACCGTTTCCAGACATCCCTGGCTGCCGCAACTGCATGGCAGTCCATGCGGGTCCACGGTCTGGTGGCCGAGTTCACCTGCCGCATTCAGCGGACCGAGTCGCAGCCGCCCATCGAGCACCACGCCGCCGCCGACTCCCGTGCCGAGGGTGAAAAAGATCAGGTCGCGCACGGATTGACCATGGCCGAAGACCAGCTCGCCCAAACTGGCCGTGCGGGCGTCATTGAGCACATGCACCGGGAAACCGAGCGCCTCCTCCATCATCGCACGCACTTCGATGCCGCGCCATTGCGTGGGCATGTTGGGCAAAAAGCGCGTGGTGCCTGTGCCCACATCCACCAAGCCGGGGACGCCGATGCCCAGCGCCGATGGTTTCACTGCCGACTGCTCCGCCAGACTCCGAATGACCTCGATCATGCGTCTCACCACAGCCTCCGGCCCCTCATGCGAGCGGGTCGGCTGTTTGATCTCGGAAACGAGTGAACCATCGCCACGAGCCAGGGCTGCATGGATATTTGTCCCGCCGAGATCAATGCTGGCAAACACCGCAGACATCACGCAGCGGCTCCGATGAAGGGTGAAAGAACGTCACGCGCCACCCGCAACGCCCGCTGGCGGCCGGAGAGGGTTTTGCCAAAGGTGTCATCTTCGACTTCGATGCACACAGGACCGCCGTAGCCGGTTTCCATGAGCACGCTCATGAACGCAGCCCAGTCGATCTCTCCATAGCCGGGCAGGCGCGGCTGATGCCACTCCAGCGGCGGCGCGAGGATGCCGACCTGATTCAATCGCTCGCGATAAATCTTCACATCCTTCGCATGGAAGTGAAAGAGCTTGTCCTTGAACTCATGGAGGGCGCTCGTCGGCTCGATGAACTGAAGTGCGAAATGGGAGGGATCGAAGTTGAGACCGAAGTTTGGCGATGGGATGTCGCTGAACGCACGGCGCCAGATGGCGGGCGTGGTCATGAGGTTTTTGCCGCCGGGCCACTCATCCTGTGTAAAGAACATCGGGCAGTTCTCGATGCCGATGCGCACGCCGTAATTCTCCGCGAGCTTTACCAGTGGCACCCACACTTCGAGGAAGCGCGGCCAGTTATCGTCCACGCTGAGCTTCCAGTTTTTGCCAACGAAAGTGTTCACCGTGTTCAAGCCCAACAACGGCGCGGCGGCGATGACTTTTTTCAAATGCTCCAGCGCCACGGCGGCGGCTTCAGCCTCGGGGTCGAGCAGGTTCGGGTAGTAACCGAGCGCGCTGAACGAGACACTGTGTTTCGCGCAGAGGGCGTTCACATCATCCGCCCTTGCCTGGGAGAAATCCGTGACGTCCACATGCGTCACGCCCGCAAACTTCCGTTCCGCTTTGCCGACAGGCCAGGACATGACCTCGACGCAGGCAAAGCGCTCGGCTTTCGCAAACGCGAGCACTTCGTCGAGCGTGAGTTCAGGGAGAATGGCGGAGACAAATCCAAGCTTCATGATGGTGGTGAACGGTTAATTCAAAAGGGTGATCCAGCGACGCTCCCGGTGACTTTGCAGGATGGCCTCGCAGAGGCGCAGTTCCTCGTGCCCGGCGGCGGCGTCGGCAAAGAGTCCGTCGCTTTCGCCGCTGACGATGGCGGTGTAGATGCTGCGGTAGAGCATTTTGAAGCCGTCAGGAAAACCTTCCGCGTGACCGGCGGGGTAGTCGGTGTATCCGGCGGCGTCAGTAAACTCAGCGCTGGCGCGGAGCACCGCGGCATTGCCCGCATCGCGGCGACCATAATGCAGCAGGTCGGGATTCTCCGAGTCCCACCAGACGCCCTGTTTTGAGCCGTAGATCTCGACGCGGATGCAGTTCTTCCGCCCAGCGGCCACTTGGGACACCGCAAGGTTTCCGCGCGCCCCGTTGCCGTAGCGAAGCAGCACGCTGGCGAAGTCCTCCGTGTCCACGGGGCAGTCCACGGTCTCGGCGGGCGCGTCGTTTGAGAAGGTCTGCACCTCTCCTGCGGGGCGCTTGCGAGTTTGGTGAAAAGTGGCGAGATCGGCGAGCAGCTCAGTGACCGGAGCATCGAGGATGAATCCGACGGTATCCAGCCAGTGCGTGCCGATGTCGCCGACCGCGCGCAGTTCGCCGCTCTCGCTGGCGAGCACCCGCCAGTTGTAATCCGTCTCTTTCAGCAGCCAGTCCTGCATGTAGCTGCCGTTGACATGGATGATGTCGCCGAGGTCGCCACGGCGCACCATCGCCCGCATTTGCAGCACCGCCGGGTAGAAACGGACGTTGTAGTTCACCGCGAAGACCTTTCCCGATGCCCTGGTCGCCGCGACAATCTCCGCCGTCTCCGCCGTGGTCATCGCGAGCGGTTTCTCACACACGACATGCCTGCCTGCGCGCAGCGCGGCGAGCGACTGCGCATGATGGTGGCGGTTGGGCGAAGTGATATGTACCACATCTACCTCCGGGCAGTTCACGAGTCCCTCGTAGTCATGCCCTGTGAAGACCTGCGGAATGTCCCATCGCTCCGCCACCTCCCGCGCCCGCTCCGAACCACAAATGGCCGTGACCCGCACCCCCAGACGGCTCAATGCCTCAATGTGCACGGGCCCGATGAATCCGGAGCCGATGAGTCCTGCTCGAAGGTGGTGAATGGCGGTCATAAAGTGGCTAAGCCAATACTGTTATTGGCTTAGCCACTTGTCAAAATGATTTTTGCCTTGTTGGCTTGAGATCATGCGGCTTCCAATATTTGCCACCGGAGGAGAGGATCGGGGTTTTGCCGCCGCCGCAGAGGAAACCTTTTCTGCTCCAGAGAATCCAGCGGCACGGAGCGCATGGCGGGATCATTCGAGGATGAGGTGCAGAACGTCTTCAGGAAGGGTGAGCGTCAACTGGTCGGCTTCGCGTTGAAACTTGATCACCTTTGTCGCGTAGCCGTTTGCGTCGAGCGCGGTGGCTTTGCTGAGCTTCGGATTCTTCAGCGTGACGGTCATGCGCACCTTTTCCACCATCCATGGGGCTCTGCCGATGCTGTCGATCTTGCGGACGTTCTTGCCGGCCACCTCGCTTTCGCTCCAGCCTGCAGGTAGTGAGTTCGTGCCGCATTGGATGAGCACCCGACCTGACTCACGCAACGGCGCGCCGTCCATGCTCACGGCGACGCAGGTGCCGTAGTCGTTCCCGGACTTCAAGGTGAAGTCGGCGAGCGCGAACTCGCGCCGGGTCTTGAAGAACGCGGCGACGCCTTGGGCGCAGGGCGTGTTGAGCGTGAACCATCCGTCTTTCGTGTTGATCTCGTGCTCGCCGGTGTTGCTGCGGATGGCGCTGTCGCCCACGAAGCTCGTGATGTCCTCAATCTTCGTCTTCGATGCATCCGCGCCGTATTCGACTTCCACGGGGCCGACGAAGAATGCGCGCGCATCCGCCTTCTCAGGCTGGAAGCCCGCGCTTTCGGCCAGCACGGGGAGCTTCCGCTGCCACAGATCATCGAGTGATCGTGCCTCATGCACCACGGGCGCTCCCTGTTTGACGTAGCCCTTGCGTGCGATGAGCGCGGCGGCGGGAAACTGGCCGAGGCAGTCAGGATAGGCGGCGATGAACTTCTGCTGCGTGTCTTTGATGTAACCATTGCCGGACTGCGGCGGCTGCCACTGCTCCTGGTCGAAGGCGAACCACACGAAGGCATCGAAGCCGGTGAGCGATTGATACGCCGCGACGAGCAGCGGTGCCTCGCTGGCGGTGCTTGATGGAAAGGTCCACGACGACTCGGTGATGATGAAGGGCTGGTTCACCGGTAGCTTGAGTTGCAGCGGCCAGTCGAAGGGATTGGTGAGAAAGCTGCGGCTGTTGATCGTGTGGCCGGGCTTGATCGTCCAGTTCGACATGTCGCCCTCATGCGCGCCCGGGAAGTAGCGGTTCACACTCTGAATGTCCGTGGCAGTGTAGGTCCAGCGCAGCGCGTCATTGAGCCGCTCGGTGCTGGCGGTGTGCCAATTGCCCGCGCTGACGAGCTGCCGACAGCCGCACTCGTCGCGCAGGAAGGTGACGGTCTCTTGATGAAAATCAAACATCATGCGCGACCAGAACTCGGTCTGATCCGCGAGAAGCTGCTGCTGCGCGGGCGGCGCTTCCTTCGTCAGTTCGAAGATGTTCTTCAAAGAGTAGGGCTTGTCGCTGGCACCGCGCTTCTTGATCATCCAGTCGTTGAACTGCGCGTTGAGCATCGCGAGTGGCTTCTCTTTGAGATGCGAGATGGTCCAGAACAGCGTCGAGTCCTCGTTCTGAATCTGGATGATCGCCAGCGCCGGATCTTTCGCCAGCGGGATGCCCGTGTGCGGGTTCGGCGTGGTGAGCAGCTCGCGCAGCCAGCCTTTGTAGGCCGCCTTCATGCGCGGATCGAAGAACAGCAGCGCGTGCGCGTCGTCGGTGCCGAAGCCCATGCCTTCGGTGGGCTTGAAGGCGTTCGCCCAATACGGCGTGAGCATCGAGTAGATGCCTGCCTTCTTCATCGCAGCCACGAACTCCCAGATGTAGTCGCGCGTGAGCGGATCGAGCGCCTCGAGCTTTGCATCGGGTTTCTTCTTCGTGTCCGGGTTCAGCGAGGTGTGCATGCGCGCGAGATTCACACCATGCTTCGCGAGGAAGCGGGCGTGCTTTTCCAGGCTCGGCATCGTCTTCTCGCTCCACAGCGGCCTCGGCTGCCACGGCCGGTTTTCCAGCACAAAACTGCCCGCGGCCCAGAAGCGCAGTGTCCCCCCATCACCGCGCAGAAAGCCGCCCTTGCCATCCGTCTTCACCCAGCCGTGCTCACCGGCGGTGGTTTCGTTCATTGATCGCAGATCGAGTAACGCATCGCCTTTGAACTCATCGGCAGCAGGAGCGAAGGGAAAACGGGATGCGTCATCAGCAAAGCCAGAAACGGAGACGAGCAGGGTGGAGACAAACAGGAATAGCGACTTCATGAGAACGGGTAAATTGGCTTAGCCACTTGTCAAAATGCAATTTGCGCCGATTCTCACCCATGTCCGCCAACGGCACTTTTCACCAGCACCTCATCGAGGAACTCCGCGCCCTCATTCGTGAAGGGGATTTCGCGCCCGGCGCGCAGTTTCTCACCGAGCGCGACATCGCCGAGCGCTTCAAGACCAGCCGACCAACGGCCAACAAGGCGCTGAGCAGCCTTGTCTCGCATGGCTTGCTCGAGGTGCGGCGCGGGGCGGGCACCTTTGTGCGGGAGAGCGTGCTCGATTACGACCTGGAGCGGCTCGTGAGCTTCACGGACAAAGCCTTGGCCGCAGGCAAGAAGCCCGGCACGGAATTGGTCGAATACCGCAAGCTGACTGCCGCCGAGGCACCGCCCGCAGTAGCCACGAGTCTGAAAGTTCATGCAGACGAGCCGCTCATTTACATGGAGCGCATTCGCCTGGCCGACGGCAAGCCGGTTATCTATGAACGGCGGCACGTCGTGGCCAGCCTGTGCCCGAAGATGACGCGAACCGATGCAAAAAGTTCTCTCTACCGTTGCTGGACGGAGAAGTGCGGTCTCGAAATCACCGGTGCGGAAGAGGTCATCCATGCTGTCAATGCCACCAAAGCGCAGGCCGCCCACCTTCAGATTCCCGGCGGCACCGCATGCTTCGAGATTGTGGCAACGGGATTCGCCAACCACGAAAAGCCGCTCTGGCAGGAAACGACACTCTACCGCGCCGATGTGTATGAATTCCGCAACCGGATCAGCGGTCTCATCGCCTCGCACTCCGCGATGGGACGGATCAAAGGGTGACGGCCGAAGAAAACGGTGATGACCGACACAAATCGTCGTTTCATGGCTCCGGAGGAAATCGCACCGCCTATTGCGCCGCCCCCTTCACGCGCATTTTTACGGCATAGAGTCCAGTGCTCGCGGTGATGAAAAGTGTCTGCATGTCCCGGCCGCCGAAGCAGACATTCGCAGTCCATTTCTCCGGCACCTCGATGGTCTCGATGAGCACGCCCGCTTTGTCGTAAATCGCCACGCCTTTTGCGGCGAGGTAGAGACGGCCTTCCACGTCGAGCGTCATCCCGTCGGCTTTGCCGTCGCAGAACTTGCGCTCGTTCGTCAGCGAGCCGTCGGCTTGGATGTCGAATGCTTTGATGCCGCCGCTGGCGACATAGAGCGTCTTGCCGTCGGGCGTGCCGACCACACCGTTCGGGCCGATGGGGCCGGTGACGCGCTTGAGCGTCTTGCGATCTGCCGAGAGGAAATAGACAAATGCGCCGCCCTGCTCCGCGGGGCCGCGAGTCCAGTAGGGCCGCTTGAAAAACGGGTCGCTGAAATACACGCCGCCGTCGGGCCGCACCCACACGTCATTCGGCCCGTTAAGCAGCTTGCCATTGAAGTCCTTCACCACCACCTCGTGCTGCTTCGTGGCGGGATCGATCCGCCACAGCTCGTTATGCTCATCCGCGCACGCCCACAGCATGCCCTGCGCGTCAAAGCACAAGCCATTCGCACGACCGGCAGGCTCCAGGAAGATGCTGAGCTGACCGTCCACGCTCCACTTGTGAATGCGGTTATTCGGTTGGTCCGTGAAATAGACGTTGCCCTGCGCGTCGGCGGTCGGCCCTTCGGTGAACTTGAAGCCGTCGGACAGCTTTTCGAGGTTCGCGCCGGGCGCGATAGGTGATTGGGCGTGGATGCACGAACAAGCCGCGGTCAGGATGAGTGCTGTGAAACAGGCGAGGAAACGCATGGGTATTGGAGTGTTGGTTCTTGGTTCGTTGTTTCTGGTTTCTCAATGTCCCCTGTCCCGTCACCACGCCGTGCAATACAGCGCGATGATTTCCTCCGCGGTGGGCACGCGGGGGTTGTTCGCGGGACTGCCGGAGGCGAGCGCATCGGCGGCCATCCTGGCGACTTCGGCATCGAACCGCGTGCGGTCCACGCCATGGCATTTCGAAAGTCGCGGGAGTTCGAGGGCCGCGTTTAATTCGTCGAGCCAGGTGATGAGGAGGTCGCATGCTTGCGCCGCCGATGCACTGTGGTCCGCGCATCCCGCAGTGCGGGCAATGGTGGCGTAACGCTCCGAGGCGGCTCCGACGGAGAAGCGCGTAACGGTGGGCAGCAGAATGGCATTCGACAGTCCGTGCGGCAGATGAAAAACCGCGCCGATGGGACGGCTCATGCCGTGGACGAGCGCCACGCTGCTGTTCGAGAATGCCATCCCGCCGAGGGTGGCGGCGAGCATCATGCCTTCGCGCGCGGCGTGATTCTGCGGCTCGCTCCACGCGGTGCGCAGATGGCGGGCGCAGAGTTCGATGCATTGCAGGGCGAGCGGGTCGGTGAGTGCGTTCGCTTTGCGCGAAACGTAGGCCTCGATGCCGTGCGTGAGCGTGTCCACACCGACGGCGGCGGTCAGGCCCTTCGGCATGGAGAGAGTGAGTTCGTAATCCACGATCGCGGCGCGCGGCAGCAACGGCGCGCTGAGCATCATCATCTTCACCGAGCGCGTGGTGTCGGTGATAACGGCGACTTTCGTCGCTTCGCTGCCGGTGCCCGCAGTCGTCGGGATGGCGATGAGGGGTAGGCCGGGTTTGCTGATCTTGTGCAGGCCCATGAACTCGGGCAGCGGCTGCGGGTTTGTGGGGCGGATGGCGATGACTTTGGCCGTGTCAATCGGCGAGCCACCGCCGACGGCGACGATGGCATCCGCGCGATGTGCTTCCAACGCGGCAACTCCGGCGGCGACGTTCCCATCGGTCGGATCGGGCTGCACGGCGTCGAAAATCGCGACGCTCACTCCGGCCTGCCTCAGCAGTTCGACGATCTCGCCGGTCACACCGAGTTGCGCGACGCCGGGGTCTGTCACGACGAGCACGCGCGTGCCGCCGAGTTCGCGCACGAGGGCGGCAAGTTGCCTGCGGCAGCCGCCACCGTGCAAAATCGTGGCGGGGACATCGAAACGGCGGAGGATGGATTCGTGGGCCATCGCTTTAGAAATTACCGGCGCGTTCCTCGTAATGCGTGGGCTTGTGATGCAGCGGCATTCCGCGTTGCAGCCAGTCGGCATTCCAACGGATCATCGTTTCGAGATTGATGACCGGATCACCAAACAGACTGCGCGCCTCCGAACAGTCGTTGTGCCAGGCAGTCGCTTGACCGGTGCCGGTGAAGATGGGCTCCTTGCCAAAAATTTCGCCGAAGCGCAACGCGGCGGCCCGCACGTTCGTCGTCTGCGGCGTGCCGATGTTGATGGCGCGCGCGGGCACCGTGCCGTGACCGAGGCAGCGCAGGATGTGCGAGATGGCATCGCCCTGCCAGATGCAGTTCGCCACGCCGGTGCGGATGTCGATGGGCGTGCCGCTGCGCACCCACTGCGCGATGTCGTGCAGCACGCCGTAACGGCAATCGATGGCATAGTTCAGCCGCGCGAGGCGCCCGGGGCTGTTCGTCTTTTGGGAGAAGTATTGGAAGACACGCTCGCGGGCCACGCAGCCGTTGGCATACTCGCCGAGCGGCGTCGGCGGCGTATCGTCGGGCTTCGCGCCCGCACCAGCGACGGGTGTGAAGGGATAAACGCAGAGCGTCGAGAACGCGACGAAGCGGGTGCCACGGAATCGCTCGGCGACATACGCGGGCACGACGGCATTCATCGCCCAGGCGAAAGGTTCGCCGCCGGTGACACCGAACTTTTTCCCCGCCATGAAGACGACGTTCGCCACCTCCGGCAGGCGCGCGACGGCTTCGCGATCCAGGAGATCGCACGCGATAGTCTCGACGCCGGCCGCTTCGAGCCGGCGTTTCACATCCGCATCCGAAAAGCGCGCCACGCCGATGACGCGCTTCCTCGGAGCCGCGCGTTTCGCCATCATGGCGAGCGTCGGCCCGACTTTGCCTGCGACGCCGAGAACGAGGATGTCGCCGTCGAGTTTGTCAAAGTCTTCGACCAACCCGCGCGTGGGTGTGGACATGAAATCTTCGAGGTGTGTCTCGTCGCGGAAGTGGTCGGGCAATGTTGTGTCTTCGATGGTTGGGATCGGTGTCATGGTGGTCAGGCGTCCAGCCAGCGTTCGAGATTCGTGGCGACAAACTCGTCGTCGATGAGGTGTGGATACGCGGCGCACACGCGGTCGATCTCCTCGCGCTGTCCGGGCGAAAGGACTTCATCGCGTTTGAGCGTCCAAATGCCTTCGAGCAGGCCCTGGCGGCGGAGGATTTCATTCACGCCGGGGATGCTGCCGGCGTAGCTGTGCGCGGGATCAAAGAGCGCGGCGTTGGCATCCGTGATCTGAGCTGAGAGCGTGAGCAACTCGGGCGTGATCGGCTCCGCGCCATCGGCGACACGGAGCAGGCGCTCGTGCAATTCCACGGCGCGCTTCGTCCAGCATGCCCACTGGCCGAGCAGCCCGCCACGAATGCGCACCGTGCGCGCCGACTCGGGCGGGCCAAAGCGGAACGGCGTGATGAAGTCGTAGAGAATGCTGTCATCGTTGCCGGTGTAGAGCGTGATGTCGTTCTCGCGCCCGGCATCGGCCAGAGCGCGCGTGACGTCCACCGTGCCGTAGCGATCAAACGGCGCGATCTTGATGCCGACGATGTTTTCGATCTCCACCAGTTCGCGCCAGAAAGCATACGGCAGCGTGATGCCGCCGATGCCTGTGGGCAGGTAAAAGCCGAACATCGGCATCACCTGCGCCAGCTCGCGCATGTGGTGAATCATCTCCTGCTCCATTGCCCCGCCGAACGCCGCCATCGAAGCGATGCCGAAGTGATAGCCCAACTCGCGCGCCGTCTCCGCCTGCCTCAGCGCGTCTGCCGTGCGTCCGTTGAAGCCGGCGATCTTCGCAACGGTGCGACCGGTCTTCGCCGCATAGCGGTCGATTTCATCCGCGCACACCCGCAACACCGGCTCAAAAAGATCAATGCCCGGTGTCCGAATCTCGAACTGCGTGAAGTGCATCCCTACCGCGATGCCGCCCACGCCAGCGTCGATGTAATAGCGCATTAGCGCCCGTTGACGGCGCTCGTCGAACTGACGTCTCGAGTTCAGCGCGAGGGGAGTCGCCGGAATGACCGTGCCGCGACGGATGATGTCGAGCACGGCAGGAGGAAGGTCGGTGCGTTTCATGGAGATCAAAGCGCGACGGATTCAAAGTCATTCATCGGCAACTCCGCCGCGACGCCGAACGGCGCCGCATTCACTGAGCCGAGATTTAGCTCGCCGCCGCGCACGTCCAATCGCGCAAAGCCATCGAGCCGCGTGTAGAGATCGCCGTGCTTCGTGAGCATCGCCTCGCTAATCGATGGCGGGAAGACAGACAAGCCACGGAAATAGTGATGCCCGTTGCGCTCCACCGAGGCATTGCCGAGCGCCGCGTGCGCCGCGAGGTCTTGCAGCAGCGCCACGGGGCCGATGTTCACGAGGTCTTCACCGCTCATCTGATGGCGCTGCGTGCCGCCGACAATGTTTCGATGATTGATGAGGCAGCGATGAATCGCTCCCTTCATCACGCCTTTGCAGTTTTTGTGACTCGTGCCCGCGTAGCCGAGTTCCAGCGCCAGTTCGAGATCGCCGATTTCCGCGTCCGATTCATCGATGATCATCGGCGGTCCGCCCTGCCATTCCTTGATCTTCGCGATCTTCGGATCGAGCGCCACGGATCGGTAGAGCGGCTGCTCGATGAAGATGAGCTTTTCAAAGAACGCCCTCAGCGCCTCATCGCCTTGGATGCGCTCCCACAGATCGACGAACTTCGGGAACTCCTTGTATTGCTCGTTGCCATCCAGCGTGAACGCGTAGTCGTGTCCGCAGTGTTTCGTCACGACCTCTGCGATCTGCCGCAGCCGGTTCAGGTCCACGTCCACATCGCCGCGCACCTTCAGCTTGAAGTGATGCAGGCCGTAGAACTTCACGCAGTCCTCCAGCGTCTGCGGGAGGCCATCCGCCAGCGCCTCGCCCGCCGGAACGTCCGCCGCAGTCAAGGGATCGGACAGGCCCACCGTGTGGCGCGCGATCACCTTCGCCAGCGGTTGCTCCGGCAGAAACTCGCGCGCCTCGCGGCCCGCCAGCTCGGAATGGATCACGCCGAGATACATGCCCGGTAGGTTCTCGCGCAGCAGCGTGGAAAAGTTCACGCCATGCGCGCGGGCCAGCGCATCCAGCATCGTGCGCTCCACCATGCTCACACCAAAGTGGGCCAGCAACGGCGGCAACCCACGCTCCGCCGCCCATGGCATCTGCGCAGCGTAAAGCTCCCGCCAAAAATCAAACGCGCTCCGGGCGGGAATCTCCCGCGCAAAAGCCACCGCCTGCCGGATCACCAGCAGCAGTTCATCCAGCTCCTGCTGCGCGCTTTTGTCCGGCGACTTGTCGAACCATTTCGGCAGCAGCCCTTCCGCGGCGATTCCCGTCACCACCTTTCCGCCGATCTCGAAGCTGCCGTGCAGAAACACATGCGGCGCCTCGGTCATCACGGCGATGCCGAAACGAAAGGGCATGCGGGTTTTCGTGCCGGTGCGATGCAGCGTGGCCTCAACGAGGCGGAGTTTGGAGGGTGTCATGGTGCGGTGATTGTGATTGATTAAGTCCTAACGCTGCGGCGCCGTTTGCGCCAAGGGAACTTGGGCGGGATGCATGAGGTAGGCGATAAGGTCGCGCACTTGATCCGGCTGAAACACCAGCAGCAGTCCCTCTGGCATCATGGACAATGGCGAGACCTCCTGCTTGACGATCTCGGAGCGCTCAATCGTGAGGGGCTCCGTGGGCGTGCGCAGCGTGAGCGTGCGCTCATTGGTCTCCGCCACAATTCCGCCGAGGACGCGGCCATCTTTCAGCGTGAGCGTGCTCATGCGGTAGTCGGCAGGGACGACGGCGCTGGGATCGACGATGTTTTCCAGCAGGTAATCCAGATTGGCGCGGCCTGAACCGGTGAGGTCCGGGCCGATCCGGCCGCCGCTGCCATACATCGTGTGGCAGGCACCGCAGATGTTTTGAAAAAGCACGCGGCCCTGGCTCAGGTCGGCTTTCGCGAGCACGGCGGGCGTCAGTTTTGTCTTCAGAGTCTGGATGAGCTGTCGCTTGTCCTCGGTGGACTCACGCAGTTCGCCCCACACTTCGGTGAGCTTCTTTGTCAGCTCTTCGTCGCCGAAGGCGCGTATCTGCCGTGCTTGGAAGGCGGTGATGTCCGCGCGGGGTATCTGTGTTTTCGCTTCGCCGACGTTTGCCAGCATCGCCTTTGCATAAGCGGCACGCGAGAGGAGGAAATCCATCACGGCAGGACGGTCTTCCGGATCGAACTTGCGATAGTCCGCAGCGAGGCGCTGGCCGAGGGAGGGGTCATTCACCAACGCCAGCCCGCGCACGGCGATGCTGCACAGCCGCTTGGTATCGAGGAGCTGGGTGCAGAGCTTCTGCAAATCCGGCGGACGGTTTGCGATCAATGTCTCCAGGGCGGCCCGCCGCTGGGCGAATTCCGCTCCGGGATCGAGCGCGGTCTTTTTCACATCATCGAGCGCGCGGCCATCGCCGAAAAGAATGCTGAGGTCCCGCACCAGATCCTTGTGCGGCGACTTCGCGGCGACCGTCTCCCACGAGGCGGGTTTCGGAGCTTTGTGCCAGCCTTTGAACGCAGCGGCCATGCCTTCGAGCACCGCGAGCTGCCGCCACGGCGCGTCCGAATCCACAGTTCCAAGCAGCAATTCGCTGAGCGGTTCCGGCTGCCGTTCGAGCTTCATCGCGAGGCAGCGCGCGGCCCAGCGAACGGTCTTCGGCCAGGTGCAGACTTTCGTGATCGCGACCAGCGCCGTTGGGTCCGCCTCGGCCAGAGGGATGAGCCCGAACCAAACCATCGCCGGAAGCTGCGCGTCGTCGGCATCCTCGCTGTGCGAGACGAGCGCGGCGGCGAGTTCCGCGCGCTTCGCCACCGGAAGGCGTTGCAGGGTGGACGAGAGCGAAAGCCGCACCAGACCGGATGCGTCCTCTTTCGCGAGCTTCACGAAGAGCACGAGCGATTCATCGTCGCTCGGATACATGGCGTCCTTGCGCGGGCCGACGATGGTATCCAGCGGCCAGAAGTCCGTGAGCAGGCGAACGGCCCACACGCGCACATGCTCGTCGGTATCCTGCAAAAGTCCGCGCAGCATCTCCGGCGTCGCGCGACCCTCTCGATATTGTTTCCACAGCGCGGGCAATTTGCCGGGGCCGTTCATGCAGGCAGGCGTGAGCATCGCAACGGGCGGCTTCGGCTCGCCGTAGCTGACCTTGTAGATGCGCCCGCTGGTTCGATGCACGCCCGTGTGTTCGTGGCACTCGCCGATGTCGCTCCAGTCGAGCACGAAGGCATTGCCGTCCGGCCCGGCGCTGATTTCGAGGCCGCGAAACCAAGGGTCCGCGCTGAGCAGGAAGTCAGGCTCATGGCGTCCGACGTAGCCGCAACCGAGGCGCTCCAGGCGATCCATGTTCGCGCGGCGTCCATGCATATTCAGCGTGAAAAGTTTGCCGCGATAGTTCTCCGGCCACGTGTCGCCTTGGTAAATCATCATGCCGATGTGTGCGTGGCCGCCGCCGAAATCGTTGGCCTTCCCATCGCGCGAGTTCGCCCAAGTGCCTTTCGTATCAAAGTGGTAGTGGTCGGCGATGGTGTCGAGCCGCTCGAACACGCCGGGATTCGGCGATGGCCGTGAGTCATGCAGATGTGCGCCCGGCATCAGATGCCAGAGATGGCCGGTGACGGTGTTGATGAAGAACATCTCACCATTCGCATCCCAATCGTGTCCCCACGGATTTGTGGTGCCATGCGTGAGCACCTCGACGATTTTTCGCGCTGGATGATAACGCCAGATGCCGCCTTTCATCGGCACGCGCAACTCATCCGGCGTGCTCGGCAAACCCAGACGCCCCGGACAGGAGTGGCCGCACCGACCGTAGAGCCAGCCATCCGGCCCCCAGCGCAGGCCATTGGCAAAGTTGTGATAGTTGTCCTTCGCCACGGTGAAACCATCGAGCACGACCTGCGGCGGACCGTCCGGCACATCGTCCCCATTCGCGTCCGGGATGAAGAGCAATTGCGGCGGACACATGAGCCACACGCCGCCGCGACCAGTCTCGACGCTGGTCAGCATCTGCACTTCATCCGTGAAAATCTTGCGCGATTCCGCGCGGCCATCGTTGTCCGCATCTTCGAGGATGATGACGCGGTCGCGCAGCCCGAGGTCGAAGCGTTTGGCCTTTTCGGCATAGGTGTAATTTTCCGCCACCCACATGCGTCCCCGCGCATCCCAGGCCATGGCGATGGGATTCTGCACGTCCGGCTCCGCGGCGAACACGCTGACCTTGAACCCAGGAGGCACCTGCATCTTCGCCGCCGCCTCCGCGGCAGGCATGAGCGGCGTCGTGGTGTCGGGCTCCGTGTTATACGGCTGCGGGAAGTCCGAAGCCTTGGCGCATGTGGCCGCAAAAAGAGCGAGACAAGCGAGGCGCTTCATTTTGATGGTTCGGGTTTCATCTGTTTCACAATCTCCTCGCGCGCCACGACGCCGACGCGTTTAGCCCAGGCCTCGAACTGGCTTTGCATGGTCTTCACACGCTCGGGCTGGCTTGTGGCAAGGTCGCTCGTTTCGCCGGGGTCGGTAGCAGTGTCGTAAAGTTCCCACACTCCCGTGCGTGGGCCGGCGGTGGCGATGCCGCCGTCCCCTGCGGCGGGGCCGTAGCCGCGCACGAGCTTCCAATCGCCCTGGCGCATGGCTTCGTTGCCCATCCGTTCCCAGAACAGCGTGCGGTCCATGGGCAGCGTGGCGAGTTCACCGCGCAGCGCAGGCAGGAGGCTCGTGCCTTCGAGCGGCTGCACGGGATGATTGGCAAAGGTGCGCGGATGCTTCGCAGCGGCGGCTTCCAGACAAGTCGGGAACAAGTCCATGATGTGCGCGGGGCCGGGCACGATTTTGCCGCGCTGCGACGCCGGGATGCCTGCGGGCCAATGCGCGATGAGGGGCGAGGCGATGCCGCCATCATGCACCCAGACTTTGAATTTGCGGAAAGGCGTGTTGCACACCTGGCCCCAGAGCGGGCCGCGCACTTCGTCGGAGCCGTTGTCGCTCAGGAACAGGATGAGCGTGTTGTCGAACTGGCCGCGGCGGCGCAGCGTCTCGACGATGCGGGCGAGGTTCTGGTCCACGCGGTCGATCATCGCCGCGTAGTTGCGCATCCACAGTTCGTTGCGCTCGCTTTTGGCGTGTTTGGCCTCTTCGGTGACGGTCGGGTCGAGCTGGGGCAGACGCGCGGAGTCGGGGATGAGGCCGATTTGTTTCAATCGCTCAAAGCGTTGCTGGCGGATGGCATCGGGTCCGGCGCGATAGGTCTCCACATACTTCGCCACGTCGCTCTCGTGCGCCTGGAGCGGCCAATGCGGCGCGGTAAATGCCAGATAGCCGAACCATGGCCGCGCGGTGTCGGATTCCTCGATGAAACGCAGCGCGTGGTCCGTGAAGGTGTCGGTCGTGTAGAAGTCCGGCGGCAGTTTCTCGACCTTCTTGCCGTTGAACACGAACTTCGTGATGGGTCCCTTCTTTTGCCATGAGCGGTAGCCGGTGAAATGCTCGGAAGCGCCGCTAATGAGCGCGAAATGCCGGTCGAACCCGCGCTGGCCCGGCCAGCAGGACTCATCCTGACCGAGGTGCCATTTCCCGGACATGAAGGTCTGGTAGCCCGCCTCGCGCAGCGACTCCGGCAGCGTCACGACACCCTCCTTCTTGAATCCGAGATACGCCGGCGAGCCGATGCGCCTCCACATCTCGCTCGCCGCGCCCTGTTCGTTCATATCACCCACGCCGGCCTGATGCGGATACAGCCCGCTCATGAGCGAAGCGCGCGAGGGGCAGCACTGCGCGCAATTGTAGAACCGCGCCAGCCTCACGCCACCCGCCGCCAGCGCATCGAGTGTCGGCGTGCGCACCTCTCCGCCATAACAGCCGAGGTCCGAGTAGCCCATGTCGTCCACCATGATGAGGAGGATGTTCGGCGGCGTGGCGGTTGCCGTAGAGACGATGACTAGGAAGATGAGAGAGATGATCTGGCGCATAAATGAAGGACGAATGAGAAGGAGTTTTCTGACAGGCGGAGACGGTTGAACCGCAGAGGGCGGACGGCCGCAGAGGAGGAATATGGCTGGGCGTTTCATTGGGGTGGCTTTGCTTTTTCAATCGTTCGGAAACGGCACCGGGTTGCCGGTGACCCGGGCAACTGGCATCGGGGCGCGGGCATCTTTCAGGAGTCCGGTCATTTCAGTTGCCAGCGCCTGCACCCGGTCGGGCTGATGCTTGGCAAGGTTGTTTTCCTCGCCGAGATCATGGGCGAGATCGAACAACTCGAAGCGCTGGTCCGTGTGGTAATAAATCAGTTTCCAATCGCCCCGGCGAATCGTGCTGCTCGGCCCCATGCCCGGGCCTTCGACAGGACTCGAATTGCCGAGCGGCCCCCAGAAGTTCGGAAAATGCCACAGCAACGGACGGTCAAAGGCGGCATCGGTGCGACCTCGAAGCAACGCGCCGAGATCGAGTCCATCGCGCACGGCCATCGCCGGGACCGTGGATTGGGCCGCGTTGAGAAGGGTCGGAAACCAGTCGTAGATCATCACTGGTGTGTGACATTCGCTCGCGGGCGCGGTGACACCCGGCCAGCGCACGAGCAATGGGACCCGGATGCCGCCTTCGTGATGGGCACCCTTGCCGCTGCTCAAAGGCGCGTTGTGGGTATGCGGCGTGCGCATGTCGCCGCGATGGGCGTGGCTGACGGCACCGTTGTCGGAAGTGAAAACTACCAGGGTGTTATCCGCGACACCGAGATCATCGAGAAGCGCAAGCAGATCGCCCACGCTCTTGTCCATTCCTTCAAGCAGCGAGGCGTAGGCCGACTCGATTTCATCCAGACCGGCTTTGCGGTATCGCGGCGCAAAGCGCTCATCCGGCTCGATCGGTGTGTGCGGCGCGTAGTGCGCAAAGTAGCAGAAAAACGGCTGCTTCTCGGCCACCACCGCGCGAATCTCCCGCGCCGCTTCCAACGTCAGCGCTTCGGTGAGATGAATGTCCCGTCCGAAGTAATGATCGAGATCCCAGGCCCGCCAAGGCCCGTTCGGGTGCTTCTTCGCGCCGAAGTGTTCCTTCCCGGAGTAGCTCCCGCAACCGCCCGCGTCTCGGCCGCCGATGCGCACGTCGAAGCGGAAGACCTTCGGGTCCGCGCCGGGAGTGCCCGCCGCGCCGAAGTGGCCTTTGCCAAAGTGCATGGTGCGATAACCCGCCGTCTTCAGCAGTGCCGGAAGCGTCTGCGGCTCAACCGAATGCGGACGCCCGGTCCCGGTTGGTTGCAAACCGTTCCAATTCCACGCCGCATGGCTTAGCGTCGGATGCGGTAAATCGGGCGTCGGTTTGTCACCGCTGACGTGCGTCCACTGCGTCACGCCGTGCCGTGCCGCGTTCTGCCCGGTGAGAAGACTGACGCGTGTGGGTGAGCACACCGCGCAAGAATACGCCTGGGTGAACTTGATGCCTTCCCGCGCCAACCGCTCCAGCGCGGGCGTGCGATAGCGGTCGTTCCACTTCGTGCGCTCCTTCGCGAATGCAACGCTCGTGTCCTGCCAGCCCATGTCATCGGCGAGAATGAGGAGGATGTTCGGCGGCACGGCGGATGCCACAGAGACGATGAACAGGAAGATGAGAGCGATGAGCTGGCGCATCATGAAGGACGAAGGAGAAGGCGTGGTTTCCAACAGCAATAGGCACTCACTGCGCCGTCCAGCCGCCATCCACACTGAGGGTGGCTCCGGTGACGTAGCTGGCGGCTTCGCTGGCGAGGTAAATGGCCGCGCCCTGGATTTCTTCGAGGCGTGCCCAGCGCTTCAACGCAGTGGCACCGACGACGAATTTCTGCCCGTCCTCGCTGTCGGCGATGGCTGTGTTCATCTCGGTCAGAAACGGACCTGGGCAGATGGCGTTCGCGGTGATGCCATCGGCGGCGGCTTCGAGCGCCAGCGTGCGCGTCATCTGGATGACGGCGCCCTTGCTCGCGGTATAAGGCGTGCGGCCCGCGAGTCCGATGAGTCCGAGGGCGCTGGCCAGATTGATGATGCGGCCCCATTTCCGCGCCCGCATCCCGGCGAGCACGGCGCGGCAGCAAAGCCAGGTACCGCGCACATTCACGCGCATCACTTCATCGAACTGCTCAGGCGTCAGTTCCGCGATGGGAGCGCGGATGTTGATGCCCGCGCTGTTGATGAGGATGTCCACTTTGCCCAGTTCGCGCTCGGCGGCGGCGAGCATGGCGTCCACTTGCTCGGGTGAAGTCACGTCCGCGCCGTGACCTGTCGCCTTGCGGCCAAAGTCGTGTGCGATGTTCGCGGCGGCGGCTTGCGCTTCGTCGAGGTGACGGCTCACCAGCATCACATCAGCGCCAGCGGAAGCGAGTCCGGCGGCCATCGCGTGGCCGAGGCCCTTCGAACCGCCGGTGATGAGCGCGGTGCGCCCGGTGAGGTCGAAAAGCCGGATGCCCGGCAGTGGTGTGGTTTCGTTCATGGTTTCGTTGCGTGTTGAAGAGCCCGTGCTGCTTCGTGGAAGGATGCGGTGGAGAGTAAGGGGAGGAGGAGCAGGGTGCGGCGATTCATGGTGGTGGTTGGCTGAACAATCGTCAGGCCCTTCAGCGTCCCGGTGGAGGTGCCGAAGGACTTGTCGTCCATGCCGAGCTGGTGCGGCACGCTGAGGTAGAGATTGCTCAGCGGCACGGTGCCGGGCTCAATGGTGAGGTGCCGGCCGTGCTTGAACCGGCCTCCGACCAGGAGGACGGGGAGGTCTTTGTTGCTGTGGCTGGGACCGCTGCCGAGGTCGGAGTAGCCCATGTCGTCCACCATGATGAGGAGGATGTTTGGCGGCGCTGCTGCGTGGGACGCGGCTGTGAACGACGAAAGAAGCGCGAGGAGGATGAGGATGCGTTTCATGGGTTCACTTGTTTTTGTTCGTTCGCTTCTTCGAGATGCCGATCGGGGTGGCGATGTAGCTGTCGTCATCCTGCTTGCCATATTTGGAACGGCGGTCGCGTTCGTGGAGGTCGGTGCTGGCGAAGGTGCCTTCACGCACGGGTTCATGGGCGGCGGTGGCGAGGGCGGTGAGCTTGGCGAGGATGTCGGGTTGCGCGGCGGCGAGGTCTTTGCTCTCGCTGGGATCGCTGGCGAGATCGTAGAGTTCCCAGGTCTTTGCTTTGTCCGGTTTCACGGCACGCCAGGTGCCTTGGCGAATGGCGGTCCAGCCGTAGTTTTCCCAATAAAGGTAATCATGCACTTTTTGCGCGGCGTTTTGGCCGGTGAGAGTGGGTAGGATGGAAATGCCATCCACTTTCTCCGGCACGGTGGCCTTGGCGGCTTCGGCAAAGGTCGGCAGCAGGTCGGGGAAGTAGGCGAGGAGGTCGCTGTGGCTACCGGGGGCGATTTTTCCAGGCCAGCGGGCCACGAAGGGCACACGCAGGCCTCCTTCATAAAGCGTGCCTTTGTTGCCGCGATACTCGACGCCGGTCTCGGGGTGTTTGTTGGCGGAATGCACGCCACGCGGATGTTGCGGGGTGACAAAGTAGTCCGCGCCGCCGTTGTCGCCGCTGAAGCAAACGAGCGTGTTCTGCTCGATGCCGAGTTCTTTGAGCAGCGCGAGGATTTCGCCGACTTGGCGGTCGAGCATCGTCACCATCGCAGCGTAACGACGCGCATCGGCAGGCCAGTCCTTGTCCTTGTAGAGTGCCAAAGCAGGGTCACTGTCGGGTATGTGAAAGCTTCCATGCGGCGGGTTGTAAGGCAGGTAGGCGAAGAAGGGCTTCGTCGCGTTCTCGCGGATGAACTTCTTCGCGCCGTCGTGGATGACATATTGGGCGTAGGTCGCGGGGTTGTTGCGGTCTTTGCCGTCATTGCCTGCCAGCGGCACCTCGGCGCTGTTTTGAATGAGATACGGCGGATAATAGGTGTGAGCGTGAACTTGATCGTAGTAACCGAGGAAGACATCGAAGCCATGCTTTTCCGGCACACCCGTGGAGCCACGTCCGCCGCAACCCCATTTGCCAAAGCCACCCGTGGTATACCCCAGCGGCTTCAGCATAGCCGCGATGGTCGTCTCATCCGCACGGAGAGGCGTGCCGCCGCCGTTCGCCCGCACGGAACTGTGACCACTGTGCTTGCCGGTGAGAAAGCAACAGCGAGTGGGCGCACAGACCGAGGAGCCGCCGAACATGTTTTTGAAAACCATGCCCTCCGCCGCCAAGCGGTCGAGATTCGGCGTCTGGAGGGTCTTGCCGCCCATGAACGCGGGTTCGTAGTAGCCGAGTTCATCGGCCATGATGTGGATGAGATTGGGCCGAGTATGCCGCGAATCAAGTTGCTGAAGGATGACCTTGGCAACCTGCTGAGCTAGTTTCTCGCAACCATCTTCATTGAAATGGACATTGTCAGGCCCAAGCTGAAACTTTTTCAAATCCGGCAGCATGAGGGCATGCAGATCGTTCACTGCGACCTGATGCTTCTTCATCACTCGCAGGGCAGCATCCTGATACTCCTTTTCAACAGATGGAGTGATTTGAACCTGCCTATTGAACCGGTCCCGCATCGCTTTCTCCGGCTCTGGACACGCAGGTGTTGTCGTGGCCCAAATCAACTTGGCCCCTGTCTTCTTCATGCGGGACACCAGCAGCTCAAGTCGCTCTTCATACTTTGCTGGCGAGCGGTCTTCGTTGAAATACTCCCAGCCATACATGTCCCAGAGACCCCAGTTGAAATGGATGATGTCCCACTTTCCACCGCCCAGCCACTCGTCGATCTTTTTCAAGCCCCAGCCTGTGTATTGAGCGTTCTTGTCATTCAAGCTGACCTCTGCTTTGCCAGCTAGTAATTGCTGGACGCCCTTTCCGTAACCGCCACGAATCGAGTCGCCGATTAACAGCACGCGGGGTAGCGGCTTTGCTGGTTGCTGCTCTTGCGATAGGGTTTTAACGCCGCCAGAGATTATGAAGGTTGCCGCTGCGACTAGGGAGACGATGCGCCAATGGGTCATTCGATTTTCGGTCATGATTGTGTTGTGCAAAAGATGGAGTCACCCGAGCGTGAGCGCGCCGGTGCTGTCGCCGAAGCGGTCGAGTTTGGTTCCGGCGAGTTGGGCGGTGGTGACGAAGAGATTCGCCATCGGCGTTTCGTCCTTCATGCGCAGGTAGCGGCCGCCGGTGAGTGCGCCGCCGGCGTGACCGGCCACGATGCAGGGCAGGTCGCCGTGGTCGTGTTTGCGGCCGTCGCCCATGGCGCTACCGAAGGTGATGAGGCAGTGGTCGAGCAGCGTGCCTTCGCCCTCGGGGATGCTTTGCAGTTTGCCGACAAAGCGGGCGAACTCCTCGGTCATGAAGCGGTCGATTTTCTGAATCTCCGCCTCCTGGCCGCTGCTGTGGGTGAGCTGATGATGGCCGGAGGTGATGCCGAGATGGTCATAGACGCGGTTGGTCTGCGCGTTGGCCGTCATGAAGGTGATGACGCGCGTGGCATCGGTCTGATAGGCGAGCGCCATGAGGTCATACATGAGGCGGATGCGCTTCACGGTGTCGGCGGGGTCGGCCTCGGGACGGCTGGTGCCGGGCACCTCGATGGGCGGCAGGCTGGCCATTTGGTCGATTTGCTTTTCCACGGCGCGGACGCTTTCAAAATACTCGTCGAGCTTGCGGCGGTCGCTGCCGCTGACCTGGCGCTGGAGGCGCTTCGCGTCATCGGCGACGAAGTCGAGCACGCTCTGCCGCGCGGCGGAGCGGGCGCGGAGACGCTCGCCCTCATTGCCGCTGGCACCGAAGAGGCGGTCAAAGGCGCGGCGCGGGTTGATTTCGATGCCGTTGGGCTGCGTGGCGCTGCGCCAGGAGATGTTCGACATGTAGATGCAACTGTAACCGGAGTCGCAACGGCCTTCTTTGCGGCTCGGCTCGGTGCCCAGTTCCAGCGAGGGCAGGCGCGTGTGCTGGCCGATTTGGCGCGCGATGACTTGATCGATGGAAACGCCGGCGTAGATGTCTTTGCCGCCGGTTTTCTTCGCCTGCACGGCGGTGAGGTAGGTCGCGCCGTTGCGGGCGTGGTCACCACCGGTGTCGCCGTTTTCGCGGGCCTTGTCGTGGGCCAGATTGCCGATGAGGGTGACGTGCTCGCGGACGGGAGCGAGTGGGGCGTTGGTCTGATTGAAATGGAAATCGCGGCCCTCGCCCTGTGGCGTCCAAAAATCGCGCACCATGCCGTTGGGGAAGAATATCCAGCCAAAGCGCAGCGGAGGTTTCGCTGCTGCGGTGGCGGCGTGGAGCGATTCGAGGAAGGGCAGGCCCACCAGCGCGCCGAGGCCGCGCAGGAAGGTGCGTCGTGAAGTGAAATGCTGGTTCATGGTTTTGAATCGTAGTTTTGAGTTTGCGTGAATCGAAACGGACGGCTCATCGCGACCTCGCGCACGAGGTCGCGGAAACGAAAGCCGCCCGGCTTGGTCTGGCGGACGATTTCATCCAGCGCCACGCGGTCGTAGTATTCGACACCGCGCCCGAGGGCGAAGGTGAGCAGCTTGCTGCTGAGGTGCCGGATGAAATCCTCATCACGGCGGGCAAGGATGCCGATGAGTTCCTGCGGTGACTTGAAGGCTTTGCCGCCCGGCAAATCGCCGCTGGCGTCAATCGGCCGCCCTTGGTCGGTGTCGCGCCATTTGCCGATGCCGTCGAAGTTCTCCAGGCCAAAGCCGATGGCGTCCATGGTGCGGTGGCAGGAGACGCAGGTGGGATTCACGCGATGCTGCACGAGCTGCTCGCGCAGGCTGAGGTTCGGCGCGGCGGCGCGGGTGCGTTCCAGTTCGGGAACGTTCGGCGGTGGCGGTGGCGGTTCTTCGCCGAGGATGGTCTCGAGAATCCACGCGCCGCGCCGCGTGGGGGACGTGCGGTTCGGATACGAGGTGAGCATGAGCAGGCTGCCGTGCGTGAGCACGCCCTGGCGCGGCGTGCCCTGCAGCGAAACGCGCCGGAACTCCGCTTTGCGATCGATGCCCGCGATGCCGTAGAAGGCGGCGAGCCGTCCGTTGAGAAATGAATAGTCGGCGGTGAGCAACTCCAGCGCGGGCCGGTTTTCGCGCACGATGGACTCGACGAACATCGTGGTTTCGCGGCGCAAGTCGTCCTTCAACTCCGTGCTGAAGGTCTTGAATGTCCCGCGGTCCATCGTGACCTCCGGCACTTTGCGCAGGCCCAGCCATTGACCGAAGAACGCCTCGGTGAACGCGGCACCGCGCGGGTCGGCCAGCAGCCGCTCCACCTGCGCCGCGAGAGTCTGCGGCTCGTGCAGCGTGCCTTTGGCGGCGAGCGCGAGCAGCGTGTCATCCGGCATGGATGCGGTGAGAAAATACGAGAGCCGCGAGGCAAGCGCGTAGTCGCCCAGCGGAGCGATGTCGTCCTTCCCCGGCGGGAGTTCGACGTTGTCGAGACGGAACAAAAATTTCGGCGAGACGAGCATGGTCTGCACCGCGAGTTCGACGGCGCGCTCGAAGTCATCGCCCGCACTTCGCCTCGTTTCGACGAAGCGCAGCAGGTCCCTCAACTCATCGGCTTTCAAAGGCCGACGAAAAGCGCGGTCGCCGATGGCGCGGAGGATATTTCCCGCCGCCGCGCTTTCGCTGAGGCCGGAAGCGGGCCGCGTTTTCAGCAAGGCTTCGTGCGCGGGAGCCAGTTTCGACGCGCCAAATTGCAACGGCCCGCGCAAGGCCACACGCCGCACACCGAGACGCGGAGCGAGCAGCGGCTTTTCCAAATGCGCGGCGATTTGCTCCGCGGTGAACTCGCGTGGAAAGCGGTGATGCACGCGAATCGTGTGCACACCCGCCTGCGCGGTGAAACGCAGCGTGTGAATCTGCCGGCTGGCGGTGGTGCCATTTCCGGGCTGCACTGGCACATGGCCGATGAGCTGGTCATCGCACAAGAGCGTGGCCTCCACCACTGGCCGCGCTTTGGGGTCGAGCGGGTAGTCTTTCTCCAGCCAGCGCTCGTTGTTGCTCCGGTCCTTTTCCTCCGGCTTCTCCACGCCCCACGCGTAAAGTTTGATCTCATACTCGCCGGGTGCCGGCAGCTCGAAGTCGAGCCAGAGCTGTCCCTCCGGCACGACTTCCCAGCCGCGGTCGCTCGCGTTGCGGGGCTTCTTGTTAAATTGGAAAAAGACGGCCTCGCTGAACTCGTCGTAAGGCGGCGCGTCCGTCTTGCCGAGCAGGATGGCGGTGAGCTGCTCGGCGGCGTTGAGATACTGCTCCATGCGCAGCGGCGAGATGCTGAGCACATCGCCGATGTTGTCGAAGCCGTAGCCCACATCGTCCCCGGCGAACTCATCCGCCAGCTTGAGCGACACCCCGAAGAGATCGCGCACGGTGTGGTTGTATTCGGTGCGATTGAGCCGCCGCGCGGTGACACGGCCCGGCGGGACCGGCTTGGAGGAATCGACATGGATGAGCGCCCGCTCCAGCCAGGCGATGGCGGACTCGCGCTCGGCGACGGCGGGCCGTTTTTTGCCATCAGGCGGCATGGCACCG
>Ga0209086_10000687_pt1 | contig 28532 bp, 23 predicted proteins | sample M_130207_XF_Meta_FD_187312 | JGI IMG/M metagenome (GOLD analysis project Ga0209086, IMG submission 187312) | Freshwater microbial communities from Lake Montjoie, Canada to study carbon cycling - M_130207_XF_MetaG (SPAdes) (version 2) | ecosystem: Environmental > Aquatic > Freshwater > Lake... | reverse complement strand
GACGAGCGTGGTCTTATTTGCGTATTCCTCTGGAGAACCTAATCCATAAATACACGAAACGCTTGCGATGACAATCGTGTCGGATCGATGCAGCAACTGACTCGTCGCAGCCAATCTCAGTCGGTCGAGATCAGCATTTCGCGAAGCATCTTTCTCTATAAAAATATCCCGCTGAGGTATGTATGCCTCTGGTTGGTAATAGTCGTAATACGAGACGAAATACGAGACAGCATTATCGGGAAAGAGTGCTTTAATTTCTTCATACAGCTGAGCAGCAAGTGTCTTGTTATGACTCATGATCAACGCAGGTCGCTGAGTTTGTGCGATGACATTCGCCATCGTAAAAGTTTTTCCAGTTCCTGTCGCACCCATCAGAGTTTGAAATCGTCGTCCATCACGCAGTCCTTCGCAGAGTTGCGCGATCGCCCGCGGTTGATCACCGGCAGGTTCGTATGGAGAGTGCAATCGGAATGGAATATGCATAGATGAATTGCGAGTTTTTCTCGCAGTGAAAGCCTAGCCCTTTGGTCCGCCAAGAAGTTCTCGAGGAGATCGCCGAGTCAAACTGCGAACTGCTGGAGCCGCAGCGAGAATGGCGGCAACTGAAGCAGCAATAAACCCTCCAACAACAACGCCGACGGGGATTTTGAACGACAGTTCAAGACCAGCCATATCTCGATAGCACCGAGTACCCATCCACGCCAAGTAAATCCCAAAAGCACTGCCAGTTATTCCCGCAGTAATTCCGATCAGCAATGATTCAGTCAAGATCAGTCTGCTGACCAAGCCACGACTCGCTCCGACAGCTTCGAGAACTCCCAATTCGAAGGATCGGGTGGCAATTCCTGCCGCAATCACTCCGCCGGCAGCCAATGATGCCAGCGCCATCGCACCGAGTGCAACGAATGTGCTGACAGTCAGCATGATTGAGCCGATACGAAGAATCTCCTTTCGTATCGCTCGACCGCTAGCAAAGACTGCGCCTGGTGTGGCGCTTTCGACTGCAGTTGCAAGTTTTTCTTCGTCAGCTGTCGTCGCTTCTTCTGTAATCCCCATCTGTACGAGGAATGCTTCGCGTGTGCCAAAGTTTTTCGAGACTCCGCTGAAATCCATAAAGACGCAACTGACTGCGTGCTCCATATACATGCTTTGAATTCCGAAGAATTGTGTTGCGACATCCAAACCCGCGGCGCCAACGACTCCAACGACTTCAAATGGATGATGATCGGAATCGCTGCCGAGTTCGACCCACGATCCTGGACCGATGCCACGCGCAATCAAGAATTCTTCGGCAACAAGAATCGCATTTCCATCACGCAATCTCTTCGCTGCATATGTTGGATCTCCTTTGATCCATTCCAATCGATTCATTTGAAGGAACGGCTCCGAGTCAAAGCCGATACAAACCACATTCGGTGTCGAGAGTCCATCCAATCCAAGGACTTGCTGGCCAATGATTTTGAGCGGGAGATATCCAACGGCAGCAGCGGAAGTCACTCCTGGAAGCGTTCGCAATCGATTCGTTTCCGCAGAAGAAAATCCAGTTGACTTAAAAACAAACGCATCGCCAAATCGAATGCGTTCGCTGATGTCACTCAGTATCGCATTGCCATTTGTCCAAGTGCTTACGAGCACCGAGACGCCAACCATCAGCGCGCCAGCGACAAGTCCAAATCTCCACGGATTTGCAGCAAGGGACCCTGATAAGAGTCCCTTGGGAATGCGTAGAAAACTTTCCAGCCATGGAGAAAGTATTCGACCGACGATCCACAGGGTTGGAACCGACAGCACGAAAAACGCAATGTGCAATAACGGCAGCCCTCCCAAAACATATCCCCAGAATCGCGACTCTTGATCTGAAATTGTCAGCATTGCCAGCTGAATTGCTATGCATCCCAATCCACACACACCCGCAATCCAAATACCTCTGACGGATGCAGCACTCACTTGTGTTCCAAGCGCACGAAGTACAGAAACGCGCGAAGCCTTCCATGCTGGCCACATCGCGCCAATGACTCCTGCAGCAGTCGAACCGAGAATCGCTAGGACGATCCCAGTCAATGAAACCGAAAGTCCAGCAGGCAACATTTCGCTGTAATACTCAGTTGCAATCCAAATCGTTGCAATTCCCAGCGGTATTCCCGCAGCGCCTGCAATTAGGCACAGCGAAGCGCCTGCGAATAACTGTCCGCAAAAGAGTTGCGCACGCGACGCGCCAATGCAACGCGCCATCGCAAACATTCGCTGTTGCTCGCCGATTGCAGTGGTCATCGCAGTCGCAACGATGAACGAGCAACAGAGAAAACCAAGCATGGTCGCAACCGCAAGAGCGATCTCACTTCCGCGTGTGGGTCGATCGAGCCCGCTCTTAGCAAGTTCTATATTTTCTAATCGCAAGGGCAATGCGATCTTTGCAGCATTCGCTTTCACCCACTCATTCGTGTCCACACCTTTCTGAAGCACAATCGAAATGATCGAGACATCACCATCTCGATCATTCACTGCGGCGAGAACCCGACGAGAGAGATGACCCTTCGGTCGTTGAAGCGCACCAAGCGTGGGTCGTTCAAGCAATCCAGTCACCGTCAATTGGACAGGATCTCCAAAGTGAATGACAGACAAGACTGTCCCTGGCTGGGCATTCAACAAGCCAGCCGCAAGGGGATCGATACCGATTTCGTTTTCAGATTCAGGCGCACGTCCCAAGGTGTACTTCTCTTGATCGAATGCGCGGTCTTCAGCAAGGTCAGTTCCTCGGCACTGCAGAGTTGCGTGCATTTCCCGTCCCTGCGAATCAACGGCGCCATCCGCGCGACGAACCGAAATCGAGCCACTCAATCGTCCTGCTGCAGCAACGATGTTTGGAAGTGTGCGAACAACTTCAAGTTCACTCGCATCAAATTCTGCTCCATGTTGGTGAACGACCCTCGCATCGGCCTCGCCGATCAATGTGCCCATGCGTGATTCAATATTCGTCAGTGCAGTGGTGAATGCGCAACTGATCGTGACCACAAGCGTCGACGCAAGAGCGACAGACACTCCGACAAGAATCGTCCGGCTAGGCCGTCCGAGCAAGCTCAGACGAGCGATGTGCCAACTGGGAGGGATCGAGTCCATGACTTTCAAATTCTCCTGCGACGCGGCCATCTTTCAGAATGAATGTCCGCTGACAATGTGAGGCGGCGATCGCCTCATGAGTCACCATCAACACGATCATTTTCCGCTTTGAAGCTGTCTCTTCCAGCAATCGCCAGAGTGCGGCGCTGCTTGTGGAATCCAAATTTCCTGTGGGTTCATCCGCAAGAATAACTGGCGGTGAAAATAACAATGCTCGGGCGATCGCAACACGCTGTTGTTCACCGCCGGAAAGCGCCTCTGGTCGGTGATGGAGTCGATCACTCAATCCAAGCTCGCCAAGAATTTCTCGTCCTCGAGTTTCAAGTTCTTTCGTTGGTCTTCCGTCGAGAACTCCAGGCAGAATTGTGTTTGCAAGCGCATCGAGTGTCGGCAGTAAATTGAATTGCTGGAAAATCACGCCAATCTCTCGTCGGCGATATTTCACAAGTTCATTTTCTTTCATTGAATGAACAGCACAACCGCCCACAATTATTTCTCCAGTGTCGGGGCGATCAAGTCCTGCTAATAAATGAAGCAGCGTGCTCTTGCCACTTCCAGAGCGGCCCATCACTGCATAAAAGCCGGGTTCGCGAATTTCTAAATCAACCCCTCGCAGCGCTTCGACGTCACGTGGTCCAGTTTTCTTGCCGGTTTTACCTGGCGATACAGAACCCGCAAGTGAGTAGGTCTTTCGAACTCCGCGAATAGAAATCGTTGCGTCAGCCGACTGGATGCTTGGCGTCATAAGTAGATGCGTCCATCAATCCGACAAGTTTTCCAAGATCCGCTGCACGCATTTTCACCAACCATCCTTTGCCAAAGGGATCGCTATTGACGAGCGAAGGATCTTTGACCACTTCTGTATTGACTTCAACGATTGAACCAGCAAGCACGCTATAGATATCACTGGTGGTCTTGACACTTTCGACTTCCCCAAGGCTCGCGCCAGATTCGATCGCTGTTCCACTTGGTTTCATCTGGACATAGGTGACGTCAGTCAGTTCATTCGCTGCGAATTGGGTGATTCCGACCACAACGGTCTCTCCTTCGACTCGGAACCATTCGTGCGACTCGGTGAATTTGCAATTTGCAGGACTTGCCATGTGTTTCTCCTTAAGATGGGGGATGCGGATCATAGCCACCTGTTATCCTGTGCGTATCGGTTTGGTCGAGAGTTCAAAATGAGTAACCAAATTCTGTTATCACTTTCAGGCTCGTGCCTGCTTCAACCCATTCCTCGAAAGGGAACAATGTTGAACTTGCTCGATATGCCACAGTTTGTTGCGGAAGAATTAGAACTTCGCGGTTTAAATCTTCCAGTCGAGTTGATTCGGGGTCAAAATGCGGCAATGTTGGAAAAGATGCGTGATCAGGCGGATCGCGTTCACTGTCCATGCTTAATTCTGTATCAGGATGAGCCCTTAGATTTTCACGGCAATCCAGAAGGTGCGACTGCGACACTGAAGAATCTCGGGCGCGCTGCGAAAATGCTTGGATGCAGTGAATTGGCTGTGCGGGTTAATTGTCCAAGTGAAAGCATTCTGTCGGTCTCTGCTGCAATGAAAAGTGCCGTGGCTGTACTCCAGCAATTTGAAGTGAATTTGTTGATTCGCCCATCAGTCAAGCCTGTCGATTCTCCCGAAGTCCTGATGGAATTAGTGAAACGCATCGGCGGATTTCATATCAGCGCAATGCCAAGCTTCGCCAATGCTTATGCAACTGGAAACGGTGTTGAAACATTGCGAAAACTTGCGCCATATTCTGCTGCAATTGAAGTAACGATCGCAGGATTCAACAAGGATGGCGTGCACATGGGATACAACCTTGACGAGTACATCGAATCTCTTCTGACTTTGGGATATGTCAACAAACTTTCAATTAATTGGTGCGGCACAACCAATTGGGTTCAAGGAATTCAAAAGTCTCGTGAACGCCTGATGGAATTGATGGGACGAGAGGATCCTGTCGCATGATGTTGCCGATCATCGTCACAATCGATGGTCCTGCTGGCACTGGAAAGTCTTCTGCCGCATCTCAGTTGGCAGATCGACTTGGATTTGACATGTTGGATACTGGAGCGATGTATCGCGCAGTTGCCTTGCTTGCGGTGGAACAGCAGATTGATCCACATCATGAATTCGCCCTTGCTGTTGCAATGGATCGTGCGACTTTGGATGTGGATTTTTCTTCTCGACCTCCGACGATTCTCTTGGACAAGCGAGATGTGCGCGACCGCATTCGCGATGCAGATGTCACCAGCATCGTTTCGCTCGTGGCCTCTCATCATGAAGTTCGTGTTCGACTTGTAAACGCTCAAAGGCAGGTTGCACTTCAACACGAAAGATTGGTCACGGAAGGTCGAGATCAGGGAAGCGTTGTCTTTCCAGATGCAACTGTTCGTGTTTGGTTGGATGCCCGCCCCGAAGTTCGCGCTCATCGACGCACTGAAGAATTGCGTGCGCGTGGCCAGCAGGTGGATGAAAAGCGCGTACTTGCTGAAATCGTTGAGCGTGATGCATCTGATCGAGGTCGTGCAGAAGGTCCTTTAAAACAACCGATTGGTTCTGTGTCGATCGATACCAGCGATCTTTCATTTCAAGATGTCGTGCATGAACTCGAACGTCTCGTCCGCGCCAAATTGCACGATTCAAATGTCGGCTGTGGTTGCGGGGGCAGTGCGTGAGAAATTCATTCGCCCACCGGCGTCGGGCGCCGGGCGCGGGCTTTGCGAAGACAGCATTTTGGGATGCATGCTCGCAGGTCTGCCAAAGCGCATTGTCTTGGCGATATCGTTTTCGAGTCGAAGGAGCACATCATGTTCCTCGTCACGGGCCGGTCATTTTTATCGCAAATCATCAGTCGTATTTGGATCCAATGATTCACGGGCTGGCTGTCGGCGATCGCATCGCTCGACCAATGGCGAAAGAAGAACTCTTTCGAAATCCAATTTTTGGTGCGCTTCTGCGCGCACTCAACTGCATTTCAGTTCGTTCGGATGGTGGCAATCGAGATGCCGTTCGAAATGCGCTGGACGAACTCGCCGCTGGTCGTGCAATCATGATCTATCCCGAAGGTTCTCGATCGCCCGATGGTTCAATCAAAGAATTCCGCCGAGGTGTCGAATTGCTCGCTCGAAAATCGGGTGCCCCGATCGTGCCGATGGCAATTGATGGCGCGTTTGATATTTGGCCCACAGGATCAAAAGCCCCGCGTTTGCAGGGGAGAATTTGGGCAGCGATTGGTCCCGTCATTTCACCAGCCGAATCTGCGACCCTCTTTGCCGATGCCCCCGCAGGCTTGGAAGAAATTCGCAGGCGCGTGAATGAGCTCATGCATCACTGTCGCATGCGACTTCGTAGTCATTCGAGAGGGGTGTACCCAGCGATTGGACCCGCAGATGAACAAGCCTGAATCCGATTCACAAGAGAGTTCCTCTCGATTGCCTGAATGCACTGCGCGCGAAGCAGCAGTTGCTGTCTCGCGACTTATTATTGAGCGAGGATTTATCGCATACTTCGCAGGTGGCTGTGTACGTGATGAAATACTCGGTCTCGTACCCACCGATTTTGATATTGCAACGAGCGCTCCACCTGAAGAAATAGCCAAGATTTTCCGCAGCGCGCGCGGAGTCGGCGAGGCTTTCGGTGTGATGCTGGTTCGTTGGAAAGGTCGAGTGATCGAAGTTGCTACTTTTCGAAGCGATGGCGAATATCGAGATGGCCGTCGTCCAAGCGACGTTCGATTTACAAATGCGAATGAGGATGCTCAGCGTCGCGATTTCACAATCAATGGTCTCTTTCGTCATCCATTAACTGGCGAGGTTGTCGATTACGTCGACGGTCAAAAAGATTTGGCGAATCGAATTCTTCGTGCAATTGGAGATCCTTCGGCTCGATTGCGTGAAGATCGTCTGCGCACTCTGCGCGCTGCCCGCTTTGCGGCGCGTTTCGAAATGACGATTGATTCTGCGACAGAACAGGCAATTTGCGATGCTGCACGCGATTTGAGTGGTGTCAGTCGAGAGCGCATTGGCGGCGAGTTTCGCAGAATGTTTTCGCATTCAACACGCTTGCGCTCAGCGCAATTGATCGAGAGATGGGGACTTGACGCGCCAGCGCTCGCCGAGTCGAATTCGATTGGCGCATGCGCGCGAATTTCTGGATTGCCGAGTGAAGTTTCATTTGCAACTGTCTTGGCTGCTTGGCGTCTTGACCGTGCGGAGCGCGCACAAATTGATTCATCTGGTGCGTGGAGGGACTCGCTCAATTTGTCTGGGAATGAATCCAAGGAGATGATGGAGATTCTTGAGATCGTCTCCACGCTTGACTTGAAGTGGGACAGTTTGCCAAAGTCTGCTCGCAAACGTCTCGCATCTCGCAAGTCTTTTTCGTCTGCTCTCCAAGTTATTTTCGGAGTTGCGCCCCAACGCGTTGTCGAAGTTGGCAAGACCGTGGCCCGCCTTGCGACCGAGAGTGGCGGTATCTCCCCAGAGCCCTACGTAAGTGGATCAGACCTGATTGCACTTGGGTTTCAACCTGGCCCACGATTCAAAGGGCTTTTAGACCAAATGTACGACCTCCAATTGGAAGGGGATATCAATTCAAAGGAGGAATCGATTGCTTTTGTTCGTCGAGAATGGGAACGCTGAAGTGCAATGAGTCCTGAGGTTTTGATCGTGCGAAAGTCGAGAAACTCCAAACGGCGCCATTGGTTTAGAGGAGATTTATGGCTATGATCCTGTGATGATCCGCACAAAGATTCTGTTGACAATTGCAGTCGCAAGCATCTTCCTTCTAGACCTGAGTGCTTCGGCCCAATCAAAGCCCGCGACAACTCCACCTGCGACTTCCAAGCCTGGGAAACCTGTCACGCCATCTGCAAAGGCGACGCCCAAAGTGGCCGCAAGCAAAGAGACTCCAGCTGCAGTTGCGCCAGTCATTGCAACAGAAAAATCAAAGACTGTTTACGTTGTCCCAATGGGGATAAAAGACAAAGGCCAATTCGGTCTCGATATTCATCCACAAGTTTATGAGCAGATTGCCAAGGATATTACCGAAAAGCGCCCAGACATTGTTGTATTCGTCCTGAACTCTGCGGACATCGATAGTGTCAGATACCTCGGTGATGATCCAAGAAAATTCGGAATCTTTGACGACGATGGGATTCGCAAGATGTCACAAAATTTGAAGGAAGTCATAGCAAAAGTCGGCGCAGAACCGATAATGATTGTTCGAGACGCTGTTGGCTATAGCGCACTATTGGGATTATCGTGGCCAAACATGTATATGACAGACTCAGCCAGATTGATGGGGCTCGAGCGTATTCAGGAACGAACCAAAGTCGATGATCCCGAGGTCTACGCAAAGTTTCGAGAAGCCTTTGTTGGAATCTGCAATGGTTTCCTTATTGCAGGAGGCTATGACCCAGCCATAGGTTTAGCGATGATGCGAGAAGACAAGATGCTCAGCGCGAGTTTCAAGGGCCGAGAAATCGTTTGGTCTGACAACGCGAAAGGGACATGGGTCGTTGATGGAAGTAACGAAAGAATTACTGCGCACTTCAACTCAGAAATGGCGGAAGAACTTGGACTTTCCGATGGCACGGTATCTGATGATGACGCAACGATGATCGAAGATCTGATGTACCAACGGGGAATTCGTAATTTCGTGCGAATGCCTCAAGATGGCGAATTCTTGGTTCGGGAATACATCGAAGGTTGGCGAAAAGGACTGGCAGATTGTGCGAAGTCATATCCGCAGTACCAAGAAGCTATGGGTGATGCCCAAGGAATTGACGAAAAAAAGAATCTGACGAAGGCAAAGGCGATCTTGGAAAAAGTCCTGTCGATTATTAAGAAATATCCTGCGGTTGCAATTAAATTGAATCAAGAATTGGGACTTTCCAAGTTGGAAGTCGAGACTGAATTGCTGAGATTGCAAGAACGGATTCGTGGCCTGAACAAATCCACGGCGCCCCCTCCATCAGGTGGTGGCAAGAAGGGCGGCGGCGGAGGATTGGGGCTTGGTTCAAGTCTTGGTACGAGTCTTTCGAGTGCGCAATAAATTTTTGGAGCTTCTATGAAACATTTTTCACTTTGTCCATTCAAACACATTTGCATTGCGTGCATTCTTTTGTCTGCGCAATCACAACTCTTTGCACAGTCTTCTCCTGCGAAAAGCTCGGAGAGCACTGCTCCTTCAAAGTCGGATTCGAAAGCCGGTGCGAAATCTGCAGCAACGGTTGGTGCTCCAATCCAAAAGATGAAGAAGCAAGTTTTCGTGCTTCCCCTCGACGGCATGGTCGGTATCGGTTTGCGTCACGATGAGATGGAGCAAGTTGAGAAAATCGCTGACGGGTACGGACCTGGCCAAGTCATCATCTTGCGAATTAATTCCAATGGTGGGCTCGTGACCGAAGGCGATCTGATTGCTGCAAGCCTCACCAGAATCAAGAATAAGCACCGCCTAGTTGCCTGGATCGAAAAAGCAATTTCTGGCGGTGCGTTTACTGGGCTCTATTGCGATGAAATGTATTTCATGCCAGAAGCCGCATTGGGTTCTATCACAATGCTCAATGGAGCAACTCGTCAAGAAATTACATCCGCTCGTGAAGATTGGAAGTCTCGAGTCGCGGAAGCATGCGCGGCAGGCGACCGGGACCCAAAAATTGGGCCAGCAATGGTTCACTCCGAAGTCGAATTGTCTTACGACAAAGTTGGAGACAAGGTCACTTTTTACAACGATTACAAACATGAGTTTAAATTAAGCGATAAAACAGAGAACCTTGATTTCAGCGCAAAGTCTGCAGAGCATTCTGGATTTTCAGATGGAACTGCTGCAACTGAGATGGACTTGTATCGCGAACTTGGAGTGAATGACACGACAAAATTTGAAGCCAACAATGCAGGCAAGGTCATTGCCGAGAAATGGCAAAAACTTATTCAGGGTGCGAAGGAAGAGGTTCCACTTCTCATCCAAAAGCGCGGGATTGAAGGTTCGAGTCAGGGTGGCGTCGCCTACCTGCAGGCGCGAATTCGAAATACCCAGAAGATCGTCGATTGGTACAAAAAGTGCGCAGCAGAAATGACGTACGACTTGCAAATTGGCGAAGAGGCAATCGAACAATTGAAAGAAGAGATTGTTCAGATGCGCAAGCAGATCAAGGAAATGCAAGCTCAATCACAGCCTGGTGGTTGAAACAGCCAGGCGGTTGAAACAGCCAGGCGCTTGAATTTGTTTATCCCACTTCGCGGCGTTGAAACATCGCAGTTGCCAATGCGAGTGCTGCAACCGTCATCAGTACCGCATAGGGAACGACAAGAGAAATATATTCCATAGGTATGGGTTGTTCTTGGTTGACAGCATCAACCAACCAGAAAACTTGAAAATTCGGAAGTAGGGCATATCCCGCCTTGTAACCCCAGAGTGCAAGGTGATCCATATCAAATGAACCTCCATTTGCAGCCTCGCGCGCGGAAATCAACTGTTCGAGAGCCAAGATTTTTCTCGCGAAGATCCAGTCCGAAAGCAGTCCGAGCACCAAGATCGCAAGGGTGGTTCCCATTGTTAACACTTGCCCCAATCGGGTACTGACGGCAACAGCAATTGCTGAAATGATCCCGAGAGAAAGAAACATGAGCAAAATTGAGACAATCAATTCATATCGAAACTCACTTGCCATGTTGATCGAGGACCAATCAAAATTGAAGAACATACTGAGAACATAAGCAATCAGCAAAAGAGGTCCGCCGAGAAGTACCATTATTGCGGCGAAGGATTTTCCATAGAAAAAATTGCACCAAGTCGAAGTTCCGACCGTGAGGACGACCGCGATTCCTCCAAAGACGATGCATGGCCATCGAAAAGAGGTTTTCGCGGTCTGCATCACACCATGCACTTCGACAAGCAGGAATACCGCCGCGGGGACTATGGTTGTTGCTATTAAAGCCATTGTCACGCCAAAATATTTCCCAATGATGAAAGTCACTCGAGGAACGGGTTTGGAGATGACCAGAAGGACGGTTCGATTTAAAATTTCTTGATTGACAACCGTTGTCGCAAGAAAAGCGGCGAGGATTGCGCCAGACATGAAAACGGTCGAAAGACCTATGTCCACATACATGCGTTGGTCATCAGACATTGTGAATGCTGAAAGAGGGTTCGAAATTACAACTAAAATCACCGAGGCAATCAGAATGATCAGGGAAATTGGTTGGCGTACACACTCGAAGAAAGTATTCCGAGCAATTGCGAGAAGTTGTTCGATGAATGTCATAGGAAAACAGAACTACTATATGCCGATTTCCAATCGAGCAGGTCTCTATCTTGAGAGCAAGAAAGATATCAGCCTGAAGGTCTCCGTTTTTCTTGCGCCGTGAACAAGGACGTTAGAACTATCGTATCCTACGTGTGATATGACACGTGATCAATTCATATACCAGCAAGCCACCCGAGTATCGAGTTTTGGACTCGCTATACAGTTTTTTCTTGGCATATCACTTCTGGTCTTTGCTCGAGCTGCTGATGATTCCGCTCTCATTCTGGCTTCGGTTTATGTTCTTTCGGGAGTATTCGTTTGGATTTCTTTAGTCGTGCTCTTTCATCAGCATCGACTTGAACGAATTGAAGCAATTGAAAACGATGAAATTGAACAACATCGAAAGGGAGTCAAGAGTGCGTTTGATGGTGAACGCGAAGTCAGTCAAGCAGCAGCTCGGCGCCTGATTTTTATGCATCACTGGCTGATGCCGATCATGAGTTTGATCATGGTCATACTGCTTGCGACGATCTCATATTTCACATTCGTTTGGCTTGCACGACTCGATGACACCACTGGAAATGCAGTCACGTTTGCTGTTGGGTCTAATCTTGGATGGCAACTTGCGATTTGTGCGGCACTTTCGCTTTTGACCTTTATTTTCTCTCGATTCGTAGCGGGAATGTCTCAGCAGCCGGCCTGGCAGAATTTGCGTGGAGGAGCAGGCGCAATGGTCGGCAATGCCCTTGTCCTTCTCGCAGTCGCTGTTGGAATCGTTTTTCAAGTCTTTCGCAAACCTGCGGTACTCGAAGGCGTTGCGTTCGGCATTGGGATTTTTCTCGCAGTGATTGCAGGTGAAATCCTATTGAACCTTATCCTGAACATCTATCGACCTCGACGACGCTCGGAGTTATCTCGTCCCGCATTCGATTCCAAACTTCTTGGTTTGGCTGCCGCACCAGATTCAATTGTTCGCAGCATCAATGAGGCGGTGAATTACCAATTTGGATTCGATATTACGAGTTCATGGGGTTATCAATTACTTCTGAGAAGTACTCTTCGGCTTGGTGTTCTCGGCATTGCGATCCTTCTTCTCATGTCGATGATCGTCGTTGTTCAGCCAGGAGAGCAGGCAGTTCGACTCAGAGGCGGTCAAGTCATTGGTGAAGTAACTCAAGGGTCGATGGTGTTCAAATGGCCTTGGCCTTTCGAGTCCATTGAACGGATAGATGTCGGTCAGATTCGAACTCTTGTTTTGGGCCCAAAACTCCTTCCCACAACGAAAATTAATCTCTGGCCTATCGAAGGCGAACCCGATGCAACTCGCCTCGCCTTCATCGTCTTGGCGAGTACTGAAGGTAGAGCGTCGCCTTTGAAGTCTCCGACAGACCCCGCTGAAAATTCGACAGTTTCTGCCCAATTCGCTCTTGTCGATGCGGACATCGTCTTGGAATACAGGATCAAAGTGGATGGATTGTTGGACTATCTCAATTTTTCTGGAGATTCACGCTCGCGCCGAACTGCCCTCGATATGAGGGAGCGCGCTCTCAGAGCTCTCGCGATGCGAGAAGTCAGTCAATTGCTTTCGACAAAAACAATTGATCAAGTTCTCTCTCCTTCTGGAGATTCCCTTGTTCTTCAATTGAAAGTTCGAATTCAGGAATCATTCGACCGTAGACGAAGTGGAGTCGAAGTCGTCGGCATCCTATTGCCTGTTCTGCGACCGCCTGCAAGTGAGTCCGCTGCCATGTTCGAAGAATTGTCGATCGATATTCAAAATTCTCGCAAAGTGGTCGACGAGGCGAAACGAATGGTCAATTCAACGATGTCCAGCTTGGTCGGAAGCCCAGAAGTTGGTCAGCGAGTCGTAAGTGAAATTCGTGCCCTCGAGTCGATCGAGCGGGAGCAGGGCAAGGGTTCAGCCGTCGCTCTTTCGAAGCGGGCGATGATCGAAAAAATGATCGTCGATGCTCGAGCTCAAGCCGCAAGCGTGATTGGCATGGCCCATGCGAAACGTTGGGATATGTTGATGCAAGCCCGCGCAACAACCAGTGAAGTTCTCGGTCAGGCTCCTTCGTATCGAGCTGCTCCAGAAATCTATCGCGAGCGAGCAATTATGGCAGTGCTGTCGCGTGCCCTCGCTTCTGCTCGGATTAAATATGTGATAGCAGTCGATCCGTCTCGAATTGACTTTGACATTCAAATGGAACAGCCAGAACCTGGAATAAATCTAGGTGATTACATTAAAAAGGATCAAAAATGATTCGCAAAATTCCAATTATAATTGCTTCGCTTATCGTCCTCGTGCTCGTGTTGTTCAACACGACTTACACGGTCAATTTTCACGAGATCGCCGTCCTGACCCGTTTTGGAAAGCCCGCAGGCGTCCAACGTGACCCTGGGCTCCATTTAAAGGCGCCCCTTTTCATTGACCAAGTTTCTAAACTCGATGCTCGATTGCAATTCATTGAGAGTCCTTTGGAGACTGTGCTTACAAAGGATGGTCAGCAGGTTTTGGTTCAGGCATATTTGCTTTGGCGAGTCGAAGAGTCTGGCGATGCGCCGCTGCAATTTTTTATCTCGTATGGAAATCTTGAGGCTGCAGGAAAGGAACTTGAAACGCAATTACAGGGGGCGGTTCGTTCAGTCGGTGGGTACAACTTTAGCGACCTCATCGGTCAGGGAAGCAAGATCGCTGAAGCCGAGGCAGCAATTCTGAACGACATTCGATCGACTAAACTTGCCGGAATCGCCCCAGTCAGCGTTGGAATTTCCCAAATCGTTCTTCCGCCAAAAACCACCGTAGCAGTTTTGCGTCGCATGGCTGCAGTTCAAGAGACATTGGCCAACCTAGAAGAAGCAAAGGGAAACTCTGAAGCTGAAGCGATCAAGAGTTTGGCCGCAAGTTCGGCGGACACAATCCGAAATTTCGCCGCACAATGGGCTTCAGAAATCGAGTCACTTGGAAATGAAGAGGCCACACGTTATTACCAGCTTATGAAACAGGAAGCTGACCTTGCAATTTTTCTGACTTGGCTCGATACGCTCAAGAGTTCGCTCTCTGGGAGTACGACGTTTGTGACGGATCTCAATCGAGCACCTTTTCATTTGCTCGATCTTTCTGCTCCGAGTGGTACAACCGGAATCCCACAGCCCAAGAAGCCTTATGTCGTGGATGGTCCGCAAGTGGAAACTTCGGGAAAAGGGACACCTTGATATGACGAATAAGAATTCAAACTCATCTTCGACTCTGCCTGAATATGAATCAAACGATCCGTCTCACATCGTGCGCGAAGGGAAAAGTGCCACGCTCGATGTTGGTACGGTTGGAAACGATAGAGCTTCGTTTCGTGAGGCGATGGATCCAGCCAATCAGAGCCTTGGAGAAGCGCTGCGCCTGTCATATAGGTTGCTCCAATTCGCAATCGCAGGACTTGTCTTGACTTTTTTCGTCTCTGGTTTTCAGTCGATTCCAGAAGGGGTGACTGGAATTCGTACAATTTTTGGACAAGTTGCTGGAGATTCTGGCAGTGAAATAGTTGCGCCTGGACTTCAACCATTTTGGCCATATCCCATTGGTGAATTCAAAACGATGCAACAGCGTCAAAGTATTGACGTTCGAGATGCATTTTGGCCGCTGAGAGCACGAAAAGATATCACCCTTGAAGCTGCGACCGAGGCTGCGAGTTCAACAGAACCAATTCGTCCAGGTCGCGATGGATCGGTGATCACTGCTGATGGAGATCTCGCTCATTTGCAACTCACCGTTGATTATTCAATTGTCGACCCAGTTGCAATGCTGACTCAGATATCCTCGGAGAGGACGGATGCGCTTGTGAGATCTGTGCTTGGGCGAGCAGTCGTGCAAACTGTTGCCGTTTACACCCTTACGGAACTCCTTGAGCAGCGCGAAACTCCTGCGCTGGATATTCGGCAGCGAATGCAAACGTACTTGGACGAATTGCATGTAGGAATTCAAATCGGAACAGTGGTCATTCTCGAACGGACAGCACCGTTGGCGGTTCGTGCGGCTTATCAACGTGTCCAGACTGCTCGCGAAGACATGAAGACGCAATTGGAGCGTGCTCGTCAAGAGGCGAGCGTGAAACTTGTCGGTGCAGCTGGTCCGAATTATCTCGTCATTTTAGACATGATTCAAGAATACGAATTGCTTCTAACCGCAGGGGATATCGCTGGGTCGGATGACTTATTACGAAAGATTGGCCAACGCTTTGAGCAACCAGATATTGGCGGCGAAGCCTCGCACATCATAATGCAGGCGCAGGCTTTTCAATCCAATCTTATAGCGACACTTTCGAAGGACACTCGTCAACTGATGAGTCTTGCACAAAGTTATAACGATAATCCGAAACAACTTGTACAGCAATTGTGGCTTGATGCTGTGCGCAAATCCATGTCACAAAATGAAGTGGAAGTATTTTCGGTCCCAAACGAATTAGATCACTACGTTATCCGAGTCAAGAGTTCTCCAGAGATTATGCAAACGCGGCGTGATGCAGATCTCACACGCAGGAAGATGGCTGCCGCAATGCTCGGAGGAAATCTCCCATCCTTTGAATTGGGCAGCCGGCAAATTATGATTGATCGACCAGGGCGTCGTCTCGATAAGTCTGGAGATAAAGGATTTGGTCGATAAGAATTGGAACGAGCTATGTCACAAATGAAGTACTCAGAATCATCGCGACCACTGGTCGAAGCAGAAGGTCTTGTAAAAGTCTTCGGCGATTTTTGGTTGCGTTCGAAAGCTCGCGCCGTTGACGGTATTGACTTCGAAATTCGGCAGAATGAAATTTTTGGATTACTTGGTCCCAATGGATCGGGTAAGAGCACCACGATTAAATTGATCCTCGGTCTTTTACGAAAAAGTAAAGGGAGTTTGAAGGTGTTTGGTCGGGAGCCTGCCAATGTTTCGGTCAAAGCGAGAATCGGATACCTGCCCGAAGAATCGTATATGTACAGATTTCTCAATCCTCAAGAGACATTGGACTATTTCGGAAAACTCTTTGGGATTCCACGCGGTATTCGTCGCAAGCGAACAGATGAATTGCTTGAAATGGTCGGCTTGCAAGGCGCAGCGAATCGTGCTGTAGGCGAGTTTTCAAAGGGTATGGCCCGACGTCTAGGGATTGCGCAGGCACTCATAAATGATCCGGAATTTCTGATCCTCGACGAACCGACATCGGGCCTAGATCCCATTGGAACTCGGCAGGTCAAGGATCTTTTGTTGGATCTTCGTCGCCGCGGGAAAACAATTCTTCTGTCATCACACCTTTTAGCAGATGTAGAGGATGTGTGTGATCGGATGGTTGTGCTGTATGGCGGGAAGATTCGTGCAGCTGGCACGGCCGACCAGTTGCTTTGCGATACGAAGCGAACGACTATCAATACGCCCCGACTGCGTCCAGAAACCATAGTGAAAATTGATGAGCTCATTCGCAAAGAAGAAGGAATTGCGATAGAAAGTGTCGATTCTCCACGCCAAAAACTTGAGGAACTCTTTATTCAGATCGTGGAAAAAGCACAGGCAGAACAAGCTTCTTCAAGCGGCGCAAATCATGGAGGCAGAACAGCTTCTTTCCTTTTAAACGACGAGGATGATGACCGCAATAACTCAGGTTCTGCCTTGATCACGGAATTGCAAATCCAGAGTTCAACTTCCGCGTCGCCTGCGAAAAGTGCATCCTCAATCCCAGATAAAGTGCAAGCAGATGATGCAATCTTTAATGAATTGATGCAGCCAAAGTCAAATGCTCCTGCAGTTTTGGCTGCGAAAGTGAAAACGTCGGAGCCAGAGAAACCCAGTGGAACGGTCGATCGATCGGTCATCGACGATCTCGTCGATGAGAAATCGGAGAAGAAGACGTGATCTGGCTTCGGGCATGGCATGAGCGTTTGGCAACTTGGCAAGGAGTCCCCAAAAATCGTTGGATATTGACTGTATTGGTGAGTGTGTGCGCGGTCGCTTTATTTGGGCCACTCTGCTGGTCGTCATACAAATACTCAGAGCTACGGATGAGAATCAGTTCAGTGATTTCCGAAGCAAATATTGCAGAGCGAAATCAAGTTGCCTTGCAATTATTGGAACGCGGGACGGTGACTGTCGACGGCGTTGAAATTGGTGGTGTGCGCGTTCAGGCCGTCGCGGATCAGATGTTCGCTCGTGATGGATTGATCGGAGATCTTGGTTTTGCATCCTCGTTCATCGCATCTTCGGCTTCGCCTGGTTGGGCGCCGGTCAATATTGTCGAGCAACCTTTGGTCGTTCTATTCATTTCAATCATTGCTTTATCGCTGGCTTTGCTCGCAGTTTGGCTCGGAAATTCGATTGCGTTATTCGCATTGATCGCCCTGACAAGTGGACTGATGGTGATTTTCTGGACGACATCACAACTGGATCTTGTACTGGCTTCTGCAGGGATCGGATTCCTCATCTTTTCGTTTCTTCTGCTGACGCGGGTTGCACTCATCTTTCTGGGATATCCAATTCAGATTTTCGCAGTTGCGAGCACGCTTCTTCTCGAAGCAACTCGGCAGCGAATTTCGATCGGTTTCATTGGCGCTCTTCTCATCACACTTCCGTTGATTCCGCTTGGGATTAATTCGCGTGATCCTCTTCGATATCAATTGCAGACATTCATATCAAACGGAACAAGCCTCGTTTTCTTAGTGGCTGCTTGCCTCACTGTCTTTCTGTCTTGCTCGACAGTCGCGTTTGAGATTCGAGATAGACAGATATGGAATATTTTGACAAAGCCGGTTTCCCGTTTCCAGTATTTGGCAGGCAAGCTGCTCGGTCTTTCGGTGCTCAACGGAATCGTGTTGATCGTCGGAAGTTTCGCCGTTTTTGTCTTTGTCCAACTGATGAGCACGCGTGCGCCCATCGATAACCAAGATGCTGCTGCGGTACGCAATCAAGTTCTCGTTGCACGAGAGGTTGCCCGTCCCCAGTACACGCTCATAGATCCCGAGAAACTTCGTGAAACGGTCAATAGTTCGATTCAGAACGATTCAATACTGCGTGCTGAAATTGCAGATGGAATCAAGTCCGAATCCGATGTCATACGTCAGATCCGAAGCCAAAAAACAACCGAGTTTATGACGGCTCAGAGACTTGTGAATGGAGGAGAAAGTAAAGAATTTATTTTTTCTGGACTTGCAGAGGCTCGGCGCGCTGTCGCCCAGCCCGTGTTTCGCTACTGTTTTCACACGGGTGGAGATAGTTCGCATGAAGTGTTTCCGGTACTTATGAAATTTGGTGATTTGCAACCAATCCAAGTGAACTTTGTCCCAGTACAGACAAATATTGTTGAGATACCAGTCAAAGCAATTCAGGAAGACGGAACTCTCGTCGTCACGCTTGTAAATGCCGGCGTTAGCCGCGACGGTCAAATTTATCCTGGGCAGGGATCATTTAATTTTGATGCAGACGGAATTCAAGTTCTTCACCGTGTAGGAGGATTTGAAGGGAATTTCTTTCGAGCGGTACTGATTGATTGGGGAAAGCTGATCTTTATTTCGGCTCTCGGTGTTGGATCTGCAAGCATCTTGTCCTTTCCTGTGGCGGTATTGCTATCTTGCACTATTTTCATTGTCGGCTCGATGTCGACTTTCCTCTCTGTGGCTTTAGACAACTATTCCATCAGTGTTGATGCAAATGTTTTTGCCCAAATGTTCCAATACATCATCCGTGCAATTGTGCAGTTTGTGTGGTGGGCGCTCACGCCTTTTTCATCAAATGGCAGTTCGGCAGATCTTATTGATGGACGAGTGATTCCATGGGAATTGGTCTTCGTCTCAATCGTTCAGGTAGGTATCTGTTGGAGTGTGGCTGTCTTCGGTCTGTGTTTACTCGCATTCAAGAAAAAGGAAATAGCAATTTATAGTGGGGGAGATGGCTGATCGATGCGTGATCGTCTCATTCAACTGCTCTGTGTGATCTTCGCGGTCATTGCTGTGATTTGCGGTGGCAAATTGTTGCCAAAGATTCTTCGCGTGAGCGATGAAAAGAGTTTGCGCTATACCGATGTTTCGATCGACGGGGCTCCGCCGATTGTTGCTCTCGGAACCGCCATTGGCGCATTGAGAGGAATCATCATTGATTACCTCTGGATCAAAACGATTATGCATAAAGAGAAGGGGCTCTTTTACGAAGCAATGGCAGATGCCTCTTTAATTACAAAGCTGCAGCCTCGATTCGGAGATGTTTGGGCATTTCAGGGTCACAATATGGCGTACAACATTTCGGTTTTGACGGACACCCCGCGCGAGAGATGGGAGTGGGTTCGTGCAGGGATCGATCTCGTTCGAGATGAAGGGCTTCGATACAACCCGAATGACTTGATCCTGCATAAGGAACTCGCTTTTTGGTTCGCTCACAAAATTGACGGTGTGTCAGACGATGCTCATTTGTATTACAAGCGAGAATTTGCACGCGAATGGCAATTCATCCTTGGTGTTCCACCCAGCTCTCACAAAGATCGAATCGCATGGATTGCTGCTATGAAAGACGCCCCAGATTCTCTTGAAGAATTAGTGCTGAAGTACCCAAATGTTGGAGTGCTCGTTGATCAAATGAAGGAAGGTCTGTCGGGTTTCGATTCGAAATTCCAGTTTCATTTGGATAGAAACTTTCTTTCCAACCTAGGTCGTTGGCAATCCGTACAGACGAGTCGTTATGCGAAACTGCTCGGTCTCGATGCGACGTTTCGAAAGAATGATCCCGTCTATTTGGTTTTCGATACTGTCCTGAAGAGCGCTGAATCAAAGGCATCTCTCGAACAGTTCCTTCCATTTTTGCGCAAGAAAGTTTTGCTTGAAGCGTACAACATGGACCCGACATTGATGTGGGAATACACGCGCGACTTCGGTCCGTTTGATTGGAGGCATCCCCAATCTCATGCGTTTTATTGGTCGCGAAAAGGATCGACTACTGCAGAAAAAAGGTTTTCCAATGAGGATGAAGTTTATAAAATTCTAAATAATGATCGGGTGAACATTCAAGCAATGCAGGGGCTTTCACGAACAGGCCTGATGGCGTTTGACCCGTTCGGAAATGACAATCCAAGTCGATTGAACGATCCTCGATGGATCAAATCGATTGACAATTACTTTGGGGTGCTCTATCGAAAACACTTCGGAACCAGAGGAGGAGGCGGCGACTCGTTTTGTGATTTTTATAAGAACTTTATGGCGCAAGCTGTTCGAGAGTTGTATCGATTTGGAGACTATGAGGGAGCTCAGTCAATCCTAACGAACCTGGACCGATTGTTTGGTCGTGGAGGACTCATTCCAAACAATGAGTATGAGGCACCACTCGAAATATTTGTTCTGAACACGACATATGACCAGTATGAGGGTGCACCGGATATAGCACGAAGCGATGTTTATGCTGCATTGCAACACGGTTTCCGTGAAGGGTTGCTTTTGGATCGACGTAAAATCCTTGAGGATGCGGTGAAGTTTGCAGCCGATCTCACGGCTTATTTTCAAGGGAGCCAGTATGCGGACTTCGTCAATAAATTCGGCGAGCGGCGCATGGCCGATCTCATTGGCGATCTTCGATCCAGCGTTCGAGATGTCTTTGCAAATGTCTTGATCGATTCATCTCAGCCACTGGTCGATCGACTGACGATTTATAATCGCGCGGCGGAATCTGAACGACGAATTGTCTATGACCTCGTCAAGGCTCCACTCGAAGCCGAGTTCGCCCTCGACCCTCTTTCCAGTCTCGCGCCCTTCTCTCAGTTGCTCCCTGAACCACCAGAAATGGAACCCTATCGCCAAGCAATGGCCGCCGAAGCTGCCAAGCGTGCAGCTGAGATGGAAACTTCCAAACGCTCCACAGCGGAAATCAAATGAGTCAAGAGATTTCGACAGCGCACATCATCCCACCAGCAATCTTGCCGCCAGCAATCTTGGCGATTGGTCGAAATTACGCAGAGCACGCCAAGGAAATGGGTGGGACTATCCCAACACGACCGATCGTCTTCTTCAAGAACCCAGCGTGCGTTATCTCAGATGGCGAGCCGATCATCATTCCTGCAATTTGCCGTGAGGGTGGACCTCAGGTCGATTTCGAAGGCGAATTAGCCGTGATTCTTGGCTCGAATTGCCGAGAAGTTTCCCAAGCAGATGCGCTTGGAATGGTCGCGGGTTATGCGGTCGCAAATGATGTCAGCGCACGATGGTGGCAAAATCAAGGAGCAGGCGGACAATTCAGCCGAGGCAAGAGTTTCGACACATTTTGTCCGCTCAGCAAGATCACACCTGCACACAATATAAAAGACCCGCAGAATCTTCGAATTCAAACCCGAGTTTCTGGAGAACTGATGCAGGATTCATCAACTTCCAGCATGATTTTTTCTGTTGCCAAACTGATCAGCGATCTTTCACGCGGCATGACGCTCTTGAAAGGAACAGTCATTCTCACGGGATCTCCTCCTGGCGTCGGGCACGCGCGTAATCCGCCGCGGTACTTGCAGCATGGAGATGTTGTAGAGATATCAATCGAATCTGTCGGCACGTTGACAAACCCCGTGACCGAAGCGCCGTGACATCGCCTTCGCTTGCGCGCCCATCTTTCTTTGCGCGAATTTGCATCACATTGATTCGCTTGTATCAAATCGTGCTCTCTCCAATCTTTGGAGGCCGATGTCGATTTCATCCTTCATGTTCGATCTATGCAACAGAAGCATTTGTTCGTCATGGCGCGTGGAGTGGGGGATGGCTGACTCTTCGCCGTCTTGCTCGGTGTCATCCATGGGGCGGATGCGGCGAAGATCCTGTTCCATAAATGCACGAATCATTCATTCGCTGCGTGGATCCTTCAATTTCAGTTGAATAGCAAGTCGCTTCGATTCTTCCACGATCGCATGCTTGTAATCCGCAAGCGGTCGATCTGGATGAGATCTTGCAGAGACGACTACATCCATACCCGGTGGGATTTCACATCGAACCAAACGAAATGCCTCTCGAATCATTCGCTTGACTCGAACGCGCCGAACTGCTTTTCCAACGCGTGTTCCGATCGAAAGTCCCAGTCGTGTACGGCCGAGATCATTGGGGGCAGCGTGCACGATGATCCATCCGAGATCGCGACGTGCTTTGCGCGCAAACACGCTGGCAAACTCAACAGCTGATGAAAGCCGAAACGACGCTCCCGCACGATGTGGCCTGGGTTTCATTGCGCTCCCACTGCGCTGTTATAGACAGCCATAATTTGACTGCGGCTGATCAGTCCAATGGGCTTTCGAGTTTGTGCGTCAATCACAGGAAGCGCTTGTGTTTCGTGGCGTGAAAATCTTTGCAGCGCTGTGTCGAGCGTGTCATCAGATTCAAGCGGAGCAAAGTCTGTCCGTTCAAGTTCAGCAACCGTCAAGAGTCGAAGCGCATCTCGATAGACGAGCGCTGAGCGCACGTCGCTGCCGCAGACGAATCCGTGATATCGCCCCTCACTATCGACGACAGGAAAATTATGAACTGACTTTCGTTCGCCGATCTCAATCAACATTTCTGCAGAATCGCTTGCAAGCACTGGGACCGAAGGCAACAGTGAAAGATCTCGAATCAATGTGCTTCGCAAGATTGAATGATCCGCGACAGAACTCAATCGAATGTTGAACGCTGCAAGTTCTGCTGTGTAAATACTGTTTGGATAGACCAATCGTGCCGCGACAGTTGCGATCACTGCTGCCAACAGAAGCGGCAAGAGAATTGCATAGGAGTGAGTCAGTTCATAGACAAGAAAAGCGCCTGCAAGCGGTGCGTGAGCGCCAGCTGCAACAAATGCGCCCATTCCCACCAGAACTCCATGAGTGGGGGAGACATCCGGCAGCGCTGGCACCAGAACCGTCAGTGCGCTGTATGCCGCACCAAGAATCGCACCAATGACAAGTCCAGGCGCAAAGAGTCCGCCCGCACCACCAGAACCAAGCGTGAATGCTGTGGCGATCGCTTTCAGAATCATAAGCAGAGCAAGCGAACCAAAGAGCACCAGCGCACTGGTTTCGGTTCCGATTGGTTCGCTCAGCAGACTCTCGATCAACTTATATCCATTGCCATAAAATGGCGGCAATTCCCCTGCATTTGTTGCGATGGTCGTCATCGGTAATTGTTGTTGATGAAGCAATGTCCACGCCACGCCGCATGCGACAAGCAGCGCAGCTCCAATCAGCGGCTTGACGAGTGGCGAAATGCGCAGAAGGTTGAATGCACGATGTGCAGATTTCATACCAACTGCGAAACCTGCGGCACAAAGTCCAATGATCACGCCCAACAATGCATATTGTGGAGTCTGCGCCAAGAGCATCGGAGTTTGATCGATATGAATGAGAGCGATGCCGAAAATTGGATCAGGAGATTGCAAAATTGTTTGGGCCGTCGCAGCGGCGGTTACGGATGCGATCACGATTGGCGTGAATGTTCTGGCAGTAAAGTCTCGAAGGATGACTTCGAGCACGAAGAAAACGCCAGCGAGTGGTGCGCCGAAGACAGCTGAAAGTCCCGCAGCCGCTCCGCAACCAAGCAGCGTTGTTCTTCTCCCTGCATCCAAATCGAGCCACGAAGCGAAAGTTGAACCGATTGCAGCACCGATTGCCACGATTGGACCTTCTGGTCCTGCAGAACCGCCAGAACTGATCGTTGCCGTTGATCCAATCCATTGTCTTGGCGCAAGGCTCAGTGGTAAAACAGATTTTTGTCGATGGACGGCGAGCATGACACGCGAGACACCATGGCCCTTGAAGGAACTCGGAAAAATACGAAAGACGATGACCGTAATCGCTGCACCAGCGAGCGGCATGGCGATCGCAAGCCAAAGCGGAGTTGTTCCTTGCGATGCAAATTGACCGAGTTGCCTCAGAAGCCAGTTCATAGTTCCGATGAAAACCAAAGCAAGTGCTCCGATAGATATCCCACACATTGCGGCAAGAATCAGCACGTGCCAATCTTGACCGAGTCGAAGGGCGTTCCCCATTCGGCGGAAAAAGTGGTGAATTGATGAGCTTGATTTCATTGCGTGTCTAAGATGGTTTGCTTTGCGGCTTGCTTTGAACGCTGAGGGGCGCTATACTAATGGGCTAACCATTTGGAGCCCACACTATGAACGAAGCATTAAAAAGCGATGATATTGTTGAAAAAGTTGGCGGTCGTTTCAAGTTTACTGCGCTGATTCAGCGACGCATTGCGGAGCTGATCAATGGCGCTCGTCCACTTGTTGAGCGTGATGGCCGAAGCGACTTCGAGGTTGTGATCGAAGAAATCGCAACTGACAAGATCACGATTGACTGGGAAAAGTCCGGCATCGTGAAGTCGTACCCAACGAAATAAGCCACGTTTCGCTGGAAACGGTTCCAAATCCCATAAAATTCTTATTTCAAGGTCAAATTTGACCTTGTTTTTTTGCTTTGACCATCTCTAGTGGTACTTTGTAAACAGTATTGTTCGACTCTCAATCTTTGGAGACTTGACATGAATTATAAATCAATGCTGGCGACTTCCATTTTTTGCATCGTCGGCGTTCTCTCATCTCTTGGCGCGACTGCAGATCGAGTAACGATTCTTGACGAAATGTCGATTGCTGCAGGCCGCCAATGGCCGATCTGGTCCGCGTACCGCGACATTCCATCCATGAAGATCATCCTCCAAGGCAAAGGACAAGACCAAGGCGGAATCGCGGGATCATGTCCTTCGGCAACGGTGGCACATACAGATGCAAACTTTGGTGGCGGATCATTTATTGTGCAAGCGGGAATGGGAGAAACCGAAGCCGCAGCAGCGTCATATGTACTTCCCGCGGCAGCGTTTCCTTTGCGCCTTGATATGACCGAGATGATTTTCGCAACAAGCAATGCCGCAGTTCAAACAACGACGAAATGGTCTGTGATGGTCTGGGAAGGAACACCTGCGACTGGAACGCTGAAGTACACATTTTCATCTGATGGGAAAATGATCCCACATATTGTTCTGGCTCCAGGAACAAACGGCGTGAATGTTCAGTTCATGATTGACCCCAATGATCCTGACCAGATGTATCTCAGTGACGATGGGAGCCACACATTCTCCATCGGCTATCGCATTGATCACCACAATAATCAAACGCAGAATCCATGCACGGTTGCACCTCCGAGTTCCAGCAACGCATTTCCAACCACAGATACAAGCGGTCTGCAACAGTCGAGTAAAAATTGGCTCTATCTTTTGAATTGCGGTGCATTCGGCTGCGGCGTTGGATGGAAAACATTCGCGCAACTGCCTTCTCTGTGTCGTCCCAGTGGGGACTGGGTCATGCGGGCGACATATACCCCGATCAACTGCGCCGCACAGCAAGGAGCGTGTTGTATTGGAACGAATTGTGCAATCGCGACTCAAGCGGACTGCCAATCCGCAGGCGGAACATATCGCGGTGACGGATCGATTTGCTCAAGCACAATATGCCTGCCTCAAGGCAACAACGCTTGTTGTTTTGCATCGACTGGTGGATGCGTCAGTTTGTCATACCAGTCATGTCTCGCCGCCGGCGGAGTCCCTGGACCAGAAGGAAGCCTGTGCGCAACCTATGTTTGTTTTCCAACGGGAGCATGCTGTTTGAGTAATGGAACATGTGTTGGACCAATCAGCTCCGCATCTTGCACTTCGCAAGGGGGCGTTTATAAAGGCAATGGCACGACGTGTGCGACAGTTTCTTGCCCGCCGCCCATGGGAGCGGCATGCTTTCCAAACGGATTTTGCCTCATCATGACCCAAGCAGATGCGACGGCGTCGGGAGCGAATTGGCGTGGCGCTGGCACAACCTGCGCGGACAGCAATGGCAACGGAACTGCCGACGCGTGCGAACTTCACCCTGGCGATCTGAATGGCGATCAACTTGTCAACGGCCCAGATCTCGCGATTTTTCTCTCAGCATGGGGAACAACCAGCGGTCCTGCGGATATAAATCATGATGGAATTGTCAACGGGAATGACCTCACCACGCTTTTGAGCAATTGGACAGGCTGACGATTCAAGGCGATACTTGTAATACCTGGAGAGGTGTCCGAGCGGTTGAAGGAGCTAGTCTCGAAAACTAGTGTGGGCCTCGTGCTCACCGTGAGTTCGAATCTCACCCTCTCCGTTTTTAAATCCGCATTTGCGGATTTTTTTATTCACTCGCGCGAGCGAGTTCGCCTGCGACTTCGCCTGCAACTTGTGCGTCAGAGGTCTTGACCCATCCTGATTGACCGTCGGTCAATCGAATGCGATACCAACCCGGACGCATTTCAATCATCGTAAATTCAGCTCCACGATTGAGTGGTTCGGTGAACGCAGGTGCAAAGCCTTCGCCGTTGCCTTTGCGCACAACAACCTGATCGTTGACAAGCACGCCGGGTGGATTGATTTCTCGACGAAGGGCGTCGACTCCGACCGTCAGAGAAATTCCAATACAGATCGCAGAGACACAAATCAGCAGGGGGCGCCACGGCACTCGAGTTGTCCATCCGCAGAGAATGCCAGCAACGATGATGGTCCAAGCCAATGTCCATGAAATGAAAGCTGCCCAGACGCGTGCTGGAAATCCGACCACTTTCCAAAGTGCCGCAACTCTATCCAGAGGTTCGTTTTCTGCAGTGGACGTCGCATTCGTTGCGACGAGAGATCGTGCATGAGCAAGATTCGTTTCAATTCGTGCATCTCCCGGCAAGAGTCGCAGAGCTTCAAGATACGCACCGATTGCCCTGCCAAGATCATTGGATTGCACAAGCGCATTTCCCAGATTGAAAAAGAGTTCTCCGTTGGAGATTCCGCTATCGACAATGCGCTGAAACTTCGCGGCAGATTCGCGAAAAAGTTCGCGTGCGTATTCTGGATCGTTGACAACCAATGTTGTCGCCTCATCATATTTACTCTGAGCTTCAGTTGCGATCACGAGGTTGGTTTCGTCACTGACCCGTGGTGTCGATAAGACTTGTGCTTGAGCGAATGTTGTCATTGATAGGACGACCACAGAGAATGCAAAAGAATTGCGAAGCGATTTGTACAGAGCAATTGTTCTCATGACCGCTTCTCCATATGTGCGGCGCGCGCCTTGCGCCAGTCAAGTTTTTCAAGTCCTTGAATACAGGACTTTGCTTCCGTGACCGATTCGGAAGAGGCACCAGAATCAATTCCCGCCGAAAAACGAGAGCGCTCGAATTGTGCCAGAAGTCGATCGACTCTTTCCAGCAACTCATTCGATGCGTTCGCGGACGTCATCGAACTTCGCGCTTCTGCGCGCGTGACGGTTCCGCTGGGTTGATTGATGCGATCAGCGATGTATCCAACAAGTGCAGTTGCGCCATCCCCGACAGCAAGTCGCTTATTCGCAGCACCTCGCGCACCTTGCTCTTTCGCAAATGCAACGTCGCCTGCATATCGATCGCTTCGACGTCGCAGAAGCAAGATCGCAGCGCAGGCAATTGGAGGCGTCAAAAACATTGCAATTCCAGCAAGAAAACCAATACTGCGTGATTGATCCCGAACCATTGCAAGGGTTGGCGCAACATTCGCCGTCAGGCCACCCTCGGTTGCAGTGAGTTGTTTGGCAGGTGTGGTTGCGCCTGCTGAAGTTCCCAAGATCGCATCTGTCGCGATGCGTTCGGATGCGACAACTTTGATTTCAATCGGCATCGTCGATGCACTTCGATATTCACCTGCAACAGTATCGAACCATGAAAATTCGATCGGTGGAATCTTGTCGACACCCGCTCGAGTCGGGCGAAGTGTTTGGGTAAAGGTCTTTGTGTTTCCTTTGACCGATCCGGCGAGTGGCGCTGTGGGCATTCGAAAGTCAGATTGAATCGAGGGAATATCCAACTTTGGCGGTTGCACTGTTTCAAGATTCCGAGTTCCGGAACGATCAGTCATTGTCAATGTAAGTGTGATCGGATCTCCAACGGAGACACTGCTGGGCTTGGCAGAAGCATCGATTGTGAATGAACCAACTGCACCCTGGAAAGACTTTGGTTGCCCCTCAGTTGGCAATGGAAGCACGTCGATATTGACGACCGATGCGCTTGCACTGATCGGCTTTGTCGCGCCGACTGAGAGTTCATTTCGGCCGAAGAAATCACGCGTGGAGCTGATGCGAGTGGGATAATTCCATGCAATCCGAATTTCACTGAAAT
>Ga0209086_10000686_pt1 | contig 28561 bp, 28 predicted proteins | sample M_130207_XF_Meta_FD_187312 | JGI IMG/M metagenome (GOLD analysis project Ga0209086, IMG submission 187312) | Freshwater microbial communities from Lake Montjoie, Canada to study carbon cycling - M_130207_XF_MetaG (SPAdes) (version 2) | ecosystem: Environmental > Aquatic > Freshwater > Lake... | reverse complement strand
ATTGAAACTGCAAAAGATTTTGCAAAATGTTATTGTAAATTGTATTTGAAACAGCAAGAGGTTCTTTCATCTTTAGGTTCTATCAAATAATAACTATAGATATAAAGACATTGCTATAAATATTTAAAAAAGAGCAAAAAATAAATGGCACAACCATCATCAAGACAAGGTTTGATAGATTACTGCAAAAGAAAACTGGGAGCACCAGTTCTAGAAATTAACGTTGCAGATGAACAAATTGATGATTTGGTTGATGATGCTCTTCAATTTTTTAATGAAAGACACTTTGACGGAGTAACTCAAATATACTTAAAGTACCAAATTACTCAAGGAGATATTGATCGTGGTAGAGCCCCTGCAGGAAATAGTACGACTGCGGGAATAGTTACCACGACAGCATCTGCAACTATAGTTGGAACCGCAACAACTTTTACATATCGAGAAAATAGTAATTATCTACAAATACCTTCATCAATTATTGGAATTAATAAAATTTTTAAATTTGATGGATCCAATACTGCTACAAATAATATGTTCAGTGTAAAATATCAATTATTTTTGAATGATATTTACTACTGGGGTTCAACTGAACTTTTATCATATGCAATGGTAAAAACTTATTTGGAAGATATTGATTTTCTTCTCAATACAGAAAAACAAATCAGATTCAATCAGAGAATGGATAGGTTATATTTAGATATTGACTGGGCAAGTGTAAATGTTGGAGATTATTTGGTAATTGATTGTTGGAGACTTCTTGATCCAAATGATTTTTCAAGAGTCTGGAATGATTCATTCTTAAAACCATATTTAACATCACTTATCAAACGTCAATGGGGACAAAATTTAATCAAATTTCAAGGTCTCAAACTGCCCGGTGGTGTTGAATTGAATGGTAGACAAATTTATGACGATGCTCAAAAAGAAATTGATGTGATTATGGAAAGAATGTCAAATACTTATGAGTTACCTCCTCTCGATATGATAGGATAATCAGATGCTCAATCCATTTTTTCTGCAAGGATCTGCAAGTGAAAAAAACTTAATGCAAGATTTGATTAATGAATCAATTCAAATTTATGGTGTTGAGGTTCATTATTTGCCCAGAAAATATATTACAGAAAAAACAGTCTTAAGAGAAGTTATTGAATCCGTTTTTGATAATGCATATCCAATTGAAGCATACATTAGTAGTTATGATGGATATGGAGATAATCCTACAATACTTTCTAAATTTGGAATTCAAAATTTAAATGAATTGACTTTAGAAATTTCCAGAGAAAGATTTGAAACTTATATTTCACCATTAATAAAAAATTTGAGCAATATCAAATTATCAAATCGACCTAAAGAAGGAGATTTGATATATTTCCCTCTCGGGGATCGTTTATTTGAAATCAAATATGTAGAGCACGAAAAACCATTTTATCAATTACAAGGAAATTACACATATCAATTAACTTGTGAACTCTTTCAATATGAGGATGAGGTTATTGATACTGGAGTTGGTGAAATTGATGATACTATAGGAGGATCTGATGATAATGATCCAGATAATTCTTTCGTTCCTATTGGACCAATTCAAACACTAACTCTTGTTGGAACTGGAGTAACTGCAACTGCAATAACAAACATTGTGTCTGGAGGAATTCGATTCTTTACTGTTACAAATAGAGGAGGTGGTTATTCAAGTGCTCCTAGAGTTGCAATATCATCCGCACCATCAGGAGGAATGACTGGTATTGGGTCTGCAACAATGATTGGAGGAATTGTTGTCTGTACAGATAATACAAATCCAAATTTAAAATCCGTTCAATCCGTTGAGGTTATCAATTCTGGTTTTGGTTATACAATAGCACCAAAAGTTGCATTTTTTGGAGATGGTGCAGGAGCAGCAGCAACTTGTACGATTGGTAGTGGTGTAGTTGGCATTATTACCATTACAAGTGGTGGTTCTGGATATGTGGACACACCCACGATTACATTTACTGGTATTTCAACCGTCTCTGCTGCTGCAACTGCCGTAGTAAGTTCTGCAGGAACGATTACTCAAATTCGCATCATAAATGCAGGATTGGGATACACATTATCTCCTACCATTACAATTGGAAATCCATCATTAACTTCTACTGGAAACTTTATTTTTAATGAGGTTGTTATTGGATCTGCAAGTTCAACGACAGCACGAGTCAAATCTTGGAGTTCTGTAACGAATATACTTGAAGTATCAAATGTTACTGGTGAATTTGAAGTTGGGGAAAATATTGTAGGTTCTGCCTCAAGTTCTTCCCACAAACTTCGTTTGATTAATGTTTACCCACCAGATAATGGTTATTCTTCAAATAAAGAAATAGAGAATGAAGCAGATCAAATTATAGATTTTAGTGAAAGAAATCCGTTTGGTGTCCCATAAATTATCAGATGGTTAAATAGTACTATATGTTACTTATCATATGTTTGAGTATTTTTACCACCAAATCTTAAGAAAAACTGTTATTGCATTTGGTTCTCTCTTTAATGATATTACAATTAAACACACAAATTCTGCAAATGAAATTGTAAGTGTTATAAAAGTTCCTCTTGCATATGGACCAACGCAAAAGTTTTTGGCAAGATTAGAGCAGTCTCCAGATTTAAGTAATCCAATTCAAATTACATTACCAAGAATGTCTTTTGAGTTTACTGGATTGACATATGATACTGCTAGAAAATTAACTACGACACAAACATTTTTATCAAAATCCGTTACTGACGGAACTGAAACTAAAAAAACTTATATGCCAGTTCCATATAATTTACAATTTGAACTGTCTATAATGTCAAAGTTGAATGATGATGCTCTTCAAATCATCGAACAAATTCTACCATATTTTCAACCATCATATAATCTTACAGTTGAACTTGTTGATGAAATTAATGAAAAAAGAGACATTCCAATTATTCTTGAAAATGTTACGATGCAAGATGAGTATGAGGGAAATTTTGATAAAAGAAGAGTCTTAATTTATACTTTGAGATTTACTGCAAAGTTATATCTTTTTGGACCAACTTCAACAGTAACAAAAGATATTGTCAAGAAAGTATCCATCAATTACATTACTGGAGATACTACAAATACTCCCAAGAGGGAAGTTGTATATTCTGCAGAACCGAGAGCTATCAAAAATTATACTGGTACTGTGATTACAAATATTGCAAATGATATTACAACCGAAGATGTTTTGATTACTGTAAATAATGCATCTTCTATTTCTGTAAATACTTATCTTGATATTGAGGGTGAAGAAGTATATGTAAAATTGAAATCTGGTAATGTTCTTACTGTGGAAAGAGGAAGAGATGATACAACAATTACATCTCATCTTGCTGGTGCCCAGGTCAAATCAATCACAAGTGCCGATGATTTATTAATAGAAGAGGGGGATGATTTTGGATTTAGTGGATCTACAACGTCACCATAATGACAGAGAAGAATGAATCAAAAAAATTTGATAAATTAAATGAAACTTTTAATGTTTCGGGAGAGGTAGTGGAAACTGAAATTATAAAAGAAACTCACGAAAATAAAATTGGTGAGATTTCGAATTCAATTCAAGATATTAAAAAAGATTATGAATATACAAGAGGAAATTTATATTCTTTAATTGAGAAGGGTCAGGAAGCAATTAATGGAATTCTTCAGTTAGCTCAAGAAAGTGAAATGCCTCGTGCATATGAAGTTGCCGGACAATTAATTAAAAATGTGGCAGATGCAACCGATAAATTAATGGACCTACAAAAGAAACTCAAAAATATTGAGGAAGACAAACAACCTCGTGGACCAACAAACGTCACAAATGCATTATTTGTGGGGTCAACAGCAGAATTGGCAAAACTTTTAAAAAAACAATCTACTGAAGAAAATGTTTAAGAGTTTAAAAAAAACTCATAATAAATATAAAAAAGGATATTGATCAATAAATGGACGCATATAAAAAGTTTACTCATAAAACTCCACATTTAAAGGGTAAACAACATCAATTAGATCCCAATATAGACCTAAAGCAATTGGTTCATCACGCAACAGTTCAGTATGTTGATCGGGATGCTGATGGTGATGTTGATGTTTATGACAATCCAAAGAAAAAAACACCAGATGAAAATCCAATTGGAGTTGATTTTGGCAATCTTTCAAAAAAATTAATTGCAAAACAAAAGGGAGAAATTAAACATACTAAAAGAGGTATGGCATACGAAGAAGTGGAGGAAAAAAGGTATTGCCCTCTTTGTGATAAAAGAGAGACACGTTCAGAATGTTCTTATGGCGAAAAGGCATGGGATAAAGTTTCCGTGAAAGACCATGAGTATTCTATGGCTCGTTCTGAACTCTCTACAGTTATGAATGCTGTTAAGAGACTTCAGAAAAAAATGAGTAAGGGAGAAGGAAATGTTGAGGCATGGGTCCAATCAAAAATTACAAAGGCAGCAGATTATCTTGATTCTGCGGCAGATTATATTGATAGTGGTGAAATGGATGAAGCAGCAAATCCTGCTCAACAAGCAGCAATTGCAATTAATATGAAAAAGAAAGGTATAAAACCAAAATCAGAAGTTGATGAAGCATGTTGGGTTGGATATAAACAAGAAGGGTTAAAGAAAAAAGGAAAGAAAATGGTTCCAAATTGTGTTCCAGAAGAAACAGAAATTCAAGAGGCATCAAAGTCAGGAGATGCTTCTCTTCACGATTGGTTTGCAAAAAGCAAATCTTCTGATGGAAAACCTGGATGGGTCCAGTTAGGAGGAAAATATGCAGGAAAACCTTGTGCAAAACAACCAGGGCAAACTACTAAACCAAAATGTGGTAGTTCAAAAATGGCAGCAGAAATGTCTCCAGAAGAAGAAGAAAGAGCGGCAGAAAGAAAAAGAAGAGAAGATCCAAATCCAGATAGAAAAGGTAAGGCAATAAATGTTGCAACAGAAGAGTATGTAGAGGAAGATGCATGTAAAACAAAAGTTAAATCAAGGTATAAAGTCTGGCCTTCTGCATATGCATCAGGAGCACTTGTAAAATGTCGTAAAGTAGGTGCCGCAAACTGGGGAAATAGCAGTAAAAATGAAGAGATTGTTTATGAAGGTGATTATTGGCATCCAGATCCAGAAATAGATAGAAAACTTGGTGGTCCTGGACCAAATCAACGTGCTCGTGAAGATCATCCTCAACCAAAATCAGATCCAAAGAAATTGCGTAAGGGTGAATCTTATATCGATTGGAATAAACGTCAAAGAGGTCTCAAGAATTCTTATGAACCAGATGGTGAATTGATTGATGAGTCAACTCGTTTACAAGCAGAAACAGGAAACATTCTTGCTGTAATTTTAAACTGGAGAGGAAAGACATATTCAATTAGAATGTTCTTTCCACAAATTGGAATGCCCAGCAGGAAAGATGTTACGACAGAGATACAAAAAATTTATCCAGGTTCTCAAGTTCTTCAATATAAAATTTCAACAATTGAACCAGGAATGCCACTGATTCAAGTTGTAAATTCAAAATCAAAAAACTATTTACTCAATTCTAAAACAATTGGTGAAGAAGTTGAGATTGAAGAAGATTGGCAGAAAGAAAATCGTAAAGACAAAACTGATGGGTTAAGTCAAAAAGCAGTGAATGCATATCGCAGGGAAAATCCGGGTTCAAATCTTCAGACAGCAGTAACAGAAAAGAAACCAACTGGTAAAAGAGCATCACGTAGAAAAAACTTTTGTAGTCGTATGTCAGGAATGAAGTCAAAACTTACTTCTGCAAAAACTGCACGAGATCCAGATTCAAGAATAAATAAAGCACTTCGTCGTTGGAACTGCAACTAATATATGAGTGCTGACATTTATCTTGGTAATCCTTTACTTAAAAAGGCAAATACACCAATTGAATTTACAGAAGATCAAATTCTTGAATTTATAAAGTGTAAGGAAGATCCTGTATTTTTTGCAAAAAATTATGTAAAGATTGTGACTTTGGATCACGGATTACAACCATTTAAGATGTATCCGTTTCAAGAAAAACTTGTTGAAAGATTTCATAAGAATAGATTTAATATTTGTAAGATGCCTCGGCAGACTGGTAAGAGTACCACTGTCGTATCATATCTTCTTCATTATGCAGTATTTAATGATAATGTAAACATAGGTATTCTTGCAAACAAGGCAGCAACGGCAAGAGAACTTTTAGATCGTCTTCAAACGGCATACGAAAATCTTCCAAAGTGGATGCAACAAGGAATTATTTCTTGGAACAAAGGTTCTCTTGAATTAGAGAACGGATCTAAAATTTTAGCAGCATCCACTTCGGCATCTGCTGTTCGTGGTATGTCTTTCAATATCTTGTTCTTGGACGAATTTGCGTTCGTCCCAAATCACATTGCAGATTCATTCTTTGCATCGGTATATCCAACAATTACTGCAGGTAAAAATACAAAGGTAATTATTGTATCTACACCACACGGTATGAATCATTTCTACCGTATGTGGCACGATGCAGAGAAAGGAAAAAACGAATACATTTTTACGGATGTTCACTGGAGTGAAGTTCCTGGTAGAGATTCTGCCTGGAAGGCACAGACAATTGCTAACACTAGTGAACAGCAATTCAAAGTTGAATTTGAGTGTGAGTTTCTTGGTTCAGTTGATACTTTGATTGCACCAAGCAAACTCAGATCACTTGTCTATGAGCATCCTAAGACTCGTAATGCTGGTTTAGATGTTTATGTGGATGCTAATGAGGAATGTGATTACGTCATCACTGTAGACGTTGCTAGAGGGGTAGGGATTGATTATTCGGCATTTGTAGTTGTTGATATTACACAGTTTCCTCATAAAGTTGTTGCAAAATACCGAAACAACGAAATTAAACCGATGATGTTTCCAAATATCATTTATGAGGTAGCAAAAAATTATAATAATGCATTTATATTATGTGAAGTTAATGATGTTGGAGATCAGGTTGCAAGTATTCTTCAGTATGATTTGGAGTATAGTAATTTGTTGATGTGCTCTATGAGAGGAAGAGCAGGTCAAATTGTAGGGCAGGGATTTTCTGGAAAGAAAACTCAACTTGGAGTAAAAATGTCCAAGACTGTTAAAAAAATCGGGTGCTTAAATCTCAAAACTATGATTGAAGAGGATAAGTTGAACTTTAATGATTATGAGATTATGAGTGAACTTACCACATTTATTCAAAAACACAATTCGTTTGAGGCAGAAGAAGGATGTAACGATGACTTAGCAATGTGTCTTGTCATCTATGCTTGGTTAGTAGCACAAGATTATTTTAAAGAACTCACAGATCAAGATGTAAGAAAAAGACTTTATGAAGAGCAAAAAAATCAAATAGAACAGGATATGGCTCCATTTGGTTTTGTTTCTGATGGGTTGGATGAAACAAGTTTCACTGATGTTGATGGTGATCGTTGGTTTACTGATGAGTATGGTGATCGGTCTTTTATGTGGAATTATATGTAAATAAAAGATTTGATAAATATTTCTTAGATAAACTGAGAATTTACGGAGAAAAAAATGGCGACTCCTCAATTATCTCCAGGCGTACTCGTCAGAGAGGTTGATTTAACGGTAGGAAGAGCTGATAATGTACTTGATAATATTGGTGCAATTGCAGGACCCTTTCCAATTGGACCAGTAGATTATCCAATTGATATTTCAACAGAACAGGATTTAATCAACGTATTTGGAAAACCACTCTCAACAGATTCCCAATACGAATATTGGATGAGTGCTTCCTCATACCTTTCTTATGGGGGTATTCTTAAGGTTGTAAGAACCGATGGATCAACTTTGAATAATGCAAATGCCGGAGTTGGAGCTGCCTCTACTTCAGCATTAAAAATTGAAAATTATGATGATTATACAAATAATCACTCAGACGGAAATAATTTCACTTATGCAGCAAAGAACCCAGGAACTTGGGCAAATAATTTAAAAGTTTGTTTTATTGATAATTTAGCAGATCAGACAATTGGTATTACCACAACAAACCTTTCAAATGCTGGTGCAACTATTGGGTTTGGTGTTACAACTGCACTCACAAATATTGCTCTTGCCGGATCAGGAACAACATCACTCTTTAATGGTTATTTAAAGGGTATTATTACTGGTGTTACGACTGATGCTACAGGTGGAAATAGTACTATTGATGTAAGAATTGTTTCTAGAGTTTCATCAGGAAATACAGAAACTTTAATTGATTATGCAGAAAATTCTTCTACTGCATCATATTCTACTTCAAGTTCTCTTCGTTTCGTCAACAATTCTGGAATCAATACAGGAACATCAGCATCTTCTCCGATTACTCCTTCCACAGTTGTTGATTGGTACGGACAACAAACTCTTGGTCTTACAAATTCCACAATTTATTGGAAGTCAATTGCACCGAAACCAGTCACAAATCAATATTCACTTGATAGAGCTGGTGAAAATGATGCTCTCCATATTGCAGTTGTTGATGATAGAGGAACAATCACAGGAAATTCGGGAACAATTATTGAAAAATTCGTAAGTCTTTCCAAGGCATTTGATTCAATTTCTGCAGTAAATTCTCCTCAAAAGATTTGGTACAAACAGTTTCTTGCCGATTTCTCTTCTCAAGTTTATGCAGGAAGCAATCCTTCCAGTGCTGCTGATTCATATCACGGAACTGCTCCAAGAGCAGTAGGGTTCAGTACATCATTTACTCCATACACAACCTCACAAGGTCTCTGGGGTCAAAATGCACAGGGAATAACCTTCTCTTCAATCGGAAATGAATCATACACTCTCTCAGGAGGTGTTGATTATTCTGCTACTAATGGAATGCAGGCATCTCTTGGAGATTTGATTGACTCATATCAACTCTTTAGTAATAAAGATGAGATTCAAGTAGATTATCTCATTATGGGTCCAGGTCTTACGAATCAAGTGGATTCACAGGCAAAGGCAAATTATTTAATTTCTCTTGCAGGTTCAAGAGGAGATGCTGTTGCATGTATTGGTCCACACAGAGCAAACTTAGTTAATATTACAAATACTACGACTCAAACAACAAATCTGATTCAATATTTCAGTTCACTTCAATCATCTTCTTATGCAATCTTTGATAGTGGATACAAGTATACCTATGATAGGTTCAACAATCAGTTCCGTTACATTCCTTGTAATGCTGATGTTGCCGGTCTAATGACTCGCACTAATATTGTTGCATATCCTTGGTTCTCTCCTGCAGGTCAGCAAAGAGGAATTTTAAATAATGTAGTTAAACTTGCATATAATCCAAATAAGGCACAAAGGGACCAACTTTACCCACAAAGAATAAATTCAATTATAACTCAACCTGGAGTTGGAACTCTTCTTTTTGGAGACAAGACTGCTCTTGGATATGCATCTGCGTTTGATAGAATTAACGTTCGTCGTTTGTTCCTTACAATTGAGCAAACACTACAAAGAGCTGCACAGGCACAACTCTTTGAATTGAATGATGAACTTACAAGAGCAAACTTTAAGAATATTGTTGAACCATACCTTCGTGATGTAGAAGCAAAGAGAGGTCTCTACGGATTCTTGGTTGTTTGCGATACTTCAAATAACACTCCTGATGTGATTGATAATAATGAGTTCCGTGCTGATATCTTCCTGAAACCAACCAAATCAATTAATTATGTAACTCTCACTTTTGTTGCAACTCGCACTGGTGTTAGTTTTGAAGAAGTTGCTGGAACTGTTTAATTAAAATAAATAAATTAAAAGGAGAATCCAAAAATGGCAACACAAAAGACTATCACTGATTTTAAAACGGCACTTGTTGGTGGTGGTGCTCGTCCTAATCTGTTTGAAGTTTCAATTGGCAACATTCCATCACCAGCAGGAACTCTTCCTGAAAAATTTGTAGTGCTATGTAAGGCAGCTAATCTACCTGCCTCAAACGTTGCATCTATTGATGTTCCTTTTCGTGGAAGAATTTTTAAGGTTGCTGGTGATAGAACCTTTGATACTTGGCAAATTACTGTCATTAATGACAACGATTTTGCGATTAGGAAGGTTATGGAAGATTGGATGCAGCATATTGCTCAATATAAGGATGCAAGTGGTACTACCGATCCTGCTACATATATGGCAAATGCAACAGTGACTCAGTTGAGCAGAAGTGCATCAACAATTACAGCATCAAGCACTAGTGGTGTTGCCGATGCCAAACAATACATATTTGAGGATATTTTTCCAACTAATATTTCTGCAATTGATCTTTCCTTTGATACATCAGATACGATTGAAGAATTTACTGTTGAATTTCAAGTGAATTACTGGTATCCTGCAGAAAAGACCAATTGATAGGGTCAATAAATAGTATAAACTGATTAAATAAATTATGGCAAGGTTGTTTGGATTCTCAATTGAAAATAGTGAACCAGTATCTCCTACTGTGGTTTCCCCCGTTCCTCCTAATAATGAGGACGGGGTTGATCATTATTTAACTAGTGGTTTTTTTGGTTCTTATGTTGATATTGAGGGAGTATATCGCACAGAATATGATTTAATCAAAAGATATCGTGAGATGGCACTACACCCGGAATGTGATAGTGCAATTGAAGATGTTGTAAATGAGGCAATCGTATCAGACACAAATGATAGTCCTATTACGATTGAACTTTCAAATTTAAGTGCAAGTGATGGAATTAAGGACAAAATACGCAAAGAATTTAAATATATTTTAGAACTTTTAGATTTTGATAAAAAATCTCACGAAATTTATAGAAATTGGTATATTGATGGGAGATTATATTATCACAAAGTTATTGATTTAAAGAGACCTGAATTGGGAATTCAGGAGATGAGATATATTGATTCACTTAAGATGAGATATGTTCGTCAGGCAAAAAAGACCGATAATGATAAGTATAAATTATCAAACAGAAATGTTGATAATCCAATGGATTATGAGTTTCCTGAAATTGAGGAATATTTCATATATAATCCAAAAATGACGTATCCAACAGGTACTCCGGCACCAGGAGCACTTGGAGGTTCTTCCAGTGGAATCAAGATGTCAAAAGATTCCATTACTTACTGTACTTCTGGTTTAGTAGATCGCAATAAAGGGTCAACTCTCTCATATCTTCATAAGGCAATCAAGTCTCTCAATCAATTGAGAATGATTGAGGATAGTCTCGTAATATATCGTCTCTCTCGTGCTCCTGAAAGAAGAATATTCTATATTGATGTTGGTAATCTTCCAAAGGTAAAGGCAGAGCAATATCTTCGTGATGTAATGAATCGTTATCGTAATAAGCAAGTGTATGATTCTGCGACTGGAGAAATTCGTGATGATAAGAAGTTTATGGCAATGCTTGAGGATTTCTGGTTACCTCGTCGTGAAGGTGGTAGAGGAACTGAAATCACTACACTTCCTGGTGGTCAGAATCTTGGTGAAATCACAGATATTGAGTATTTTAAGAAAAAACTTTTCCGTTCTCTAAATGTTCCTACATCAAGAATGGATGGAGAAGGTGGATTTAATCTTGGTCGTTCATCAGAAATCTTAAGAGATGAAGTTAAGTTTAGTAAATTTGTTGCTCGTTTAAGAAAAAGATTTTCTGTAATGTTTAGTGATATGCTCAAGACTCAATTGATTCTAAAAAATATTATTACTCCAGAAGATTGGGAGATAATGAATGAGCATATTCAGTATGATTTCCTATATGATAATCATTTTGCCGAACTGAAGAATACAGAACTATTAAATGAAAGACTTACGATGGTCGCAACTGCAGAACCATATATTGGTAAGTATTTTTCACAAGATTATGTAAGAAGAAATATTCTTCGTCAAACTGATATTGAAATTATTGAACAGGACGATTTGATTAAAAAAGAAATTGGGAAGGGTATTATTCCAGATCCAAATCAACCTATAGACCCAGCAACAGGAATGCCAATAGATTCAACATCTCAAATGGATTTGGGGCAACCAGTGATGGAGCCAGATTTAAAAGGTGATGAAAAAATCGTTTCACCAAGGCAAAAAGCAATGGAAATGCCGAAGGGTGGAGAGATATAAATAGAAGCAGTTATGTCTAATGGTAATAAAATGGATGATTTAATGGATATGATTGTTGCTGATGAATCACCATCACAAATCAGTGATAAGATCAAAGATATGCTATTTTCCAAATCAGCAGAAAGAATTGATGCTTTCCGACCCGTTGTATCATCCGCAATGTTTGGTGATTCTGAGGTTGAAAACGAAGAGTATGATGAAGAGTGATAAATATAAAAAGGATCATATAAGTAGAAAATTCAATGTCTGATACATCCTTTAAACTTTTTGCTGATAAAATGGGTGCTACTACAGCAACTCAATATATTGGTAAAAAGGGAGAAATTTTTTACGATATTGATGGAACAACTCCAATTCGTCTATCGGATGGTGTAACACCTGGAGGTATTCCATTTGGTATTACAAATACATCAACAACATTTACTCCACAATTCAAAACTGTTTCTGGTAACACACTTGCTGGAACTGTGACTACTGGTTCTTATGTTCTTCAGGGATTAATCTGCCACTTTAGAATTAATGTTAATTTTGCAGCTACATCAGATTTCGGTTCTGCCAGCCAGTATCAATTCACATTACCATTTGATACTGCACATACTGTAACCATTCGTGGTGGAACTTTACATGCTCCTAACCCTAATGATGCAATTTATCATATTGCAGGAATTACAGATATTGCTGAATCTTCAATTATAATGAAATTATATTATTCTGGAAGTGCAACAGACTTGGCATGGAAGTCCACTACTCCAGTAACTGCAACAAATAACTATAGTCACTTTGATATTTCTGGTGCTTATCAAATCGCAGTATAAATTTCAAGAACTTGTAAAGTAATAAATAACTAAAAGTGTATCTCATAAAATAATGGCTCATAGACCAGTTGGGGCTGGATCCTCATTCAACTTCACAGCAGGAACTGCATCAACATCTTCTGCATTTTCAGTTCAATCAAGTGTTGTAAGAGTAGTTGCTGTAGGTGGTGCTGCATTTGTTGCCGTTGGAGCAACTCCTTCTGCTACTAATGCTGATTATTATGTTCCCTCTGGTGGAACTGCAACACTTGCACTCACAAAGGCATCTAATCGTGTTGTTGGAGTCACAACAGGAACTACAACAATCGTGACTGTACCAGAAGGAACTCAAGTTCCCTTTGGTGTTGGAGATTATGTAACTTTGAGTGGTTCAACATACCATAACTTCACACATCAACAAGTTCTTTCAGTTGATACTTCTTCCGGAGTTGGTGGGTATTTTCAGTCAAGAATGACTGTGAATTATAACTCAAGTGGTATTGCAACAGCATTCTCATCCGCAGATGCGTTTGTTATCACATCAAATAAAGTTTCTGCATATGGGGTTGGTGCAGGAACTCTTTATTATCAACAAGTACAAATTTCCGGAGATGCCTGATGAAACTTATTACCGAAGAGATAGAATCAGTAGAAGTGATTACTGAAAGTATAAATGGAAAGAAAACTCTTTATATCAAAGGACCATTTCTTCAGACCGAACAACCAAATCGGAATAAAAGAATTTATCGTATGCCCGTGATGGAACGTGAGGTCAAAAGATATACAGAGCAATATGTAAATAAAGGTCGTGCTCTTGGTGAACTCGGACATCCAGATGGTCCAACAGTCAATCTGGACAGAGTTTCTCATAAAATTACAGAACTTTATCGTGAAGGTAATAATTTTATTGGTAAGGCACAAATTCTTTCCACTCCTATGGGTAAGATTGCAGAGGCACTTCTCAAAGAAGGTGTGATGCTCGGTGTTTCTTCTCGTGGTATTGGTTCACTAAGACCAACTCAAAATGGATATAGTGAAGTTGGTGAAGATTTTATGCTCGCAACTGCTGCTGATATTGTTGCAGACCCCTCTGCACCTGATGCATTCGTTCAGGGGATTATGGAAGGTAAGGAATGGGTATGGGATGGTGGAGTGCTTCGTGAGCATTCTGCAAGGAAAGCATACAATAGAATAAATACATTAGTTTCACAAAAACAACTGGAAGAGAATAGATTGAATCTTTTCAACGATTTTCTAAATTCGTTGTAAATTATTAAATTATAAATAAATATAGATTTCATAAAAAGAAAATCGGAGAGTTCAAATGTCTCGTGGAGATTTACAAGAAATGGAAGTAGGCACAAAGCAATCCAAAACTGCTGTGAATGCTAATGCACCAGCACCTAACCCAATGAGTCACTTAAGTGGTTCAACACCAGGTCAAACTGGTAGTTGGGAAGATTTAGGTGGTCCTACACCTGAGAATTATCGTTCTGATGATGATTCTGCAAAACTTAAGACCCCTGAAGGAACACTCAAGCAAGTTAGAGATGTTGTTAACAAGGGTGCAAGAAGTGCAGATCCTATGAAGGGTATGGCAAAAGAAGATGCTGATTATGATGAAGAAGATGAAGAACTTCTAGAAGCCAAAGAAGAGGATGAAGAGGAAGAGGGTGACGAAGAAGAAGATAACAAGAAAAATGGTAAGAAAAGTAAAAAGGAAGAAGATGACGAAGAGGAAGATGATGAGGATCTAAAAGAAGAGTTTGATCTTGAAGAAGATGTAAATGCTCTTCTCGGTGGAGAAGAACTCTCCGAAGAGTTCAGAGAAAAAGCAAAACTTGTTTTTGAATCTGCACTCAGATCAAAAATTGGTGAAATCAAAGAATCTCTTGAGATCAGATATGCTGAAGCACTTGTAGAAGAAATTGAAGAAATCAAAGAAGCATTGAATGATCGTGTAGATTCTTATCTTGAATATGTTGCTGATGAGTGGTTTGCTGAAAACACACTCTCAATTGAAAAGGGTCTAAAAGAAGAACTCACTGAGTCCTTCTTGACTGGTCTGAAAGGACTTTTTGAAGAACATTATGTAACAATCCCTGAAGATAAATATGATGTTCTAGAGAGCATGGTAAACAAACTTGATGATATGGAGACGAAACTCAACGAGCAGATTGAGAAAAACGTTTCACTCAACAGTCGTCTCGCAGAGTCGGTTGCTGATGGAATCTTAGATCAAATTTCTGAGGGTCTTGCGTACACTCAGAAAGAGAAGCTCGCCTCACTTGCCGAAAGTGTAGAGTTTGAAAGTGAAGAAGAATATCGTGAAAAACTGGAGACACTAAAGGAATCTTATTTTCCAACAAAAATGATTTCTCCATATGCTAAAACCGAAACCCTTTCTGAGGGATTAGATTCGGCACCAGAATCTGTTTCAGGTTCTATGGCTGCATATCTAAACACACTTTCAAAATTTAGCAAATAATTGAATTTAACATAATTCAAACGCAAACATTCACTTACAAAAGGTAAAAGCAAATGTTCCAATCCGAACAATTGCAGGACAAGTGGGCACCACTTCTCAACTATGAAGGTCTTGATCCAATCAAAGATTCTCATCGTAGAGCAGTAACCGCAGTTCTGCTAGAAAACCAAGAAAGATTTTTAAGAGAGCAATCCTCATTTGATAATGGTTCATTATCAATGTTGATGGAGTCACCAACCAACAGTGGCAATGCTGCTGGTGCTTCTGGTGCTTTTGGTGGTAGTGCTGCTGCTGGCGGACCTACTGCTGGTTTTGATCCCGTATTGATTTCACTCATCCGTCGTTCAATGCCCAACCTGGTCGCATATGACCTTGCTGGTGTACAACCAATGAGTGGTCCTACTGGACTCATCTTCGCAATGCGTTCACGTTATACCAATCAGTCCGGTAACGAAGCATTCTTCAATGAAGTAGACTCCGCATTCTCTGGTCAGGATGCTGGTCTTGATGAATCTGCTGGATTCAGTGATGGTGCTGCTGGTATTGGTACCACTGTTCAAGGTGGAACCAACCCTTCAGTTCTCAACCCCGTTGGCACTGCGACTTCTACTGCCTACAACGTAGGTCAGGGAATGGTTACTGGTGATGCTGAGAATCTTGATGGTACTGGTTCTGATGCATTCAATCAGATGGCTTTCTCAATCGAGAAAGTAACTGTGACTGCTAAATCCAGAGCACTCAAGGCCGAGTATTCATTAGAACTCGCACAAGATCTCAAGGCAATCCACGGTTTGAATGCCGAAGCAGAACTTGCGAATATTCTGTCTACAGAGATTCTTGCTGAAATCAACCGTGAGGTTATCAGAACCATCTACAAGGTGGCTGAGCAAGGTGCTGTACAGAATACCGCAACTGCTGGTATCTTTGACCTTGACGTTGACTCCAATGGTCGTTGGTCAGTTGAGAAGTTCAAAGGACTTCTTTTCCAGATTGAGCGTGATGCTAACGCAATCGCACAAAGAACTCGTCGTGGAAAGGGCAACATCGTAATGTGTTCTGCTGACGTTGCTTCAGCACTCACAATGGCAGGTGTGCTTGATTATACTCCTGCTCTGAACTCGAACCTCAACGTTGATGACACCGGAAATACTTTTGCTGGTACTCTGATGGGTAAATTCCGTGTATATATTGACCCATATTCTGCTAACCTGACCACTGCTAACGCAACTCCAGGTAACCAGTATTATGTGGTTGGTTATAAGGGTTCTTCCCCTTATGATGCCGGACTATTCTATTGCCCTTATGTTCCTCTCCAAATGGTTCGTGCCGTTGGTGAGAATTCCTTCCAACCAAAAATTGGATTCAAGACCCGTTATGGTCTTGTTGCCAATCCATTTGCTGAAGGAACTGATCAAGGTCTAGGAAGACTTAGAGTGAATGTTAACCGTTACTACAGACGTGTTGCTGTAAAAAATCTAATGTGAGTCTTCTCACAAATCTTCAAAGGGGCCCATATGGGTCCCTTTTTTTATCTAAATATTTAAAAAAAAATGGCATCTACTACATCAGGTCAAATTGAAAATCGTAATTTTCTTTCACCAAGTGGATTTAAGTTCACGATAAAAAGAAGTCCCAAAGTTGCATTTTTTTGTAATGAGGCAAATATTCCAGATTTAACTCTTGGAATTGCAATTCAACCAACATATCTAAAAGATATTGATACTCCAGGAGATAAAATTGTTTTTGGGGATTTGAATCTGCGTTTTATGGTAGATGAAGATCTTGAAAATTATATGGAGATTCAAAATTGGATTCGTGGTTTGGGATATCCAGAAAAATTGGAAGAGATTTATAATCTTCAAAATAATGGATTTACGAATTCAAAGTATGTTCAAAAATCAATGGACATATATTCTGATGGAACACTTCAGGTATTAAGTAGTAATTTTGTTCCAAATTTTCAAATTAGATTTAATGACTTATTTCCATATTCATTGACAACATTATCATTTACTGCTACTGATTCAGACATTCAGTACTTTACAGCAGAGGTGAGTTTCAAGTATACTATCTACAATATAACCGATTTAAGTGGAACTCCATTATGAGTATTGATCTTGAAAAAATTCAAGAGATGTGGGAAAAGGACGCAAAAATAGATCCAGATAATCTTCATACAGAATCTTTAAATATACCAGTTCTTCACGCAAAATATTTTAATCTTTATAATACAATTGTTCTTTTAAGAAAAAAAGCAGAGCAACAAAAGAAAAATATTCATCACGAAAGATATGAATACTTCTCTGGAAAGGCAGACCCGGATGTTTATGTAGAGAATCCATTTCCAAAGAAAATTCGGGATAAGGAAACTATGCAAAAATATCTTGATGCAGATGATAAACTTTCATCTATTAATATGAAAATTTGTTATTATGATACGATCTTATATTATCTTGAAAGTATATTAAAAGTCATTCAAAATCGCACATATCAAATTAAGAACTCAATTGAATTTCTGCGATTTAATGCTGGATTGGGGTGAATAAATACTCATAGACATATGAATCTTTGTGACAGATACTACAGAAAATCTTATTATATCTAAGTCTAACGAAGTATTTTTAAAAATAAAAACAGAACCTCATATTGAATATGAACTGAGAGATCATTTCAAATTTGAAGTTCCCGGTGCAAAATTTATGCCTCAGTATCGAGGGAGAAATTGGAATGGGGAAATACACTTATTCGATATTAGAAGTAAACAAATATATGTGGGTCTTTTAGATAAAGTTATAAATTTTTGCGAACAATTCAATTACACATATAAGTTTGAAAATAATAAATTTTATGGTCAACCTTTTGAGGTGAATGAGGGAATATCATTAGAGGGTGTAAAGGATTATATGAGTTCTATTTGCTCCCATACTCCTCGTGATTATCAAGTGGATGGAGTATACGATGCACTAAAATATAATCGAAAACTGCTGATATCACCCACTGCCTCAGGAAAATCTCTGATGATTTATTCAATCGTAAGATACTATGTAGATAAAGGGCAAAAAATTCTTTTAGTTGTTCCAACGACATCTCTTGTAGAGCAGATGTATAAGGATTTTGAGGATTATGGTTGGGATTCTGAGTCATATTGTCACAAGATTTATTCTGGTAGAGAGAAGACAAATGAATACCCAGTCACAATTACTACCTGGCAGTCTATTTATAAATTGGAAAGGTCTTTCTTTGAGGATTATAATGTCATTATAGGTGATGAAGCTCATTTATTCAAGAGCAAGTCACTGATTCAGATTATGACGAAACTTCATCATGCAAAGTATCGTTTTGGATTTACCGGTACTCTTGATGGTACTCAGACTCATAAATGGGTATTAGAGGGATTGTTTGGTCCTTCTTATAAAGTTACGAGAACTGATGAGTTAATGAAACAGGGTCATCTTTCACAATTAGATATTCAGTGTATTGTCCTCAAACATCCTCCTCAAAAGTTTGATGTTTATGAAGATGAAATACAATATCTTATCTCTCACGAACAGAGAAATAGATTTATTACAAACTTGACTTTAGATCTAAAGGGAAACACTCTGGTATTATATTCAAGAGTAGAAACACACGGAGCAATACTTTACGAAAATATAAATAAAAATAAGCAAAGTGATCGTAAAGTCTTTTTTATTCACGGTGGAGTGAATGCTGAAGAAAGAGAATTAGTTCGTGAGATTACTGAAAAAGAAAAGAATGCTATTATAGTTGCTTCCTATGGAACATTTTCCACTGGTATCAATATCAAAAATCTACATAATGTAATTTTTGCCTCTCCAAGTAAATCAAGAATACGAAATCTTCAAAGTATTGGAAGAGTTCTTCGTAAAGGCAAAGATAAAGTCAAAGCAACACTTTATGATATTGCCGATGATTGTACTTATAACTCAAAAAAGAATTATACACTCAATCATTTGATAGAACGAATTAAAATATATAATGAAGAAAATTTTAATTATGAAATAGTCACAATACAACTAAAAAAATGATAGAGGAAGATTTTTACTGCACTCTCAAACTTAAGTCTGGTGAAGAAGTTTTTGCCAAAGTTGCAGCCTCAGAAGAGGAAGAGAGAACTTTTTTGATTGTCTCAAACCCAATTGTAATCTCTGAATATAAAAGTAGAGGTGGTGAATCTGGATATAAGATAGAACCCTGGTTGAAGACGACAACAGAAGATATGTTTATTATCAAACTTGATGATGTTTTGACTCTTTCTGAATCTTATGATATTGAAATGATATCAATGTATCAATCTTATTTGAGACAATCTTATAAGAAAAAAAATAATGAATCAAACATTAATCGTCAAATGGGATATCTCTCAAGTGTAAATGATGCTAAAGATATCTTAGAGAAGCTCTATGAAAGTAGCTAATATAACTTTTCAACCCTCACAAAGGTTATTCTATCAGATTTGAGAAACTTGTCAACTATTTCTAAAAGTGTTATAATATCTACATAATAATGAGTAAAACTTATGATCACCACAAACATTATGACCAAAAGAAAAAGGTCAGAACATTACGTAAATAATAAAGAGTTTCTTGCTGCTCTCACAAAGTATCGTGAGGATGTTGAAATCAGCTTTATCAGAAAGTATGGTAGAGAACCAACAAGAGAAGATAGGTCAAAAGGATGGGATACAAAATCACAAATACCAAGATATATTGGTGAGTGTTTTTTGAAGATTGCAAATCATCTCTCTTTCAAACCAAACTTCGTAAACTATATGTTCAAGGAAGATATGATTTCTGATGGTATTGAAAACTGTGTTCAGTATATTCATAACTTTGACCCAGAGAAATCACAGAACCCATTTGCGTATTTTACTCAGATTATTCACTATGCCTTTCTTCGTCGTATTCAAAAAGAAAAACGTCAGTTAGAAATCAAAAATAAGATTCTTGAACGTTCTGAATACTCTGAGGTCTTTACCGATGATAATACAGTTGACACCGGAAACTATTCAGACTATAATAGCATCAAGGATGGAATCCACTCTAAACTTCGTTATTGAATGAAAGTCGCAATCATCACTGACACTCACTATGGTTGCCGAAAAGGTTCTAAACTTTTTCAAGATTATTTTGAGTCATTTTATAAAAACATTTTTTTCCCGACACTGGAACAGCACGGGATTACAACTGTTATTCATATGGGAGATGCCTTTGATAGTCGTAAATCAATTGATTATCAAAGTTTAGAATGGACAAAAAGAGTTGTTTTAGATCCTCTTTCAAAATACAACGTTCATATGTTAGTGGGAAATCACGATGCATATTATAAGAACACGAATAATGTAAATTCCCCATCTCTTCTACTTCAAAATTACTCTAATATCAAAACTTATAGTGATCCAGAAGTAGTTAAAATAGGAAATTTGAATACTCTTTTCATTCCTTGGATATGTGCCGATAATGAAGAAAAAACTTTACGTCTCATAAAAAAAAGTGGATGTAAGGTTGCGATGGGACACTTGGAACTAAATGGATTTGAAGCCTATCGTGGACATACGATGGATGATGGTATGGATTCTATAGTTTTTGATGGGCTTACAAAAGTATTTTCTGGGCATTATCATACTCGTTCTACTAATGGTGTCGTTTTTTATTTGGGAAATCCTTATGAAATGTATTGGAATGATGTAAATGATACTCGTGGATTTCATATTTTTGATACTGAAACACTAGAACATACTCCTGTAGATAATCCTTATCGAATGTATTATATCATTCACTATGAGGATACAAACTATCAGACATTTGATACTCGTGAATATGAAAATAAAATTGTAAAAGTTATCGTTCGTAAAAAAACAAATACTAAAAAGTTTGAAAAGTTTATTGATAAACTTTATACTTCAAATGTAGCAGAACTCAAAATTGTTGAGAACTTTCAAATTGAAGAAAATGAAAATTTTGAAGCATTTGAGTCAGAAGACACTCTTTCTGTTCTGAACAGATATATTGAAGAATCGGAAATAAATCTGGACAAAAAAATAATTCAAAAAATGTTCAAAGAAATATATCAGGAAGCCTGTGAGTTGGTATAAAAATGTTTATACTTACAATTCTGGGGCAAGAGGATGAAGGTGTCTATTCTGTACTTAACCCTAATGGAGATAAGATCATCTATATTTTTGAAGAAGAAGATGATGCGGTTAGATATGCTATGATGTTAGAGGAGGAAGATTACCCAGAAATGCATGTGATTGAAGTTGAAGATGAAGTGATAATAAAAACTTGTAAACAATATGAATATAACTATACGATTATTACTGAAAATGATATTGTAATTCCACCAAAATATTAACATGATTTTATTCAAAACTATAAAATGGAAGAATTTTTTATCTACTGGTAATCAATATACCGAGGTTAATTTTACTCTAAATTCGACCAATTTGATTGTCGGTACAAATGGTGCTGGTAAGAGCACAATTTTAGATGCTCTTACTTTTTCTCTATTTGGAAGACCATTTCGGAAAATTAATAAACCACAACTCATCAATACCGTAAATGAAAAGGATTGTATTGTAGAAGTTGAGTTTACTATTGGAACTACCGAGTGGAAAGTTGTTCGTGGAATCAAACCAAATATTTTTGAAATTCATCGAAATGGTGAAGTTTTGGATCAGGCATCCGCATCTGTAGATCAGCAGAAGTGGTTAGAACAAACAGTTCTTAAAATGAACTATAAGTCTTTTACTCAAATTGTAATTTTGGGTAGCAGTACTTTTGTTCCTTTTATGCAACTTCCTGCGGCTCACAGAAGGGAAGTAATTGAAGATCTTTTAGACATAAAGATTTTCTCTTCTATGAATACTGTAATTAAGGAAAAGATTCGTCAGATTCGTGAAGAAGTAAAGACTTTAGAACTCAAAAAAGAATCTCTCTTTGATAAGGTTGAAATGCAAAGAAACTTTATTGAGGAGTTGGAAAATCGTGGAAATGTCAAGATAAATGACAATCAAAAAAAGATTGCCAATTTAGATGCTGAAGTTGACATTTATATGAGAGAAAATTCTTCACTTGAGGAAAGTATTTTTAAGTATATCAAAGAGCAAGAAGAAGTCACAGGTGCCGCAGATAAACTTCGTAAACTTGGAAATCTCAAAGGTAAAATCTCACAAAAGGTTCTTACGATTACCACAGAGCATAAGTTTTTTACTGAAAATACGGTATGCCCTACCTGTACACAGGATATTGATGAGGCATTTAGACTACATAGAATTACAGACGCTCAAAATAAAGCAAAAGAGTTACAATCGGGTTATCAAGAACTTGAGGAAACTATCAAATCAGAAGAAGAAAGAGAGCGTCAATTCAATATTCTTTCCAAGGAGATTACAAAACTCACGCATGAAGTTTCTCAAAACAATACTAAAATCTCTGGATGTCAAAGACAAATCAGAGATTTTGAATCAGAAATTCAAACACTTACCAATCAACTTAAAAACAAAAATACTGAGCACGAAAAACTAGAGTCTTTCAGAGAAACTCTTCAGAAAACCTATGATGAATTGGCAGTTAAAAAAGACTCCATTAATTATTATGATTTTGCATATGGATTACTGAAGGATGGTGGAGTTAAGTCCAAAATCATTAAGAAATATCTTCCCCTGATAAATCAGCAGGTAAATCGGTATTTACAAATGATGGATTTTTATATTAACTTTACTTTGGATGAAGAGTTTAATGAGACCGTTCAGTCACCAATTCACGAAGATTTTTCTTATGCCTCTTTTAGTGAGGGTGAGAAGATGAGAATAGATTTGGCACTTCTTTTTACTTGGAGAGAAGTTGCTGGATTTAAAAATTCTGTAAATACAAATCTTCTGATATTAGATGAAGTATTTGATAGTTCTTTAGATGGATTTGGAACCGAAGAATTTCTTAAGATTATTAAATATACGATAAAGGATGCTAATATATTTGTAATTTCCCATAAGACTGGTTTAGATGATAAGTTTGATAATGTTATAAAATTTGAAAAAGTAAAAGGGTTTAGTCGGATCGGATCATAATATAGACACTTTATAAGGTGGCACAGCAGTTGTCCAGAGGGCAATCTTTCGTTGTATTATGAATGTATACAAAACAAAACTCATGCCAGTTAGTCACGAAATCAAGTCTCAACTCGCAAAACTGCTTGCTACCGAAGACCTTGTAGTAGAGCACAAAAGGGTTGAGACTGCTTGTTTTAATGTTCATACTCGTGTTCTGACTTTGCCTCTGTGGGATAAGGCAAGTAATACTGTATATGATTTGCTTGTAGGACACGAAGTTGGACATGCACTCTTCACTCCTGATGATGACTGGTTTGAGAATAATACAATTCCTCAACAATTTGTGAATATTGTAGAAGATGCCCGTATTGAAAAATTAATGAAACGCAAGTATGCAGGACTTGCAAAAACTTTTTATAATGGATATAAAGAATTAAATGATGAGGACTTCTTTCAGATTGCTGACGAAGATTTAGAAACCTTAAATCTTGCTGATAAAACAAACCTTTACTTTAAGGTTGGTAATTTTCTTTCTCCTCTAAATTTCAATTCCAAAGAGAAGGAAATTGTTGAGTGTATTGATTCCTGTGAAACTTTTACAGATGTGATTATTGCCGCAGAGAAACTTTATGAGTATTGTAAGGAAGAACAGCAGAAACAACAAAAGGTTGCTAATCTAGATTCTCACGATTCCGAACAGCAAGGTAATTCCTCTTCTGGTGAACAGACAGGAGAAACCGAAGAAAGTGAGAACGACAGACAAGAGCCTTCACAATCAAAACAACCAGAAGAATCTTCCGGAAATTCTAGTGGAAATCAAACAATACCAGATCTTTCTTCACAAGAACCAGAAGTTCGCACTGCCGATGCTCTTCGTGAAAAAATTGAGAGTCTTGTAAGTAGTGATAACCGAGATAATGTTTATGTTGAACTTCCACATCTCAACCTAGAAACTATAATTGCCAAAAATTCAGAGATTCATCAATATATTGATGAAAATTTTGAAAGACAAAAAAAATATATTGATGCTAATAATGATACAATTCATAATCTTAATTTATACGAAGAAGCAGATAAGTCTTATAAGCAATTTAAGACTTCTGCTCAAAAGGAAGTCAATTATCTTGTAAAGGAATTTGAGTGTCGTAAGGCAGCAGATTCTTATGCCAGAACATCAACTGCTCGCACAGGAGTTCTTGATACCACACGTCTTCATACCTACAAGTATAATGAGGATTTGTTCAAGAAAATGAGTGTGATTCCTGATGGTAAAAATCACGGGTTGATTTTTATTCTTGATTGGAGTGGGTCGATGAATGAAGTTATTCAAGACACCTGTAAGCAACTTTTCAATCTAATCTGGTTTTGTAAAAAAGTCTCAATTCCTTTTGAGGTTTATGCCTTTACAAATGAATGGAGAAGCCCATCAAAGTCTCAAGAAGTTTATTCTCCACATTATGAAAAACGGGAAGGATTGATTTATGTTGCTGATGATTTTTCTTTACTGAATCTTCTTACAAGTAAAGTAAATATGAAAACTCTGGAGCATCAGATGCTCAATATTTGGAGACTGACTATTGCTCTTCGTAATCCATATGGGTGTGGATGTAGATATGTTGCTCCAACTCGATTATATCTTTCCAGCACTCCACTGAATGAGGCACTGATTTCCCTACACCAAATTCTTCCTAATTTTCAGAGAGAAAATAAACTTCAAAAAGTTCAGTGTGTAGTTCTGACTGATGGTGAGGCAAACTGTCTTCCTTATCATATTGAAGTCAAACGTAAATCAGAATCGGAACCTTATATTGGTGTTCGTGGTATTTCTCCTGGACAAACTTTTCTTCGTGATCGTAAGATCGGAACGAATTATAAGTTTGGATGTGAATATCATAAATTTACCGAAGTTTTGATATCAAATCTCAAGGACAAGTTTCCAACAGTTAATATGATCGGTATTCGTGTGCTTCAGAATCGTGATACATCTAATTTTGTGAATCTTTATTACAACAAATTATCTCCTCAATATAATAAAATTTTATCTGATTGGAAGAAAAATCGGAGTCTAAATATTTTAGATTCAAGTTATGATGCCTACTTTGGACTTTCTGCATCCACTCTCTCGCAAGACTCTGAATTTGAAGTTTCCGAAGATGCCACAAAGTCACAGATCAAAAGTGCCTTTGTAAAAAGTCTCAAGATCAAAAAATTGAATAAAAAAGTTCTGGGACAGTTTATGGAGTTGGTTGTATGACAAAATCTATAGAGAAAGAACTCTGGGGAATGCCCTGTGCTGTAGATCACAAAAATAAAAGAGTTTATTTGAAGTGTGAGAGTGCCATTACTGCGATGGGTGTCGGTGCTCTTGTAGAAAAATATTATCCTGGATATAAAGGACATTTAGTAAGTCTAAATCGTCTGAGTGAAATCAGAGACAATTTGGAAACCGTCCAGTAGGGTGATTCTGAGACTCTGATTGCTGTTATAATGACTATGTTGAAACAAACCACTCACTATGCTCCGTCTCAAAATGACTCCCGATTATATCGTTTCTTCTCTGAGATCACTTTTTGGGTCAGAAATTACTGGTGCTGACATTCGTGGTTGGTGTGCTAGTAATGGAAGTGCCTATCAAACCGTTACAAAAAATCTTGAAAAATATAAGACTTCTCGTGGTAAGTGGAATTTAGAAGTGACACAAGAAAAGGTAAAAGAAATAGAACGTAGTTTTTCTTCTCCTGCTGCTCTTCCTGCTTTGGAACAAAATCTTATTCCTGATAAAGATGATACTTTCGTCAAGTTTGGTAACTTCAACGATATTAAAAAAATTATTCAGTCCCGTATTTTTTACCCAACGTTTATTACGGGTCTCTCGGGTAATGGTAAGACGTTCTCTGTGGAGCAAGCTTGTGCTCAGACTGGTCGTGAATTGATTCGTGTGAATATTACGATTGAGACTGATGAAGATGATTTGATTGGTGGTTTTCGTCTTGTGGATGGTGCAACTGTTTGGCATAATGGACCTGTGATTGAAGCACTCGAACGTGGTGCTATTTTACTTTTGGATGAGATTGATCTTGCTTCTAATAAAATACTTTGTCTTCAATCTGTATTGGAAGGTAAAGGTGTCTTTCTGAAAAAGATTGGTAAGTTTGTAAAACCCTCTTCTGGATTCAATGTTTTTGCGACTGCAAATACCAAAGGTAAAGGTTCTGAGGATGGACGATTCATCGGAACTAATGTGCTCAACGAAGCATTCTTAGAAAGATTTCCTGTGACCTTTGAACAATCTTATCCTGCTCCTGCGGTTGAGCAAAAGATCTTAGAGGGTATTTCTTTGGATCTTGGTCTTGAGGATCGTGATTTCTGTAAGAGACTTGTTGATTGGGGTGATGTGATCCGTAAGACCTTCTATGATGGTGGTATTGAGGAAATCATCAGCACCCGCCGTCTCGTTCACATCATTCGTGCCTATAGCATCTTTGGTGATAAAGCAAAGGCAATACAGGTTTGTGTAAATCGTTTTGATGATGAAACCAAACAGGCATTCTTGGAACTTTATGACAAGATTGATGCTGATTTTATAATGCCTTCTACCCCAGAAGCAGTTGACGCAACTCTCTCAAACTGATATAATATTAAAAGATAAAACTCTCTTTGATTGTGAAACTTTATGACTGAAAATTTTGAAACCGATTATGAAAGTTCAATTCCAAACCAAGATTTTTGGGAGGAAGATGGAATTAGTATAACTGGAAATCCTTATGCTTCTCCCGATACAATAGTTTTTGGAAATACTCATCTTCCAGGAGGTATGGGAGAAGATCATATTAGTTTTACTGGATATCCTTATTCACCCCTTCCAAGTATTACATCATCTTTCACTTCTTATGAGGTAAAACCATCACTAAATTCAGATCACTTCTGGAAGTTTAGTGAAGGAAAGACTCTGAAAGTTGTAGAAGAATATATTAAGGGAACTTACAATGGACACTATGCTTCTGATAAGTCAAAGGTTCAGGTTCTGGATATGATTGATGCGATTGATGATGGAGTCCCCTTCTGTCGTGATAATCTAATTAAGTATTCTTCTCGTTTTGGTAAGAAGGATGGAATGTCAAAACTTGATGCACTGAAGATTATACACTACGGTGTTCTTCTATATCATTTTGCCGGATTTAATAATGAAACTCAAAAATCAAACTATGAAACTTTCTGATAAAACACTGTCACTGCTGAAGAATTTCTCTGGCATCAATCAATCAATTTTGTTCAGGCAAGGAAACAAACTTCGCACAATTTCTGTGATGAAGAACATTCTTGCCGAAGCAGAGATTACCGAAGAGTTTCCAAAGGACTTTGGTATTTACGATCTGAATCAATTCCTAAATGGACTTAATCTTCATCAAAATGCCGAATTGGATTTTGATAATGATGGTTATGTGGTGATTCGTGAAGGTAAAATGCGATCCAAGTATTTCTTTGCTGATCCAAGTGTAATCGTGATTCCACCAGATAAAGAAATCACTCTTCCGAGTGAGGATGTATGCTTTGAGTTGAATACTCAACAGTTAGATAAGTTACTCAAGGCATCTGCGATTTATCAACTTCCCGACCTTTCTGCTGTTGGTGATGCCGGTGTGATCAAACTGGTAGTAAGAGATAAAAAGAATGACACATCAAACAATTTTTCCATTGTGGTTGGTGAAACCGATAGTGTCTTTACGTTCAATTTTAAAGTGGAGAATATCAAGATTCTTCCTGGTGCTTATGAGGTTGTCATCTCACAAAAACTTTTATCACGATTTACGAGCACCGACAGAGATTTGAAGTATTATATTGCTATGGAGCCTGATTCTACTTTTGAATGAACATCTTTGTCACTTCCCCATTTCCTGCCGAAAGTGCCACTTGTCTTCCAGACAAACACATAGTCAAAATGCCCTTAGAGACATGCCAAATGCTCTCTATCGTGGCATCAGAGAAATGGGGGCACGGATACGGAACTCTGCCCAAGACCGATGGAACCCCTTACAAGACAGAGAAGGGAGCATTCCGTAATCACCCTTGTACTTTATGGGCAGCAAAAACAATTGATAATGCCTACTGGTTAATCAAATGGGGAATGAACT
>Ga0209086_10000685_pt1 | contig 28579 bp, 22 predicted proteins | sample M_130207_XF_Meta_FD_187312 | JGI IMG/M metagenome (GOLD analysis project Ga0209086, IMG submission 187312) | Freshwater microbial communities from Lake Montjoie, Canada to study carbon cycling - M_130207_XF_MetaG (SPAdes) (version 2) | ecosystem: Environmental > Aquatic > Freshwater > Lake... | reverse complement strand
TGAAGTGCATTCACTGTGGGAATTGCGATCGACTTGCTGATAAACTCCTTCTCAAATGCCCACAATCGCACCACAGCATCAATCTCCAAAACCATTTTCAGGACCTTCAGATTCAGGAATGTGCGAGCGCCTGCCGATCTCGGTCTGGTCGCGCCCAGGCGACATGGCGCTTGCAATTGCAATTCGAATTGCGGATCTGATTCGACAGCGGCAAAAAGAAAACCGTCGCTGCGTATTAGGTTTGGCCACAGGCAGCACGCCGATTGGAATTTATGACGAACTCATTCGCATGCATCAAGATGAGGGACTCTCATTCAAGAATGTCACGACATTCAATCTCGATGAATATTGGCCGATGAATCCAAGTGGACCGCAGAGTTATCACCTGTTCATGCGTGAGCAACTATTCGATCATGTCGATATTGATCTTTCTTGCACGCATGTTCCCGACGGCATGGTGAGCGCAGATGGTGCTGCTGCATCGTGCTTGGCGTATGAAGCGAAAATTCGTGCGGCAGGCGGAATTGATTTGCAAATTCTTGGAGTGGGTCGTACGGGTCACATTGGATTTAATGAGCCAGGATCGCCGCGCGCAAGTCGAACCCGCCTCATCGTGCTTGATCGAGTGACACGCAACGATTCCGCCAGCGATTTTTTCGGTGAAGAACAAGTGCCAATCCGTGCGTTGACGATGGGGATTGGAACGATTCTCGAGTCCAAGCAGATCATCTTGATGGCGCTGGGCGAAGCGAAAGCTCCCATCGTTGCGAAGTTGGTTGAAGGGCCGATTTCAGAACAGATTCCTGCAACGTTTTTGCAGGCACATCCAAGCGTTGAAGTGCATTTGGATCGACCTGCTGCTGCGCATCTCGAACGCGAGCGCACACCTTGGGTTTCTCGGTCTGTCGATTGGACTCCAACCATGATTCGACAAGCAGTCGTTTGGTTGAGCGGTCACACCAAGAAAGCAATTCTGAAATTGACGGCCGAGGATTACAACGAAAATCATCTGCAAGATCTTGTCGCGCGCAACGGGAGCGCCCATGACATCAACCTCATCGTGTTTCGAGATTTGCAGGAAACGATCACTGGTTGGCCGGGTGGAAAGCCTCGCGATCGCAAACAGGCTGGAGATATCGATCGACCACGCGACGAAATTTTTCCCAAGCGCGTGTTGATCTTCAGCCCGCATCCAGATGATGACGTCATTTCGATGGGAGGCACGCTGATTCGCTTGAGCGATCAAGGACACGAAGTGCATGTTGCATATCAAACTTCTGGAAGCATCGCTGTATCGGACGAAGAAGCGCGCAGATTTCTCGATTTTGTTCGCGACTATTCCAAATCTTTCGATGCGACCAACATTGATCACTCCGCGCGGAAGATGATCGAAGTTCTCGCTGCGACAAAGCCGAGTGATCCAGATGCGCCTGAGATTCAACGTTTGAAATCGATCATTCGCAGGGAAGAAGCGAAGTCGGCGGCTCGCGTGTGCGGAGTTGGTGAAGAGCGACTGCACTTTCTTGATTTGCCTTTCTATGAGACAGGCCGTGTTCGCAAGAAGCCGATCACTGATGCAGATGTCGAAATCGTTGTGAAGTCCTTGCGAGCAATTCAGCCGCATCAGGTCTATGCCGCTGGCGATCTTTCTGATCCTCACGGAACGCATCGTTGCTGTCTTGCTGCTGTTTTCGCAGCACTCGATGTTGTGCGAAGCGATACGTGGTGCAAGCAGGCGCCGATCGAAACGCTCCTTTATAGAGGTGCGTGGCAGGAGTGGGGAATTGAGGCGATCGATATGGCCGTTCCGCTTTCTCCAGATGAAGTCGCTCGGAAACGCCGCTCGATTTTTCGTCATCAGTCGCAGAAGGATCGTCCGCTGTTTCCAGGTGCCGATGACCGCGAATTCTGGCAGCGTTCCGAAGCGCGCAATAAAGCAACGGCTGCAAAGTATGACGCACTCGGCCTCGCTGAATATGAAGCGATCGAAGCGTTCGTTGTTTGGAACGGCAAGTCGATTGACTGACAATTTTTTCAGAAGTCGATTTGGAATCGCAGCGAGCCAACGAGTGCATCATCGAGCGACCCACTCGGTGTGCCAATCCACTGCACATCTGGTTGAATCGAGAACGACGGCGTGATCTGAAATTTATAAAAAGCTTCTATATTTTTTTCGCTTCCGCCCGGCGATGATGCGAGTCCATATTGGGTTCCAAGTGCTGTGATTCCAGCAGAATCCGTGAATAGTGTCCAAGAACCCATCAAGCCAAACGAATCATTTTGTCGACCTGGAACAAGTCCTGCGAATGTCATGCCACCGTTGAAGCCCCATTCAACTGGATTTCGACTTGGGTCGCTCCATGAAAGTGCACCGAAGAGATTTACCTTTGGTCCTGAATCAACCGATCCTTCAGCGGCCCAAACTGTTTGGAGAGCAGTGCCATAAAAACCATACGCGTTATCAATGACTGTTGAGACAAGATCTCCTGTTGTGGTATCGAGAGGGCCATTGAGCCCAGTCTGACCGAGATGCACCCAGCTGCCACCTTTCACTAATCCGTCATAACCCTTGCCAAGTGACCACTCAAATTGCAGTTCGCTCATGAGCATTGCTGACTCGGTATTGTCGAAGAATGTCGATGGCCCACGTCCTCCAGTCTTTGGTCCGTTGTCGCCAGAATCTGCGTTCCACGAATTCGTCGACCCGTCATACCAAGCAGCTTGCCAAGAGATCTGTTCTGTCGGCTTCAACGCAATCTCTAGTGCCGTTGCAGGATCACCCCAATTTGCGATGTATTGCGCGATGCCAGAAACATATCCGCCATAGTTGCTCATAAATTCTGAAGCGCCGTTTATAAAAGCAAAGTTCGACGCGGCGTCTGATTTTCCGAATTGGACTTCGACGAGATCGCCGAACAGTTTCTGCCTCCAATAGAGCGAGGAAATGATGACTTCCGAGTTCTCGCCTCCGGGATAATTACCGTTATAGAACACGAAGTCTCCAATGGGATAATCCTGATGAGTCAGCCTGTTGTATCCCTGCATTTCAAGGTGAAAAGTTCCTCCATCGATCTGCGCAAACTTTTTCGAATCAACCTCGAACGCTAAATCAAGAAACGCTTGTCCCCAAAATCCTGTGCGAAGACCGCCCATTGTGTTTTGTGAAAAATCAAGAGTCAGACTTCCATTAAAAGTGATTCCTTTCTCGCCCATCGAATCGCGGACTCCAAAGAAATTGCCGAGGACTCCATATTGCGATTCTGCAGAAGCGGGCTCCGTGCTCGGCGCTGAAGGCTCTTGCGAAACTTGGGGAGCACTTGTTGGAGTAGTGGGAGAAAGCTCCGACTGAATGAATGCGCAAGTCATGATCGAAAGAAGCATCAATGAAAGAGTAATACAAGGCGGACTGCTTTATACTTCGACTGCACAGAACAATGAAATTTCAACGACCAATCGCCATCCTCTTTGATCTCGATGGAACGCTCGTCGATTCGGTAGGCGATATCGCAGATGCAGCGAATGAAATGCTCGAGCAAATCGGATTGCCATCTTGCCCAGACCAGGACATTCGCCACTATGTTGGAAATGGCGTGCGCCTACTTGTTGATCGTGCAATTATGCGAAACATTGCGGGAGGCGCTCCCGATGAACAGATCAATGCTGCGATGGAGATCTTCAAGGGGATCTATTCACTCAGTTGCGTCGCTCGCACGACCCTCATGCCGCATGCTCGCGAAACCCTCGAATCTCTTGCCGCCGAAGGCGTGATCTTGTCTGTCGTTACTAACAAGCCAGAGAATCCCACGCGGCAGATTCTCGATCACTTCAAACTATCTTCAATCATCGCATCGACCATCGGCGGCGACACACTGGCTGTGCGCAAGCCCGATCCCGCAGTTGTGCGCGAAAGTTTTCTTCGCGCTGGGTTGGACCGGTCATCACACGCCTGGTTTGTCGGAGATTCGCACACGGATGTGTTGACGGCGAAGAGCGCAGGAATGCCATCGATCATTGTGCGCGGTGGATACAACCACGGAGAGCCGCTGGAAGAATTAGATCCGCCACCAGATGCAATCGTCGATCACCTTGGGGAAGTTCTCGCGATGTATCGCGCTGCCAGAACTATTTGATTTCAGCGCGACTGTCGGTTGTCGTCGCAATCACAGCGCCGAGAGGTTTGCCAGCATGCGAAATTACCCAGACATGACCTGCAAAAGTGTTTTGCAGATGTGTCATACCAGGTCGTAAGTTGCAATAAAACTTTGGCGTGCCACTCGAGTCAATCCATTCAATCTCCACGACTTCGCTGCGCTGATTGACGAATTCAATTGTGGTCGGCGCACTTGCGGCGGGCGGTGACGCACGAGGTAATTTGTCCGCATCAATCCACGCAAGCACGATTTCTTTCGGTGGATCGCCGCGTTTGCTTTCTGGCCAAACAAATGGAGCAAAGTTGTTGGGATCGAAACCCGCAAGATGCGCGAGACCTTCTGCTTTCAATTCCGCTCGTCGATCTGGCCGCACATATCGCCACGAACCATCGCCAAAGATTTCAGTCAACAGCGCAGCAAAGCGCGGGTCATACGTCTTGAGTTTTTCTCTCGTATCAATCGGCCCGTGTTCGTTGTCATTGCTTCGGTTGGTATCGAACCACGACTGCGCACCTTCGGCCCAGTATTCCATTCGATTTTCCATCGCATAAGTGCCTTTCCATAAACCTTCTGCCTTCGCAGAGTCATAGACCTGCTGCAAACGTGCATCAAATGTTGGATCAACTGTGTAGAGTCCCATTTCATGAACCGCATGCGCAAATTCGTGCAGCAGAATGTTCTCTGTGGAATACGGATCACCGCGCAAACAGAGAAGGTTTTCTTCGCCACAACTGACTGCGGGTCGCGCAGTCGTTGCGCCAAGTCCGCGCGCACGACGATTCCAGAAGTTGCGTGGAGTGAGATCGCTGTGTTCGGGGATATCGGTTGTCATCTCGGTTGGAGCCATCACGGCAAATCGCACGCCGTTCTTTGCCATTGCGCGCAGAATTTCTGGGCGATGTCCAATCTCTTTTCGAATGAGATATGCCGCTTCAAATAACCCGTAATCCGAAACCTTCGCAGAGCCGACGACGGGAAGACCTTCCACCATCACGCACTTTGTATAAAACGGCGAGAGCGAAAGTCGCGCAACAATTTCTGGCGGGGGAGCGATGACAACATCAGCGCTTGCGGAAACCGCCTGAGCAAGTTGGCCAAACAGAATCAACGCGATGATCAACCGTAATGCAATTGTCACGGCTCAAGTGTAATGACTCATCATTCTTCGCTGATACTTTGTTTAAAAACTTGGTATTCTTTTCTTAATGCTCAAATTGCAAAGCGCCCACTTCGTTTGGATTGCATTTTCTGTCACCTCATTCATCAGCTCAAACGTACTTGCGCAGTCGCAAGTTGGTCCAGCTTTACAACGATCGCGGGTTGTCGAGGATTACACTTTGCCCGACCATACTGGCCTCAAACCACCTGTTTTCTATGAACCATGGGACATCATGAATGGCATTCGTCGCGCGGAATTTGGTGCTGACTTATTAAGTCCAAAAACTTTCTTGCCGCTGTTTGATCCGCGTCCGATGGAAACACAAATTGATTTTAATATGGTGGACAATCCATTTGGTTTCACGCCACTCAATCCGATTTTCCAAGGTCCACTCGAGGTCCCCTTGCGGCCGATTCGTGCATTGGAGCACCTGCTCTATGAACAGTGCAGCACGATGTCCAACATTTATTACACACTTGTGCTGCAAAGTCTTTCGCGCACATTGCCAGGGGAGGGCAATTTGGCTGGCGTGGGTCGACTGGATGTCAATTTTCTCACCGTGCTTGCCAAAACTCCAGGACTGGGAACCAGCGCAGTGCAAATTCTTTTCCGTCAGCACAATGTCATTGGGCAACCTTCGAATTGGACACCAGGATTCGCATCTGGTTCTTACTTTTTTATGGACTCTCTGCAAAATGAGAACAACACCACGCTGAACATTGTCAGTTTTCAACAAGGACTTCTTGACGACAGAGTTGTTTTGAGTGTCGGGAAAATGCATCCCAATCAATTTTTTATGTTGAACTTCTATGCCAACGATGAATCCCGCCAATTTCTCAACGGTTCATTCGACGGAAACAGCGTTTTTCAGCCAGCGCAAGGCACATATTCCCCCGGCTTTGTCGCGCAAATGATTCCGTGTGATGACATCTATGTCAATGCAGCAATATTTGATCTCGCCGATTATCCAGGCAATTCTTTCCAAAATATAAATGCAGGCTTGTATTGGGCTGGCGTGGAAGTTGGTTGGACCCCAAATTGGCTGGGGACTTTCTCACGATACAACGTGACTTTTGGAACGACCAATGCCGGAAACCAGTCCTATTCTGGATATGGTGATGTGACTGGAGTCAAACAGACGAATTCGATGATTGGATTTCTTGGGCAGCAACAAATTGGCGATTGGCTTGGCGTGTTTGCAGAATATGGATTGGGAGAGAGCACAGGCGTTGTCGCGCAGCAAGAGTTGAGCGTTGGAGTTTCACTTGTTCGTCCGTTCGGTCGTCCCGATGATGACTTTGGAATCGCCTTCGCATGGACGAAGCCGAATAATAATTACGGAAATGAGATCCCAGGAACCGATCCGCAAAGCGCTTCCGTTCTCGAGACTTTTTATCGATTACAACTCACCAATAGTTTGCAACTTTCTCCCGACTTACAAGTGTCATTCGATCCAGCGAGCGGCGATGGCAGTCCTGTGGTGGCGCTCGGTTTGCGGCTGAAGATGCAATTCTAAAATGCACTGCGGTATTAATTATTTTATGTAAGATTATTTATGAACAAAAACACATATGTCATGTTGATCGCAATAATGACCGCATGCGGCGGATTGCTGTTTGGTTATGACGTTGGCGTGATTAGTGGAGCCCTCTTGTTTCTTGGGAAAAACTTTTCACTGACCGACCAAGGTCAAGAAGTTGTTACAAGCGCCGTGTTGGTCGGAAGCTTTCTTGGCGCGCTCGGTGCAGGTTGGTACACGCGCAGATTTGGCGGGCGTTCTGCAAATATGTTGGCTGGCGCCATCTTTGTCGTTGGTGCATTCGCAAGTGCAGCGTCGGATAGCGCGGAAACGCTGACAATGTCCCGACTTCTCGTTGGAATTGGCATTGGCATCACCGCAGTTGCTGCGCCTTTGTATGTTGCAGAAATCGCACCACCTGATCGTCGAGGAATGATGATCACGCTCTATCAACTTTTCATCACCATTGGAATCATGGTCAGCTATATCGTTGATCTTGCTGCCGCTCCACATTGGCGCGTGATGTTTGGTCTTGGCGCGGTGCCAGGCGTTGTGCTGGCAGTGGGAATGAGTTTCATGCCTTCAAGTCCACGTTGGCTCGCATCGCGAGGGCGTATGGCCGAAGCGAAAAAAGTTCTTGATCGCACACTCGAACCCGCACTTGCCGAAACAGCCTTACGCGAAATTCAAGCTGATCTTGATTCCCAAAAAAGTCAGTCCCATTGGTGGCTCGCATTTCGGTCTCGCGCCGCGCGACGGGCTTTGGTCATCACCACAACTTTGGCGGTGTTCCAGCAACTCATTGGTATCAACGCAATCATTTATTATGCCCCACGCATTTTTCAAAAGGCTGGATTTGTAGATGAAAAAGCTGCACTTTGGGCCACTTTGGTTGTTGGCCTTGTCAATGTTGTCGCAACATTCATCACGATTGGAATGGTGGATAAAACAGGACGGCGCAAGTTGCTCATTTGGGGTTTAGCAGGCATGGTCACTTCTCTGGGCATTTTGGGAATTGCTTTCAAGCAGTTTGATAATTCGGATAACCAGAAAACTTCACAGCAAGCATCGGCTGCAACAGCGACCACAACTGCAGCAACTCCGGCTGCGAGCACATTTGCAGACGTCGCTTCGCCAAAGGATCTTCCAAGTACTCCTGAAGGATCAGAATCTCTGGCGTGGTTGACGCTGGTTTGCGTGATTGTCTATATCGCATGCTTCGCATTCAGTATGGGACCGTTGGTGTGGGTATTGATTGGAGAAATGTTTCCTCTTCAAGCGCGTTGCACTGGCAACGCAATAGCGTGCGGAGGAAATTATTTTGCCAACTTTATTGTTGGCGCTACATTTCTTTCGATGCTCACTGCGTTTGGCGCCAGCAATACTTTTCTCCTCTTTGCCAGCATGGCCATGTTTGCACTGCTTTTCGTGTTGTTTTTCCTTCCCGAAACGGCGGGGCGAACATTGGAAGAAATCGAGCGCGACTTGGGCGAAGGGACACCGTCTGGTCAGCACCCAGTTCGGTAATCAAATTTGAACATTACCGCTCAAAGAACTGGTAGCACGCTTTCAGTTGCGGTGATTGGAAAACTCGACACGACGACCTCCGCCGCGTTCGATAGCGAAATGCAGTTGGATGGGGTCAATCGCCTCGTACTTGATTTCAACGAGTGCCACTACATTTCCAGCCTCGGCCTGAGATCGATTTTATTCGCGCACAAGCAGATGATTGCAGCCAAAGGAACGATGACGTTGATCAACGTCTCGCCAAAGGTGTATGGCATCTTTGATGTGACCGGTCTTTCCAAAATTATTTCCATCAAGCGAAAAATGCGCGAGATTTCGATCGAAGGATTGAAGTTCATGTCGGCGGGTGTTTGCGGAGAGTGCTATCGACTCGATCAAGACACGGTCGTCAAGCTCTATCACGAAGGGGTGGATGCTTCGATCGCAGAGCAAGAAAAACAGTTTGCCCAAGCGGCGTTTTTGATGGGTATACCCACGGCGATTTCCTACGATGTCGTTTCATGCGGAAAGAGAACGGGGATCGTTTTTGAGATGCTCGACGCCGAACTCTTCAGCACGGTCATCAACGGCGATTTAGGCAATATTGATCAGCACGCGAAGGTGTTGTCAGATGTTGCAAAGACACTTCATGCCGCCAAGGGTGATCCCGCAATTCTGCCGAATATGAAAGCGCAGTTTCGCCGCTACATCAACCAGATGGATGGATTGTTGACTCCCGAAGACATTGCACTTCTGATGAGGAATCTGGAATTCATGCCAGATTCGGAAACCTGTGTTCATTTCGATCTGCACTCCAGCAACATCATGATCCAGAACGGCGAGCCGATCATTATTGACATGGGGGATTTTTCGATCGGCAGTTATCTCTTCGATGTTGGACTCATGTACACCCTGTATGGCTCAGAAGAACTCGGACTCAGCATCATGGCAACGAAAATTCCCAACGACAAGGGGTTGGAGATTTGGAAAAGTTTTGAGAAGCATTATTTTGCGGACAAATCTGACAAAGAGCGTGCATATTTTCACGACAACAGATATTTCTTCGCATCTCTGCGAATCATTTTTGTGATCACGTTCCTGCCGAAACTGCGAGAAGACTGCCTGAAGATGATGAAAGATATTTTGCTGCCTCGTATTCGATCTGCTCAAGCAGTTTGAGCTGGAATTCGTTCGTTTCCCGCATTGCGAATCGGGGGATTGTGCGGTTGCGCAGCAATTTGCTCGGATGCGGGCATTCGACGGGCGGAAGTTGATCCGCTGCCATCAAAATTTTGCACATTCCCTTTCGCCTGAGCGAGTTTTATTGTTCAATATGCTCCATGCATATTTCACGCCGATCGTTCGTGGCCGCATCACTCGCCGCGCCATTTGCACTCAGTTCGGTCTTGAGCTTTCGCAAGAACCAACCTTGGAAGAGTGACAAACTCCGAATTGCCAAAGTCGGTTGCGGCGGCATGGGATCGGCCGATCTCTCAGAAGTGGCAAAGCACAAGTCGGTGGAGATCGTCGCTCTCTGCGATATTGATCGTCGGACCCTCGACATGCTCCGACTTGGTGGGAAGGGCGAGGACGGAAAGCCGATTGCTCCACTTTTTGCTTCAGCCGTCGCATTCGCTGATTGGCGCGAGATGTACGCAAAGATGTCCGACAAGTTTGATGCAGTTGTTGTCAGCACTGCAGATCACATGCATGCACCGATTGCGATGGAGGCGCTCAACCGAGGCAAGCACGTGTATTGTCAGAAGCCTCTCGCACAAGGTGCATACGAAAATCGGCGATTGGCGGAAGTCGCCGCATCGAAACCTTCACTAGTGACTCAGATGGGCACTCAGCGGATCGCTACAAAGTGGCGTCGCTATGGCGCAAAATTGTTGCGCGATGAAGCCATTGGACCAGTGAAGGAAATCTACGCATGGACCAATCGACCCGCAGGTTGGTGGCCGCAGGGCAATCCCCATCCACAAGGGAGCGACCCGATTCCAGAGTGGCTCTCGTGGGATTTATTTTTAGGAGTCGCTCCATCTCGTCCTTTCAAGGATGGATACACGCCTTTCAATTGGCGCGGCACGATTGATTGGGGAACTGGCGCATTCGGTGACATGGGTTGCCATATGTTGGATGTTCCGTTTTATGAATTGCAACTTGGCCGACCACTCACCGCGTACTGCACGCCAGTCAAGCCTTCGACCGATCAATTTCCTGAAAGTGAATCCGTCGTGATGACATATGCGCCAACGCCCAAGACTGCAAAGTCTGGCCTCACGCTGAAATGGTTTGATGGTGGACAGTTTCCAGATTTCAAGGCGATCGGCTTACCCACAGGATGGGAAGGCGGCAAGGAAGCAGAAGATGTTGTGAAGGGCGATGGAGGAGTGATCTTGGTCGGCGAGAAGGGAATTATGTGGTTCCCAATCGAGCACGCATGGGCGCGGATCTTTGTTGATGGCAAGGTTGTCGAAATGAAACCAGAGGATTTGAAAAGTTCGAATCACTGGCACGATTGGATTGATGCATGCCTTGCCGGCAAGAAGGATGCGTGTGTTTCTCGATTCGAGAAAGCGGGACTCATGTGTGAAAGTCTTTCGATCGGCGCAATGAGTTCCTTGGATCCAGGCAAGACGTTGCTGTACGACGAGGCAAGTTGCACATTCAGCAATAGCCCCGTGGCAAGCGCGATGCTCAAGCGAACATATCCCAGTGGATGGAAAGTCGAAAATCTGTAATGCGCAAAGAACTGACGATGAACAATCTTTCAAGCGCGACTCCAAATCATCAGCGATGGATTCTTTTGTGTGCTCTGACTTTGTTGATGACTACCAGTATGGCTGCAACGTCATGCGCAACGCGCCTCGCCTCGAAACTATTACGACACGAAGGTGACGCAGATCAAACTCACGCATTAAAAGAGTTGGCGATGTTTCACGCTCAGCCAGCGTTCATCGCAGCGGGCCCCGCCTTTGATGCCAAGAAAATCATGGCTGGGAAAAGTATTTACAGAATCGCTGGTCCAAGCAGTAATCCGTGGTATCAGCAGGGATTGAACGGCATGGTGAGCGCCGCCCAAGATGTGGGCTATCACTTTTCTGCGTGCAAAAATGAAGGGCAACTTTCCCAGTATCAACAATGTATGACTGAAGGCGTGAAGCAAAAGGCATCATTGATTGATTTGTTCGCTGGACCGAATCCAAATGATCTTGCATCAGAAATAAACGCAGCGAAATCTGCTGGGACTTTGGTTGCTGTAAGCCATAATTTTGGAATGGATGGTACGGTTTTGAATGTCAGCGCGAATTTCACAGTCGACTTTGGACTTGCGGCACGATTACTTGCCGACTGGGTTATTTCCAAAGACGTCGATGCACATGTGTTGGTGTTAGTGTCGGATGAACTTCCTTCAACGGCCGTTATGCGAGCTGGAATCACTTCAGAATTCATAAAGTATGGCGGCTCAAGTATCAAATATAAATTTAAGAATGTGCCTATTGCGCAGTGGAGCACTGGCTTGAAGCCCGCTGTCGAGGAAGGAATTGCCGAGGATCCAAAACTGTCATACGTCATTTGTATCTATGACAGCATGTCGGAGTTCGTGGTGCCAACAATTGCCGCCGCCAATATGGACGGGCAGATCAAGGTGATTGGTTTCAACGGAACCCCATTTGTGCTTGACATGATTCGCGCAGGCAAAGTCGAAATGACTATTGGTGAATGCCAGGAGTGGACCAGTTACGCAATCAGCGACGCAGAAATGCGCTTGATTGGGGCCATGGGCGCAGTGAAAAACATGCATATTCCGTTTCGCATTTTCAATAAGGATAATGCGGAAGATGCAGGCATTCCAGCAACATATGGCAAGGGTTACGGCGACACGTTCAAAGCCGACTATGCCAAGTTGTGGGGACTTTGAATTGGGCGCTATGAATTCGCGCCAAAAAATGTGGGCCTGGATGGTTGATGAATGGCAGTGGCCGAAAGCAAGTTTGTTTTGCGGCGTCATTTTGATTCTCACCCTTGCGGCCATGCTCCCCCAAATCGGAGTGATGTATTTCTTGATCGCAATGACGTTGCCGCTCTATATGGTGCACCAATTTGAGGAGCATTACCAAAATAGATTTTGTCTGATGCTCAACAAATTATTGGGCAAAGGCAGAGTTGTACTTACACCCGCAGCAACTTTTATTATCAATTCCTTACTTGTGTGGGGTCTTTGCCTTGCGTCAATCGCCTTGGGATTTTTTGTAAATCCGCTCCTTGGCTTATCCGCCGTGTACTTGATCGTGCTCAACGGAATTTTGCATTGCCTGCAAGCCATTCGGTTTGGATTCGTAAATCCTGGGCTTATAACGTCAATCGTTCTTTTTCTTCCATTTGGCGGTTATACGATTTTCGTGTTGTCAAAATTGCCAGACAACTGCTGGCAGTATCAAGTGATTGGAATATCTATGGGCGTGTTGGGGCACGTTGTGATTCTTGTGAAAGTCGGCGTCGAAATTCTGAATATGAAGCCACGCACAACGTGAGTGTGAATGCTTGCGCCCCACACCGCAAGCGCAGCAATGGAGTCACTCTTGATTGCAACTCAATCGTCAATCACTCGTCGACAACAATGTCCACAATCTTGTCGCCAGCGACGATCTTGTCGACCACTTCAATGCCCTTGGTTACTTTTCCAAAGCAAGTGTGCACGCGGTCGAGATGTGCCGTGTTTTTACGGCTGTGGCAAACAAAGAATTGCGAGCCGCCAGTGTTCTTGCCCGCGTGCGCCATTGAAAGCACTCCACGATCGTGATGCTGATTTCCGCCGCTTGTTTCGCAATTGATCTTCCAACCAGGTCCGCCAGATCCGCTGCCAGTTGGGCAACCACCCTGAATAACAAAATCGTCAATGACTCGATGAAAGTTCAATCCTTTATAGAAGCCTTGCTTTGCGAGTTTGCGAAAATTTGCGACGGTATTTGGTGCGTCGGTGTCGAAGAACTCGACGACCATATCGCCCTTGGCTGTTTTGATGGTTGCTGTTGACATAAAATGAGTATAGGCAAATGCAGCAAATGGTCACATCCAACCGAGGTGTTCAGCGTGCCTAGACTTGCCAAGCCTTCTATGACCACAAACGAAACCCAAATCAATTCTTCTCCACTCATTCTTCTCACCGGCGCAAGCGGATATGTCGGCGGCCGACTTCTGCATTTGCTCGAAGCGGGTGGTTATCGCGTTCGATGTCTCGCTCGACGTCCTGCAGTTTTGAAGTCGAAGGTTGGTCCTTCAACTGAGGTCGTTGCAGGCGATGTCTTGAATGGACCAAGCCTCGACCTTGCTCTGCAAGGCGTTCGCATTGCGTATTATTTGGTTCACTCCATGGGATCGGATGATTCCTTCGAAGAAGCTGATCGCATTGCTGCGCAGAACTTCGGTCGAGCCGCGAAAGCAGCGGGTGTCGAGCGAATTGTTTATCTCGGCGGATTAGCCAGCGATACCGAAGAACTCTCGCCGCATCTTCGAAGTCGCCGTGAAGTTGGGCAGATTCTGCGCGAATCGACCGTACCTGTGCTGGAATTTCGCGCGTCCATAATTATTGGTTCTGGCAGCTTGTCATTCGAAATGATTCGATCGCTCGTTGATCGCCTGCCGATCATGATCACTCCCAAATGGGTCAAGATGCCGGCGCAACCGATCGCAATCGACGATGTGCTTGCATATTTGATGGCGGCACTTACGTTGCCGGTCGAACAATGCCGCATCTACGAAATCGGTGGCGCAGATCAAATGTCATACGCAGACATCATGCGTGTCTATGCGCGTCAACGTGGAATGCGATGCCGCATGATTCCTGTGCCAGTGCTGACACCATTCTTGTCGAGTTTGTGGCTTGGATTTATCACGCCGCTCTATGCCCGCATCGGACGCAAATTAGTTGCGAGCATCGTGCACTCGACGGTTGTTCGTGACAAGTCGGCGTTGACCGCATTCGCCATTCGGCCGATCGGGCTGGAAACTGCTGTTCGTCGTGCGCTTAGCAGCGACGAAGAGCAATTCGCAACGACGCGTTGGTCAGATGCGCTCTCGTCTTCAGGATTGAATTCGCCAGAAACTGCTGGCTCGCCCGCAGTTTGGGGCGGCGTGAAATTCGGCTCACGCTTGGTCGACTCACGGACGATTCGAGTCAAAACCGCGCCGAATCTCGCCTTCCAAGCTATTGAAAAAATCGGCGGCGATAATGGCTGGTACGCCTGGAACTGGCTTTGGAAATTGCGTGGCGCACTTGATTTACTCATCGGTGGAATAGGAGTTCGTCGTGGCAGGCCGTCGCCAAAAACATTGCGTATTGGCGACGCGCTTGATTTCTGGCGCGTCGAAGTGATCGAACCGAATCGCCGACTTCGCTTGCTCGCCGAAATGAAATTGCCGGGGCGCGCGTGGCTGGAATTCGAAGTCACAGCCGATGGTGGATCATCAATCATTCGTCAGACTGCCATTTTTGATCCCGTTGGCCTCGGCGGTCTGGCATATTGGTATGGCATTTATCCTTTGCATCAAGTCATTTTTCGCGACATGCTTCATGGCATCGCACGTGCCGCGGAGCGTGAGAACGCGTAGAGAACGCCATCTCGATGCGTGAAAGTGTTGTTTGAGATACAACTTTCGCATGCAGGTTTCCTTCAATTTTCTTTGCGTCATTCTCGCGGCGCATTTTTTGTCAGCAACAGCGGGTGCGCAAACTGGATCTATGCCCAAGCCATTCGACCCTGTTGTGACGCAGCCTTCGACAGAAACTCCTCAGAAAAATCCATTAGTGGTGCAGCAAGAAAAAGCAGTGGGCCCACAAAGCGCATCTGCTGCACCGCCATCGAATGGAGGTACTTGGCCTTGGAAATCGGACGCCATGATGGGGGATCTATTTGGTGCTCGCACGACGCTGCAAGATGCAGGCCTGACAGTGCAAGGGACTGCAACGCTTGACTTCGTCAATGTGCTTGATGGTGCTCCAGTGAATGGCTTCACCATGCTTTCACTGATCGATATCAATTTGACTGTCGACGCAGAAAAATTGCTCGGTCTCAAAGGCGCTACATTTTTCGCAGACTTCCAAACGGCGGATCAAACGCGGCCTGCTGCGGAATTGATCCCAGATTATTGGGGCTTTGATGTCATCAATTCATACACGTCATACACCTCGTTGGCGCAATATTGGTATCAGCAACAAATCATCGGCGATCGATTGCAATTCAAGTTCGGCAAGATCGACGCCAATGTTGACTTCGCAGTTCCCTGCACTGGATTGAACTTCGTCAACAGTGCGGCCTATTTCCCATCCACAGTGGTGCAGGACATGCCGACATATCCACGCCAAGCTGGCGGCTTCGAAATTCTTGCCAAGCCATTCGAAAACTTTGATGCGCGATTTGGTTTCTTTGATGGCACGAGCAACTACGCCAATCCAACCACTGGTGCAATTGGTTCGAACACAGGGACCCATGGAATGAGCACATTTCTATGGGATAATCCTGGCAGTTATTTTCTCATCGCCGAAGCCGGGCCCAATTGGAAGATCGACGATCACAGCGGTAAGTTTCGTGCAGGTTGGTTTGAACAAACTGGAAATACAGATACGAATGGTGTCAATGGTCCTGGCGTTGGCACGGGTCCCGCAGGCGCATACGCATATGCAAATCAACACTTCTTTGATCCCGATGGGGATGGGAAAATTTTAGGGCTGGAAGTCTTTGGGCAATTCAGTTGGAGTGATCCAACAACAAACCCATCGCAGTGGGGGATGATGCTGGGTTCGCAGTGGCAGGGCGTGATCGATTCGCGTCCCAACGACACGCTTGGTTTTCTCTGGGCGTATACGCAATTCAGCAGTAATGAAACGCTGTCTACGTCGCCTGGTTCTTCCGAAGCAATTCTGGAAGGTTTCTATGACGTGCAAATCACCCCTTGGTTTTCAGTTCAGCCGGATATTCAATACATCAGCCAGCCAAGTTCCGATGCAGCCGCGAATATTCCTGGCGCATGGTTGTTGACCGTTCGTTTGTCTTTCGTTTTCTGAATGATTCACGTTTACATCTTGGCATATTTTTATAATTTGCTTCACAATCTCAATCAAATAGCTCATCGAGATGCTTTTCGCCATGAACGGTAACCTCCGACGATGAAGGAAACATTCGCAGATCTCGGCATGGGGAAAGAATTGCTCTCGCAATTGACCGCTCTTGGATATGAAGAGCCAACACCAATTCAGAAAGCCGCGATCGCACCGTTGATGGAAGGCCGAGATTTGCTTGGTCAAGCGGCGACCGGTACAGGGAAAACTGCGGCATTCGCTCTGCCAATCTTGCAGCGCATTGGTCGAACAAAGCCGATTGCGAATAAGCCATTCGCTTTGGTCTTGGTGCCCACGCGCGAACTTGCGGTGCAAGTCTCCGAAGCGTTCCACAAATACAGCAAAGGTTTTGGAACTTCTGTCGTTCCAATTTATGGCGGCCAAGAATTTCGTAGACAGATTGTTGCGCTCGATCGTGGCGCACACATTGTCGTCGCAACTCCGGGTCGTGCGCTGGATCATTTGCGCCGAGAGACGCTTGACCTGAGCGGCCTGCAAACACTCGTGCTTGATGAAGCAGACGAAATGCTCGATATGGGATTTGCAGAAGATCTCGAACTCATTATGGAAGCAACTCCCAAGGTGCGACAGACTGCGCTTTTTTCCGCCACGCTTCCCCCGCGCATCGCTTCTATTGCGGAACGACATCTCAAAAATCCTGCGCGCATTCTGATTCCGCGCGACAAAGGCACCAAGGGGTCGATGCCTAAAGTGCGCCAGACCGCATACATCGTTCCGCGATCTCACAAGATCGCAGCGCTTGGGCGCGTTCTCGATTTGGAATCGCCAAAGCTTGCTTTGATTTTCTGTCGCACGCGCATTGAAGTCGACGAACTTGCTGATCGACTCGTCGGTCGTGGATATCGAGTGGAAGCTCTGCACGGTGGGATGTCGCAGGTCGAGCGCGACCGCGTCATGAAAAAAGCACGCGGCGCAATGGTGGATTTGGTTGTTGCGACCGATGTTGCAGCGCGTGGAATCGACATCGAACACTTAACCCATGTCGTCAACTTTGATGTGCCAGCATCACCCGATTCGTATGTGCATCGCATTGGTCGCACAGGTCGTGCAGGCCGCGAAGGAGTTGCAATCACTCTCGCCGAACCGCGCGAACTTCGACTTCTGCGCAATATCGAATCGATGACCAAGCAGAAGATCGGTGTCTCGACAGTTCCGACACCATTGGATGTGAAAGCGCGTCGATTGGATATCACCAAGGGCGCGATTCGAGAGATTCTCCTCGCAGGAGAGCTTGAGGGATTCCGCGTCGTTGTCGAAACGCTCGCTGCGGAATTTGATCCCATGGAAATTGCCGCCGCTGCTGTGCGGATGGCGCACGAAGCGACTGCTGGCGAAAGTGCAAACGAAGATGATGTGCATATTCCTGCGATCGAAAGTTTCTCTCGGCCGCAATCTTCAGCGCGTGGGGGTCCTCGAAAAGATTTTGCTCCGCGTGCATTCGAAGGCAAAGGAACTGGGAAGAAGGCACGAACTTGGGACAACAACAGTGGACCTCCCGGAGCGGGAGCGCGTGGCGGTTCTGGCGGCGGTGATCGCGGCAGTGGTGGTGGTGGCGAGCGCGGCCGCGAGAGCAATCCGCGCGATATGGTGCGAATTTATATTTCAGGCGGAACAAGGATGGGAATTCGTCCAGCAGACATCGTGGGCGCAATCGCCAATGAAGCGCAAGTCAATCCGCGTGGTATCGGCGATATCGAAATTGGAGAAGCTTTTTCGATTGTCGAACTTCCCGAAGGCGATGTTGATCACGTGATCGAAGCGCTCCGAGGCGCAACACTTCGCGGGCGCAAAGTGAAAGTGCACCGTGATAAAGGAATTCGCAGTTAAGATTGAAGTCCAATCAATCCCGCAGAAATTTTTTACAGTAATTTGATAGTTCAATCATTCAAAGGAAAATTATGAAATTCTCTTCATTATCGTTCATCGCTCCGTTCGTTCTTGTAGCACAGATATTTGCGCAGGCACCCGTCGCCCCAGCAGCGCCAGCAACTGCAGCCGCGTGGCCAACAGACCAAGCTGGTCTGACGACGCTCGCCTCGACGCTGATCAATGGTTGGTTTGCAAAGATTGCTGCGAATGATCAAGCCGGAATCTCTCAGTCCATGCAACCAAATATGCAGTTGATTGATTTTCAAGGGAGTGCAGATTTGACTCAGTCATTGGTAAAGATCAAAGGGCTTGCTTCAAAGTCACCAAGCAAGGCGAGTGATGTGGTTGCCACGCGAGTCGGTGATGCGTTGGTGGCAACTTGCCTCTTGGCGGTCAATCAATCGGTCGACGGCAAGAATCTTCCATCAAGTGCAGCGCCACGAATTGGTGTCTGGCAAATTGTCAACGGTTCTTGGCAGATGGCAGCATGGGGATCACTGCATATGCCCGAAGTTCGACCTGCTCCAAGTGCTCCAGCATTCGCCGGTGATGCGGCGCTGAATGCCGAAGGCTCTGCAATGCTCACAAAGTTCCTGGCTGCACAGCAGACCAAGAACATGACTGCATTCGACGCGATGCTTGCTGATGGAATGCAAGTCGTGAACTTCAAGGGTCAGAAAGTTCGCGCAGATATGGTCAAGGGTGCATCAATGGCGAAAACACAACCGCCAGTCATCGCCGATGCACGCACCACACGCTGCGGAGATCTGACGATTGTCACCTGCAATTTGACGATGGGACAAAGCATCGCATTCAACACACTTCCTGCGGATCCCGCGCCGTTTCTCGCTGTTTTTCAGGGTTTGGGCGACTCGGCGAAAGTCATTGCAATCGCAAACACCAACAAGCCAAAGTAATGCAAGGCACATCTCTTCTGATCGAGATCTTTAATTAGGTTGAGACATCATTTTTCAGAAAGAGATCGGCCAAGACAGGATCAAAGTGCGTTCCAGAATTTTCTCGGATGTGCTCAATTACTTTTTCGCGCTTCCAGGCTTTGCGATATGGCCGATCTGATAAGAGTGCATCCCAGACATCAATGATCGCAAAGATTCGCGCGGAAAGCGGAATCGCATTGCCTTTCAGTCCGCGCGGATATCCCGCCCCATCCCATCTTTCATGGTGGCAATATGGAATATCAAGAGAGTTGGCGAGATGTTTGATCGGCTTGAGTATGTCATACGCCGCCTTCGGATGCGTGCGCATGATGACCCATTCCGCATCTGTGAGCGGGCCAGGCTTTCGGAGGATGTGATCTGGGACAGCAATTTTTCCGATGTCGTGCAAGAGAGCACCGCGGCGAACATCTTCTAAGTCCTGATCCGCAATCCCCGCTTGCCGCGCAACAGATTTTGTCAAAAGCGTTACCCGTCTTGAGTGAAGTTCGGTTTCACGATCGCGCGCGTCAAGCGCTCGCACCCAACCTTTGAGTGTCTCTTCATACGCATCCTGCAATTCGTTGTGAGCGCGCTGGATTTCATCCTGCTGTTGCAAAGATTTGCGATATCGATTCAACCGAAGAATCATTTTGACGCGCGCGCGAATTTCCATTCCATCAATCGGCTTGGTAATGAAATCATCAGCGCCAACCTCTATACCTCTCATTTTCGACTTTTTGTCATCAAGAGATGTGGTGATCACGATGGGCACACTCGCGAGTTTAGAATCCGCTCGAAGTTTTTCGCAGACTTCAAATCCGTCCATTCCTGGCATGTTGACATCAAGCAAGATCAGATCTGGAGGGAGTGCAATGGCTTTCTTTAGTGCTTCTTCTCCGCTCTGCGCAAATCGGAGTTCGTGTCCAAGTGAAGTCAACAAAGCTTCGAGCGTGTCGCGATTCGCCGCATTGTCATCGACGATCAGGATGTTGGTGGTTTCGTTCATATATGAAACAGATCATTTGATTTTTAGGTGATTGAAGTGCGAAAGGATAGCGTGTGTAAGTTGCTTCAGCTGAACTGGCTTGCTGAGATAGTCGTTTGCGCCAGCCTGGATGCAACGTTCTCGGTCGCCGACCATCGCACGAGATGTCAATGCAAGAATTGGCAATGATGCAAAAGTGGGATCAGCACGGAGAATGGAAATTGCATCGATTCCATCCATCACTGGCATTTGAATATCCATCAATACAAGTTGGGGCTTGCGGTCACGGACGACTTGGATCGCTTCTAATCCGTTTCGAGCGAAAATGACGCAAAAGTCTTGTGCGCGTAAATAGTCGCCGACGGTACTCAAATTTATCTCGTTATCGTCCACGAGCAGGATCAAAGGTCCTTTCGCAGCGACCTGATCGGTGGATATGTCTAGGTCTTTGTGAGCGGGAGCAGCCTGCGGGAAGTGAGATTTGGATTCGCTCCATGGCAACGAGACCGTAAAACAACTGCCCTTGCCAAGTTCGCTCTTCACTTCGATTGATCCACCATGGAGTTCTGCAAGCCGCAAGACAAGCGATAGACCCAACCCGGTTCCTGCGTACTGTCGCGATAGTTTGGAATCCAACTGCGTGAATGGACGAAAGAGTCGCTCGATGTCGCTGTTTGAGATGCCGATGCCGCTATCTGTAACCGAGATTTCGATAGCGTTTCGCTCTGGATTGCTCCTCGTTTGAAGGGAAATATGGCCACCTTCTGGGGTGAATTTCACTGCATTTGAAAGAAGATTGACCAAGATCTGCTTCAGTCGTCGTTGGTCTGCATGGATTATCGAAGCGATTGGATCCGTGAAAAGCGAAACAGATATTTTCTTCTTTGATGCAAGTCCAGAGATGAACCGCATGCTCGACTTGCACGCATCTTCGAGATTGGAGTTGGTCCAATCCAGATCCATTTTCCCTGCACCGATCTTTGCGATGTCGAGCAGGTCGTTGATCAAGGACAAAAGATGATGTCCGCTTTCGGCGATGGTATTAATCGACTTCGACTGCCGGTCTGTCAGGCCCCCGTACACGCCTTCGCAGAGCGATTCAGAAAGTCCAAGAATTGCGTTGAGTGGCGTGCGTAATTCATGGCTCATCGCCGAAAGAAAGTCGTCCTTCGATCGCATGACTCTCGAGAGCTCCGCATTCGCAAGCGACAGTTCAGAAGTCCGATCGGCGACGCGATTTTCAAGGGTTGTTCGATATTCATCGAGTTCGGTGATGTCATGGCCAACCAGAATCGCAGCGGTGACTTTTCCCAAGGCATCGTGACGCGGCGATGCGCTGAAGATGACGAGCAGCTTGCGATCGTCACGTGTATTGAGCATGACCTCCAATCGCGCATTCTTGACGCCTTCGAGCGAGCCATCAAGCAGTTTGCGCACGCCTTGCTGCGATTCCTCGTTCACAAAGTCTTCGACGAATTGCTTTCCCACGGCGTCTGCCTTTGAGAACCCAGTCAGTCGTTCGGTCGTCTGGTTCCAATCCCTCACTTTGCCCAAGAGGTCGATCGTAAGGATTGGAGCGTTGGCTGTATCGACGAGCTCCTTCAGCTCATTGCGATTCAATTCCAATCGCAGAGCAAGTTGCTTGGCATCGTGAAGTGAGGTGCTCGTGGTCTGAACCAGTTGGAGAAGATCAACGGTCGAATCGTGCAGTGCGAAGTCCTTCAGGACCAAGTGCAAGGCTTTCAATTCCGTTGGATTTCGCACCCATGGCGATCCGAGAAAGATGTATCTCTCTGGATCCCCCAAGATCACCAGCTGAAGTCGCAACATTAAATCGGAGGAGGATGACTTGAAGACAAAAAGCGTCGACTTGTGCTTGATGAGATATTCACGGTCAATATGTAGCGTTGGTGATGCGAGAAGGAAGAGTGAGAAAGCGTTGGCGAGTGGACTCCCAATAGTGATCCCTGGGCAAATACGTAATAGAACATCGCCGGCATCAATGATGCGCATTTCTCTGTCAACGACAAAATGGAATGGAAACAGTTCTGCAAACTGTTCTCGATCAAGTTTAGTTTGCGGGCCCGTCATTTTTTGATCGAATCTCCCCAGCACACTAGAAACTCGTCGTGGTCCGCACCCTTGTCTTTGAATTGGGTCTGAGTGATTTCAGCTGGAGTTTCATAGAGTTTGGCAACTCCGCTGAGCATTCCGCTGACGACAGCCGAAAGTCCAGGCCGAGGGCTGAAGTAGTGCATCGTGATTCGGTCGGGGTGACGATCAGAGCATTCAAATCGCGGTGGTTTTAGATTTGGAAAAATCAATGCGACACGGGTGTGGAACAGTGGCAGATAGTCCAAGAACTCTGGCATTGTTCGGCCCGCAGATTTCAGCAAGTCGCCGTACCCCTTGTTCGCCGTGTGAAGCACCCAGAATTCGCCGAAGGCAAAGAGCACTTGGCTGACCGAAAGTCCCAAGACTTCAGTTGCTGCTCCAACCAATCCATAAGTCATTTCATCTGGGTAGCTTTCATTGCTGACGAAGGCCTCGACCTTGATACCAGCCTTCGCCTTAATGGCTTCCCATTTATCAGCGCCAAAGTTGATTGTGACGAGATCTTCGATCGACTTGTTGATCATTCCGTGCATGTTTTAATTCCAAGGGGTTTTTGGTTTCGGAGAAGTTTCTAGCGAGGCAGTGTAGCCCAATGGCCTCGCGAGAATCACAATTCCCAGCGCACCAAAAATTCATCGTGATCCGCACCCTTGTCTTTGAATTGGGTTTGCGTGATCTCAGCCGGGGTGTTGTACATCTTGGCAACTCCACTTAAGAGGCCTCTGACGAAGACGGAAAGGCCAGGTCGATGGCTGAAATAGTGCATCGTGACTCGATCTGGCTGACGGTCACTGCATTCGAAGCTTGGTGGTTTCAAATGTGGAAAGATCAGCGCAACTCGCGTGTGAAATGAGGGGAGGTAATCGAGGAACTCGCCCAAATTACGTCCGGCAGAACTCAAGAGCTCGCCGTATCCAAGCCGTGCGGTATGAAGCACCCAGAACTCGCCGAAAGTGAAAAGGATCTCGTCGACTGAAAGGCCGAGCACTTCCGTTGCTGCTCCGATCAGTCCGTAGGTCATCGCATCGGGATAACTTTCATTACTGATGAATGACTCGACGGTGACGCCGGCCTTGGCCTTGACGAGCTCCCACTTGTCCGCGCCAAATTGGGTGGTGATGAGATCTTCGACAGACTTATTCACCATTCCGTACATAGGTCACTCCGGTGGGATGTTTCGCTCACAACCAAACGCGACGGAAGTCTACTAAACCTCGGCCCACCCCACAGGCAATTCAAATTCTGGATCGACGATCAGTGACACAAACCCCAGCCACTCAAGATCAAGGCAAGGTCTGTTCCGTCGACAAGGCGATTGCCGTCGAAGTCCGCCACAGTTCCGATGGGGGCTGGTCCCCAGCTTCCCAAGAGCGTTGCAAGATCGTTGCCATCCACAACACCATCTGAGTTCAGGTCCGCAATGCACTCGCACAGACCGCCAGTAGTCGAACGGACCGCAAGCACCGGATAGAGCGAGGTCTGCAATTCATAACTGGCGAGGCCTTGGAAATTGCGAGTCGGTCCATTCGCTGCTGGAACTGTTGTGTTCACTCCAAATTCCACAAGCCAAGCCGAAGTCAACGTTCCGCCGCGAAGCGCAGTCGATGACCAATACGCAGTTGCAGTCGCAGTTGGAAAGATCGTTCGGTTGAGCGCAGCCTTCGCAGTTGCGGTCGTGGTCGCAGTCGCAAGCGAAATGTCCACCAGCGATTGCAATTCCTTCACAGTTGGAAGGCGCCAGTCGGTATATCCCGCAGTCGTCAATCCTTCTGCATAATTCAAAGCAGCATTCCAATTCATGCTTGATGAAGGAGCTTGCGTCCACATCAAGCCGACGTCGATGTCCGAAATCGTTCCGTCAAGATTGTTGTAATAGTTATGGCTAAGCGTTGCCTTTGCGCCTCTCACAAACCGCGCATGAAAGCGACTGGTTCCGCCCGCGCTGATTGTCTGCGTCTTGGAGTGCGGTCCAATTCCACCACCAGAATTCGTCGCCCAGACGCGTGTAGTGTCGTTTGCATAGAAATCGTTGGTCCAAAAATATTGTGGCGTTCCAGATGGATTGTTCGCGAAATAGGCTGGATCCAGAGCGGGATTTCGGTCGTGATTCAAGATGCTGAATGCTTCCATCGGAGTCGGCAAGCGCCAATCCACGCTCCCGCCAAGATTCAGCGTCAACGCAGTCGCCACTGCGTTGTCCCAAGTCATCTCGCCGCTGTCAGTCTTCTGCCACATGAGACCCGTGATATTGTCGGTAATGGTTCCATTGCCGTTGTCGGTGAACGATGGCGCATTGATTGTGTAATCCGAATCTTCGCCGAATGTCGTGGTTGCACTGATCGTCTGACCAGTGTCGGGCACTTTGTTCATGCTCTTCGCGGCGAGTTGATAAGGATAGAAGCGTGAATTGTTGGCATAACTTGGATTCGTTGTGCCGCTCGGGCCTTCCCAGTGCTGCGCAATCGTTCGCGTCGTTCGATTGATCTGGTAACTGACGACATACGAAGCACCACCGAGCGTGAATGTCATCGAGTACGAGTCTCGAGTTGGGCGACTGCTTGCCACAATGCTCGCGCCCGCAAGAGGACTTCCTGCCGGCGCGAAACTGAGCGCTGATGGTTGCGGATCGACCTGTCCGCCAAAGTTGACGACAGTGCCGTGAAACGCATTCATCATGAACGGATTTTGCGGACCAGTCGCGGCGCTTCCAACCGCGTGATAGTGATATCCCCAAGTTCCATGTGAATGGCCACCATCCACATCAAGCGGCAATCGCACTGTGCCATCTGGCTCCGTGTATCCATAAATTGGATATCCATCGAGCGCCCATGCGATAGGTTTGCTTACACCAAGAATTCCTTGCAAATGAACAGGGGCGATGTGATAGTGATAATCATCCGCTCGACCGCAATGACCGCCATAGATGTCGAGTTCGCCGATGGAATATGAAAATTGCCCAGTGTTATTTCTCGGATTGAAAATCGGAATTCCATTTGCGGCGAGTGCGATCGCGCCTCGCTGAAAGTTGCCGCCTGAAAGCGAAATCGGCACGGCGGCAGGAATTGGAAAGAGCGGCAGCGACCACACGTTTGGTTTTCCATATCCAAGCGATGCCGTATTTGTCTCTGGATTTGTGATCGCAGCGAAGTATGCAGTCGGTACTGGGATTTGCTGTTGCCACGAAGTGATGCCTGTCATGATGTTGGGCATCTGCGTCGGATTGGGCATCGAATCGGATTCAACATAAAACTTCGTCGCGTCCCAGTAAAAACGAACGTCTGGTTTGAATGGAGTGAACGACTGCACCATCAACGCTCCGCTGCCAGGTGGGGGCGAACAGGCAACCATCGACATCATCAATGGCTTTCCATTCAGCGCATCAACTTCTGCAATTTCTTGCTCTGCGAATGCACGGTCGGAAGCATTCAGATCAGCGAGCGCAACGTGTATGAATTCGCCCTTCTCGTTCTCGATCGTCACTCTGTCGCCGGCAGATGCAAGGAAAGATCCGCGAAATGTCGTTTGTGATTTCGTGTCAGTCCAAATGCGCACACCATCGGACTGATTGTGAGAATGTCCCTCGTGCGAATCGTGTCCATCATGCGCATGTGTGGTCGAGGTCCCCGCGATCGACAATAAAAGAGCGGCGGCGCTGAAAAAAGTGGGGCGGCAACTCATACTCTCACAGTTTGCCTCAAGAATCTGATTGGGGAGGAAAGAGTGTGCGATTTTCTCTGGTTTTTTGCCAAACGAGGGTTAAAAGCCCTTCGGCTGGGGCGCTGACCGCTTTCGACCCTCTTGCTTCACGCCACTTTCCAATTCTGCAATCGCACTATCGCCCAGACCAGCACGGACATGCGCAATCAATTCACTTTGCAATTTCGCAGTGAGCTCGGGATTCTCCTTCGACAAATCATGCTTTTCGCCACGGTCCAAAGCAAGATTGAAAAGTTGTACGGCGTGCGTGTCCCATTCATAAAGAAGTTTGAAATCACCTTTGCGAATCGCGGACTGCGGATGTTCAAGTTCAACGGGTTGATGCCAAACCAAGCGGTCGATTGAACGCTTAATCGTTCCCTGATCGCCATCCTTCAGTAAGTCCCGCCAACTGCCGCCCTCGGCACCTTTGGCGGGCGCACATTTCGGCGCAGCAAGATCAAGCACCGTTGCAAGAATGTCATAACTGATCACAGGGATTGTGCAATATGTATCGGCGCGAACGCCAGGCCCTGCAACGATCAACGGCACGCGCAGTCCACCTTCGCCAAGATTTCCCTTGCCGCCATTCAGCACGCCTGTGCGCCCGCCGTTGTCGGACATATAGATGATGTACGTGTTCTTCGCGATACCAAGCGCTTGCAGTTGCTTCATTAATTTCCCAACACAGGTATCCAGATCCTCGGTCATTGCTGCCATCAGCGCACGATCGCCACGACGCCCACCTCCAACAAGACCTTCATATTTTTTGATCGTCTCTGCAAGCGCTTGCGCTTTGGGATGAACGGCGTAATAGGAAAGTTGCATATAAAAAGGATGCGAATCTTTCACCGACTGCGAAACAAATTCGCAAGCACGCGTCGTCATACTGAAGAGAAGCTTGGGATCACTCGCGTCGCTTGAATCTCCCGTTTCATTCTGCGTGATGCCGTCACTCGAGTCATACCCCATCGATGTCGGGGTTTGCGGCCATTGCCATTTCCCGAAGTGTGCAGTTCGATATGCGGGATTGCACTGCTTCAGTGAATTCGCAAGCGATTCTGTTGCAGGGGCGGACCACTTCGTCGAAGATTTTGTCGGCGCATTCAACGATGTTGTCGTTCGTCCCATCAGAATCGATGCACGAGAACATTCACACTTTGGATGTGCCGCATACGCCCAAGAAAAAGTCATACCGCTTGTTGCGAGTGCTTCTATGTTTGGTGTATGAAATTCCTTGCTCTTACTTGAATTGTCGCCTTTGGTCATCGGCACTGAAAGTCCATTCCAAGCCTGATCATCCGCAAGAATAAAAATAAAATTTGGCGGGGAAATCTCCGGCTTTGCAGGAGGCGTCTCTGTGCTTGCATTCGAGGCGACAGCCAACGCAGTCACGGTCAGAAGCAATACGAGGCGTGAAAAAGCAGCGAATTTTCTTGGCATATATAGATTGTTGTACATCACAAGCGATTCAGGGACGATCTAGCATGGAAGAAAGAAGTATGGACCATAAAAAAATACCAATCAAGCGAGTCTTCCCTGGCTTTCATGAGTTGGCTTCTTTGATTCGCTTTCGAAAACTGGTCCTCAGTCCAAAGCGCAGGCGATTGTCACGCGCGCTCACAATTCAAGATCTCCGCAAGATCGCAAAGCGTCTCACTCCACAGGGACCGTTTGATTACACCGATGGCGCTGCGGATTCGGAATCAAGCCTGACGCGTGCGCGTGTTGCATTCGAGCAAATCGAATTTCAACCGCGTGTGCTTCGTGATGTCTCAAAGGTCGATCTCTCCGTCGAGATGTTTGGCAAGCGTGTGTCGATGCCGATGGGAATTGCGCCGACAGGCTTTTCACGCATGATGCAGACGGAGGGAGAAATTGCAGGATGCACCGCCGCCGCGGCCGCGGGCATTCCGTTTTGTCTTTCAACTATGGGCACGCGCTCGATCGAAGATGTTGTGACCGCCGCGCCGAACGGCCGAAATTTCTTTCAGCTCTACATGTGGAAGGATCGAGATCGCAGTATGGATTTAGTCCGTCGAGCCCAAGCAGCAGGCGTTGACACACTTGTCCTGACCGTTGATGTTCCCGTCGCAGGCGCGCGCCTTCGCGATGTTCGCAATGGAATGACACTTCCACCGTCGTTGTCGGCGAGCACAATTCTCAATGCGATCCCGCGACCTGGTTGGTGGTTCAACTTATTGACGACCGAACCTCTGAAATTCGCATCACTCGCGGAGTGGAAGGGGACTGTCGCAGAGTTGCTCGATCACATGTTCGATCCAACAGTTGGGTTTGATGATCTGAAATGGATTCGGACTCAGTGGAAGGGAAATCTCTTGGTCAAGGGGATTCAGAATGTCGACGATGCGGAACTTGCAGTTGCCGCGGGCGCAGATGGCGTGATTCTTTCAAGTCACGGTGGACGACAACTTGATCGCGCGCCTGTGCCGCTTTATTTGCTCCCGGAAGTTGTCGCGCGAATCGGTGGCAAGGCC
>Ga0209086_10000682_pt1 | contig 28697 bp, 26 predicted proteins | sample M_130207_XF_Meta_FD_187312 | JGI IMG/M metagenome (GOLD analysis project Ga0209086, IMG submission 187312) | Freshwater microbial communities from Lake Montjoie, Canada to study carbon cycling - M_130207_XF_MetaG (SPAdes) (version 2) | ecosystem: Environmental > Aquatic > Freshwater > Lake... | reverse complement strand
GCAAACTGGGCTACGTCAACCTCGGCAACCGCTTCGCCGAGTCCGGCACACCCGAGGCACTCATGGAAACATATGGCCTCACTGCACCGCACCTGGTCGAGGCAGCGGTGAAACTGGTTGCCAAGTAAGATCGGATATGCCTCATCTGAAGTGCATGATGGGCACGAACAGGGGTCGGCATGGCTCATCGGCGGGCATGGCTTCGGCAACGTTGAACCAACTTGGTGTAGCCGTCGCCTAGTCTCGAGTTCCGCGTGGACACAGGCATCGAACGATGAACCCTCAAGGCGGCGCAAACAGTGCGCGTTTGATCGTGCTGGCCGGACGCGTGATCACCCCGCACGGTGTGTCACCGCTGCACCGCAAACCGGACGGGATTGTGATCTCCGATGGCCGGATTGCCGCGATGCACTACGCGGGAGACCCGCCTGACATCCACGCCACAATCCTCGACTTCCGGCCCTTCACCATCGCACCGGGAATCCTTGACCTTCACGTACACGGCGGACACGGGATCGACTTCGCCGCAACCGACATGAACGGTCTGGCCGAGTTCGCACGCAAACGCGTGTCCAGCGGAACCACTGGCGTGCTGGCGACCATCGCGCTTCCATGGGATGCGCTGCTCGAGCAGACCGCCCACTACGGCAGGTGGCTTGAAGATCCGTCCGAAGACCTCGGGATCTTCCTGGGCCTCCACATCGAGGGTCCGTTCCTCAACCCGCGCCGGATCGGTGCACTGCCACCCGAAAGCCTCCGTGTGCCGTCAACCGACGATCTGTCACGCCTGGTGGATGCATCACGCGGTCGCATCCGCATGATGACGATTGCCCCGGAACTGCCGGGTGCCCTGGATCTGATCACCCGCATGACGGAACTCGGGATCGTCGCATCGATCGGACACACTGACGCGACGTTCGAGCAAGTGTTCGAAGCCGTCCGGGCCGGGGCACGCAAGGTCACGCACACCTTCAACGCAATGAGGCCATTCACCCACCGTGATCCCGGTGCCGTCGGAGGTGTTCTGGCGCATCCAGACCTCTTCGCCGAACTGATCGCCGATGGACATCACGTCCATCCCGGTGCGCTTGCAGTGCTTCTGCGCGCAAAGGGTGTCGAACGCATTGCGCTGGTGACCGATAACGTCCCCCAGGCCGGCCTGCCCGATGGCATCTACCGAACGGGAACCTACGGTGACCCGCCCATGGTCATCCAAGATGGTGTCGCACATCTGGCAAACCCAGATGGCACCCCAACGCAAACCATTTCGGGAAGTGTCGGCGATATCGCGTCGCATCTCCGGCTCGTGCGCAACCTGCCCGGGCTTGCCCTGACCACCGACGACCTCTTCACAATGGCGTCGACGGTCCCCGCAAACATCCTCAATGATCAGACCCGCGGCCGGATCCATCCTGGTGCATGCGCCGACTTGGGCATTTGGGACGAAAGCCTGCTGCAACCTGTTTCAACCCTGATCGGGGGCAAGGTCGTCTGGTCTCGCGCGACGTAGCAGCTCCCATCGGGTGTACCGGAAATGCAAGGACCCCGGTCGTGCCGGGGTCCTCGTGGTCCTGAAAGTGCCCGAATACCTACTGGGCTTCGAAGGCGAAGGTCAGGTCGGTAGCGGGAAGTTCACCAGGACGGCAGACCCACGCCGGTGCACCCGGGCAGTACTGCTGACGGAACCGGCTTGCCTGTGCCTGGGATGCAAGGTCAACCGGGAGGTTTCGCCCGGTGATGATGGTCTTGAACCAGTCAGCAAGCAGGATCCCCCGCGTACTGCCGTTGGTGCCATCAAAGTGCATGATCCCCCGCTGGAACCGCTGGTATATGAAGCTGCGGTTGTTCGGGTCAGGCATCGGCCCGCTGGTCGGGAAACCCCAGATCTGGAGGTTCACAAGGGCGGCGAAGTTCGGGTCGGTCACCATGTTCGTACCCGGCACGGTCGAGACGAACGTCCTGAAGAAGTTCACCGATGCCGACTGCAGCACGTCAGGCGCAACCCGCTGCACGTGTGACAGCACCGCACTTCCGTAGCCCGGCGTATCCGGGCCCGGCGCACTTCCTGCAATCGCCGGATCATGGGACGGGAAGTTGGAGAAGTTGATCTGGTTGTATGGCATCAGGTCGGGGTCCAGCAGGTTCATGGTCTGGACCGCATTCGTCCCGCACTGCTGCATCAGTTGACGCTGGTAGAACTGCGTCTGGCATCCGAGGAACTGGAACGTGCGCGAGATCGGGTAGCCGAAGGTGTCCACTGCGCCCATCGCGTTGAAGTAGTTCCAGAACGGTTCGTAGTCAATCCGGTACGACGTCTGGAAGAAGTATCGCGCATCGCGCATCGCCGGAGGGGCAGGCGGGATGGTTGGTGTCGCCGACGGAATGAAGGTCGCCGTCGGTGTGGTGGTCACGGATGGTGACGGCGTGGGGGTCATCGTCTGCGTCGCCGTCGGCTGCGGGGTCGCATTCGCCGATGGCGCGATGAACGCATCGATATCGACGAAACTGTCGGTAGCGGGCCCACTGCGCGTCCCGGTCACCTCAATGCGGATCTGGTGGGCGCCTTCGCCAAGTGACTGGTACGCAAATACCTGTGCGGCCTGTTCCGACGGTGCGTACAGGTCCTGCACCTCATAGAACTTGTTGTCGATCAGGATTCGGGCGATACCACGGTTCGGGCCCTTGGTGGTCATCCACTGGACCGTGCCGTTGTTGAAGTTGAACTGCGCCGTCGCCCCACTCGTGTTGATCCGGTGCACGGACGCCTGGCTGGCGCCATTCACAGGCAGTACCTGCCACGCACCACCGTAGAGGATGGTCGGGTCGGTGTTCTCAAACCGCATCGGTTCGGCGACGTACGCCCCGACAATCGTGAAGCTGTCGATGTCGACATACGCGTTCTGGGCGGCACCGTTCCGCTGCCCGGTGACCTCCACACGGATCGTGTGAATGGTCTCACCGTTCATCCCACCCCATTCCCGCGAGAAACCGAACTCTTCGCCGGGGCTGTACAGGTCGAAGGTTCCCTTGTCTTCGTTATCAACCCAGACCCGGGCGATACCGCGGTCGGGCCCACGCGAGGTGATCCACTTGACGTTGGGACCGGGGAAGGTAAGCTGGACCTGTGACCCCTGCACGCTCGACCGGCGGTAGACACCACCGGATGCGCGCTGGTCGGCCATCTGCGTCCAAGATCCGGAATAGAGGAGCAGCAGGTCGGTCTCCTCGAAGCGGCCACCGGGCCGGACGAGAGGCGTCGGGGTAAGCGTGGCCTGCTGACCATGCGCGTCCGGTGCCTGCGTCCATCCAAGGACCACCGCGGTGGCGATACCGAGACCTACCATCAGCTGCGGCCCAATGAGCTTCCGCAGGCGCGCGAACCATCCGGGACGACGACGGATCCCGACCGACCCGCCTCCGGGTTCCTGATTGTGCAACGTCGGCGTTGTCACGATGCCCGTCCTTGTCTCTGATGTCACGATCATCAACTGATCGAGGCGCAACTGGCGCAGAATCAGTCTACTCGTTCTGTCAACGAACATGAACGCACAAACCGGCATGCGAGTGCCAGTGGCTGGCCCGCCTGCCGGTCTGCGAGAGGTTCACGAGCACGCACCGGATCCCCGGATGTCACCAAGCAACCGGAAACGCCGGAGCCCGGTGGCAATCCCGGATCAATGCGCTGCGGCGTGTGCCGGGGACTTCACTGGCAAGTTGCCAGATGCATCAAAGACCAATGGGTACGGGGCACTCAGGATTTCCAGGCGAGGGTTCGCCCGCACCGCGTCAAGGAGCGTCTCGGAAACCTCGATGGTGCCGATCTCAAGGGTGTTCGCGATCCGCACCACCCGCACGTTCTCGGGGTCACCTCGACCACACGTCAGGACTCCCGCGCAGATCGCATCCACATCGGTCGGCATCACGATTGGCAACTGCACCCGCTGCACCCCGCCAATGCCAGACGTCAACCCATTGATATAGGTCGCGCGCAGGTCAAGCTTCCGCGCCGCATGCTGGGTCATGATGTCGGCCAGCCCGATGCCCGCACCGTTGCCGTGGGATTCGTCGGTCAGGTCACGCACCACGATGCTGCGGATGTTCGGATGCACGAACTCGGGTACACCCCGGATCAGCATCCTGCCGATGATGTTGGTATCCATCCCCGTGCCCGAGATGTTCTTTCCCATCTCATCAACCACGAGGACATCAATGTCATCGAACGGCAGTGAGGCCATCAGCCCCTTTGCCTCCTCGAGAAGCGCCGCCTCTCCGGCCCCCCCAATCTCGGATGCCGCAATCCCGACGAGGCGCGCAGTCTGGTCGTAGGCGTTCTCAAGGATTGCCAACCCGGCCAGGACCGTCCCGGAAACCTGAACCATCGCCTGGGCGGCGCGGGGCATCCAGTGCGCCAATCCACGGGTACCGTAGGCATGCACGGTCTGGGCACCACGGTGCTTGCCAAGGCCAATCGTCATGATCTTGGCGAGGCCGCTCTCCACCGGTCCCCGGAAATCGGTATGGGGTTTCACCCGACCGCAGATGATCAGGCCATCAGCTGCAAGCGCCGTCTCGCTCATGAAGACGGTCGGGCCACGGTCATGGTCATCGCCGAGATGGGCAATCTCCCGCACTTCCATGGACGACACGATAGGCATGCCGGTCGTCTCCGGAGAGATGCCGTAACTGTGAAGGACCTCGGTCTGGCCATCTGCGGTCGCACCCCCGTGGGACCCCATGGCCGGGATGATGAACGGATCGCCACCATGCGCGCGGACGGCATCACCGATCGCTCGCAGGATGTGCCCGATATTCGCAATGCCACGGCTGCCCGCCGTGATCCCAACCCGGGATCCCGGGGTGATCGCCGTCAGGAATGGTGCCAATTCACGCGCGACGGTCCCGTCGATGTCCGCTACCACCGGTGCGTCAAAGTGCTGTCGCACCCGCACCATCCGGGGCAACGTCGCCTCGCTCCGGAGTTCGCTTACCTGATCCAGTAGGTCCATAGATCCATCCCCCGGGGCAGGCGGTCAGTATTCGACCCGTCATGGCCCGCGTCTATGGTAGCCCCGTCGATCCGTGTCGCGCCGACCTGCCCCAGACGCATGGCTATACTCGTTCCCGGCAGCCGTTGCACCGGGCACTCCGGGAGGACGGCTTCTCAAAACCACCGATCACCGAGGAAAGGCAGAGGAGGGGGCACCGCAATGTCCGACCAGGAACAACCTCAGGCGTGGGGGTTGTGGAACGCAACCTTGCGGGAGTGGTTCAACCCCGGTACCACCCGTCCGTACTTCCAGTCCCGGAACGATGCCGAACGCGTGATCCCGCTTGCGCGACGCCAGTGGCCACTTGGCACATGGGTTGTCGCACCGTATCCCTTGGTAGACGGAAACCCGGATACCCTGCCCAACAGCCCGCTTCCTGCCTGACCGGTACGGGCCCACCATTCAAGGGCGCACGGAGAGGCCGACCAGCTACAGGTCGGCCAGATGGTTCGGGCTGTCGACTGGGAATTCGGGCAACTTCCCGCCCAAGCGAGCAACCTCACGCTTGATGCTCAGCATCAGCCCCCGGAGATTGGTCAGAACCTCCTGGTTGCCCAAGCGTTGCTGCTCGCCATACTCGCGGGCAAACTGGGCCCACTTGGCCTGCAAGGTCACCAGACGCGCCTGCTTCTCGGACGGGGTCAGCGCATTGGACGCCGCCGCCTTCGTGCCACGCATCGCGCTTCCGAACCGCATCGGTGTCTCGGCGTTCATCCGCTGCATTCCCCTCGAAGCCGCGAACCGGGATCATGTCGCCCCGATCACCAGACCATTTTAACGCACTTGTTCGGGGCCTTCCCCGCCACTGCGCACCCCGTGCCGGCCAGATCAACAGTCGGACAACCCGCACCGATTCCAAGCCGTCCAGATATGGAAACCTCCGCCCGGGCGTGATGCCACTGCGCCCATGTCTCCCGTAGGCGCTGGGTCATCGCGAATGATTCCCAACAAAAACCGGGTACACTACGCCGAACAACATCTTTACTTGACCGTGCGCCCCGCGGGCATGATCCCGGGTCGGTCACGGCGTCTGAGGAGGTACACGGCCGCATGGTCGCCGCACCCGCCACCAACGCACCAGTCCATCAGTCGCCTGCGGGCGGGGCAACCCTTGCCATCCGTAACCTGCACGTCAATATCGACAGCCGCGAGATCATTCACGGCATCGACCTGACCGTCAACAAGGGCGAAGTCCACGCCATCCTTGGCCCCAACGGGTCGGGCAAGAGCACCCTCGCCTACGCGCTCATGGGGCATCCCCGGTACGCCGTCACCAGCGGCGAGGTTGAACTCAAGGGCGAGGACCTGCTTGCCATGAGTGCCGATGAGCGTTCGCGCAACGGCCTCTTCCTTTGCTTCCAGTACCCCACAAGCATTCCCGGCATCCAGATGGGCAACTTCCTCCGCCTTGCCATGAAGGCACGGTTCGGGGATGCCGCCATCAAGACCTTCCGCAAGGAACTGACCGAGAAGCTCCGCATCCTCAAGATGGATGAGAGCTACATGCGCCGGTACCTCAACGAAGGCTTCTCCGGTGGCGAGAAGAAGAAGGCGGAAATCCTGCAGATGGCCCTCCTAAAGCCGGAGATTGCCATCATGGACGAGACCGACTCCGGCCTCGACGTCGATGCCTTCAAGGTCGTCGCCGACGGCGTGAATGCCATGCGCGGCCCGGACGTCGGGTTCGTGGTCATCACCCACTACAACCGGATGCTCGAGTACATCAAGCCAGACTTCGTGCACGTCCTCATTGGCGGAAAGATTGTCAAGAGTGGCGGGCCGGAACTCGCCCTCGCGGTCGATCAGCACGGGTACCAGCCCATCCTCGAGGAACTTCGCGAACAAGGCGTGGAAATCGAGCTCATGGAAGAAGCCGGCGCCACGTACGCACGCGAGGAACCCACCGAGCGCGAGCACGACCCATTCCGTTCGCACGGCCTGACCGGTCTCTAGTCTCCCCACCCCCGAATGGTCCGCGGGCTTCGTGCCCGCACCGGAAAGAGGACACCATGGCAACCGACATCGAAGTGACATCCAAGGAACTCGCGATCCACGTCGACCCAAACCGGGAACGGCTCCTTCGCGAAGCCGAGAAGGAACTGCCACTCGAGTATTCCGCCGGGTGGTCTGACCCCGAGACCTATTTCTTCAAGTCTGGCCGGGGTGTCTCACGCGAGACCGTCGAGATGATCTCGCGGATGAAGAATGAGCCCGCATGGATGCTCGACCGCCGCATCAAGTCGTACGACCACTTCCTTAGCCGCAAGATGCCGTCCTGGGGTGCCGACCTGTCGGAGATCAACTTCGACGAGATGTACTACTACATCAAGCCCGCAAGTGAGCAGGGCAAGACGTGGGACGACGTTCCGGAGGACATCAAGAACACCTTCGACAAACTGGGTATCCCGGAGGCCGAACGCAAGTTCCTCGCCGGTGTTTCCGCCCAGTATGAATCCGAAGTGGTCTACCACTCGCTTCGCGAAGACCTGGAAAAACTCGGCGTCATCTTCACCGACATGGATTCGGGATTGCGCGAGTACCCGGAAATCGTCAAGCGCTACTTCGGCACGGTCATCCCGTACAAGGACAACAAGTTCGCCGCCCTGAACACCGCCGTCTGGTCGGGTGGAAGTTTCGTGTACGTCCCCAAGGGTGTCCACGTCGCCATCCCGCTTCAGGCCTACTTCCGGATCAACGCCAAGAATGCCGGCCAGTTCGAGCGGACCCTCATCATTGCCGACGAGGGCAGCTACGTCCATTACATCGAGGGATGCACCGCCCCCATCTGGTCGGAAGACAGCCTGCACTCCGCAGTCGTCGAACTGATCGCGATGAAGGACGCCACCATCCGGTACACCACCGTCCAGAACTGGTCGAACAACGTCTACAACATCGTCACCAAGCGGGCCGTCGCCCACGAGAACGCCACCGTCGCCTGGATCGATGGCAACCTCGGATCGAAGGTCACGATGAAGTACCCAGCCGTCTACCTCCTCGGACGCGGATCAAAGGCTGAGATCGTCTCCGCCGCATTCGCGAACCAGGGGCAGGTGCAGGACGCCGGTGGCAAGGTCTGGCACTGCGCCCCGGAGACCACCTCCACGATCACCTCGAAGTCGGTCAGCAAGGGCAACGGTCGGACCAGTTTCCGCGGTTGGCTCAAGATCTACAAGGGATGCGTCGATTCCGTCTCCGCCATGCGCTGCGATGCCATGCTTCTCGACAAGGAATGCCGCTCGGACACCTACCCGACCATCGAGGTCGATGAGGAGAAGGTTGCCCTTGGTCACGAGGCCACGGTCTCGAAGATCGGTGAAGAGGAACTCTTCTACCTCATGTCGCGCGGTCTCTCCGAACGCGAGGCAATCACCCAGATCGTGAATGGGTTCATCGAACCGTTCACGAAGACCCTCCCGATGGAATATGCGATCGAACTCAACCGGTTGATCCAGATGCAGATGGACGGTGCCGTCGGCTGATCCACTCCCCTCTCCCGCTTGCGGGGGAGGGCCAAGCGAAGCGTGTTGTAATCAGGTGGGGTCGGGTGGGGTTGGGGGTGGGGGGACGTCACCTCACGGAACATCACACCCTGACGTAGCGGAACATCACACCCTTACAAAGCGAGGCAATGCCCGTGACGACCCTGGTGGCCCCTGGCACCCCGACCGAACTTCGCGGGGCTGGCCTGAATTCCGATACGTCACGCGCCATCGGTGCGTGGCGAGGCGACCCCGATTGGGTCCTTGACTGGCGTGCCCAAGCCTGGGCAGCGTGGGAAACGATCCCGATGCCCACCTCCACGACCGAGGGATGGCGCCGGACAAACCTGCGCATCCTTGCGCTCGACAAGGTTCACGCCATCTCTGACGCGGTTGCCCACGTCACCTCACGCGCCGACCTCCCTGCCTCCCTCCAGAAGGCAATCGACACAGGCTTCGATCACGGTGCCGTCCTCGTCCAGGAGAATGGCACGACCATCCTGACCGAGGTAGATACCCAGCTGGCCGGAACGGGCGTGATCGTCTGCGATATCCACGAAGCGATCCTCCGGTATCCCGAACTCGTCCGGGCGCATCTCGGCACCCTCGTTCCACCTCGGTGGCAACCGGGAATGCCGTCCAATGCCGGCAAGTTCGAGGCACTGAATGCGGCCTTCTTCAACGGTGGGACTTTCGTCTACGTGCCGAAGAACACCACCGTAGCCCTTCCCGTCCGCAGTCTGGTCTACCAGAGCGATGCCGACGCCGCATTCTTCCCCCGGTCACTGATCATCGTGGACGAGAATGCGCGCCTGACCTACCTCGATGAATACACCTCGGTCAACACCGCCTCGCCCGAAGCACCTCCGGTATTCGGCAGTGCTGTCGTGGAGATCATCATCAAGGATGGCGGACGGGTCGACTACACCTCCATCCAGGAGTGGTCGCTCTCGACCGCCGGTTTCCTGACCCAGCGTGCCTCACTTGGGAACAACGCCTCCTGCAACTGGGTGGCCGTCGTCCTCGGTGGCATGTACACCCGCGGTACTGCCGACGTCCTCCTGCAAGGCAAGGGAACGCGCGCCGACATGCTCGGCCTGGCGTTTGGCGAAGGCACCCAGGTCTTCGACTTCCACACCCTTCAGGACCATCAGTCGCCGTTCACCGACTCCGACCAGCTGTACAAGACCGCGATGCGGGACCGTGCCCATCTGATCTACGAGGGGCTGATCAACATCCGCACCGGTTCCTACGGAAGCAACGGCTACCAAGCCAACCGGAACGTCCTCCTGAGCGATACCGCCAAGGCGGACAGCATTCCCATGCTTGAAATCTCCGATAACGACGTCCTCTGCACGCACGGGTCCTCCGTTGGACCAATCGACCAGACGCACGTCTACTACTTGCTCACCCGCGGATTGCCTCGCCCGGTTGCCGAACGTCTCGTCATCCAGGGATTCTTCGAGCCCGTCATCGAACGTATCGCCGTCGACGACCTCAAGGACCGCGTACGAGCGGCTGTCGACCGAAAGATTGGGGAGCAGGACTAATGGTGGCATTGGGCACTGACTGGACGCTTGCCGGTCACACCGGCGAGATTCCCGTGGGTCAGGTGAAGCAAGTGACCGTCGGCGACTTGCGCCTCGCAGTCTGCAATCTTGACGGCAGCTTCTTCGCCATCGAGGATGTCTGCACGCACGATAATGGCCCCCTCAATCAGGGCTGTCTCGAGGGCGAGGAGATCGAATGTCCGCGGCATGGCGCGCTGTTCAACGTCCGGACAGGCGTTGCAACCGGCATGCCGGCGGTGATGCCGGTACGCACCTTCGCCGTTCAGCTTGACGGCGACGCAATCTACGTCCACGTGGCCTGACACACTCCCCTCTCCCGCATTCGGGGGAGGGGCCGGGGTGCGGGCGTCTCCATTTGGTTGGGGGCCGGGGTCCACGTGAGGGTTGAAAACGAACGCGCATGATCATCACCGACAAGACTGCACCGGTCACCGAACATCCTTCTCTGGACGTCGACGCAATTCGTCGCGACTTCCCGATCCTCGCGACCCAGGTAAATGGGCATGCGCTTGTCTATCTGGATAGCGCGGCAACCTCCCAGAAGCCCCGCCAGATGATCGACGCCCTCGTGGCGTATTACAGCGGCCAGAACGCCAACATCCACCGTGCGGCCCACAGCCTTGCCTCACGTGCGACGGAACTCTACGAGACGACTAGGCAGAAACTCGCACGGTTCATCGGCGCTCCGTCTCCCGACGAAGTCATCTTCACCCGGAACTCCACCGAATCGCTCAACCTGGTGGCAGGTTCTTGGGGCACCGCCAATGTCCACGCCGGGGATGAGATCATCGTTACCCAGGCCGAGCACCATTCAAACCTCGTCCCGTGGCAGGTCCTTGCGCAGGCAACCGGCGCATCAATAGTTGTCGCGCCGATCGATGCCCACGGCCTAGTGGACCTGGACGCATACCGCGCCCTCCTGTCTCAGCGCACCAAGGTCGTCGCCATCACCCACATGTCGAACGTCCTCGGCACGATCGCACCGGTCGCCGAGATGTCCCGCCTGGCCCACGCGGTCGGCGCGATCGTCGTGGTCGATGGTGCGCAGTCTGCCCCTCACCTGCCACTCAGTGTCCAGTCACTCGGCTGTGACTTCTTTGCCCTGTCGGCGCACAAGATGCTCGGCCCCACCGGCGTGGGTGCCCTCTGGGGACGCCGTGAACTCCTCGATGCCATGCCTCCATTCCTGACCGGGGGCAGCATGATCGGTCATGTTGACTGGGACCGCTCCACGTGGGCTCCGATTCCCCAGAAGTTCGAAGCCGGCACACCGAACATCGCGGATGTCATCGCGTTTGGTGCCTCGATCGACTACCTCGAAGCCTTGGGCATGGAATCAGTCCGGCACCACGAGCAGGAGATCACCGCCTACGCCATCGCCACCCTTCGCGAACGGCATCCGGCGATCACCATCTACGGGACCGATGACACCTCCGTCCGTGGTGGCGTCGTCACCTTCAACATCCGCAACGTCCACCCGCACGACATCTCGGAAATCCTGGACGAACGTGGGATTGCGATCCGTGCCGGACAGCACTGCGCCCATCCCCTCCACAAGATCCTTGGGACCGGTGCCACCGCACGGGCCAGTTTCTACCTGTACAACCTCAACAGCGAGGTTGACGCCCTCAGCGAAGGCCTGGCCCAGGTCGAGACCGTGTTCCGTCGGGTGATCGACCGCCCGGCCCGTTGAAAACCCGCAGGCAAGACAAACCGTGACCGACCAGAACCCCCTTTATCAGGACATCATCCTCGAGTACTACGAGTACCCCCGCAATCGCGGCCGGGTGGAGGACGCCGACGCCTGTTGCCAAGGCAACAATCCGTCCTGTGGTGACGACCTGACTGTCTCGCTCAAGGTCGATCAAGCGACCATTGGCCCGGTCATGTGGGACGGCCATGCGTGCGCGATCGGTGAGGCGTCCGCCTCGATGATGACCGAGGCCGTGACCTCCCAATCAGCCGATACCGCCCGTGCATGGGTGAAAACCGTACGTGCGATGATAACCGGACGTGGCGATGCCGATGAGACTCTTGACTTGGGTGACATCGAGTCGCTGCGGGTCGTGCGCAATCGGCCCGCACGCGTGAAATGTGCCCTCCTCGCCTGGGAAGCCTTTGACGAGGCACTCACCCTCGCCGAAGCGGTACATGCCCGCCCAAGAGAATCCACCGACGCCTGAACGCGCTTCAAGCCAGAAGAGAGAACCGCAATGGTAGACACGATCCCCGCGACCGAAGCCACCGATGCCGTTGTTCCCGCAGGCAAACTCGAACTGACGGTCGACAATGCACGCGATGTCCTGAAGCAGGTTGACGACCCGGAACTGGGTGTCAACATCGTCGACCTGGGCCTGATCTACGAGATCCACATCCGTGACGAGAAGAACGTCCAGGTAATCATGACCCTGACAACCCCGTTCTGCCCAGTCGGACCGAGCATCAAGCAGCAGATTTCGCAGGTCATCAGCCGGGAACTCGACGGGGTCGGCAAGGTTGATGTCCAGTTCACCTTCAACCCGCCATGGGACAAGGACATGATGTCCGAGGATGCAAAGGCCGAACTCGGCATCTTCTGATCCTGCGTCCCCGCAGGTGCAACGTGAGGCCCGGCTCAGGCTTCAGGACGGACGTCACGGTACCTAGCCCCCCAGCCCCTCCCCCTTGGGGAGAGGGGAGACGGATCGGGAACATCCATGCCCGCCTATAGCGAGATCGTCCTCGACCACTTCCAGAACCCTCGAAACCTCGGCGAGATCGAGAACGCCGATGCCGTCGCCGAGGTTGAGAACCCCGTCTGTGGGGACCGCGCCCGCCTCTCCCTCCGCCTCAGCGACGGGCGAATCGCAGAGGCACGGTTCCTCGCCGAGGGATGCCCGGCCGCCATCGCCGCCGCATCAATGACCACCGTCCTCCTGACCGGGATGACCGTTGGCGAAGCCCTCGCCCTCCGCGACACCGACGTGGCGCAGGCGCTTGGAGGCCTTCCACCCAACAAGGTGCACTGTTCCGTCCTCGCCGAAGAGGTCATCCAGGCCGCCTTAGCCAGATACGTTCCGCCAGTGACCGCGGTACCCTGATCCACATCCAGATGAAGATTGACCTCGCCTACGGGCGCACCGGCCTCACCGTCGACCTGCCCGCCGACCGCACCACCATCGTCGAACCACGGTTCGTTCCCGGCCTGCCCGACGAAGCCGACGCCCTGCGCGAATCCCTCCGGAACCCGATAAGCGCCCCACCACTCACCCAGTGGCTCCGTGGCGACGATACCGTCGGGATCTCGATCTGTGACATCACCAGACCGATGCCCTCGGCACGCGTCCTTCCGGTCCTGCTTGCCGAGATCGAACAGGTCGTGCCCCGCGACCGCATCACCATCTTCAATGGCACCGGCACCCACCGGGCCAACACCGAGGATGAGATGCGCCGGATGGTTGGCGATCATGTCTTCGAGAACTACCGCATCGTGACTCACGACGCGCGTGACACCGCATCACTGATCGCTGTCGGGCATACAACCTCCGGCAACGAAGTCCTGTTGAATGCCGAGTTTGTCGCGTGCACGGCGAAGATCCTGACCGGGTTCATTGAACCGCACTTCTTCGCGGGCTTCTCGGGTGGCCCCAAGATGGTCATGCCCGCCCTCGCCGGTCTCCAGACCATCATGCGGAACCACGGCGCCCGCAACATCGGCGATCCGAGTGCAACCTGGGGCATCACCCACGGCAACCCCATCTGGGAAGAGATCCGCGACAGCGCCCTGCTGATGCCCCGCGCCTTCAACCTGAACGTGACACTGAACAAGACGCACGCCATCACCGCGGTCTTCGCCGGAGACCTGATGGCCTCGCACAAGGCGGGGTGCGCCTTCGTCCACGACACCGCAATGCAGGCAGTTCCCCGACCGTTCGACGTCGTCCTCACCACGAATAGCGGCTATCCCTTGGACCTCAATGTCTACCAGGCCATCAAGGGGATCTCCGCTGCCGCCCGGGTATGTCGTGACGGGGGGACGATCATCGCCGCCGCCGAGTGTTGGGATGGCATCCCAGACCACGGCCAGTACCGCCAACTGCTTGAGGAAGGCGCGACACCTGACGCCATCCTCGCCCGCATCACCGCACCCGACTTCCAGATGCCCGACCAATGGCAGGCGCAGATTCAGGCCTTGATCCAGCGCCGGTGCGACGTCCACCTGCACTCGTCGCTTCCCGACGAGATTGTGCGCCGCACCCACCTGACCCCGTGCCCGGATATCGAGGCGACCGTACGCGACCTGCTTGATCGTGCCGGTCCCGACGCCACCCTCTGCGTCCTCCCCCAAGGTCCCCAAACAATCCCGTACCTCTCGGGATAACTCCTCCCGACGCGCTCGGGTAAAGCATCTCCCCGTCGCAATCGTAGCCATGCACTTGGGTGAAGCATCTCCCCTCTCCATTGATTGATCTCCCGCCTACCCACTCACCAATCCGACCACCCACAACTGGACACCTCGCGCGTACAATCTGTGAAGTGTCAAAAGCAGTCATCAGCGGGAACATCACCCTCAAGTCGTCTGGCGAAGTCGACGCAATGCGCGCCGCCGGACGTCTGTGCGGTCAGGCCCTCGATGCCGTCAGCAAGGCGATCCGGCCGGGTATCAGCACCTTCGAACTGGATGCGATTGCCGAAGCGGTCATCCGCGACGCCGGTGGTCTCCCCACATTCAAGGGATACTTCGGTTTTCCAGCCACCCTCTGCACCTCCCTCAATGAGGAGATCGTGCATGGCATCCCCAGCAAGAAGCGCGTCCTCCGTCTCGGTGACGTCATCAAGATCGACTGTGGCGCAACCCTGGATGGATGGATCGGCGATGCCGCCTTCACCGCACAGGTTGGGGGCGCGACCGGCAAGCCAAAGAAACTGATGGACGCCACCGCCGCGGCCCTCGAGGCCGGCATCAAGGCCATGCAACCGGGCGGGTTCCTGGGGGATGTCTGCCACGCGGTCGAGGTCGTTGGCAAGGGCCAGAAATATGGCATCGTCACCCGCTATTGCGGACACGGCGTGGGCCGGCGACTGCACGAGGAACCTAGCGTTCCCAATGTCGGCGTTCCCGGAACGGGCGTGCCGCTTGTGACCGGCCTGGTCATCGCCATCGAGCCGATGTTCACGCTTGGCCGGGCAGACACCGTGGAACTCAAGGACGGGTGGACCGTCAAGACGCGCGACGGGTCTCTCGCGGCCCACTTCGAACACACCGTTGCGATGACCGATGATGGGCCGTCCATCCTGACCCTTCCCTAACACACAACCTCCGGTGGGAAATCCCCGGACCCACACCACCACCCCAGCAGCGAAAGGGCCTCGCATGTCCGGCGCACCAGAACTCCAGACAATCGACATGGGTGTCTCAATGGAGACAGAGGAAGGTCTGGAGATCATCGATGTCCTCAATGAGGTCAGCGAAGTGCGCGCGATGGCGGGCCATCTCGTCACATTCGTCGGTGCACTTGTGGGCACCTCCGGACCAATCGGCGACCTCACCACCATCGAGGCCTACCGGTGCAGCGCCGGGGTACTCCTCCATGCGGTCACCGCGTCTGGTCCACACTGGGCCGTCGGTGGCACAACCGGGGCCGAAGCGGTCTCGATGATCCAGGATGCCTCGCTGCATCCGCCCGTCACCGCCTGGCTTGCCGGGGTCGATCTCGACTGACCCAGACGCGGCCAACCCATCCCTCAACGCCGTGCGTGGCTGCTGTCGGCATCGGGGCAAACCGCTCCCTTATCAGGCGGTAGGTCGCCTTGCGAACCAATCCCCAAACACCGTGCCTGTTTGGCCCGATTCCCTGTCGCCGAGTGTTGCCGGAGGTTCACTATCCGGTTACACTTTCACTAGGCGGGACAGTGTTGCGTCTGTCGCAACACTGTGGCGGTAATCGCGGAGTACGCGACCGCCAAAAGGGTGGTATGAGCGCGGTGCCTACCCCACGCAGTGGGGGCATCCAATCGGTCGAGCGAGCGGTAGCCGTGCTCAAGCTCTTCGGCGAAGCCGAGCCGGAGTTGGGCGTCACCGAACTTGCGCGACGCCTCCAACTGCACAAGAGCACGATTTCCCGCCTCATGGCCACGCTCGAGGCCGGTGGGTTCGTTCAGCAGGACCCCCGGTCAGGCCGTTACCGACTGGGCTTGCAACTCGCAACCCTCGCCGGACGCGCCCTGAACCAGTACGAACTTCGCGATGTCGCCCGCGGTGCCTTGGTCACGCTTGCACAGGCCACTGGCGAGACGTGCAACCTTGCCGTCCGTGACGGGGACGCCGCGGTCAACATCGATCAGGTCCTTTCGCCCAACCCTGTCAAGCACCTCGGGTGGATCGGTCGCCGCCTGCCCCTTCATTGTTCAGCAGCCGGCAAGCCACTGCTCGCCTTCGCCCTCCACACCGATATCGAACGGGTGCTCAGCGTGCCTCTGGCATCGTACACGCCACGCACCGTCACGGATCCGTCCGCCATGTGGCGGGAGATCCAGCGCATCCGTGTGGATGGCGTTGCCTTGGCCGTCGAGGAGTTCGAACCCGAACTGACGGCAGCCGGGGCACCCGTGCGCGACTACCGTGGCGAGGTCATCGCCACAGTGTCCGCATCCGGGCCTTCATTTCGCCTCAACTCCGACCGTCTGCTCGAGGTCGCGGCCCATGTACGTGCCACGGCCGACCACCTTTCGGCGGGTTTGGGATATCGTGCACCGACAATCCCCGTGATATCGGTGGCACCGTTCGGAGTTCCGGGACACGCCAGTCCGGTCCTTCGTTCTGGAGAGTTGGAGACGACTGGCGTCAACAAGGCACCGAAACGGCCCGGAAATCCCGGGAACGATCGTCAGACCCTCACCGGAAGACGTGCGCCACGAGATGCGCGCGCCAGCCGGGCACACGTGCCACCGGCCGGACACATCGCCCGGTTCGAGGGAGATCTTGGAGAGGAACGCAGCAGATGGTAGTTGCTGACCGCACGGTCACTGCACAGACACCGCACGATGGCGAAGTCCCGCCCAGCGAGGTGCGTACTTCGTTGGTCATCCGCGTCGCCGGCGAGGCCGGTGAAGGCATCAAGAAGCCCGGTGAACTGCTGATCCAGGCCGCCGCGCGCGCCGGGTTCGAGGTTCTCACCGACTTCGCACCTCCTTCGGAAATCAAGGGCGGTGTCAGTTTCTTCCAGATCCGCCTGAGCGCCAAGCAACTGTTCACCCGCGGTGATTCACCGGATGTTCTCCTTTGCTTCAATCAGGAAGCCTTTGAGGTCAACATCCAGGAACTCGTTCCCAACGGTCTCCTCATCTACGATCCCGAAAGCGTGACCCCGCGCAACACCGAGAGGTACCGGCTCCTCTCCTTCCCCCTTGAGCAGATTGCTTCCAAGCAACTCAAGATGCCGATCGTGAAGAACGTCGTCGCCCTCGGTGGCATGGCGGCCCTCTTCTCACTAGACACCGAGATCCTCTACGGCCTCATCCGCGAACTGTGGGAACGCAAGGGCGATGCCGTCGTCCAGACCAACTTCAAGGCCCTCGAGGCTGGTCTCAAGTACGTGCAGGAACACGTCAGTTCCGCCGACCTGGAGCGGTTCCACATCATCCCGAACCCACTCCAGCACAACCGCATCGTCGTCGCCGGCAACACTGCCACCGCCCTCGGCGCACTTGCCGGCGGATGCAACTTCTTTGCCGGCTACCCCATCACCCCGGCATCCGACGTGATGGAGTTCCTTGCGCCAACCCTGCCACAGATCGGTGGCACCCTGGTGCAGGCCGAAGATGAGATTGGCGCAATCGGCATGGTCATCGGCGCGAGTTTCGCCGGCAAGAAGTCCATGACCACCACCTCGGGACCCGGCCTCTCGCTCATGGTCGAGGCCCTCGGCCTTGCCACCATGTCCGAAACCGCCTGCGTGATTGTCAACGCCCAGCGCGCCGGGCCATCAACCGGCATGCCAACCCGTCACGAACAGGGTGACCTCTACCTGTGCGCCTTCGGGGGCCACGGCGAGGTACCGCGCGTCGTGCTGGCCGCCACGTCAGTCGAGGATTGCTTCTACCTGGCGGTTGCATCGTTCAATTTCGCCGAGAAGTTCCAGACCCCAGTCATCCTCATGACCGACACCGTCGTCTGCGTGCGCAGCGAGAGCATCGACCAGCCGGAACTCGAAAAGATCATCATCGAGAACCGCCTGACCTGGCACCCGCCGGCCGAGGGTGCAACCGCGTACGACGACTCGCCGAAGGGCTACCGGCGCTACGCGCACACCGAGAACGGCGTCTCACCGGTTGCCATCCCGGGCACACCCGGCGGCCAGTACGTCGGCATGGGTCTCGAGCACAACGAGAAGGCCCGCCATCGTCCCGATCCCCGGACCCACACCCAGATGACCGAGAAGCGGTTCCGCAAGATGGAACACGCCGAACTCGAGGCCCCGGCACCCGTCCTGCACGGGAACCAGGATGCCGAGATTGCGATCGTCACCTGGGGTTCAACCGCCGGTGTCGCGATCGAGGCCATCGACATCCTCGCCGAAGAAGGCATCGACGTCTGCCTCGTCGCCCCGCGGATGGTCATGCCCCTGCCCCGGCACCAACTCGAAGCCGCCATGGGCAAGAAGCATGTGATCATTCCCGAGGTCAACTACCGCGGGCAGTTCGCAGACATCGTGCAGGGTGTGTTCCCAACCCCTGTCACCCGCGTCAATGTCTACGGCGGGCGCCCGATGCTCGTCTGCCACCTCGTCGACGCCATCCGTGACGTCGCCACCGGCAAGCAGGGCCCGGGACGGGTTGTCCTCAACCCGATCATCGGCAACCTCGATGAACTGGTCACGCCCGATGACCTGATCGCACCTGTTGAACACAACTGACCGCGACCACCAGGAGAACTTCCACAATGACTGTTGACACTCCGGTGCGCGAGCACCAGTTGGACGACTACAAGAGCGATGAGAAGCCCACGTGGTGCCCGGGTTGCGGCGACTTCGGCGTCCTGAACGCCGTGTACCGCGCCCTGCGTACCAAGAACTTCGAACCCCACGAAGTCGTGGCCGTCTCCGGTATCGGCTGTTCGTCACGCATCCCCTACTTCATCTCGACATATGGGTTCCACAGCGTGCACGGTCGCGCAACTCCGGTTGCCACCGGCGTCCGGGTTGCCCGCCCCGACCTCAAGACCCTCGTCTTCTCCGGTGACGGTGATGCCTTCGCCATTGGCGCGGGCCACCTTGTCCATGCGATGCGCCGCAATCTGGACCTCACCTACGTCGTCATGGACAACGCCATCTACGGGTTGACCAAGGGGCAGACATCGCCCACCAGTGGTGCCGGCTTCCATACCGCCACCACCCCGGCAGGCAACCCCGAACAGGCGCTCAACCCGATGACCTTGGCCATCACCTGCGGCGCGACCTTCGTTGCCCGAGGCTTCTCCGCCGAACCGGCAAAACTCGCCGACCTGATCCTCGCGGGCATCAACCACAAGGGCTTCAGCTTCATCGACGTCTACAGCCCATGCCCGACCTTCAACAAGGTCAACACCTTCAAGACCTATAAGGATGAGGTTGCCTGGCTTCCCGACAGCCACAGCAGCAGTGATGTGGCCGGTGCGCTTGCCTATGCCACCTCAGACGAGCACAAGTACCTCGGCATCTTCCTCGAACGCGAGGCGCCGACCTTCGAGGACTTGGTCGCAGCCAATCACTCCGGCACCGAGGCTGATCGTCCGGCCCTCCTTGCCAAGATGTTCAAGCGCTACAGCTGACCTTTGGTCCCGCACTTACCAGCCCATACCCCTCTCCCGTCGCAACGGGGGAGGGGTATGGGCTGGGGAATCACCCCCCTCGCACGACCGTGGTTCTGCTGACGTGGGGTCCGCGCTGAAGGCCGGGCCGGACCGGTCAGGAAACGGTGTCCCGACCATTTCACGAGGTGCCGTGGCCGTTCCCGTGACCGTTCCACCGACGTCACCATGGCCAACCCGGTAGCACCGACCCCGCGCCCCCACGGCAATGCCGGACCGGGGCAAGACCCGACCGTACCGGCCGACAAGGTTCAGGAATGGGGCGTCGCATCCGGCTGGCATGTTGCCGGGACTTCGCGCATGGGATCCACCCGGCAGGTTAACGAGGACCAGTTGCTGGTCGTGCCCCCGCGTGGCACTCGTCCCTGGCTTGTGGCGGTCGCCGACGGCGTGGGAGGTGAGGCCGCCGGCGAGGTTGCATCCGCCGCCGCGATGCACGCCCTTCAGGCAACATGGATCGCAACGTACACCGAACCTCTCGACACGGCATCAGCAGACCAGACGGTCAGGGACGCACTGCTGGCCGCATGCACCGCCGCCGACGAAGCAGTGGCGGTCATCCAGCGCAATCCTGCGACCCGTGGTGCCGCAACCACCCTCACCGCCCTCGCGATCAGCCGGGGCATCGCCACCTTCGTGCATGCCGGGGACAGTGCCATCTGGACCGTGGACACGAATGCAGGTGGCGGATCCGCCGAGGTTGTGCAACGCACCACACCGCACACGTGGGTCGCGTCCGAGATTGCGACCCGCAAGAGCCTCGGCGCCCCGCTTCCGACCCAAGCAGAGATTGACAAGCATCCCTACCGGAACGCCATCACCCGGTACCTGGGCATGCCACAGGGTTGCGAGTTCGAAGTCAGCGATCTTGTGATTCCACCCGCAGCGTCAATACTCCTTGGTACCGACGGCCTCTCGAATGTCGTCCCGCTTCCCGAAATCGCCACCACATTTGCCTCGCATGAGACCCCGCACGCCATCGCAACCGCCCTGATCGGTGTGGTTGGCACCCGCAAGGGTGGTGATGACGCCACCCTTGTTGTCCTGATCCCGACACCAGAGGCACTGGGCGATCAGGACGATCCATTCGGGTTGAGATCTCCGGAACGGATCCAGACTAGGCGGACCCGCATGACGCGCCGGGTCGCCAACGGAGTGGCCATCGCGACCTTGGCAGTCGGACTGGGTGCCGGGGGTGCCAGTGCCTGGCCCGCGATCTCCCGCTACCTGACAAACCTGCGCGGACCGGGAAGTGCCGACCCCGCCGATGCTGCACGCAATTACATTGCCCAATGTGCGACCGGGGATTACGAGACCCTCTGGTTGCGCCTCGCCGGGCCCGCACGAGAGCAAGTCATTCGTGACGAGTTCGTCCGACGCCATCGTGACTTCATGGCCGAACTCGGTGCCACCGCCATCACCGGCGCACCCGTTTCCTCCCAGAAAGCCACCGTGTCCGGCATGAATGCGTCGGTGGCGGCCGAGATCACGTACTCGACAACCCGCTTCGGTGACTTGCGCCAGCGAGTGAACCTGCCGTTTGCCTGGGAAGACCAGGCGTGGCGACTTGAGTGGGTCCCGTCGGTCCTCATGCCCGACCTCACCGCCGGGCGTCGAATCCAGGTGCAGTCAGACCCTCCGGTTCGCGGAAGCATCGTCGATCGCAACGGCCGCCCGATGGCAAGCCTCCCGTCACCGGCATCCACACTCACCGTAGCAACCCCGACCGTCGCGCCACGGACCACGCCCCTCGCAACCGCGACGACGGCCGAGGCACCCACGTCCCGGGTTCGCACACGTGTCTATCCCGCAGGCGAGACTGCCGGACCGCTGATCGGATACACCGCCCAGGCAACGACCGAGGAACTGGTGACCCTTGCACCCAAAGGCTTCATCGCCGGTGACCGGATTGGCCGGTCTGGCCTGGAACGCCTCGCCGAAACCTACCTCTCCGGGGCGAGAGGCAGCCGCCTCAATGTCCTCGAACCAAATGGCCAGATCGCATCCACCCTCGCCACCACCCCTCCGAGGCATGGCGGAGTGGTCACCACCACCATCGACCTGAACCTCCAGACCGTCGCCGAGGATGCCTTGGGTGTCCGATCCGGCAGCGTTGTGGTCGTTGATCTGCCATCGGGGGCCATCCGTGCCCTCGCGACGTGGCCTCGTTACGATCCCTCCGCATTCGAAACCGGTGAGGGAGTATCAGCCCTCCTGACCGACACCCGCCTGCCACTCTTGAACCGCCCGGTCCAGGGCCTCTACCCCGCCGGTTCCATCTTCAAGGTCGTTACGATGGCCGCCGCGCTTGAGCATGGCGTCGCGACGCCCGATTCCGAGTTCACTTGCACCGGCACGTGGATCGGCCTGCCCGGCGTCTCGCAACGCTGCTGGCTCGCAACCGGTCACGGCACAATCACCCTCGCAAACGGACTCACCCAGTCGTGCAACAGCGTCTTCTACGAACTCGGCAAGCGCCTCCAGGAGATTGGCGCTCCGCTTTTGCCAGACATTGCACGAGGCGCCGGTCTCGGTGGCGCGAGCGGTCTGATGGGTGGGGATGAGCCAAGCGGCCTTGTCCCGGATCCCGTCTGGAAGCGCGCGTCACTTTCGCAACCATGGACGCCGGGTGACACCGTGAACCTCGCCATCGGGCAGGGGCAACTCCTTGTCACCCCGCTGCAGATGGCATTGGTCTACGCGATGATCGCCACCGGCAAGCCAGTCATGCCAACCATCCTCGCCGCGACCAGCCTTCCCGGAGGCAATGTCGAACAGGCGTTGCCATCGCCCACGCCGGGCGCATCGCGAAAGGCATGGGGTGCATCAATCCTCGCCCCGATGCGATCCGCCCTGCGCGACGTCGTCGGTACCCGCGAAGGAACCGCCTCAGCGATCTTCGCCGGTTCACCACTCGCCCGCATCGTCTCCGGCAAGACCGGCACCGCCGAGACCCAACCTGGCAAGCCAACTCACGCCTGGTTCGCCGGATACGGACCTCCCGATAGCGTGGCGATCGTGACAATGGTCGAGTACGGCGGTGAAGGTTCACGGGTGGCTACCCCGATTGCCCGCAAGGTTTTCGAAGCGGTCCTCACGTGACCGAGCCTCGTCAACCTCTCCCCGCCTTGCTTGCCCCGGATCACGTCGCACCGTATCGTCTGCCGGCACGGCCGGTTCGCCGTGGGAGGTTTCCCGTGGCGATGCGATGGTGGCAATGGCATGCCGTGCCGGTGATCCTGGCCATGGCAACGATTTCGTGCAGTGCCCCATCAAGCCCGGCGTCAACGACCGGGACCCCGGTTCCCGCCACTCCAGCGGCACAATCGACGATTCCCGCCCGCGCCACAACCGCGGTCGCCGTTGCCGCCTCTGGCCCCACCCAGACACCTGCAACTGGCGCACCGGTTCGCCCGACGGTGGCTGACACCTCCTTCAAGGGCGGTCCGCTGCCGACCGCGCGCGCCGGCGCCTTCGGCGAACCTACCGCAGTCCCCATCCCGACCCGCGTCGTCGGCATCGCCAAGGTCCCTCTCAAGGAGGTGGTCGTCGGCATGTGGTGCACCAATGCGGAACAGTCCATCACCGGTCCGACGATGCAGTGCCTTGCCCTGACCGCCGAAGGGATCTTCAGTCTCGGCGTCGTCGTCGACGGCAACGTCTATAGCCAATCGGTCGTCAGTGGCACCTTCGTTGCTTCGGACACCGAGGTCACCCTGCGCACCGCGCAGCGGCCTGCGGAATCGATGACCTACGACGGATCAGGCGAAGAACCCGCACTGTTCGACAGGTCCGGGCGGTTCGCCTTTCACCCGTACGGACGACCGCCAGCCGAGGAACCGTAAGCCACCGGGCGGGCCCCGGCGCCCGGGTTCAGATCGGTACCTGTCCGAAAAACAGGAAGAGCCGTCCCACAAGTTCACCGGCCAGGATTGCGCCAAGCGCGATATACAGGAGACCGGTGGCCGACATCATGGACCGTACCCGAGCGGTCAGATGCACCGGAACACTCAGTGCAAGCGGGAAGACCAACCCGACACCCACTCGCACCCAGAAGAACCATGACTCCATGACCGCCGGCGCGATCACCGTTGCCAGCAGCGCGGCATAGGCACCTTGCCCAACCACTACCGCGGCCATAGCCTGGTTGAGCCGAACCAACGGGCGCGGCGCAAGCCGAGGTGTGTTGAGGTACCAGTGGCCGAGCATCATCCCGTTCCACGACGTACCGAGCGCAAGCGCGCCACCGACAATGCTCACGACGGTATACAGCGGAGCCACCGTGGCAGGCGCATACGCCAACGACGTCACCGCGAGCGCGATCAGTCCCACAACGCCACCGACGGCGCCTATCCGGGTCGCGACCGGCCGCTGACGGACATACAACGCCAGCACGAGGCACCCCATGAGGACCGTGAATGCAATCCAGACGGGGACTTCGAGATCAATCCACGGACCATCGGGAGCCACTGAAAGCATCCGTGCCGCCGGCAGGATGGCCCGCAACCAAGCGCCCGCACCGCCGAAGAGGATGAAGAACAAGCCGTTCAGTTGCAGGTAGCCCGGACTGACGTCTGGTTCCAGCCAGTCCAGGAATGCCTGGACGATTGCGCCCCCCGCAGCGATCTGGACGAGGAAGATGAAGAGACCAAGAGGAACGCCCTGCACCTTGGCAGCGTACCATGACGGTCCGACCGTCTCCCACAGACCGGGTGCAGAGGCTTGTGCATTCCGTACAAACCGCCACACCCGCTTTCGTGTGGTGTGTACGGTCACGGCGTGCCAGTCGGGTCGGTAGCATCAGTTCCAAGCCGGAATTCTGATCGCCTGTGGCGGTCTGCCGGTGCCGGGCTCCGCGAACACAATCCGCCTGGCCGACCTGAGAGAGGAGAAACGACCTAATGTCCGTCGTTGAGGAAGTCGCATCGCCATTGCCTGCGGCGCGCACCTGTCCCGACCCAACACCACAAGGGGTGGTGAACTGGGCACGCTCGAACGGCCTGGTCATGGTGGACCTGAAGTTCATCGACATGCCCGGCCAGTGGCAGCACTTCACCGTGCCGATCAACGAACTCTCGGCCGGTGTCTTCAAGAATGGTCTCGGTTTCGATGGCTCGTCGATCCGCGGTTGGCAGAAGATCAACGAGTCGGACATGCTCGTGATCCCCGACCCGACCACCGCAGTCATCGACCCGGTCTACAAGGTCCCGACGCTCAGCCTCGTCTGCGACATCGTCGATCCGGTGACCAAGCAGCCGTACAGCCGTGACCCGCGGTACGTCGGGCGCAAGGCCGAGGCGTTCCTGCGCTCATCCGGTCTCGCTGACACCGCGTACTTCGGGCCGGAGTGCGAGTTCTACCTCTTCAATGATGTGCGCTTCCATCAGGACATGCGCAGCGGCTACTACTTCCTCGACTCCGAGGAAGGCATCTGGAACAGCGGACAGGGTGGAGTGACCCCCGCAACCAGCCCAGCCGGACGCAACCTCGCGTATCGCCCACGCAGCAAGGAAGGCTACTTCCCGGTCGCACCAGTCGATCGCCTGCAGGACATCCGCTCGAACATGGTCCTCAAGATGATCGAGTGCGGCATCACCGTCGAGGCGCAGCATCACGAAGTCGCCACTGGTGGACAGTGCGAAATCGACATGCGGTTCGACACCCTGGTCAAGATGGCCGACAACGTCATGATGTACAAGTACATCATCAAGAACGTCGCCTTCGAGAGCGGGTACGCCGCAACCTTCATGCCGAAGCCCCTCTACGGAGACAACGGGTCTGGCATGCACACCCACCAGTCACTCTGGACCGATGGCAAGCCGCTCTTCTACGACGCGAACGCAGAGTACGCGCAGATGAGCGACATGATGCGGTGGTACATCGGCGGATTGCTCAAGCATTGCCCGTCGCTTCTCGCCTTCGCAGCGCCGTCGACCAACAGCTATCGTCGCCTGGTGCCGGGTTACGAGGCACCCATCAACCTCGTCTACTCCGCCCGTAACCGTTCGGCCTGCATCCGTATCCCGATGCTTTCAGACAACCCGGCAGCGCGTCGGCTCGAGTTCCGCATTCCGGATCCGACGTGCAACCCGTACCTGTCCTTCGCGGCCTGCCTCATGGCCGGCATCGACGGCATCATGAACAAGATCGAGCCACCGCCGCCGGTCGACAAGGACATCTACGACCTCGAACCCGAGGAAGCTGCGAAGATCCAGTCCGCACCAGGGAGCCTCGGCGAAGTCCTTGATGCGCTCGAGCATGACCACGACTACCTCCTCCGCGGCGGGGTCTTCACCAAGGACCTGATCGAGCACTGGATCGAGTACAAGCGCACCCACGAACTCGAGCAGGTTGCCCTGCGTCCGCATCCGTACGAGTTCCACCTCTACTTCGACTGCTAGCCAGCGTCCCGAGTTCTTCGGGACCCGGCAACTGGACTGTCCCGGCCTTTCACACGGCCGGGACAGTCTGCACACCCTCGCGAGTCTGGCCGGATTACCCAAAACGGCATGATTACGCCCGCTCGCACCGTCACCGCCAACGCCCGTGGCCGGAGTGAAGCATGGCATCCGTCTCGATTGCCCATTCGGGTGGCCTCGAAGCGCTTCTCGCCAGTCTTGGACCGGCGGATACCCTGAACGCCTTCGCGCAGCGTCACCTTTCACCGATTGACACGTACGACCGCCAACGTGGCACCGCGCTCATGACTACCCTTGAGGCATTCCTGGACGCGGGCGCAAGTCTCGAGGCAACGGCGTCACGCCTGGGCACCCACCGCAACACCGTGCGCTACCGCCTGCGCTGCATCGCCGGGCTTATCGATCGCGACATCCACGACCCGCGTGTGGCCCTGGAACTGCATCTGGCCCTGCGCATTCGTCAGTCACGGCCACCGGCATCCCTTGACGCCGCTCCCTAGATACGCCTGCGCGTCCGCGCCCGAGGGTCGGGTAGCATACGCCCATCGATGCGTCTACAGGAAATACTGTCGGCAGTGCCCGGCCTCGAGAAACGCTTCGTCCATTACCTCGAGTCGCAGGGCTACATCAAGCCGGTCAAAATCCAGAAGGTCAGGATTGCCCGTCGCGATTACTCGACGACCGACCTCGAACGCGTCCGCGCCATCTGGCTCTACTACCAGCGCGGCATTTCGATCGCCCGGGCCTACGAACTCGTTGCGCGTGACCGGGGGACGGGTGCCTACGTCTTCCTGCCGGTTCCCATCCGTGGGTGGCAAGCCGCCCTGGATCACCTCCACCGAAGCGATCAGGTGCAGGAGGCAGGCGTCATCTATGGTGAAAGCGCCGATGTCATTGTCAGGATGCGAACCGCGCACGATTCGGATGTCCACACCGTCCTTGACCTGCTGTTCGAGGAACGCCTGATCGCCGGACTGCCGCGCGTCTACCGGTACGGACAGACCACGCCCGGGTTTGGTGGGCCCGAACCACTTCGCACCGCGGGGGAACGCATGAAAGCCTGGATCCTGATCAAAGTCCCAGCCAAGCAGATCGGCACCCTTGTCGATCAACTCCGGACCTTCCCGGGGATCGTTGAGGCATCAGGCATCTACGGCGAGACTGACGTCATCGCCAAGGTGGATGTCCCGAACCCCGATGCCCTGGACGACCTAGTCACGAACCACATCCAGAACATCTCGGTCGTTGAATCGACCCGGACCTTCATCGGGATCGGGCGCATGTACTGGGAACGCGACGACGCTACGCCCGCAACCTGACCCTCAAAGGATTCCGGGGAGGACTAGTCGTCCTCGTCGGGTTCCACGTCGGTCATGAAGTCGAGTACCGCGTCACGCAGGCCTGCCTCGTCGACAAATCCGTCATTGGTCACCTGATAGAGGCGAACCAACGCCACGAGACCCGAAAGCGACAGGTGGTCACGTTCGTCATCACTCTCGGCAGTCAGCGCCGTGGCAATCTCGTTCGCCACGTAGGTAAGTGGGTCGGACGCGAAGTCGATATCTACCTCGTCCTCGAGGGTCCCATCCACGCCGAGGAGGCGGCACGCTTCATCGCTCAGCGCGAGACGCACGATCGTCGCAACCGAGCGTTCTACCTGCTCATCGCCGATGGAGTCATCGTCATCGATATCAATCGGCGGTGTGATTTTTCCGGTCATGCCCACACTCTTCCGGCAACGCCATCGCCCGGACGCGCTTGCCTACTCAATTGTGCCAGTACCGAACCTCCTAGCGGATTATCCACCCGAGAGTCCCCACCGGCGGATCGCGCGGGCCACCCGGACCGGAAAGAAACGGTGCAGGCGGGCAAGCTCTCCCTCAAGCGCGCTGATGCGTGCATCCTTCATCTGCACCACCTCGGCAAGACGCCGGTCCCGATCAGCGACTGCACGTCCAAGCGCCTCCGCACGTGATTGCCACGATCGCAGCGTACTTGCCTGCGTGATCGCCCACGCCGGCAACCACGCCTCCACCACACTCCGCAGACCCTCGCCCGGCAGGTCGTCCAGCCTGGTCGGCGCCCCCAACCCCTCCTCGATACCGATCACGTAGGCGTACCGCAGGATGGACACGTAGAACTGTTCCCGCAAACCGACGTCGGCGATCGCATCAAGACCCATCGCCTCGAAGAGTTCCGGGTGCCTCGCGACGACTTCCACCGCCGCTCGTCCGGCCCGCCGTTGCCGCTCGAGAAACGATCGCAATTCGAGCGGGTGGTCATGCAACACCACGGCATCCGCGCGGTAGACGATCCGGCCACCCCGCTTCGTCAACCGGTACGCAAACTCCGTG